>OGZI01000106.1_pt1 | contig 118634 bp, 115 predicted proteins | sample 1576711 | NCBI WGS metagenome assembly OGZI01 (sample SAMEA3541482, study PRJEB24748) | human gut metagenome | biome: human gut; feature: human-associated habitat; material: faeces | place: China | collected 2012
TCATACAACCACTAGATCCTTAGTCTAGCCTGTCTGCCAATTCCAGCACTCCCGCACATCTTAAATTGTCTTGTTGTTTCCAACGAAAGGTATTATAGCACAGCTCTATAGAGAATGCAAGCACTTTTTTAAATTTTTTATCATTTTTTTACCAAATTTTTGAACTGCAGGAAATCTGCTTCCAGTCCTTCTGCAATTACCGGCAGAGGATGCTCTGAACGCTGTCCCAGTCCTTTTCCTTTACCAGTATTTTATATTCCTTTGTACAGTCCAGATTCACCCCTGCGCTGCCAAAGCTGCCCCTGACCGTTCCTTTTCCTGGAGCCAGAAAATGCGTCTGCCTGTCGTCCACCTTCCAGTCATGCCAGATCCCGGCTCCCCTCAGCAGTTCCCTGATCCTGTTAAACTCCTGCATATCAAACCCCTGGTACACTATTTTCTTTTTTCCAAACATCCTGCCGCCCTCCCGTCAGTTTCACTCTGCTATGGCAGCGTAATCCAGTACCGCTGCATCACAGAGCCGTCTGTCTCCACCTCATTTTCCAAAATACCGCCGTTTTTTATGATCGTTTTAGCCGAACCAACGTTGTCATGGCTGCAGACAACCAGAACCTTTTCAATTCCCAGCTTTCTGCACTCCTCCAAAGCCAGGCCCATCATCGCCGTGCCGCAGCCCTTCCTTCTATCGGAAGGCCTGATTCCATCGCCGATATGGCCTCCGCATGCCAGCAGATAATCGTTCAGACTGTGCCTGATATTCACGGCTCCCACCATCCTGTCCCGATCCCGATCCAGACAGAAATAGGTGGAGTCGGGAACCAGCCCGTCTCCAGGCTCCGCCACCTCCAGACGCTCTAAATAAGCATCAAAATCATGAACGTCGTTTTTAAAAATAGACCAGGGCGATGTGTTGGCATCGTGGCTGTCATTGTAGGCAGTCCACTCCTCCACCATCTCGGTGATCTGGGTCTTATATTCCATACTCCCCTTTACCAGCTTCAGATTCATAAAACGAAACGCCTCCTCCCAGACAGGAAAGAACTGCACCAGGTCTTCCCCCTGGCTTTCACTCTTTCTATTTTTATATATAGGAAAAAAGAGTTCCAATTTCTCAGAACTCTTTATCGTGCAGAAGAAGAGACTTGAACTCTCACGGTATTGCTACCACACGGACCTGAACCGTGCGCGTCTGCCAATTCCGCCACTTCTGCATATGCGGGAGATGGGACTTGAACCCACACGATCATACAACCACTAGATCCTTAGTCTAGCCTGTCTGCCAATTCCAGCACTCCCGCTTATTCTTTTTCCTGCCGATTTCCTTTCGACGATATGTAGTATATCACAGTATCCAGGATTTGGCAAGTCTTTTTTGCAATTTTTTTAATTTTTTTGTCAATTGCATTTGTATATATTATTTACAAAATAACATAGCTGCTGAAAGAAAGTCTCCTCTCTCCCAGCAGCCGCTTATACTGTTTTCCGCTGTCAGAATTAAGCCAGTTTGGACTTAGCTAACTCTGCTAACTTTGCGAAGCCCTCTGCGTCGCTGATAGCCATATCGGATAATACCTTACGGTTCATCTCAACACCAGCCAGCTTTAAGCCGTACATGAACTTGCTGTAGGATAAGCCGTTGATACGTGCAGCAGCGTTGATACGTGCGATCCAGAGCTGTCTGAACTGTCTCTTTCTCTCCTTACGTCCTGCATAGGAGCTCTTTAATGCTCTCATTACAGACTGCTTTGCGATTCTATACTGTTTGGAACGAGCGCCTCTGTAGCCTTTAGCCAGCTTTAACACTCTGTTATGTTTCTTCTTAGCGTTTAATCCGCCTTTAATTCTTGCCATCGGTTATTTCCTCCTTCTTAATCTCTCAATCTTATAAGTATGGTAAAATCTTCTTCATTACTTTTGCGTTTGTAGCGTCAGTAACGATGTCTTTTCTAAGATTTCTCTTTCTCTTAGTAGATTTCTTAGTTAAGATATGGGATTTGTAAGCTTTGTTTCTTACTAACTTTCCTGTTCCTGTTGTTTTAAAACGCTTAGCAGCTGCTCTGCTTGTTTTCATTTTAGGCATGTTTATTTTCCTCCTTAGATAATGGTCTATTTTTAACGTTTTGCAGTTAAAAACATCACAATGCTTCTTCCCTCAACCTTGGAAGGCTTGTCGACAACCGCAATGTCGGCCAGCTTCTCAGCGAAATCGTCGAGAATGTATTTGGTTTTGGACATGTGAGCCATCTCACGGCCTCTGAAACGAAGAGTAATCTTAACTTTGTTTCCCTTTTCAATGAACTTTCTGGCCGCTCCCACCTTTGTGTTTAGGTCGTTTTCGTCAATGTTCGGGGACAGGCGTACTTCCTTTACCTCGATTGTCTTCTGTTTCTTTTTAGCTTCTTTTTCCTTGCGGGCCTGCTCGTAACGGAATTTTCCGTAATCGATAATCTTGCAGACCGGCGGCTTTGCCGTCGGAGCAATCTTTACTAAATCAAGCTCTGCCTCCTTTGCCAACTTGTAGGCATCCTTTGCAGACATGATACCAAGCTGCTCTCCGTGTTCTCCAATCAAACGAACCTCTCTGTCTCTAATCTGTTCGTTAATCATTAAATCGCTAATAGCCGTCCACCTCCATACTGTGATGATGAATGAATCAATATACTAACTGTTTTCTGCCCTGTCAGCCTTTCTCCGGCCCGGCACAAAACAATAAAAAGCGGGCAGTCAGACTACCCGCTCATAAACGATAGGAAATTCCATTTCTGGATCATTCTCTACTTTGTATGAACCGCTGGTCACTGTATGTGCCAGGGTGAGGCGGATACCTGCTTTCCTGATGTTGTTTCTCACAACTTTTAGTATTATACTATAGGCTCCCCGTTTCGTCAAGGACTTTTTGCAAATGTTTCACAGACATTTTGGCAAATGTTTTGCAGACATGTTTCAAATCCGTTTCCCATTCCTGTCTTCCATGCAAAAAAGGGAGAAACGAGTTCTTCTAAACAAAGCTCTCCTTTCTCCCCTTATCTTACCGTATCTTAGCGCCGGTTCCTATCCTGGCTTAGCGCGCCTTAAAGCTTGCGCACTCTGTCTGGTAAGCCTCCGAAGCATTGCCTCCGGCAATTCCGATATGCTCCGCCACGCAGAATCGATCCTTGTTGTAAACGCAGTTCTCTGCCTCGCAGGCTACTCTCAGCTCGCTCTCCGGGGTCTTAAACATGTTCTTAAACATCTGTCCCTTGTTCTCGTCGAAGCTGGCGCAGCAGGTATCGCACTTCTCTCTGGCCGTCTTTCCCTCTACTGTGATAGAATTTCGGCAGCAGCAGTTCTCGGCGTTGTGTACACATCCTGTTACATTGCAGTCAAGTCTTGTCATCGCAAAAGTCCTCCTTTATCCGGCCCTGTCCTGATTCAGGCAGGAGCGGTTTTCTTGTTCAGGATTATTATGCGATGATTCGGACTTTTTATTCTTCCGGACAAAACTGGAAGAACTGCATTATAGATAGAAGAAACGGATTAATTTTCCTTTTTCTCTTCCATCTTTCTCATCTCTTTGGATGCGATCTCCTTCTGAAGCTTCTCGATAAATCCGTCTAAGGAGGAAGCGCCCTCGTCGCCTGCGAAACGGCTTCTCACGGACACTGTATTCTCCTCCTCCTCTTTCTGTCCCACTACCAGCATGTATGGGATCTTATGGGTCTGGGCCTCGCGGATCTTGTAGCCGATTTTCTCGGAACGTGTATCCATCTCAGCGCGGATTCCGGCGGCGTTCAGAGTCTCGTATACCTTGGAAGCGTACTCCGCATATTTGTCGGAAATTGGAAGAACCTTTACCTGTACCGGAGCCAGCCATGTAGGGAAGGCGCCTGCAAAGTGCTCAATTAAGATTCCGATAAAACGCTCGATGGAGCCGAATACAACGCGGTGAATCATAATCGGTCTGTGCTTTTCTCCGTCCGCTCCTGTGTACTCCAGCTCAAAACGCTGCGGAAGCTGGAAGTCTAACTGGATGGTTCCGCACTGCCATGTTCTGCCAATGCAGTCCTCCAGATGGAAGTCGATCTTCGGTCCGTAGAAGGCTCCGTCTCCCTCGTTTACCACATAAGGAAGTCCCAGCTCCTCAAGGGCGCTTCTAAGGCCCTCTGTTGCAAGCTCCCAATCCTCGTCGCTTCCCATGCTGTCTTCCGGTCTGGTGGAAAGCTCTACATGATATTTGAAGCCGAACAGAGTGTAAACCTCGTTAATCAGAGTGGCAACGCCCTTGATCTCCTCCTTGATCTGCTCTGGAGTCATGAAGATATGAGCGTCGTCCTGTGTGAAGCAGCGCACGCGCATCAGGCCGTGGAGCTGTCCTGATTTCTCGTGGCGGTGAACCAGTCCCAGCTCTCCCATGCGCAGAGGCAGATCGCGGTAGGATCTTGGCTCAGAAGCATATACAAGAACGCCTCCCGGACAGTTCATCGGCTTAATTGCGTAGTCTTCCTCATCGATCATGGTTGTATACATGTTGTTCTTGTAGTGATCCCAGTGTCCGGAGGTCTCCCAGAGACTTCTGTTTAAGATAACCGGTGTGGAAATCTCCACATATCCTGCCTTGCGGTGGATCTCTCTCCAGTAGTCAAGAAGCGTGTTCTTAAGCTGCATTCCCTTGGGAAGGAAGAATGGGAAACCAGGGCCTGCGTCGTGCATCATAAATAAGCCCAGCTCCTTGCCCAGCTTTCTGTGGTCACGCTTCTTGGCCTCCTCCATCATAGTGATGTAGACCTCTAACTCCTCCTTCTTGGAGAAAGCTGTGGCGTAGATACGTGTCAGCATCTTGTTCTTCTCGCTTCCGCGCCAGTAAGCTCCGGCCAGATTTAAGAGCTTATAAGCCTTGCCTACGTCCTTTGTGCTCATCAGGTGCGGGCCGGCGCAGAGATCTACGAACTCTCCCTGACGGTAAAAGCTGATCTCTTCTCCCTCCGGAAGATCCTCAATCAGCTCTACCTTGTAAGGCTCTGCCTTCTCCTGCATAAAAGCGATAGCTTCCTCTCTTGGAAGAGTAAAACGCTCAATCGGAAGGTTCTCCTTCACGATCTTTTTCATCTCAGCCTCAATTTTTCCCATATCCTCTGCTGTCATAGGGCTTTCCGGATCCACGTCATAGTAAAATCCGTCTGCAATGGAAGGTCCGATTGCCAGCTTTGTGTTCGGGTACAGTCTCTTGACAGCCTGGGCCATAATGTGGCTGGCTGTATGGCGCAGCGCTGCCAGTCCATTTTCATCCCTTGCTGTCAGAATATTTAACTGGCAGTCCTTGTCCACTACTGTTCTCAGATCTACAGTCTCTCCGTCAAGCTCTCCTGCACAGGCAGCTCTGGCAAGGCCCTCGCTGATATCTTTTGCAATGTCAATGACAGACATAGCGGATGCGTACTCTTTTACAGAGCCGTCTTTTAATGTAATCTTCATGTTTTTATCTCCTTTGCTTTGTCAGCTGTTTCTACTGGCTGTTTTCATGTCTGATACCCCCCTGCACATTCCCTCTGAAACAGGAAAGGTTCCTGCGGAGCATTTTTTATTTCATAGGACGCTTTTTTCTATGAAATAAAAAAGTCCCCTGTTATACGGTTATGTATAACAAGGGACGACTTTACTCGCGGTTCCACCCTGGTTGCGCAGGCAATAAGGCTCTGCGCCTCTCATTGTGATGATAACGGAATCACCGTTCCCGATTAAGGGACACTCAAAGATGGTCTTCAGACGGTTCTTCTGTAAGAGGCTTCCACCTGACGCCTCTCTCTCTGGACAGCTTCTTCCGGCCTACTCTTCTTCTCAGCGTGTTGGCTGTATCTGGACATGATTAGTCTTCTATTCTCTTTGATTATAGCATTGACTGCCGTTTTGTCAAGCGATTTTCTGCGTTTGCCGCAGACATTTTGCTGCTGTCTCTTACTTTACCTCTACGCTCCAGCCCTCGGGTCCCTCTATCTTTCCCAGCTGAATGCCTGTGATAGTATCGTAGATTCTCTGGGTGACAGGACCGATCTTGCCGCCTGTGATGCTCATCTTTTCATTTTCGTACCGAAGCTCTCCTACCGGGGAGACCACTGCCGCCGTGCCGGTTCCAAAACACTCTTCCATAGCCCCTGTTCTGGCAGCCTCCACGATCTCGTCTACGGAAATCTTTCTCTCCTCCACTGGAATGCCCCACTCTCTGCACAGCTCAATGGCGGATCTTCTGGTAATTCCAGGCAGAATGCTTCCGTTTAGCTGAGGCGTCACAACCGTTCCGTTGATCTTAAAGAAAATGTTCATCGCTCCTACTTCCTCGATGTATTTTCTCTCCACGCCGTCCAGCCACAGTACCTGAGCGTAGCCCTCGTCATGGGCCTTCACCTGGGCCGCCAGGGAGGCTACATAGTTACCGCCTGTCTTAGCCTCTCCGATGCCGCCTCTTACCGCTCTGACATATTCGTCCTCAATCCAGATTTTAACCGGGTCAAGGCCGCTCTCGTAATAAGCGCCTACTGGAGACAGAATAATCAGAAACTTGTAGGTGTTCGACGGACGAACTCCAAGGAACGGGTCTGTGGCAAACATAAACGGGCGAATGTACAGAGAGGTTCCCGGCTTTGTGGGGATCCAGTCTGCGTCCAGCTTCACCAGATCATTTAAGGCCTGTAAAAACAGCTCCTTGGGAATCTCCGGCATGCACAGGCGCACGTTGCTGTTCTTCGCTCTCTCCCAGTTCTTGTCAGGGCGGAATAACAAGGTTCTTCCGTCCTCGCTCTTATAAGCCTTCAAGCCCTCAAACATCTCCTGGCCATAGTGGAATACCATGCAGGACGGATCCAGCGCCAGAGGCTGATAGGAGACAATTCTGGGGTCTATCCAGCCCTGCCCTTCTATGTAATCGCACACAAACATGTGATCTGTAAAAATAGTTCCAAACTTCAGCGGATCGTCTGCTCCCGGCTTCTGCTTCGGCGCCGCCGTTTTCTCGATTCTTATATTGTACATGGGCTTCACCCTTCCTTTCCGTTCAAAGTAATAATATACTCCATTATCATAGATAGGTTCTGTATTGTCAATACGATTCTTTCATTTTCTGTAAATAGAATAACACTATAACTGCTGGTTATACTGTTTTCTCGTCAGTTCCCGCCATACAGTGAACATCATGGTTCCAAAGCAGGCCGCTCCTCCCACAAAATTGGAAATCGGCTCCGCGATAAACACTCCGTCTGTTCCCATGTGAAGGAGCGACGGCAGGAACAAGGTCAGCGGAGTCACAATCACAACCTTCCGGAAAATAGAAAAGAACACTGCCTGCTTCGATTTTCCAAGAGCCACAAACACAGCCTGTCCGGCAAACTGGAGAGACATCATGAAAAATCCAAAAAAGTACAGACGGAGGGCCGGGATTCCCGCCTCAATCAGGGCCGGGTCCTGGTTAAACATCCGAATGAAAAACTCCGGAAAGCCGTGCAGCAGCGCCCACGCCAGAGTCGTGTAAAAAATGGAAAATACGGAGGTAAACACAATGGCCTTTTTCACTCTTCTGTACTCCCTGGCTCCGTAGTTAAAGCCCATCACCGGCTGGGCACTGTTAGTCACGCCGTGAACCGGCATAATCGCCACCTCCCTGAGAGAGTTGATGACCGTCATAATTCCCACATAGAGATCGCCTCCGTATACCTGGAGCGTCGCATTGCAGACGACCTGAACGGTGCAGTTGGTGATGGCCATGGTGAATCCGCTCATGCCAAGGGCAGTAATCTCCTTAATTCTCTTAAACTCCGGCTTCATACAGGACAGCTTCAGACGCAGAATTGCCTTCTTTCCCGTCAAAAACCAGAGAATCCAGGCGGCGGAGAGAGCCTGGGAAATCACAGTAGCCAGCGCGGCTCCCTGAATCCCCATATCCAGGCCGAAAATAAAAATCGGATCCAGCACCAGATTGGCTGCCGCCCCCAAAAGCACCGTGCACATGCCAATCCTGCCAAAGCCCTGGGAATTGATAAAGCTGTTCATTCCCAGCCCCACCATCACGAAAATACTGCCCAGCATATAGATGGTAATGTAGGCGTCTGCAAAGGGCCAGGTCGCGTCGCTGGCTCCGAACGCATAGAGCAGAGGCTTCTTAAAAATCAGACCGAACGCAGTCAGAAATACGCCGAACAGCATCATCATGGAAAAAGAATTTCCCATGATTTTTTCCGCCTCTTCCAGATTCCCTCTTCCCCGCTCAATAGAACAGAGAGGGGCTCCTCCCATTCCGAACAGATTGGCAAAGGCTGTCACCATGGTAATCATAGGAAGAGACAGGCCGATTCCCGTCAGGGACAAAGTAGCGTGATCCGGAATTCTTCCAATGTAAATTCGGTCGACAATATTGTAAAGCACATTGATCAGCTGAGCCAGCGTCATGGGCACCGCCAGATTTAAAATGTTTTTCACCACACTGCCCTTTGAAAAATCATTTTTCATCTCTTGTGTCATTCTCTTTTCTCCCCCCAGTTAAAGCAAGACAAATTGTATATACTTCTTGAAAAAATAATACAATATTTCCCTCTGCATTTCAAGAGGCCGCGCTAAATGATCTCTCCTCCCTCCTGAATCCGATTGGACGTCAGCATCCATCCGTTAAAATCAAAGCAGTAGCATTTGCCGTCGATCAGCTTCAGGCAGCCTTTCGGATAGGAATATCCCGGTTCAATATACCACCACTGGTTGTCTTCCAGAATCCAGCCCAGGAGATAGTCTGCGCTGATCCAGCCTCTTTTTGTTCTAAACCATCGCTCGGAAGCATATACTGCCTTTTCTATCGGCGCGATTCGTTCTCCCCTGTGGTATCTGCTTCCTGTATCTTCTCCCCCAGGTTCTTTTCTGATAATCAGAGAAGAGGCCGTCACCTTTACCTTATCATTTCCCGTACTGATGGGCATATAGGTATACTCCATCTTCATTCCCTCCCACGTTTTCTTAAACTGTTCAAAGGTTCTATACTGGCTTCTCAAGATTTTTGTCCCGGTGCCCCAGTCCGGCAGATAAAAATGCGGTTTATCCACCAGGCTGTTCCAGTCGCCTCCCCATCCAAGCCCTAGGCTTTTCCCTGCCGCGCCTACCCGTTCAAAAAAGCGATCCGATTCGTTATAAGCTCCTTTTCCGTCGTTCCTGTAAAAGTCAAAGGCAATTCCCCACTGGTGCTGGGAAGCGTAGCTGGATCCCTTTGCATTGGTCACAATACTCCCCGGCTTCGTCCGCCCCTGGGCATACAGCGCATCCTGCTCCGCCACAGTCCGAAAACACTCGCCCAGACCAACAGCAAGGCCCTGAGCGCTGCACTTAGCCAAAAGCTGCTGGAAGGCCTCCTGCAGGCGGGGATGGCATTTCGTAATATCCCTTCCCATTATTTCTTTCCTTAAAACTCTTTTTTATATTGTATTCGCTTCTGCAAAGCCTGTTCCCAGAGCAGACTCCTGAAACTAAAAACAGTTCTTTTATAAGGGCAGCGTGTGCACAAAGTCGTGAAAAAGGGCCTCTTTTTAGTGCAATAGCATTTCTCCCAAAACATAGAAAAACCCTTGTAAATAAAGGAAAAATCCCATATTTACAAGGGTTCATCGTGAGTGGACCAGACGGGAGTCGAACCCGTGTCCAAGAACCAATTCCCTGTTCTTCTACTATCATAGTCCGTTCTTTTTCATTCCCTCCATCCTGCGGAAACGAACATCCTCAGAACTTCAGTAGCCCCTGATACGCCTGACGGTCCGGTGCCCTCCCGCCATCGTTTCTCACATGGTCGATGCCAGATTCTTAAGGTGTGAGTGCCCTAAGGCTGACAACTGCTGCAATTAAGCAGCAAGTGCTAATTTTCTATCGTTAGCGTTTAATTTTAATTTTGCCATTTAACGCATCGCATGCGGATAGCTTCACCAGCTGCATAGCCCCTGTCGAAACCGGTACTGGCCCTTATGCACTGTCGTTTTATTTTAACACTGTTTCAGTTTTATGTCAAATCTTTTGTATAGCCTCCTCCTGTTTAAGCCCGAGGAAAAATTTTCGGTGACTTTAAGTGAAACAAGAAAATTTTCCTCGGGCACCTGTATTTTCTCTGGCTTCTTACAGGTTCTTCGCCTTAAAGCTTCTCTCCATCTCCCGTTTCGCATCTTTCTTAGCGATATCGTCACGCTTGTCGTAGAGCTTCTTGCCTCGAGCCAGGCCAATCTCCACCTTCACAAGACTTCCCTTAAAATAAACCTGGAGAGGAACCAGGGTGAATCCCTTCTCCTTTATTTTTGACAAAAGCTTATCAATCTCTCTGCGGTGCATCAGCAGCTTTCTCTGTCTCAGCGGATCCTTATTAAAGATATTCCCCTTTTCATAGGGGCTGATATGCATGCCGTAGATGTATACCTGGCCATTCTCAATCCGCACAAACGCCTCCTTAATGCTGCATTTTCCCATGCGGATGGACTTTACCTCAGTCCCATAAAGCTCAATGCCCGTCTCGTACTTGTCGTCAATAAAGTAATCGTGGTATGCCTTTTTATTATTGGCCACTAATTTAAAGTTATTCGTTCCCATTCTGTTCCTCCTCATGTTTTATTCCGAGTGCCTAAAACTCTTTGGCCGGAATAAAGTCGATAGTCTTTGAAAAACGGTCGCAGCCTGTCAGCTGCACCCGGATTGTCTGACCTAATTTATACGTTTTTCCCGTCATCTCGCCGGAAAGCTCGTACCGTTCCTCCAGAAATACATAGTAATCGTCCCTGAGCTCACTGATATGGACGAGTCCTTCCACTGTATTCGGAAGCTCCACGTAGAAGCCCCAGCTGGTGACGCCGGAAATAACGCCTTCAAATTCCTGACCGATAAACCGTTCCATGTACTGAACCTTTTTCAGCTTATCCGTCTCCCGCTCCGCCTCATCAGCCCGTCTCTCCAGAGCTGAGGTCTGTACTGCCACCTGCGGCAGAATTTTCTCATAATGGGAAATCCGTTTTCCCGTCAGACCGCCGTGGAGAGATTCCTTAATGATCCGATGAATCTGCAGATCTGGGTACCTCCTGATAGGAGATGTAAAATGTGTATAATATCTGGCCGCCAGGCCAAAATGTCCTGTGTTTTCTATGGTATATTTTGCCTGCTTCATAGACCGCAGTGTCAGGCGGCTGATCAGCAGTTCCTCAGGAGTGCCTTCCACCTTGTCAAGCAGCTTCTGGATCTCCTTGGGGTATACCTGCCCTCCGGGCATTCTTAACACATACCCGAAGTTATTGATAAAGGTTCCCAGACGTTTCATCCGATCCTCATCCGGCTTGTCGTGGGTCCGGTAGAGGAAGGGCAGTTCCTGCCAGAAATAGTCCTCCGCCACCGTCTCATTGGCCAGAAGCATGAAATCCTCGATAATTCTGGTGGCCGCATTTCTCTCGTAAGCCTTAATTTCCAAAGGTTTTCCCTTCTCATCCAGCACAATCTTGCTTTCCGGGAAATCAAAGTCAATGGAACCCCTTGCATGGCGTTTTTTCCGCAGAATGTCCGCCAGCTCCTTCATCAGAAGAAACATCTCTGCAAACTCAGCGTATTCCGCCGTCACCTGGGGATCGTGATCCGTCACAATGGCATTCACCGCCGTGTAGGTCATCCTGCGATCCGAGCGGATGACCGTCTCGGCAATCTCATGGCCCGTCACATTTCCCTGGCTGTCAATCTCCATCAGGCAGCTGAGAGCCAGCCGGTCCTCCCCCTCGTTGAGAGAACAGATGCCGTTGGAAAGCTTGTGGGGCAGCATGGGGATCACGCGATCCACCAGGTACACGCTGGTTCCACGCTTGAAGGCTTCTTCATCCAGCGGCGTGTGCTCCTGCACATAATGGCTGACGTCCGCAATGTGAACTCCGAGACGATACCCGTCCCCGGCCCGCTCAATGCTGATGGCGTCGTCCAAGTCCTTGGCCTCCTCGCCGTCTATGGTAACGGTCGGCAGATCTCTGAGATCCTTCCTTCCTGCCCAGCTGTCCTTCTTCACCTCATCGGGAACCTGCTTCAGCTGGTTCTTTACCGCCCCGGGGAAATCCTCCGGAAGATTGTAGGCCCTGACAATAGACAGAATATCTACTCCCGGATCGTGGATATGTCCCAGAATCTCCGTGATAACGCCTTCCGGCTTCTTCCCCTTCTTCTCTCCAAAGTCCCTGATTTTCACCATGACCTTATGGCCGCTGACTGCCCCCTGATCACAGCCCTGAGGAATAAAAATATCCTTTGATATTTTCTGATTATCCGGGACAACGAAGCCATAGCCCTTTCCTTTTTGATAGGTTCCCACCAGCGTTTCATTGGCATGTTCCAGAATCCGCACAACCGTTCCCTCCGGACGGCCGCCTCTTCTCTCACTGTCAATGACAATCTGCACCTTATCTCCGTGGAGCGCTCCTCCCGTCCTGTCGGCCGGAATAAAGACGTCCTCCTCCTGCCCCTCAATAGCCACAAAGCCAAAGCCTCTGGCATTGCCGGAAAATACTCCCACCAGGGCGAAGGCCTCTGCCTTTCCGAACTTACCCTTTTTCGATACGCTGATTTTTCCCTCTGCCAGAAGGAGATTCAGCACCTGCTTTAATTCCTCCCGCTGTTCCTTGGGAACGTTCAGCAGAATCGCCAGCTCCTTCAGCTTCATCGGCACATAGGCCTCCTCGTTCATCAGAGAGACCAGCATGGCCTTTCTCTGTTCTAAAAGCTCTGCCTCTGCCCCGCTGTATTCTAATTCTTTTTTCTGCTTTCTATCTTCTTTTCCCACTGTTTTTCTCCAGATATTCCTGTTTGGCCTGCAGGATGCGCATCCCGCAGGCTGTTTTGACCCGCTTTACTAGGATTTCGCATTTTACCGGTTTCATGCGTTTCCTGATGCTGTAAAATTCTTCGTTTTCCGCCCCCATGCGTTTCATGTGGACTAAAAAAAGACACCCCTGCTGCCAAGAGTGTCTTTCTGAATCAGTTAAAATACCTTTAAGTTAAGCACAAGGGCCAGGATCAGCCAGAGAATCGCTCCGTACTTCGTAAGCTTCTCCAGTTTTCCCTCCATGGAACGGCTCTTGTTTCTTCCCCAGTAGCTGTCAGCCATACCGTTAATGGTACCGGACAAACCTGCCGACTTGCCCTCCTGAAGCAATACTACAACTGTCAAAAATACACATATAGCAACAAATACAAAGGTAAGGATCCCTCGTAACATCTTTTGCACCTCCTATAGTCAAACAAGTTTATCCTATCATACTTTTCCCAGAAATACAAGCTTTTTTCAACAGTCTTTCGTTCTCTGTCCCCGAAGGGCTATTGCCGCCCCGTTTTCAGGCAGAACGCCCGCTGTCCTTCAAACAGGCAGAAAACGGACACAGCCATGGCCCCCAGCTCTGCCGCCGGAACGGCCAGCCACACTCCCTTAACCCCCAGAACGTCTGGCAGAATCGTTAAAAACAACACAATCAGACCAAAGGTCCTGAGAAAAGAAATAAGCGCCGAGGTTTTTCCATCTGAGAGGGCGGTAAAGGACGCAGACGCGAAAATATTCACTCCGCAGAACAGAAAGCTGAGTGAAAAAACGGGGAATCCTTTTGCCGCAATTTCATAGACCGGCGTTCCGGCTGGTGAAAAGGCGGCGATCAGCGCCGGCCCAGATATCATGGATGCTGTAAATATAAAAGCAGACACAGCCACAATAAAAGTCAGGCATATTTTCATCATCCGTTTCAGCTGTCTGTGGTTCTGCGCGCCGAAATTATAGCTGAGCACAGGGGACACGCCCATGGAAAATCCAATGTACAGAGCAGTCAAAAGAAATTGGGAGTAGATCATGATGGTGACGGCGGCCACTCCGTCCTCTCCCGACAGCTCCATCATAACCCGATTGAACAAAAAGGTGGTGACAGCTGCGGCCGCCTGGCTGATCAGCTCAGAAGATCCATTGGCGCAGCTTTCAGCCAATACTCTGACGTGAAAGGACGGCTTTCTGAACCGGAGCCCTCCCCTGTCTCTCAGAAAAAAGACGGCTCCGGCGGCCGTGGGGATGAGATAGCCAATTCCTGTGCCCAGGGCAGATCCGGCGATTCCCATGTGAAGCTTTCCCACAAACATAAGGTCAAGCAGCACATTGGCCGCTCCGGATCCCACAGAAAGAGCCATGCCAAGTCCAGGCCGTCCCGCCGTAATCATCCAATTTTGAAACATTACCTGCAGAATGGCTGCAGGGGTAAACAGTAAAAGCACAGACAAATATGCCTGGCAATAGGGAAACAGAAGGGAACCTGAGCCCAGACCGCGTATGATTTCGCTGCAGAACAAGGTTCCTGCGCCTGCTATGAGGCTTCCAAGAGCCGCCCCAAAACACAGAAGAAGGGTAAACTCTCTCGAAGCCTCCTCCCCTCTTCCCTCTCCAAGCGTCCGGCCAATCACAGCGCCTCCTCCCATGGCAAGCATAGAGCCAAGGCCTACAATCAGATTGATCACCGGAGTTACTATATTGACAGCAGACAGGGCGTCTGTGCTGACAAAACGCGAAACCACTATCGTGTCCCCTATGGTATACAGCCCCATAAAAACCATAGTTACTATGGTAGGAAAGGCAAATTTCAGCAGGGAAGCTGCTGTAAAGTCCTGCCCCAGCGGCTGGTTCTGATCACGGCTCATGCTTCCCATCCTCCAGCTTCTCTTTCTGCAGTACAAACCTCTGGGTCGGATAGCCGAATTCCACCAGCAGCTCTCTTTCCGCAAATCCCAGACGCTTTAAGCCGTCCCGATGGCCCGTATCGGCTCTGTCGCCTTCCCGGAAGGTGGTCACGGTCAGCTCCCTCCCCTCCTCCAGCTGGGAAAACGCCTTTCTCAGAAAAGCCTGTGCGATTTTCGTCTTCCTGTACTGGGGATGCACTCCCAGGAAATCAATGCTGCCCGTCTCTTTTGTAATTCCCATCACTCCAGCCGCCGTCTCCCGGTCCTTCAGGATAAAAGCCTGTCCCTGCCTGACGCATTCTCTCAGCCACTGCAGATGCTGCGCCTCATCCAGGCATGGAAAGCCGTCCACCGCCAGTCTGGCAAGATCCATCCAGACAGGAATATCTTCCTCAGAGGCAGGACGGATCCTCTGTTCCATATCCTCTATCCCGCCAAATTCCACAGCTTCTCTATTTAAACAGTACCGAAGCTGCAGCGGGTAAAATTCCCGCTCTTCCCGGTACTGTCCCGGCGCCTTTTTGTACATTGCCTTAAAGCTGTCTGCAAACGCCTGCTGGCTTTCATATCCTGCCAGAAAGGCAATCTCCACAATCGGTTTCTCAGAAAAGACCAGCAGCTTGGCGGCCTCTGTCAGCTGTCTGCGCTTCACATAATCGTGCACTGTCAGGCCTGTTGTCTGCGTAAAAATCCGGTGAAGATAATACTTGGAATAATGGACTGCCTCCGCCACCAGCTCTAAATTCAGCTTTTCCGATAAATGCCCTTCGATGTAATCAATGGCTGCCTCTGTCTTCTCAACCCTGTGTTTCATCGCCGTCTCCTCCTTTCCCACCCAGTATAGCAGGAGACGGCTGTTTCGTTTTCATAATTCTTGCTCACAAATTTTTTCCTAGGCCGCCGCATTGGCGTTGATGGTATCTATCACTCGTTTGATTCCCAGCCACACGCTCATATCAGTGAATATCTCAACCACGCTTCCCCGATCGGTGAACGGCGGTTCCTGAAGCACGGAAAAATCCTTCATCATTCCATTGCGGACAATGTATTCCACAATCTGATTCACAAAGTAAATCTGCCGGCTGTCCAGATTCGTACCGGTCAGGTACTCTGAAAACGCCTCCTTGGCGGCGTTCATATCCAGGCCCACGATCTCGCGGACAAATTCCCCCAGAGGTTTCGCGCCAAATTCCTGCTCATAGTCCTGCTTTGTGCCGACCTCATGCCACAGCGTCTCTTCCAACGCCTCTATATCCACCTGAGTCAAAGGCTGATTCGTCTTTAACTTGGCAATCGCAGGATTGTCCTGGTGCTGCCTGATATAATGCTCCGCCTTGGCCTTATAATTTTTCAGCTCATCATTTTCCAGCTCTGATTCCTTCCACTCCATGGAAAGAAGCTCGTCTGCAAAATTCGTCGTATATTTAACTTTTTCTGATGAAACATACTTCATCAGATCACGAAGCTTTTCCCTTATTTCTTCAAATTCATTGATTCCGGCAGCTTCAACATAATCGGTGTGCAGAATCTTATTGATCAAATCAGACTGAGCCTGAATCTCAGGAATATTGGACATGCCTGCAATTCCAGCCACTTTTCTGTTAAGATCTGTCCGGGCCTTCGAATACTTCTTTCCAACCAGATAAGCCAGCTCAATCCCATACATAAGCGCGTCAAACCGAACGGCGTTTACCTCGTCCCCGTCCGGCTGGATCAAAGGAGCCACTTCCTCCCTGACAAGCAGAGTGTCCTCATAGGTAAGGGCATGATAGCCGGACGGTTCCGAATACAGCTCCACATACTTCAGATGCTGGCGCACAGCAAAGCTGTCCCTCGGCAGTTCCCTCACCTTCCCGCTCATCTGATCCACTAGTGCTTTCCGGTATGCAGTCAGCCGGTCCGTCTGATATTCCATATCCTGAAGCTTATAGGAAATTTCAAACTGCAGATTAAAAATCGCCCCCTGAAGAGGAATTGTATTTGCTGCAGCTTTTCCTTTATTCATTCGGAAAAAATCAAAGTTTCCGCAAAAATCAAAAATATAGAATTTCTGCTTATCTTCTCCGTCCAGCAGACCAGGACAGAGTCTTGTGCCCCGCCCAATCATCTGCCAGAATTTTGCCTTGCTCATAACCTTTTTGAAAAATACCAGGTTCAGAACCTCCGGCACGTCGATTCCCGTATCCAGCATGTCCACGGAAATGGCAATCTGGGGCAGCTTTTTCGGATCAGAAAATTCATCAATGGCGCTCTGGGCATAGGTCATATAGTTGTCGATTACTTTCGCATAGTCTGGAAGACTGGGGTACTCTTTATGGAACACTTCCAGAATCTTCTCTGCATGATCGTGATTTCTGGCAAAAATAATCGTCTTTCCAAGCTTCTGGCCATAATCAATTTTTATTCCGTTTGTCATCAGGATATTTAAAACCTGTTTGATTGTGTCCTCATTGAAAATCCACGAGTTGAGAGCCGAAGAGTTGATGGCTTCCGGCAGATTTCCCTGTTCTCCTCCAAAGGTCGCCTCATAAGCCTCCTTATCCTCCTCCGGCAGCTCGTCGTATACGATTCCCCGCTCCATGAACTTAAGCTTTGATTCCACAGAGACATAGTCCACCAGATATCCGTCCTTTACCGCCTGGGCCAGATCATATCCATAGGTGGGGACGCCGTTCTCCAGTTCAAAGATCTCATATGTATTTTTATCAATTTCATCCTTCGGCGTAGCCGTAAGCCCGACTAAAGGCGCGTCAAAATAGGAGAAAATATCCCTGTATTTGTTGTAAATAGAGCGGTGGGCCTCGTCGCAGATGACAAGGTCAAAATGGCCGCAGGTAAAGAGTTTTCCCTGGCTGTCGCTGACCATATCAATGCAGTTCATCATCGTCTGGTAGGTAGAGAACACACAGTGGGCGTTGTAATTGTCTTTCTCCTCCACCAGATTCGTGCACGATAAGCTGGGCAGAAGATTCACAAAGCTTCGTTTTGCCTGAGTGACAAGGGAATTTCTATCGGCAAGAAACAGGATATTCTTTACCCAGCCGGCCTTCAGAAGGCAGTCGCACAGCGCAATCACAGTTCTCGTCTTTCCGGAACCTGTGGCCATTACAAGCAGCGCTTTCCTGCGGTTCTTTTCATCAAAGCTTCTGCAGACTGCCTTAATGGCAGCTTCCTGGTAATACCGCCCGGCAATATTCTTATCCACTGTGACGTGCTCCAGGCTTGTCCGCATGGCCAATAAGTTAAACCACTTTTCCAGGTCTCTCTTGGAATAGATGACCGCGCATGGTCTCTCCGGATACTGCCCGTCGATAATATGCGTCTCGAATCCGTTAGTCAGGAAAATAACGGGCCTTCTCTTATATTTCTGCTCCAGCAGATCGGCGTAAAGCTTCGCCTGCTGCCTTCCCCTGGAAACGTCCGCGCAGGTCCGCTTCGCCTCAATCACAGCAAGAGGACGATGCATATCATCGTAAAGAACGTAATCCGCGAAGCCAATTCCAGACTGATTCGGCATTCCATGAAGCTCCACTTCATTGAGCCAGTCCTTTCCCTCCGTCCAGCCTGCCTCCATCAGCATAGCGTCGATGTATAGCTTTCTGGTCTTATACTCTGATAAATCAAGCGGCTTGGGAACATAGGCCTGCTGCTGTTCCTGCCTGCGGGCAGATAATTCCTCTTTCAGCGAAGCATTTTCCGCTATTAATTTCTGTAAATCCAGCTCCTGCTTCGCAGACTTCTCCTGTTCCCTTTCCAGTTCTGCTTTTACGGCGCTGGCCGCCGCTTTCGACTCCCTCGCCTTCTCAATCCGGGAAGTGATGACGGTTCTGTCAAAGGAGCGTTCTTCATACTGCTCGGAATAACAGCAGGCAACAAAGTCCAGATAGATAAACAGGTTCTCCAGGCAGAGCATGGCCTCGTCTCTTCCCAGTTTCTTATTGCTGTGAGCTACATTGTTGCCGCATCTCCTGATGTAGTCCATGCGCTTCCACAGATCAGGCCCCACAATATCCCTGTATTCCTCGGCATTCATCAGGCTCTGCAGATTATCCTGGTAGGGCATTTCCAGATCCGAATCCACAGAATACATCCATTTTACAGCAAACTCCATGGCCCGGCGGCTATTGATTATGCTGGCCTCCGGATCCATAAGAATAATCTTCTCCGCAGATATGGCGACGTCTGCAAATCTGGAAAATTTTGGTTCCTGTTTTAAATAATCAAAATTAGTGATCATAGAGCGCCTCCCTCCTTTCGTAGTTCCTGCATATCGATACGAGTTTTTGCAAACGTTCTGTTAGTTTGAATAATTTTTAAAAAATTAACATCGCAGCGGCCCGAAGGTTTTAGTGAATTTTGATTTTTCGTACTGGCTGTTCTATATTCTGGAGCAGCCTCTCCACTGTAGAGCAATAATACTGGATTGTCCGTTCTAATCACCCTTCAATCTTTTTCGCGTCTAAAAACAACTGCAAATACTCGATATTGGAAGTTTCCTCTTTCAGCGCGGTGTTTTCCGAAAATGTCTGCAGCAGGACTTCCTGCAGCTTTTTCATCTGGGAAACATTCAGGTAATCTGCCATTTCATTGATAATCAGTACAATTTTTTCTTCCATGTTGGTATTGTCCTCTTCACAATACCAACATCCTGCACCCAAAATTATTAAATCACTTTATTTTCCAAATAGCACTCCAGCAAATAAGATGGATTTTCATAGTACATACTGCTGTTGTAATCATCTATTTTACTGCTGATAAACGAGTTATAAACCTTTAATAACGCGTCAATTACACCTGTTTTTTCGTGTTCTGCCACAGATTTTATCAGTCTTTTATACACTTTTCCAATGTCCCAATGAGTTGGAATCGCGTATTGGCAGGCGGACACATTGTCAAAATCACCCGTTTCAATTCCCGCCGCTGTGATAAAATCATCGCTGACGCGATCGATGTTATCACTATGGTAAATATCCGCCAAATCGTAAATCTTTTCAAGATTCGGCTTCCCCAGCGCATTGACCACCTCTGCTCTGGTATGTTTCGTCTTTCTCGCTATATAATCAATCAAACTGCATGTAAAGAACAAATCATTGTCTTTGGCTGATTCACGCCCTCTGTTATCCATTACAAAACCTCCTCAAATCCTCTGTATTCGAGACATTTTAACGCTTCTTTTGTACAAAAATTGATTTGATGTGTTGGATATTTGAATTTGGCCAATACCCAAAACTGCTCTCTTGTAATGCTTCCATCCATGTAGTCGGACACATAATTATAAATCTGATCGTCAGCCATTGCCCCAATTACAATGTCATAGGCGTGTTTCTTTCCGCTTCTGCAGTCAATAATGAAATCCAGCCATTCATCTGTCATTTCTTTAAATTCCTTGATTTGCAAAGCAGAATTAAGCCGCACATCGTAGATAGATACAATTTTCGTATCATACCGTTTGGCCCACCGCTGTGCCTGTTCTTTGATAATTGTGCAGTAAAATCCATTTCCAAAATCCTTTGTATTCCTTCCAATACGGATTTCCGGATTCTCAACTGGGGCGTAACCGCCATGATATACTGTCATTTTTGCCATTTGACGCTACCTCTCTATCCGAAATACTCCTGCATTAAGCTGTCAAACAATAACTGTGCCTGATCTAAGGCCTTTTGAACCGCAGCTTTTGATTTGGCGATCTGGACGGCGAAGGCAGCGAACTGTTTTTGTTCTTCAATAGGTGGTATCAGAAACAGATACTTCTTCTGAGCTGTAATCGGAACCTGATTCCTTGTCGTCTGCTTCATGTCTCCAGAATACTGGCGAACAAATCCATCGCTCAGCATATAAGCCTTCAAATAATTTGGCATTATTTTTTCTTTGTTACACCTATACGCTGTTAATGACGTTCCAAGAATGACTTTCTCTTCATCAGTATGTAAAACAACTGTAGGTCCTACCGTTGCATTATGAGCAAATAACACATCATCATTTTGAGCAATGCCTTTTCTCAGTTTTCCTGCTCTTTCAGGAGTCAAAAATTTAGCTTTTGAGAAATCAATTTCGTCATTCACAATACAATTAGCACTGATATAAGGAACTCCATTATCAACAAATTCCTCACTTTTTGGATAATCTCCACCATGATTACCATCTAAATGATACATGATGAATCCTTTATTAATCAGTTCTTGAAGTGTAGCAACATAATACCCTTTAGGATTTTCCACTGGATTGCCAAACAGTTCGATAAATCGGGCTCTGACAAGGTCGTCTAACTTTTGCAGTTCCTGCTGGCGACATTTGATAATAAAGGCCAGTTTGTCAAGCCTATTAGTTATTTTTTCTTGCATTGCTTTTGGATGTACTGGCAAATCAATCCCAGCAACCTCCTTTAAATAAATTCCTTTTTGTGCAACACCTTTAGAATGACTTTCAATATATGAACGTTTTCCCCTCAAAGCATACATTAAATATCTGCTACTACAGACCTCTTCCTTGGGATGTAAAACAGCTACACTTCTTTGTAAAGTAAAAGGTGGTAAATCAGAAGAAACCACTGCTGCACGCCCTACAGTCCCCACAATAGTAAGCAATATATCTCCACATTTTACATTTGTTCTTTTATTCTCTTTTGCAAAATCTTCTTCACTTAAAAATCTAGGTTCATCCAATGTAATCTTATCATCAAAAACATTCTTTGAGCTTAACATTAAATATGAACTGCTCGCAATGCCTTGAGGCGGATTATGGCTACCATCTGTGATCGAAGTACATATATCCTTAATTAGCATCTTTTTATCCCCACAACTCTCTCTTATCGGATTTATCGACCTCATTTAGCAGTGCCTATTCGTATTCCGCTTCGCTTCATGCTCATGTGTGCTGTCGCACTATGCTTCCAGGTCGCCAAGCATCCGCTTGTGAGCAAGCTATATATGCACTCATCTTCTTGCCCTTCGTTCAAGAAGCATCCCTCGCTCAAAAGAGCTCGGTCAATCCGAATTGATCGATTTTGTATATCCTTCCTCTTATAAATTTAACAGTCGTTCCAGTTCTTCCATTTCCTGGCTGATTTCCATCTCGATTTCGCGAAGCTGGGTCATGATTTCCAGTGTAGAGGGATATTCGACGGGAACGTATTCGACTTTTTTGTACTTATTAATTGAAAGATCATATGCATTTTCAACAATCTCGCTTTTTGGCACAAAAAAGCTCTGTTCTGTACGTTTCCGGTCGGCCTCGGCTGATAAATTGCGGAAACGTGCTATAATATCCGGAATATCGTTCTCTTTTACCTCGTTTCGCTTATCATCCAGGCTGTATCCGTCTGCTGTCATGTCATAGAACCAGACCTGGTCGGTTCCGCCGTGTTCTGTTTTTGTGAATATCAGGATAGCGGTCGATACTCCCGCGTATGGCTTAAACACTCCGGAAGGCATGGAGATCACCGCCTCCAGCCTCTGGTTCTCCACGATTTCCTTTCTGATGTCTTTATGTGCCTTTGAGGAACCAAACAGCACACCGTCCGGAACGATGCAGGCACATCTGCCGCCAATTTTTAACATGCGCAGAAACAGCGCCAGGAATAATAATTCTGTTTTTTTGGTCTTGCAGACCTTCAGTAGATCCCCTGACACGGACTCTGCGTCCAGACTTCCCTTAAACGGCGGATTGGCCAGCACCAGCGAATATTTCTCCTTATCCGGGTTCTGATCTGAGAGACTGTCTCTGTACTCAATAAACGGATTGTCAATGCCATGAGTCATCATGTTCATTGCCCCAATGCGGAGCATGGTTCTGTCCATGTCGTATCCGTGGAACATGTGATTCATATAGTGGTCTTTCTTCTGCCTGTCAAAGAAAATCTCTTCCTTTTTCTTCTCTTTCAGGTATTCTCCTGCTGCCACTAAAAATCCCGATGTTCCGCAGGCCGGATCGCAGATCACCTCGTCGCTGGAAGGATCCATCAGCTCCACCATCATCCGGATAATGTGCCTGGGAGTTCTGAACTGGCCGTTCCGTCCAGACTGGGCAATCTTTGACAAAAGGTACTCATACACGTCTCCCCGCACGTCTGCAGTCTGGATTTCATTCATCATCTTATAGATTTCATCTAATGAATCGACAACCTTGGATAAAACGAGTGGAGTCGGCAGCTTAAAAATCGCGTCGTCCATATATTTGGAATAGGCGCTGTTTTTGTCGCTGTGCAGCGTCTTGATAAATGGAAATACCCATTCCTGTATCACAGAATACATCCTGTCAGCCGGAAAATCATGGAAAACCGACCATTTCAGCTGTGCGCCGGCTATGGTCCGTTCTCCTATTTTCACCTCGTCAGTGAAAATACTCTGGTAGGGAAGCCCCAGCATGGCGCTTTCCTTTGCCCTTGTATTGTCTGAATCATCCAGATCATGAATAAACATCAGATAGGTAATCTGCTCGATGACTTCAAGGGGATTGACCAGACCGCCTGAAGCGAAAATATCCCACAAACTGTCAATTTTGTTTTTTAATTCACCTGTAATCATGTCTTCCTCCGCTTTTCATACATACTTTTCATAAGTGTAGTATAGCACAAACCGCCGTTTTTAGCGACCTTAACCCGGCGTCTTCCTGTTACATAAAAAGCGCCTCCGCCAGCCTGATGGTGCTTTCCCTCAGACTGGCAGAGACGCCAGGTTATCTTACGTTAATTCTGTTTATTTTTATCCCTTCATCAGGAATTTTTAGCTTCTCAGCTCGATTCCCAGTCCCTGAAGTCCGTTCAGAATCTTGTTCATAGCGGAGGTTACTTCCTTCTCCTCCAGGGTGTGATCTTTGGAGCGGAAGGTGATGGAGTAAGCCACTGACTTGTAGCCTGCTGTGATCTGGCTTCCCTCGTATACGTCGAAGAGCTTGTAGCTTTCCAGAATCCTGCCGCCTCTCTGCTCAATCACGTCCTCAATCTGTCCTGCCAGAATCTCTTTCTTCATTACCATGCTCAGGTCTCTTGTCACGGATGGATACTTGGCAATTCCCTCGTACTTGTGATCGAAGGTAGCGTTTGCAGTGATCTCAGGCATATCGAGAACTGCCACATAGGTCTTCTCGCCCAGCTTGTAGTTGTCCGCCACGTCAGGATGAACCTCGCCCATATATCCAATCACTGTGCCGTTGTAGGAAATGAGAGCCTGGCGTCCCGGGTGGAGGAAACTCTTTCCTGCCTCAGGATTATAATGAGGCTTTTTCTTCATTCCCACTTTCTCCAGGAATTCCTCTACTACGCCCTTCATGGTGAAGAAATCGCCGTTTCCGTACATTCCCAGAGTGAACTGCTGACGCTCGTCCGGAAGCGCCGGAAGTCCTGTCTCCTCCAGGTGCTTGGCATTCTCCTCCTCGCTTACGGGCAGGTAAACGGTAGCCAGCTCGTAGAGTCTTACGTCCTTATTTCTCCGGTTGTAGTTTGTGGAGAGAGAGTTTAACATTCCGTTTAACGGAGTGGTTCTCATAACGCTGAAATCCTCTCCCAGCGGGTTGGAAATGGAAACCACTCTGCGAAGTGTGGAATCCTCTGGAATCAGCAGCTTATCAAATACCTTCGGGCTCTCGAAGGAGTAGGTCATGCTCTGAGAGAAGCCGCAGAACTCTGCAATTCTTCTGGCAATTTCCTCTACTCTCAGCTTGAAGGACAGCTTTCCGGCAGTAGCCTCGCCTGTAGGCAGGGCGGTCGGAATCACGTCGTAACCGTAGAAACGGGCAACCTCCTCAGCCACATCTGCCATTCTGTGAACGTCCTGACGCCAGCTTGGAACCACGATCTCTTTTGTCTTCTCATCGTATTCCAGCTCTACGCTCTTTAAGTAGGAAATCATGTCTTCCTTGGAAATATCGGTTCCCAGAAGGCGGTTAATCTTCTCCGGCTCGAAAGCCACGCGGTTTCCTTCCTTCTTTACCGGGTAAACGTCTAACATGCCTCCTACAACCTCTCCGGCTCCCAGCTCCTCAATCAGCTGGCAGGCGCGGTTGATGGCAAGCTCGGCTGTGTTGGGATCCAGTCCCTTCTCGAACTTTCCGGAAGCGTCTGTTCTCAGTCCCACTCTCTTGGCAGAGAGACGGATATTGGTTCCATCAAAGCAGGCTGCCTCGAATACCATGGTCTTCACGTCGTCTGTAATCTTGGAATTCTCGCCTCCCATGATTCCGGCGATTCCCACTGCCTTCTCTCCGTCGTTGATCATGAGGATCTGGCTGTCCAGCTGTCTCTCCTGTCCGTCCAGAGTCTGGAACACTTCGCCGTCCTTAGCGCATTTTACCACGATCTCCTTTCCGGCAATCTGGTCGTAATCGTAAGCGTGCATCGGCTGTCCGTACTCTTCCATCACATAGTTTGTGATATCTACGATATTGTTAATCGGACGGATACCGCTGGCAGCCAGGCGGCGGCGCATCCAGTCCGGAGACGGAGCCAGCTTAATGTTCTTTACCATTCTGGCGCAGTAGCGCGGGCACAGCTTCGTATCCTCCACGCTTACCTTCAGGTAGTCGTGAATATCCTCTCTGTTTCCTGTAGCCTTAATCTCTGGCTCGCAGAACTGCTTTCTGAAGGTAGCGGCCGCCTCTCTGGCAATTCCGATCACGCTGTAGCAGTCCACGCGGTTGGAGGTAATCTCGTATTCAAATACTACGTCTCTGAGGCCCAGGGCTTCCACTGCGTCGCTTCCCACCTCTACGTCATCCGGGAATACGTAAATTCCAAGCTCCGGAGCGTCCGGATACATCTCACGGCTGGATCCCAGCTCCTCCACAGAGCACATCATGCCGTTAGACTCTACGCCGCGCAGTTTGCCCTTTTTAATCTTTACTCCGTCCTCAGGGCGGCCGCCGTCATGATCTCCGGCTACCTTTCCGCCGTCCAGAACCACGGGAACCTTCTGTCCCACCTCTACGTTAGGCGCTCCTGTGACGATCTGAGTTACTTCGCCGCCCAGATCTACCTGACAGATCACCAGCTTGTCTGCGTCCGGATGGCGGTCAATCTTTAAAATCTGTCCTACCACGATCTTCTCCAGATTCTTGTCCAGACACTCGTAGCCCTCTACCTTTGTTCCTGTCAGCGTCATAGCGTCGGTGTACTCCTGGGCTGTAACGTCCAGATCCGGAACATATGCTTTTATCCATGATAATGCTGTGTTCATCTTATTTCTCCTTGCAATCTAATCGGTTCTCTACGGAACCCTTTATCTGTTACTCCTGTCTGATTTGAAAACGCTTAGAACTGCTTTAAAAAGCGCACGTCGTTTTCATACAGCAGTCTCATATCGTCAATCTCGTACTTTAAGAGAGCAATTCTCTCAAGTCCCACACCGAAAGCGAAGCCTGAGTATTCCTCCGGATCGATGTTGCACATCTCCAGCACGTGAGGATGTACCATGCCGCAGCCTAAAATCTCAATCCAGCCGGATCCCTTACAGAAACGGCAGCCCTTGCCTCCGCACTTGAAGCAGCTTACGTCCACCTCAGCAGACGGCTCTGTGAACGGAAAGTGGTGAGGACGGAATTTTACCTTTGTCTCCTCTCCGAACAGCTCTCTGGCGAACTCGGCCAGGGTTCCCTTCAGATCTGCAAACGTAATATTCTTGTCAATGACAAGTCCCTCAATCTGATGGAAGGACGGGGAGTGGGTTGCGTCCACCTCGTCGGAACGGAATACACGGCCCGGCGCAATAATGCGGATCGGAGGCTTTCTTGTCTCCATGGTGCGGACCTGAACCGGTGAAGTCTGGCTTCTAAGGACAACAGAATCATTAATATAGAAGGTATCCTGCTCGTCTCTGGCCGGATGTCCCTTGGGAATATTTAATTTCTCGAAATTGTACTTATCGTACTCTACCTCAGGGCCTTCCACTACCTCGTAGCCCATTCCGATGAAGATTCTCTCCACCTCCTCCAGGGCAATGGTATTGGGATGGCTGTGGCCTACGTTGTTCTTCTTGGCCGGAAGGGTTACGTCGATAACCTCTTTCTTCATCTGCTCCTCGCGGGCCATGCGGGCCAGCTTGTTTTTTGTCTCCTCTAACTTAGCCTCGATTAAGGCTCTGGCGTCATTGACCATCTGGCCTACCTTCGGGCGCTCCTCAGGAGCTACGTCCTTCATGCTCTTTAAAACGCTGGTCAGCTCGCCCTTTTTTCCAAGGTATGCGACGCGGATATCGTTTAACTTTTCCAGCGCGTCGGAGGCTTCGATCTTCGCAAGGGCCTCAGCCTTGATTTTCTCTAACTGCTCTCTCATAATATCTCCTTCTTCTATCGATTGTATCTGCGCGTCGTGTGCTAAAGGGCCTTCCTGAGCTTTCTTATAGAAAAAACAAAAATCCCGCCCCTTCGCACGCGAAGGGACGGGATATAAACCGCGGTACCACCCTGATTCCTGCTTTTGCAGGCTCTTATCTTATACGTAACGTGTACGAAACGTCGCCGCCTACTTAAAGCCTTTCTGAGGCTTCCTGTTCAGCTGCGCGGCTCCGGCGGGAATTTCGAACTCTTATCTGAACCGAAGAAGACTCTCAGCCGATGACCTTCTCTCTCTGGACGGAAAATAAGCTTCTACTTACACCTTCACTGCCTTTTCTTATGCTGTTTAATATTTTACGCACTGTTTTTTTGTTTGTCAAGTGGGGAAGCGGATTTTCCGTGGTTTTTGCGGAAAAGCAGGGGATTTTAATTATGAGCGCGAGGAAACATTTTCTTGTTCCAACTCAAAGTCACCGAAAATGTTTCCTCGCCCTCTCACGGAAAACCGATTGCCAGCTTTTCTGCGGGTATACCTCCTGTAGGAAAAATCGGCAGGAAAAACGCAGCCGGTCATAAATCCTGCCTATTTTCCTACTCTCTCCCTTTCGTTAATTCTGCCAGCTGGCCCAGAATCCCGTTTCCTCCGGACAGGGAAATGCTTCCCACCTTCTCGCAGATTTTTTCCAGATACTCCATCTCTTTTAAACGGTACAGAATTTTATTTTCCTCCATCAGCCCGGCCGTATTCAGCAGGCTTCTAGTGGAGGCTGTCTCCTCTCTGCGGGTGATGACGTTGGCCTGGGCCTGCTTCTCGGCAATCAGCACGGTATTCATGATCGTCCGGATCTCTCTCGGAAGGATAATGTCTTTAATTCCTACGTTTCCAAGCTCCACCGGATACTCCTTCTCTATCTGTTTTATTTTCTCAGACAGGCAGGAGGCCAGTTCCTCTCTTTTATCCAGAAGCTCGTCCAGCTTCAACCTTCCCACATACTCTCTGGCAGCCAGCTGGCCGGCGCTGTAAATCTGCTCCGCGATATTTGACGTCTTCCTCATCAGGCTGACCGGATCAGTGATTTTATAGCAGCACACCAGGTTCAGTCTGACTCCTACCTTGTCGGAAGTGAGAATATCCTGTCCTGAAATCTCCACTCTCTGCATTTTCAAATCTGCCAGCGTGCAGGAAACCCTGGTTCCATAATTCCAGAAATACCAGATTCCGCAGGGCAGCGTTCTCTCATACACTCCGTTGTAATATAAAAGCCCAGCCTCCCCCTCCTCTACCGTAATCTTTTTGTACAGAAACGGCGGCGCTTTTTCTATCAGATACACAGGAAGATCCGGATCGATATCAGGAGACGACACGTCTTCTATGCGAAGCTCCTGAGTTTCATACACCTTCCAGAAATAGTATTCTCCCGGCAGAAGCACCTCCGCAAATACGCCGTTGACGAAGCGGTAGCCAATGCTTCCGTCAGGAATCAGCGCCTTCAGCACGCGCCTGGAAAATTCCGGATTCTCCATCAGGCGTTCCATAGGAATTCCCTGTTCTTCCACCCTGCCCCTCATCACCGTCTGTTTCACCTCTGCGTATTTCCAAAATGGAATGTGGTGAATTCCGGAAAACAGTATTCTGCGGAACGTTCCGTTTTCTGTTAAAAAACCGCAGGACTGCTCACTGATTGTTATTTTCATATGGAAACGCCTCCTCTGTGCTTTTTGTTCTTTTTTACATATGCCGCATTCATAAGTTTCGTTTCATTCCATCCGCTGCTTTACAGGGGCCTTCCATTGAGAAACAGCTCATTTAAAGACCTGCCGTCTGCGGCTTCGCTCCTTAATTGTTCCTGTTTCGGTATCCTGAAAGGCACAGCTGTAAAAAGCGGGGGAAAAGGCTCTCTGACAGCCTCTTTCCCTGGGTTGTCCGCTTATCCTGCGTTTTTCTGATGACTGCTATACCAGCTTAGCTACAGATTCCTGGAATCTGGCAGGATTTGAACCTGCGAATTGTCAAATATAAAAAACAGCTCTCTGTTCCCTGGAATGCAGAAACACTCACGTTTCTGCACCCGGCAGGCAGAGTCCGTCTGTATGGACTCCAAACCTGCTCCTGTCAGAAAATCTTCCGATTTTCGGGGAATTGGCTGCTGCCAGTTATCCTTTCACCACGCCGATGGTGTGCAGTTTCTTTACCGGCTCCACCAAATCGGACTGATTTTTCATTACCTCGTCAATATCTTTATAGGCGAAACGGCTTTCCTCCGCCACGTCGGACTTATTTTTCTTTCCCAGAACCACCTGCCGTTCCTTCAGGTCGTTCATTACCTCCTCGCAGGTAAATGCGTTCATAGCCCCTTTTCTGGAATACCTGCGCCCGGCTCCGTGGGAGGAGGAGCAGAAGGACTCTTCGTTTCCCCTGCCTCTCACCACATAGCTGTAGGAACCCATGGCTCCCGGAATTACCGCCAGCTCCCCTTCCCTGGCCCTGACGGTGCCCTTGCGGTGAACCCATACGTTCTCCCCATAGTGGTTCTCAAGAGCCGCATAATTATGGTGACAGTTGATCTCCTCTGTAAAGCTCAGTTCTAAATCCGTATATTTGCCAATCCACTTCTCCAGAACTGCCTTCACGGCCAGCATCATTTTCGCCCTGTTTTCCATGGCGAAATCCATGGAAAGCTGCATCCAGTTTAAATACTGCTTTCCTTCCTTCGTGTCCAGAGGCAGGAACGCCAGCCGGTACTCGTCGGGAACCTGGCTGTACCACCTGCTGTTCAGTTCCCTGGCCTTCTGGTGAAAATAATCGCAGACTGCCTTTCCCATATGACGGCTTCCGGAGTGGATCATCACGCTCAGATATCCTTCCTCATCCTCCTGAAGCTCAATAAAATGATTGCCTCCTCCCAGGGTTCCCACCTGAAAATATCCGGCGTCCAGCTGTCCCAACAGCTCTCCGTCCTCCTCGTACTTGTCAAACTCCTCAAAGGCTCGGTCTAAGGTAAAGCAGGGCATGGCCGTCTTGTGATGGGCAAAGCCTACCGGCACGTTTCTCAAAATATCTCCTACCATTCCCTGAATCAGACTGCCGTTTCCTGTGATAATCTCCCGGATCTCCTCTGTCTTTATATTCGTTCCCACCCAGGCCATGCCGCAGCCGATATCCACTCCCACCGCATTGGGAATCAGTATCTGCTTCGCCGCGATCACGCCTCCGATGGGCATTCCCTTTCCTGTATGGGTGTCTGGCATCAGGCACACCCATTTGTGAAGGAAGGGAAGCTCCGCCAGATGGCGGGCCTGCTCAAAACAGCTTTCCTCCAAATCCTCTCTCTTTTCCAGCCAGATTTTGATCGGGCTTTTCCACGCCTTATCTGATACAACAAACATACCTGTTCCACTTCCTTTCCAAACGCCCCTCTTTCGGTTGGCGCAGCTTCTATGGTCTTTCCTGTTACAATGCCTATTCTAGTAAATTTTTCCTGATTGATCATTTAAAAAAAGTTGCGGCCTTGCTATAATTTAGCTATAGCGTCAGTGCAGAAGGGGGTAAAGGAGAAAATGCTATGGCACAATTTCAGGAATTGATTAAAAATTTCGACCGAATCCGCGACTATATGCGGCAGTTTTACGTTTACGGTTTTAAGGTGCGGGGAGACTTCACGGAAAAAAGCGCCAGAACCTATGACAATGAGCGGCGGCGGATTGAAAGCTGGCTGTCCGGCTGCATTTCCTCAGACTACACGGCAAAGGGAAAGCAGATCTCCATCAGCGCAGACAGCCGTTCCATCTCCTCCAATCCCCTTTACAGCGCGTGGAAATCAAAGAGCTTTACAGACAACGATCTGCTGCTGCACTTTTTTATTCTGCATTACCTGCTTTCGCGCAGGGAAAATGGGAAAGAGCTGGAAAACGGCCAGGCAGAGATCCCTGTTTCCGGATCTTCCTCCTGCCCGGGAATGACGGCTGGAGAGCTGGCGGATCGGATTTCAGAAGATTTCGGCTGCCTCTTCGACGGGCAGACCGTCCGCCTGAAATTAAAGGAATATGAAGGGCTGGGGCTTCTGTCCTCTGAAAAATATCAAAAATCCGTCTATTACCAGTTAAGCCTGCCCGCCTCCTTTGAGATGCCTGAGCATAAGGAGCTCTATGATCGGCTCCTCACGGCAGTCTCATTCTTCTCGGAGACAGCCCCCTTCGGCTTTATCGGAAGCACCATCCTGGATCGGGAGTACACACACAACTCCCGCTTCTGCTTTAAGCACTATTTCATGGTTCACACCCTGGAAGACGGCATTTTATATCCCATTCTCCAGGCCATCCGCAAGGGCGTCTGCCTGGAGTTAGAAAATCACAGCCAGAGAAGCGGAAATATTACCCTCATCCAGGGCTTTCCGCTGCAGATTTTCGCCAGTACCAAAACAGGGCGCCGGTACGCCTGCATCTATGCAGTAAAGGAACGGCGTTTTCTTAATCTGAGACTGGACTGCATTGCCAGGGTGAGAGAGCTGAGAGAGGATCCGGACGAAGCCGCCTTCTTCCGGACTCTTCTGGATAAAAACCGCGCCCTGTGCTTCGGCGTGTCCTTTGGCTCAAAGGCGGTGCGGACAGAAGAAATATGCATGAAGATCTTTGTGGACGAGGAGAGGGAAGAGCATATTTTAGAACGGCTTTACCGGGAAGGAAAAGGCGGCGAGGTGCTGCGGATCCGAAAAAATGAATATCTGTACAGCGGCGTTTTCTTCGACGTCAACGAAATGCTGTCCTGGGTAAAATCCTTTACCGGGCGCATTATGGATATCCAGTCTTCCAGCGAAAATTCTGTTTTCAAGATTATTTCTGACTGGAAAAGCATGTATCGGATGTATGGGGAAGAAAATGAAACTCCAGGAAATAAGGCAGATATGCCTTTAGATACAGATGTCTAAGAAAACACACGAGGAGGTTTTCCATGGGACAGGACTTAACACTGTTTGATAAATTGTACTGCTGCTATTATCAGGCAGTCAGACAGATATTAGAGGAATCGGCCTGCACCCCTGTCAGCAAAAAGAGAATGGAGGAAATCTGCGAAGCAGCTGCCTTCAAAGAAAGCGCCCTGTCTATTCTGCCGCAGCTGACAGACAGAGACGGAGCCTGGAGCTGCCTTCTGTCAAAAACAGAAGACGGCCTTTTTTCCTCTGCTCTGGGGGATAAGACTCTGAAAGCGCCTCTCTCCTGTCTTCAGAATGCCTGGATCGCCTCTATCTGCCAGGATCCCCGGTTTCTTCTGTTCTTCACTGAAGAAGAGCGCGATTTTATAAAAGCAGATATTCCTGCTCTGTACCAGGAGGAAGATTTCTATTACTACGACCGGTTTCGAAACGGGGATCCTTATTCCAGTGCCATGTACCGGAAGCATTTTCGAACTGTCCTTGCAGGACTCTCCGAAAAACAGCTTTTGAAGCTGTCCTACAAAGGGAAAAATCAGCTGCTGACTGATTTAAAAATCCTTCCTGTCCGCCTCCAATACTCTCCTAAAGACGACAAATTCCGTCTGCTCTGTATAAGGCTTCGCAAAGAGCGAAAAGGACTTCCCTATACGCTTAACATGGGAAAAATTCTGGCCTGCAGCCTGGCTGGCACATGGCAGACAGCCGGGGACAGGGACAGCGCGCCTGAACCGCCTTTCGCATCGCCCTCTCTGTCTGTCTTCTCCCAGAAAGCCAAGGAACCGGCTGTCATTGAAATCGACGGCAGAAGAAATTCCCTGGAACGGTGTATGCTGAAATTTGCCGATTATGAAAAACATACGGTTTACGACGAGGAAAAAGGCGTTTACACCTGCTCTATCTACTATGATATCCAGGACGAAACGGAGCTGCTCATCGATCTGCTGTCCTTCGGCCCGGTGATCCGCGTCCTCAGCCCTGAGAGGCTGGTGGCGCAGATTCGGGAACGGGTGACGCGGCAGCACAGATGGCTGTTCGGGGAGGTGAGGGAAGCTTTTTAGGCTTCCCTATTTCCAGATTTCCCCTACAATTTCCGGCTCTGCAAAGATTCCTGTTGCTCCTCCAGTATGCCAGAATACAACTGTACTTCCCTGCGGAATTTTTCCGCTTCTGATACAGTCCAGCATTCCTGAAAATGCTTTTCCTGTATATACCGGATCTATAATAATACCTTCTTTTCTTGCCAGATACTGTATTGCCTCTGTCGCTTTTTTGGTAGGCTTCTCATATCCTTCACCATAGTAAGACAATTCATAGTGCATATCTGATGGAAGAACAGTTTTATCACTTCCAATATAACGCAGGCTTTCATTTGCGATGTTTGCCACTTTCTCTAAATGGCTCAATTCTTTTGGACTAACTGTTACACTGTAAATGGATGCGTCTGATTCAAGAAGAGCACGTCCTGCTGCCAGGCCAGCCAGTGTTCCGCCTGTTCCTGTGGCATGAAAAATATAATCAGGCTTTTCATTTAACTGTGCCATCTGTTCCAGCATCTCCGCATATCCATTGATGAAACCTGTACTTCCAATGTAATTAGCCCCACCTTCTGGAATTACAAAACATTTATGGCCTTCCTTCTCCATCTGTTCCACCTGTTTTCTGCATAATTCCTCTGCTTCCAGATCCGCCTCTGCTTCTTCTCTTCCATTTGCCGGTATAATATGAACTTCAGCTCCTAATATCATATCCAGCAGAAGGTTCGCTTTCGGCCTCTCTTCCTTCTGCTCTGTCAGATCGACCAGATATAAAATACTTTTCAGGCCCTGCGCATTACACATGGATGCAGTTTCCATAGCATGGTTCGACTGAGTTGCCCCAAAGGTAAATACCGTATCATATCCATGCTCTTTTGCATATCCAATTAAAAATTCCAGCTTTCTGACTTTATTTCCCCCAAACAGATTCACACCTGTCATATCATCTCTCTTAATGTATAAATTGACACCAAGATCATTGCTGATATTGTTTAATCTGTGAAGTGGTGTAGGAAAAAATCCGATTCTGCTTCTTGGTACTGTCTGAAGCATTTCTTTTGCTGTTTTCATATGATCCATCCTCTGTTTCCAGATGCTTTTGACAAGCATCTTCTCCTTTCTCACAATATATTCATAAATGCAGTCTGTTAAAAATTGATTTCTGTATCTGAGATTGCCTGAATCAGCCCAAGACAGGCAGCTACATCTGATTTACTTACTATTTCATTTCCTGAATGTATATTTTTAGCAGGAACACAGACCGCACCTGCTTTTACTCCTTGGTATCTCTGCGCTTTGCAGGCATCTGTTCCTCCATGATCGCTGATATCCAGCTGATAGGGTATTCCATTTTCAGATGCTGTCATTTTCAGCCATTCAATCACTTCCTGACAGACAATCATAAAGTGATCCATCACCTTTAATGCTGCACCTTTTCCAACAGATGTATCTGTTTTCATTCCCCTTAGTTCTTCATTGGCGCACGTCACATCGACTGCCAGCAGAAGATCTGGTTCAACCGCGGAAATGGCTGACTGTATGCCTTGAAATCCATTTTCCTCCTGAACAGAAAAGATAAAATACATGTCATTCCTGCACGATTTAATCTTTTTTATCACTTCTGCCAGAATAAAACATCCAATTCGATCATCCAGAGCGCCTGAAATAATAAAATCTTCATTTTCATAATAATCTGCTTTTATGACAATCTCCTGGCCTCTGAAAGAATCCAGGCTGTCTGCTTTTTCCGGATTCATGCCAAATTCAATATATAAGTCATCGCAGGAAACAGTGGTGTCTGCTGATTTTTTTTCACACAAAACAACTCCCTGCTCTCCTGTCTCTGTTCGGACTCTGGTATCAATCATATTCAGGGGTTTAATGGAACCAAGCGGAAGAACGCGAAATCTGCCTTTATCGTCAACGGATCTGAGCATAAAACCAATCTGATCCATATGGGCAGTTACAGCAATCTTTTTCCCATTTCCTTTTTTGTGTACAATCAGATTTCCAATGGCATCTTCTTTTATATCGTCTGCATAGTCTTTTATTTCTTCTGCTATCATCTTCCGGATTCTCTGCTCTCTCCCACTAGGTCCGTAGGCAGCACACATTTTTTCCAGCAGATTACTGTTTAAAATCATTTTTAAGTTCTCCACCATGCTGATAAGCAAGACAAGAAGAAGATGAAGCTACCTTCTTCCTGTCAATCCATGTTTCAATATGAGTTCACTTATTTACAGTCATTTAAGAAAAGACCGTCAACCACAAAGATCGGTTTTACATCATTGTAGTATGCCTGTGCAAAACTTGTGATGTATAACGGCGCTAATGTAACATGATCCATTAAATATCTCTGTGTCTCGTCAACCAGTTTAAATGTCTCTTCTCCATTAAAGCTGTTTTCTACTTCAGAACACATTGCCCTGTATTTTTCCATATCAATTCCATTGTTCTGATCATATACAATCATCCATAAATGATATGCCGGCTCGGACCACCAGTAATTGCTGATACCAATATCATAATCTTTATTATTGTAGCATTCTCTGAGCTTGTTGTACTCCATTGTTTCAATCTGCACATCAAAGCCAAAAGAATTCAGCTGTCTCTGGAGCTCTACTGCCGCAATTTCATTTGCTCCGGAAGCAACAATAAATTTCAGGGAAAGTTTTTCACCGTCTTTGTCCAGAATTCCGTCTCCATCTGTATCTTCCCATCCGGAATCCTTTAACAGCTGAAGGCCTTCTTCCTGTTTATCAGCATAGTTTGTCTTATAATACTCATCTGTATCGTCACAGTGGAACAGAATATTTTTTGTTACATAGCTGTATGCAGGCTGGCACATTAAATCACCGCCGAACACCTCTACAATCGACTGTCTGTCGATTAAGTATGAAATTGCAAGACGGAGATTTTTATCCTGCAGCACACTTGTTGTCGCGTTCATCTCAAGATCTCTTACCATAGGAGGAAGGATTGAGTTGATTTCTGCATCTGCAATTTTCTGGCATTCGGCAACTCCATCCTCACTCAAACCGATAATGTAATCAATATCTTTCTGCTTAAATGCATTCAGTGCAGCAAATTCATCTTCATAGAAGGTCAGGTTAATGGTTTCAATATTAGCCGGTCCCTTATTTTCCAAAAGCTCATTCTGTGTATAATATCCCTCATTACGCTTTAAGATTACATTAGAACCTTCTGTGTAGGTTTCTACATAATAAGGACCATACGGATGTACGCCCCACAGCTTTTCCTCCTGAGTCGGAAGACTTTCCAGCTCATCCTTGTCAATTACAGCAAAGCATGGGTTAGCCAGGCAGATAATCAAAGAGGTTGAATAGTGTTCCATAGTAAGCGTAATTTTGTTTCCGTCAATTTCTATATTTTTAATAACAGAAAGGAATTCGCTCATGGTTCCTTCTTTTTGTGCGTATTCCAAAGATGCCTTTACATCCTCTGGCTCTAATTCTTCCCCATTGTAATATTTCAGGCCTTCGGGAATTTCAAAAGACATTACTGTTCCATCTTCACTGATTTCTGGTTTGGAAGCCAGACACGCCCCGATTTCTCCTGTATCATGATTATACAGGAATAACGGTTCTGCACATGTCATCTGAATATCATAGAAGTTATCGCACTGAATTACGTCAGTACCAATCCATGCTTCATTAATTGTACCAATATTCAGTACATCCCTGATTTCATCTTTTGCTTCTGCAGATGACTCACTTTTCTCTGCTGATACCGTTTCCTTTGTCTCCTTGTCCTGATTTCCGCTGCAGCCAGTTAACATACCTGTCAACATAGATGCCGCCAAAACCAGAGCTGCTGCTTTTTTCAGTTTCATTTTCTCCTCCTTATGTTTCAAAATTTATTCATAACAGCCGTTAAGACAACGATTATATAAAATAATCTGCTGCTACTTTCTGTTTTCTATATGCGGAACTGCTGCAAGAAGCCGTTTCGTATACTCATTTTCTGTGTGGCAGATAACCTGCTCCGTAGTTCCCATTTCAACTGCCTTTCCCTGGTGCATCACTACAATTCTGTCGCACATGTACTTTATTACATTTAAATCATGCGAAATAAAAATAAATGTCATTCCAAACTGCTTTTGGAGTGATAAAAGCAGAAGAAGAACCTGTGCCTGTACAGAAATATCCAGCGCGGAGGTCGATTCATCCAGTATAATCACTTCCGGCTGCAGTATGATTGCCCTTGCAATGGCAACTCTCTGCTGCTGTCCCCCTGATAGGGATTTAGGATAAATATTCATAATAGACGGATCCAGATTCACCAGTTCCAGGGCTTTCTCCGCTTTTTTATATGCCTCTTCTTTTTTTTCTCCATGAATCAGAAGAGGTCTCATAATGGACATCCCTACCGTAAAATGAGGATTAAAATTGCTTCCCGGATCCTGAAATACAACGGAAACTTTCTGATGGAACTCCTTCTTCTGAACACGGCTTTGATGGTGGACATCCATTCCATTCATCCATATTTTTCCTGTTGTCGGCTTCTCCAAACCCAGGATCATTCGCACTAGTGTCGTTTTTCCAGATCCCGATTCCCCAACAATTCCTAAAATCTCATTCTTGTCTACAGTAAAACTTACATTATCTACAGCATGAACTGCTTTTGTAGCAAAGAGCCCTTTCTTTTCATAACACTTTCCTACATTCTCTATTTTAATCAGTGGTTCCTTCAACATGTTCTCCCCCAAGTAAATGACAATAGCAGTAGTGAATGTTGTCAATCTTTACCTTTTCCGGAGCAAAGGCTTCGCATTTTTTCTGTGCCATTGGGCACCGATTATAAAAACGACATCCCTGATTTGTATCATAAAATCTGGGAACAGTGCCCGGAATCGATTCCAGCTTAACGTCATGCTTTGTACCTTTCGGAATGGCTTTTAAAAGCATCTGTGTATATGGGTGGGATGGATTTTTCAATACATCCTCTGTTTTCCCAAATTCAACAATCTGCCCTGCATACATAACCGCTACCTTATCAGCAATCTTGGAAACTACCCCAAGATTATGAGTAATAAGAAGGACTGACGTATTATTTTTTTCTTTTAGTTCTGACAGCAGCTGAAGAATTTCCGCTTCTATCGTAACATCTAATGCAGTTGTCGGTTCATCTGCAATCAACAGTTTCGGTTCACGGGAAACCATCATAGAAATCATGACTCTCTGCCGCATTCCTCCTGATAATTCATGAGGATACTGGCCCATCTGATGAAGTGGATCACTCATCTTCACTCTTTTGTACAAATTCTGAGTTTTTTCAAATGCTGTTTTTCGGTCAATCCCATCCAGGCAAATAGCTTCAACTACCTGATTTCCGCTTTTTATAACAGGATTTAAGGAATCTAATGGATTCTGAAAAATAAATCCTATCTCTTTTCCCCTGATCTTCACCATCTCTTTTGCCTTTAAACCGACCAGTTCTTTTCCCTGATATAAAATACTTCCACTGACTGAAGATTTGCGCTTGTCCAGAAGCTGTACAATGGAATAAGCTAATGTTGATTTTCCGCAGCCAGATTCTCCTACAACTGCAGTTATCTCGCCTTCGTTTACTGTCAAATCTACATTTTTAATTGCAGAGAGCTGTTTTTTTCCAATTTTATAATTTACGCTGAAATCAGTAATTTTAAGTAACTCACTCATATGTCTGTCCCTTGTTCTTAATTCTTCATATTAGGATCGATTAAATTCCTAATCCCTTCTCCAAGAAGGCTGAATGTAATAATTGTATAAATCAATGCCAGACATGGGAAAATAACCAGCCATGGTGCTCTGAAAATTACGCTGGCACTTCTTCCTATCGCCAGTCCCCAATCTGGAGATGGCGGCTGGGCACCCATTCCCAAAAATGACAATGTCGCTGAGGATGTAATGAAACCAGGCATCGATATGGATGCCATTACCAAAACAGATGGCAATACACTGGGAAGAATATACAAAAAAAGGATGGACCAGGGTTTTTCGCCAAAAGATTTACCCGTTTCTACAAATGGCTGATTTTTCAGCATAAAGGTTTTAGATCTTACGGTTCTCTGATATCTGGGCCAGCCTGCCAGTGCCAGCGCCAAAATAACATGATTCAGGCTCCGTCCTAAGAGCATGACGATTGTCATCGCTATTACAATACCTGGCAATGACCATATTACATCCCCGATAAATGTAATCACACCATCCACTGCTTTCCCGCAGTATCCAGAAATCAAGCCTAATACTACTCCTATTGTCAGCTCTATCAGTGCTCCCAGAAAAACCGTTTTAAGCGCCAGAGGAGTACCGTAAATAATTCTGGATAATACATCCCTTCCATATTCATCCTGCCCAAAAAGATGTTCACGGCTGGGAGGCATTAAATGTTCAGCGGCAATTCCAGCATCTGGCTCATATGGGGCAATCTGCTCACAGAACACAGAAACAAGTATTAATAGAAGCAACATAATCATGCCAGCAACACATTTTTTTTCTTTAAAAAATCTTTTTACCATAGTTAGTCTCATCACTTTTCTATTATTATTCTGCAATGCGCGCTCTGGGATCCATTACTGCCACTAAAATATCAGAGCAAATATTAGCAAATACCGTCAAAATAGAAATAATCAATACGCATGCCTGGACAACAGGAATATCCCTGTTTATTACAGCATTCGTCATCCATGCTCCCATTCCCGGAATAGCAAATATATTCTCTACAACCACGGATCCTGCAATAATCCATGGCAATGAAAGAAAAACATTTACTATAATAACGATTACCGCATTTCGCAGCACATGAGAAAACAAAATTTTATTTTCAGACAGTCCCTTGGCATAAGCGGTCTGCACATACCTCTCATTCATTGCGCCAATTACTTCACTTCGGATCAATCTTGTATTCATCGATAAGCCGCCTAGCACAATAGCCATAATTGGCATAATATAATGCTTCCACGAAGTATAGCCTGATGCTGGCAGCAAATTCAGCTTTACGCCAAACAGCAGGATCAGAAGCATTCCAATCCAAAAGGTCGGTATCGCAGAAGTAATCAGCGAATACTGCATCACTATCTTGTCAAATATGCTGTCCCGTTTCCAGGCCGCAAGACTTCCTAATGGAATTGAAATAAGTACCTGCAAAATCAGTGCAATTCCACACAGGCGGAGACTGTAGGATACACGCATAGCCATCGAATCTGAAATTTTCAGTCCCGTCTTCAGGGATTTGCCTAAATCTCCAGATACCACTCCTTTTGCCCAATCTAAATACTGTTCCGGCAACGGTTTATTAAATCCCCATTCTTCCCTTAACTCTTCTCTTCTTTCCTGCGGCACCTTTTCTGATACCAATGCATCTACCGGATCTCCCGGAAGAACATGAAGTACACAAAAGATTGCTATGGATACCATAAAAATCTGTAAAAAACCAATTCCTATTTTTCGTGCAATATAACCTTTCATGACAAATCAATCTTTCTTTTATTTATCTTCGATTATCTCTTTTTTAAAGAAATAACAGCGCCCGCAGTATCTCCCGGAAATCCTTATGTTCAAATCGTACTGTTACTGCATCAATTTTTTTGCATCCAGGGTAATAGGCCCGTTTATTTGCTTCTGCATGACTGAAATAAGTGATATCAAGAACAAAATACTCCGGCAACTGTGCTGTCTCATGATGCTTCTCATCAAAGGCCTCTCTCAAAGCACTTCTGATTAACAGCTCTGCCTTCTCTTCAGAGACACTGATTACAGACGCTCCACGTCCTCTCTGCACTGCTGCTGTTTTTATTTTTGCATTATACTGTTCTGCCTCCTGACAAATCCCCAAATCTCCACTCAGCATTACAACAGGAACCTGGTACATCCCTGCAATGTAGAAACTAATTAAAAACTCTGACATCAGCTTTCCATTTAATGTAACCTTAGAATATCTGCGGGAAGAAAAAGTATGAGCCAGCGGAGACAAATCTGTTCCTGCACAGCTGTGATATCCCAAAAGAATCACGGCAGAATAAGTTTCATCCAGCTCCTGCATCATACACAAAGGCCCGTCATCCCAGCCTCGGACAATTTCACAGTTAGCCGGAAAATCAGTGACATCGTAGTTGCATCCACTGCTATGGGCATCTTTAATTGTAATCTGATAGCTGCTGTCGATACGGTTTATTTCACTTACGGCTGCCAGTATTTCCTGTTTCAGGATATTTCTCTGCTGATGATATTCATCACTGTTTCTGTCTTCCAATTTCCATGTACAGGCCCCTGCGGTGCCTTCGATATCTGCGCTGATATAAATTTTCTTATTCATAAATTTTCTGCCTCTTATTGTTCGTTTCTAACACTTTTTTATATCTGTATTGATTTTTTCAATATCGCTACCAATCAGTATATCAGTATCTATTCCTTTATTGAAATTGTTTTTCTCTATAAAATCCATACTATATTATAATTATCTATATGTTTTGTATTTAAGCGTATTTTTTTGTTATATATTTTTATTTTATCTCTATTTTTCTGTTTTTTATGTTTAAAACAAAAAAAAGGTGAGAAACCTGAATTATTCCAAGCTTCTCACTCTATATGTTATCTATTTCTGACGCTGCAGCGCTTATCATGTGCCCTCTCTACCCCCTCCTCATACTCTGCCCTGCGGATCAGCTTCAGCTCCCTCTCCTCATCATACTCAAAAATACTCATCTCGATGGCCTCCCCTCGATTTTTCCTAAGAAAGTCCGACAATACTCCCTCATGGATGCATTCGTCCACCGCCCGCTCTGCCGCTGCATCTAACTCCATCGTTTTCGTGTAAAGGCGGATCCGATCTACAAAAATCATATATTCCCTCAGTGTCTGGCATAATTGATAAAAAATATATGCTTTGAGATAAGTATAGCATGAGTGAGGAAGGAAGGCAGGCAGGATGGGATTGCCTTCCCTCAAACCTGTAAGACCTTTCCCTCTCAACTCACATCTTTGTTGAATTCAGCGTAACAACTTTTGCTACTTCTGACTGTTTATAATCTCCTTCACCATCTTCTCTACTTCCGAACATTCTAGTTCCAAATCCTCTGCTATTCGTTCGTACGGCCAACCCTTTGCTATCTTTTTGCTAATCAGATTTTTTAAGGTTGCTATTCTCCCTTCCTCGTACTCCGCCTTACGGATCAGCTTTATCTCCCGTTCCTCATCATACTCAAAAATGCTCATCTCGATAGCCTCCCCTCGATTTTTTCTAAGAAAGTCCGACAATACTCCCTCATGGATGCATTCGTCTACCGCCCGTTCTGCCGCCGCGTCTAACTCCATGGTTTTCGTGTAAAGGCGGATCCGGTCTACAAAAATCATATATTCCCTCAGCGTCCGGCATACCTCCAGCAGTTCCTTGTTGTTCCCCTGATTGATATTTAACACCAGTACCTTCAGTTCCAAATTTGGCTCTTCCTTCTGAGTCCCCGCGTATTCAAAAGAATCCGATAATTTCAGAACGCTTCGCTCCTCCCTCTCTTCTGTTCCATTGTAAAATACCAGAAAATGAGGAGCCGGAAGCCGCAGTCTCTTAGAAGAATACAGCGTTTCATCCTTCACCAGGCCCTGGTACGTCCTGGATACATAAAATAAATCGCGTAGCGGCATATTAGGATTCCAGGTAAACTGGTGCTCATAGAGACTCAGCCTGTTGTCCAGCAAAAAAGCCACATCGTTTTTCATGTTCATGTACACCGCATTCTCCAGTGTGACTACCGTCAAATCCTCCGCGTCCGTATACGACGTGTGGTTTACAGCATTGTACAGACTCAGCAGATTTTCCCTGTCCTGAAACAGCCGGCGAAAAATCGTGTCCTTGTAATCTCTTCTGGCTGTCAGCACAGAACCAGACGCAGATTCAGATACAGATACAAATCCTGTTCCTCTTGCTCCATTTCTTTCCGTATTCATTTGTCCTCCTTCGCAGGAGAACGAAAATCTCCTGCTTTTTCATTATTTTTGGAAAAGCATAGATTTTCTGAAATGATTGTTAGAATTGCAGATGGCCCTGAACCGGCCTGTGATAGGAAATATATGCTTTGAGATAAGTATAACATGGGAGGGAGGGGAAGGCAAGGGGGCCTTCCCTGAATCAAGATGAATCCATATGAATTTATTTACTTCCTCCAAACCATCTTGTCCACCACTCCAGTATAGCTTTGAATAATCTTTACCACTTTTGTACTGACATTTTCTTCTACATAATCTGGTACTGGAATCCCGTAATCCCCGTTTTGATTCATCTGAACTGCTGTTTCTACTGCCTGCAGAAGGGATTTTTCATCAATACCTGCCAGTACAAAGCAGCCTTTATCCAGAGCTTCTGGCCTTTCTGTGCTGGTCCGAATGCACACAGCCGGAAATGGATGGCCGATGGAAGTAAAGAAACTGCTCTCCTCTGGTAAAGTTCCAGAATCAGACACTACTGCGAAAGCATTCATCTGCAAGTGATTGTAGTCGTGAAATCCCAGCGGCTCATGGCGGATCACTCTCTCATTAAGAACAAATCCCGATGTCTCCAAACGTTTTCTGGATCTGGGATGGCAGGAATACAAAATCGGCATATGATATCTTTCTGCCATTTGATTAACTGCTGTAAATAACGATAAGAAATTCTTTTCGGTATCAATATTTTCTTCCCGGTGAGCAGACAGCAGGATATATTTTCCTGGTTCCAAATTCAGCTTGGAAAGAATATCTGACTCTTCAATTTCCTTCAAATTCTGATGCAGCACTTCCGCCATAGGAGAACCAGTTACATAGACTCTCTCTTTGGGAAGACCACACTCATGAAGATATTTTCTTGCATGTTCAGAATATGCTAAATTCACATCTGAAATGATGTCCACAATTCTCCGGTTGGTCTCCTCTGGAAGGCACTCATCCTTGCATCGGTTTCCTGCTTCCATATGAAAAATAGGAATATGCAGACGTTTGGCAGCAATAGCCGACAAACAGGAATTAGTATCTCCCAGTATCAGAAGAGCGTCCGGTTTAATCTGAACCATCAATTTGTAGGAAGCATTGATAATATTTCCCACCGTTGCGCCCAAATCATCACCTACCGCATCCATGTATACTTCAGGCTCTCCCAGTTTCAGGTCATAAAAAAAAATGCCGTTTAAGTTATAATCATAATTCTGCCCTGTATGCGCCAGAATGCAGTCAAAATATTTCCTGCACTTCTGTATCACCGCTCCCAGGCGGATAATTTCCGGCCGGGTTCCTACCATAATTAAGAGCTTCAACTTCCCATTATTACAAAATCGAATATCTCTATAATCTGTCTTCATCTCTATGTCTCCTGCTCTTTTATTCCTGTCACTTTATTTCAAATTCACCGGCAGAACATACGTATCAGATTTCTGCGGATCAAAGCATTCATTACACCACATAAACGTGACAAGATCCGTATCTCCTTCGTTGATAATGTTATGAGTGTAGCCTACTGGAATATCTACCACTTCTATTTTGTCTCCAGACACATGATAGTTGATAATCTCTTCTTCCCCCGGTTTGCGGAACTGTATCAACGCCTTTCCGCTGACTACCACAAACTTTTCATTTTTTGTGTTATGCCAATGATTTCCCTTTTCAATTCCAGGCTTAGATATATTGACCGAAAACTGGCCTCTATCTGCAGTTCTCAATATCTCTGTAAAAGAACCTCTCTGGTCAACATGCATCTCCAGCGGATACTTAAACTGGTCTTCCGGCAGATAACTTAAGTAAGTGCTGTATAATTTCTTACTAAAGCTTCCCTCCGTCATATCTGGTATCATCCTTGTATGTCTGGAATCCCGGAAGCTTTCCAAAAGATCTACGATCTCACCTAATGTCACAGAATGGACAACCGGAACCGTACAGTATCCTTCCGCATCGCGTTCTTCTTTTCCGTCAAGCAGGCGGAGCAGGCTTTCCACCACATCATCTATATATACCAGCTGAAGTCTGGTATCTCTTCCATTTACCTGAATCGGAAGATCATGGGCAATGTTGTAACAGAAAGTTGCCACCGCGCTGTTATAATTGGGACGGCACCATTTTCCAAACACATTAGGAAAACGGTAAACATAGACGGGAATATGATTTTCTTTTCCATAAGCCTGCAGAAGCTCTTCGCCTTCCCGTTTGCTGATGCCATAAGGATTATCCAGCTTCGCCTGGATGGAGGACGCAAGCATCACCGGACAATCATTTTCATAGGTTTTTAAAAGCTCCAAGAGCTGTGATGTAAAGCCAAAATTTCCCTGATGAAATTCTGCCGGATCCTGCGGGCGATTGACACCTGCCAGATGGTAAACAAACTGGCACTCTCGGCAGTATTTCTGAAACAGCATCGGATCTGTATCCTTGTCCACTTTCAGAATCTCACCTGCCTGCAGATTTTCCAGCTGTGCGATCAGATTTTTTCCAATAAATCCTTCTGAGCCTGTGACTAAAATTTTCATGCCTTCTCTTCCTCCCATGCAGCCAGTTCATCCCGTATATAAGAAAGACTTAAAAGCTTCTCCTTCACCTGCTCCACATTCAAAAGTTCCGTGTTATTAGAATTAAACTCTGTCAGCGGATTTCTCTCTGTATCTCCAGTTTTAAAATATTTATCGTAATTCAGATCCCGTTTATCACAGGGAACACGGTAAAAATCTCCCAAATCCACCGCATGAGCACATTCCTCATTAGTCAAAAGAGTCTCATACATCTTTTCTCCATGGCGGATACCAATCATTTTAATCTCATGGGTTGGCGCAAACAGGCTGGTTACTGCCTTCGCCAGTGTCTCGATCGTGCAAGCCGGAGCTTTCTGAACCAGAATATCCCCGCTGGTTCCATGTTCAAATGCAAAAAGGACAAGATCCACTGCCTCTTCCAGAGACATAATGAATCTTGTCATCCTTGGTTCTGTAATGGTAATAGGATTTCCGGCCTTGATCTGATCAATCCATAATGGAATGACTGACCCTCTGGAACACATCACATTTCCATAACGGGTGCAGCAGATTTTCGTCCTTTCTGGAGCTACAGTTCTTGATTTTGCTACAATAACCTTTTCCATCATGGCCTTGCTGGTTCCCATGGCATTGACAGGATACGCAGCTTTATCAGTAGACAGGCAGATCACGGACTGAACGCCTTCCTCAATAGCCGCAGTCAGAACATTTTCTGTTCCTAACACATTGGTTTTCACAGCCTCCACCGGAAAAAACTCGCAGGAAGGTACCTGTTTTAATGCTGCTGCATGAAAAATATAATCTACACCGTGCATCGCGTTTTTAACTGATGCCAAATCACGAACATCTCCAATGAAAAACTTGATTTTTTGAGATGCTTCCGGCATCCTGGCCTGATATTCATGGCGCATGTCGTCCTGTTTCTTTTCATCCCTGGAAAAGATACGAATTTCTTTAATATCCGTATCTAAAAAGCGGTTCAGGACTGCATTTCCAAATGAGCCTGTACCGCCAGTAATGAGTAGGGTTTTATTTGTAAAGGTTCCCATTAAAGACCTCCTCGTTTTAAGAAATTACATCCTATAAAAATCATTTCACAGCTTGTAACACATACTTTACCACCAATTCAATATCTTTACTCTCCATGTATGGATGGATAGGCAATGAAAGTACTGTCTGACAAAGTTTTTCTGATACTGGACATGTCTGGTAAACCTTCTGTTTTGTAAAAGCTCTTTGCATATGCATGGGCTTAGGATAATACACCATAGTAGGAATATTTTTTTCTTTCAAAAATATTTGAAGACCATCACGACTCTCCTGATTCTTCAGTTGAATTGTATATTGGGCCCAACTGGAATGATAGCCTTTGGGGATCACAGGCACCTTCACAATATCCTTTAGCTCTTTTGTATACTTCTCTGCTACTCGATTGACTACTTCCAGTTCATATTTTCGAAATGCTTCCAGTTTAGGAATCAATATCGCTGCTTGTAAAGTATCCAAGCGAGAATTCCAACCAATTCGTATATTATCGTACTTGAAAGAACCTTTTCCATGAACACGAATAGACTCTAAATACTTCGTAGTCTCATCATCACTCAAAAAAATAGCTCCACCATCTCCATAACACCCCAACGGCTTTGCTGGAAAAAATGAAGTAGTCGCAATATCACCAAAAGAACCTGCTCTCTTATCTCCAATACTGCCTCCAAATCCCTGAGCACTATCTTCCAAAATTTTCAGGCCATAGTGTTTTGCAATCATTTTGATTTCTGGATAAGCTGCCGGAAGTCCAAATAGGTCTACCGCTATAATCACCTTCGGAGTCAATATGCCCTCTTCTAAAACTGCCTGTATAGCCTCTTCCAATTTAAACGGATCTATATTATATGTATCTTCATCCACATCCACAAAAACAGGCGTAGCTCCTTCGAAAGAAACAACTTCACCACTGGCAAAAAAAGTAAAATCTGGTACAAACACCGCATCTCCCGCTTTAATATTCCAAGCCATCAGCGCCATAGATAAGGCATCAGTACCATTGCCACAGGTGACACAATGCTTTACACCAACATAATCAGCAAGCTGCATTTCCAAATCTTTCACCTGTGGACCACTGATAAAATCGGCAGACTGGATGACATCAAATATACCCGCTTTGATTTCTTGTTCTAATACTTCATATTGTTTTTTTAAGTCACGAAATTGCATACTATCCTCCCATCTCTATCAAAATATTATTTTACAAAACTTTAAGAAATCTTTCCTATTTTATCAACTTTTCCAATTTCTCTTGCCGGAACTCCTGCTACCAACGTATACGCTGGCACATCCTTTGTTACCACAGCCCCAGCTGCTACCATGGCATATTCTCCAATGGTATGGCCGCACACGATCGTTGCATTTGCACCTATACTTGCTCCATGCTTTACCAGAGTTTTTTTATATCCTGCGCTTCCTTTAGGAAATTCCGCTCTTGGAGTCAGGTCATTGGTAAAGACACAGGAAGGCCCGCAGAACACCCCATCTTCCAGCTCTACACCTTCATAAATGGATACATTATTTTGTATTTTTACGTTATTTCCAATTTTTACCTGATTGGAAATATTCACATTTTGTCCAAGCGAACAGTTTTTTCCGATGTGTGCACCATTCTGGATATGGCAAAAATGCCAGATTTTTGTACCTTCTCCAATTTCTACATCCTCGTCTATGTAACTGCTTTCATGGACAAAATATTTTTCTTCCATTAAAATTCCCCTCTCATATCTGTACTGGCAAATTCGCCCAGCGGAAGTTTCACTGCCTTGCCTTCCTTCTGACTCTTATAAATAGCCAGAACCAACTCCAGCGCATCCCGACCCGCATAGGCATCCACATAAGGCTTTCTGTCCGTCTGAATAGCATTAATCACATCGGCAAACAAACTGGTGTGGCCATTTCCATATACATTGCTGGTAGCCTCTTCCAGTCCTTTATTCTTCGTATCTGCTTCCGTTTCATCAGAAAAATCCCAAACATCTATGTTATTGGTAGAGGTTCCTCCGATTTTTACGGTTCCTTTTTCTCCAAAAATATAAAGAGTCTCTTCTAGGTTTTTTGGATATACATTGGTGGTTCCTTCGATCGTAGCAATGGCCCCATTTTTAAATTTCACAACTGCCATTCCTACATCCTCCGCCTCCAAATAATCATGGAACTGCTGACGAGTCTGACCATAAACCTCTGCGATTTCTCCTCCAAATGTCCAGCGCAGCAAATCAATTCCATGAATGCACTGGTTCATCAAAGCACCTCCGTCCTGATCCCAGGTTCCGCGCCAGGGGGCCTGTGTATAATAATTCTGATTCCGGTTCCAACGTACATGGATGGAACCGTGAGACAGTTTTCCAAATCTCCCTTCCTCTAAAGCCTGACGCATTTCCTGTATGGCAATGTTAAACCGGTTCTGGTGGCAGGCACTGACCTTGACCTTCTTCTCCTCTGATAAACGAATAATCTCATTAGCATCCGCCATGCTCATAGCCATTGGTTTTTCAATAATCACATGAACTCCATGCTTAATACAAAAGATGGCAATTTCTGCATGGAGCCCGCTTTCCGTTGCAATACTTACCAGCTCTGGCTGAGCTTCTTCAAGCATAGCTTTATAATCTGTGTATCGTTTGATAGACGTATCTGCCTGTAGACCATGTTTTGCCAGCAGCGTTTCCATATGATCTTCCTGTACATCACATACTGCCGCAATTTCCAATTGATTGTTTACTGCCGCCTTGATGTGATTGGTTGCAATACGTCCACATCCAATTAATGCATATTTCATGACTTTTCCTCTTATAATTTGATTTTATAAAACTTCTATATTTTCTCTATCTTTCAAAGTTTTCATTACATTTTTTGTATCAAAAATTGCTTTAGCATTCTTTTGAACCATTTCGTAATCCACATTACTGTGGCCCGTTGTAATCATGACCAAATCATAGCTGGCTACGATTTCCGGCGAAATTGCAGAAAGTCCTGTTACAACCTTACCATGCTCCTTATACTGGGAAATCCACGGATCATAAAAATCAACTATTGCCTGTTCCTTTTCCAGTTCTTCAATCACGCGGATAGCCGGACTTTCCCGGTAATCGTCAATATCCTGCTTGTAGGCTACACCCAGAACCAGAATCCTGGCATTTTTCAAGGCCTTTTCATGATTATTCAGAATTTTTCCAGCTCTCTCCACACAGTATTCCGGCATTTTATCGTTAATCATCATAGAACTCTCAATCATAGACGTATGGAATCCATACTCTCTTGCCTTCCAGGAAAGATAATAGGGATCTAGCGGAATACAGTGGCCGCCAAGTCCCGGCCCTGGATAAAAAGGCTGGAATCCATAAGGCTTTGTCTTCGCTGCATCTACGACCTCCCAGAAGCTGATCCCCATTTTATGGCACAACATTGTCAGCTCATTCACAAGTCCGATATTGATATTGCGATATGTATTCTCCAGAATCTTCTCCATCTCTGCAACAGCTGGAGAAGATACCTCGTACACATCTCCCTCAAGTACTGCACGATACATAGCTGCAATTACCTCCGTGGCATCCTTTCCAACACCACCAACCACCTTTGGTGTGTTTTTTGTTTTGTAAATCAGGTTGCCTGGATCCACGCGCTCTGGAGAAAATCCCAGATAAAAATCTTCTCCGCATTTGAGACCGGATCTTTCTTCTAAAAGTGGCTTGATCAATTCCTCTGTTGTTCCCGGATAAGTAGTAGACTCTAATACTACCATAGTTTCCTTAGTCAGATACTTTGCCACTTCTTTTGTGGAATCGCGAACATAACTGATATCCGGCTGCTGATGAGTATCCAAAGGCGTCGGAACACAGATGGCGACAAAATCCACATTCCTTACAAAAGAAAAATCGGTAGTAGCAGAAAGGGTTCCTGCTTCTACCAATTTCTTTAAATCACTATCTACTACATCGCCTATATAATTATGTCCTGCATTAACAAGATCTACTTTCCTTTGTTGCACATCAAAACCAATCGTTTTAAATCCAGCTTTGGCTTTTTCTACTGCTAGTGGCAGTCCTACATAACCAAGTCCAATGACACCAACTGTAATTTTTTTGTCTTTAATTTTTTTTAATAGTTCTGTTTTCATAATTGTCCTCCTCGTATAATATATTTAATTTAAATAGACGAATTTATCTTCATATTTTCAACTTATATTTCTTATATATTGCTTATTTTTTTTCATATAAATACACAGAAAAATTATATAAATAAAAATCCACATATATTTTTTTGACCAAGCTCCATCAATGAAGCAATAAACCATAAATATATCATACAAAAAATCTTTCCAAAAACTTTGTTCAAGTATCTTTGATAAATATCCTAAGCTCAAATAACACCGACAACCAAGTGATATTAAAATAGTTAAAACAATATATACCAACGAATCATACGCTAATAATAATAAAATAATTTCCACTAAAACTGTCAACCAATTAATCACCAAAATAACTTTTTCTTTCCGAAAAGCTTTTAAATATGTTGCACTTAAAAGATAATACAATCCTTCAAACAAACAAATCGGAAATAATAATGCCATATAATAAAAACTCTCTTCATATGACGGCAGCCACCAAGAAAAAAAACTTTCACATGGGAAATATAATAAAAGTACCCACATAATTGCTATTTTTGTAATGCATAATAATTTCGGATATAAACTCTGAATTCTATCAGTACTTACATTTTTTATCATTGGATATAAAACTAAACTTATTCCGCTGATTAAAACCATTAGCATATTAGAAATACTTAATGCAAGTGAGACCTTTCCAAAAATTTCAATCCCCCAATATATTTCTACTATCTGGCGTGCAATACCAATAATTAATATTCCTCCTACATTACCCAGTAATAGTTTACTTCCTATTTTTATATTATCCACAGCTTCATTCAATGCTCTCGATATATCTCTGAACTTTTCCCTGACTATCTCTTTACAGCTATACATCAATATAGCTAATGTGCAACACCCAGATAATAAGTCTGCTATAATCATCCCCTTAAATGATTCAATACCAGCAAATAGCATCCCTATCACTAAAACTGCGTAAAGTACTCGTTCAATCAAAACACACTTCGAATATGTAATAATCTCATTTGTTGTTTGTAAAACAAACTGAAAAAAAGTATTAAGCAAATAAATTACTACTGCTATTCCCAATGATACAAAAACAAACCACTTATTCGAATCATTTAGCAAAATGGTACTAATACATATTATTACAAATCCAAAAAAGCATTCCATTGCAAATAGTAAAACAAACTGTTCATGAAATAATTGCTTATCTAATTCTCTATAACTTTTTCCACCATATTTCAAATAAATTCCGTCCAACCATCCTAGGTGTGCCATCCCCTTGTACCCAACATAAAAAGAATACAACTGCCAATATGCATATTCTGTCACTCCCAAAAAGCGTGGCATAATAAATGCGATAAAAGCAGCTGCAACAAAATTCACAATATTCGCACCAACTGAATATGACACATTTTTAAACACTTCTCTTCGCATCATTTCAACCACTCCAAAATAGCATTATTCTGTATCACTGCTTTTGTAACCTGCTCATAACTATTAGGATCATATGGGCTTAAATCCAACACAAATAATCCAATTGCCAAAAATATACAACAAAAGCGCATAATCCATTTGTCACGTTTCAACTTACCAGTATAGTTATTGATATTTAAAATAGCCATATAAATCACTGGTAAAAAAAAGGCCCATATACGATAATAATTCCCATCAATTAAAAATAAGGGAAGAAATCCTAAAAGTGCTACACTTACTTTTAATAGTGTTTTATCTAGAGGAGTAATATTCTTTAATTTATCATTCTTTTGTTTTTTTATTATAAAAAGATAAAAAAATAATATGCCCACTATCATATATGGCAACATACTTTTGACTAATATATGTTGTTCATTCAAATTAGCATAAAAATATATACGTTCATCCTCTAAAAGTAGATATAAAAATGATAATATCTTATCTTTAAAAAAAACAATAACAATATATAACAAAGTAAATAAGAGACCTGATATTTTAAAAATGGAAGATAAATCTTTCCTTCTAACCAATACCAGAAATAAGTAAATTAAAGAAATTTTATGGATAGACGCTGCCAAAAACACTAAAATTACATATTTATAACTTGGTTTACCCTCATCCAAATATCGTAATGCGTAAATTACAATAGAAGCAGATAGTGCATTTCTGATTTGAACACTTTGTAATAAAAACGGATATACCATATACAGAATAGTTATAAATACCGGAAAATGTGCATATTTCTTTATAGAATCACATAGCAAAAATAACATTACTGTCATTAAAATCAAACGAAATTGAAAAAATGTTAATCCACAAGCTCTTCCTAGTATGTTTAAGTAGCGATATCCTATTTCAAAATAATTTTGAGACAAATCATAATAAGGAACACAATACCCTAAAGTGTAATCTGCATTATCCGTATTAAAACCAATAATGAACCACATCCATAAAAATAACACATTTGTTATAAAATATGAAATATATGTATATTTACATCTTATAAACTGTTCCCGATATGTTTTCATTTCATTCTCCGCATATATCTTAACTTCATGTTTGTGTACATTAAAATATTGTTGAAGCCTAATGCTTCTGACACAAATAAGAGCAAATATTTTATATACCCTTCTCTGCAGTTTCTTTTAATAATATCATTCAATCTTTCATCTAATTTTTTTCTCTTGTCTTGGGAAATTATATCCATTTCTAGTTTTCTAGCACATTTAACAAACTCTTCTCTTTCATGTTTCACATCTATTTTTACAAATTCATAACTATAATGCCTCCTCATTTTTTTATTTGCATTACTTAATTTATATCCCCATGTACTTTGATTCAAATAGACCCGAAATAGTTCTTCAAACTGATATATCTTCATTACATCATTCAACAATAAATCACACCATTTTACTTCATAACTAAATCTTTTTCTACATAGTTCTGCAGAATATACTGATTGATTATTTTTCTGAGAGTTAACCGCAATATCTTTTGCTCTTGTTGTAGTTGCATAAATCCAAGTAAAATCTTTTAAAATTACAAAATCACCTTTTTGAGAAAGTTCTACACGAATAAGGTTATGGACGATAAAACTAAATTTTGAATCAACCTCATCTTGAATAAACTGGTCTATAACCTTCAAATCTATCATCTCTCGTCTATATGCACTACCACTAGGATGCACATATAGATGGTTATTCGCTTGTAACGCTTGTATTCCCTTTTCGAAAAGTTTATTTTCATTATACACAATTTTTCCACGTTTTTTTTCGTCCAACGCGCTTGCTGTAATATACGAAGCATTAGGAAACATATCAATTGCATCTATTAAATGAGGAATTTGGGAAGCGATCATTTTATCTCGAGTCCGTAACAGAAATACAAATTGTCCCCTAGCACGAGAAAAACTGGCAATTATATTCCTATCATGGCCTAAATTCTCAGCATTTTTATAATAATGAACTCGATTATCACCTATTTCATGAATCAATCCTTCAATATCTTCAGTAGAACAATCATCACTAATAACAATTTCAATATCAAGTCCCTTATATTCAACAATCGATTCTATACATTGACGCACTAATTCTATTTGATTATATACCGGTATGCAAAAGCTAATTTTTATCACTACAGTTTCCTCTTTTTTATTTATACAATCTTGCTGCTAATTTTCGATAGTCTAAGTATTTTTCAGCAAAAGCGTACGATTTTTTTTTCATCTGATTTATCCTATTAGGGTATAATGCAATATCCTTAAAGGCTGTTACTATGTCTTCCTCTGTCTCTACAAAATAGCCATTCTCATGTAAATAAACTTGATAAGAAAGATGCGGATACAATACCAGCGCGCAGCCGCAACACATTGCATTTTGCATAGAGGCAGACTGTGTTCCAGGCTGACAATAAACATCTACCGCATTCAAAAGCTCTGTAATCTGCTCCCCTTGCTTCCAGCCCAGATATTTCACTCGTTTCTGCGATTCAATCAAAGGTTTAATATTTTTTTGTTCTTTTTCTGGAATGCTTCCCCAAATCAAAAGATATAGCTTTTCGCTATCAATTTTTTGAAATGCACATAGCAATTCTTTCGTTCGTTTTCCCTTGTCCATCTTTCCAGAATGTCCAAGCAGAATACAGTCTTCTGGAAGCTGAAGCTCAGAAAGAATTTTCTTCCTGCATAGTACTTGTTCTTCCACAGTAGAAAGAATGCCACCTAATGGATACCATTCAAGAAGTCCATCTCTTATCTTATACATTTTCTGAAGATAATATTTAGTTTCTTCTGTCAAATAAAAAACATTATCAATATATGGCAATGCTTTCTTTACAAAATGTCCATGAATATATTTATATGCTACTTTTGATAACCAAGTTCTAGCTGTATTATTAAAATCCTCATGAGAATCTGCATAGAATTTTACATTTTCATTCTTTTTTACATAACTTGCTACGTCCATTAACTCATATCCACATAATCCATGATACAAGATCACTTCTGGTTTTATAGACTCAAGTAGCATGTTTAAGGCAGACACCCTTTGAATTTTCTCTGTCAAAAATCGATTTAAAATCCAGTCATACTCAACACGGATAAGTCGCATGCCATTAGGAAGCACAGTATCACATTTATTACCCTTTACTAATTTCCCAGACTTATAATAATAAGTATCCGTTATGAATGTAACTCTATGACCGTCGCACACATTTATTTCACTTAACATATTATCCTGATAAGTCATACCTTCTGTATAATGACTCAAAATACCAATATGCAAAATATTTAAACACTTCATTTCCAACCCCATTCATTTGTTTCCTATAACTATCCTAAATTGGCTTTTCTAATCTTCACTTTAGTTTTTCCTCTTCTTCCTACAAAAATAAAATCTTTTCACCAACATCAAAACAAATCCTATTCGATTAAAAATTATTTTTTTTATTCTCATCTTTTGAGTTTGATTATTCCCATGAATACGATGCAACACACACACTTCATTAACCAAGGCAATCTTTCCTTTGCATCGAGCTAATACACCTATCCATAAATCGTGACATATATCATAATCACTTGGAAACGGAAAAACAAATTCTAATAGCTCTCTTTTAAAAGCCATGCAACAGCCCCAATAGGTTCCTTTAATAATGTTGCTAACAGGATTCACTGATATATGTGACAACTGAAATAGATCTCTATCTACCAATTTCCCAGTCTCATTAATTATGTTCCCATTACATATAGCTAATACATTTTCTTTTGATTGCAAGACTTCTATCATCTTATTAATTTTATCATTTATCCATATATCATCCTGATCTGCCAAAAAAATATACTCTCCACTGCAATAACCTACACTATTATTAAAGTTTCCTATAACACTTGGTTTATTTTTATTAGTAACTATTTTTATTCTCGAATCAGTTTGAGATATTTCCTCAATTATATTCCAAGTATTATCTATTGATTTATCATATGAAATAATCAATTCATCTTGTTCTGACATTAAAGCCAATATTGAATCTATCTGTTCTCGTAAAAACTTTTCTCCATTATAAACAGCCATTGCAATTGAAGCACGAATATACATATCTACTTTATCCCCTTCAAATCATTATCGCCGAATCCTCTTTTCGATCCCCATCATTTCATACAAGCGGATGCCCAGATTATAAAGCTTCTCCTGACTTCTAAAATGTTCCGTACATTCCGGTAATTGGTGCATTTTCCAAAGTTCTTCTTCACTGATTTCTAATCGCTTGGCAACCTCTCGGAACAATTCCATTGCCTCTTCCTCCATTAACGGTGGCTGCTCTAAAATTCTTAATGCCTCCTCTCTTGTCATCTGCCCTGTCACAACTAGGCTGGACAACTGTGCACGCCGAATATCATGTCCGAATCGAGTTGGACTCCACCACCCCTCCAAAAATTTAGTAAGCAAATCTTCAAAATGCTTTTGCTGATATGGCTCATAATCATATTCTTTTGAAAGAACTTCTATCATTTTTTCTCGCGTAATAGGCACAAGATTCAGCGGTTTTATCGTTTTCACACCTTTCACATAAGGGAGCCAAAATTTATGCTTAAAGCCATTAGTAAACGTATAATGCTTGATCGGAAGTTTACAATACTTATGAATTACATCTTTCACATATGTGCTATCTCCAGTAGGACCTCCTCCCTTTGCCCAAGACGTTGGATCTGCCACAATTTCTGTTGCGATATTATATCCATTGAGTATATATTTAACACCTAATTTTTGAGAATATTTGTCAATTAAGGCAATAAAAGCATGATCCTGAGGAACGTCTAATCCTTCCAGACCAGTGCGGAACCATGCCAGCTGCATTTCTCGCATTTCTTCCCAATCCATCTTTTCAACATGAAGTTCAATTCCAAGTTTATCTGTCATCTTCCGGATATTTTCTTCTGCTACTGGTAAATTCCATCCTGCATCAATGTGAAATACAAAAGGACGGAGTCCCCATTCTGTTATTGCAAGATGAAGCATATAAGAACTATCTAATCCGCCACTTAATCCCAAAATACAATCATATTCTTTTCCTCCGCCGCTTTTTTGGATCGATGAAACCAAGTCTTTTAGTTCTGCTTCATGCCCTTTTCCATAGTTCCATTCAGGAAGAATGCGTTGCTTATATTCATTACAACGACTGCAAACTCCCTTTTCGTCAAATTCAATATATTCATCAGAGGTATCCATTACGCAACATTGACAAATTTGATATTTTCTCTTTTCCATTTAACACTTGTCCTCTTTTCTGTTAATAAAACTCACACCAAAAACTGCTCCATAAAATTCATTAACTTTTTTTTCAAAAAATTCTCTTCAGAATATCGCAACGCATTTTTCCTCATTTGACCACCATTCATCTGTGGGAATAAACGAATTGCTTCTGCCAGTCTTTCCGAATCTTCCAAGGGTACGCACACCCCACATTCTGCCTCTTCTATAATCCGTTTCGTCTCTCCGTTTGCCACTGCTAGAATTGGCATTCCGCAAGCCATATAGGACTGCAGCTTCGCTGGTATAGTTTTTTCAAACAAAGGACTGTCTTTAAACGATACAAGAGCTACATCTGCCTGAGCCAGATAGTCTGGAACCTCTTCTCCCTTTACTCTTCCAACAAACTGAAACATTTCTAGCACATTACGTTTTATAATTTCCTCTTCTAATTCAACTCTATATCGCCCATCTCCTACTATGAGAAAACTAATCTTTTCCCCTTTCAACAACTCCGCTGCTTTAGGCAGAATGTCCAGCCCCTGTGCATAGCCAATATTTCCCGTGAAAACAATTGTAAATGCATCCGTCATTTTATTTTTCTTCACAGGATGATAGAAATCCTCTGCATACTGTGGCCAATAAATAACTTTTTCAACCGGAACTTTTCTATCTTTCAAAGTTTCTTTGAAACTTTGCGATGTCACAAATATCTTACTGCACCGTTTATATATATAATGAACCATCTTATCAATGCACCTAAGGAACATCTTATTATGTATTCCTGTGATAATCTCCACATTATCCGGCCACAGATCCTGTACATATAAGTAACAAGGAATCCGACTTTTCTTCGCGTACCACACTCCTGGAAGCGCTTGTGTCATCGGAGATACTTCAAAAATAAAAACATAGTCTGCCTTAATTCGAGTACATAAACTCCATATTCCACCACTTACCACAAAAGAAAAATAATTAAATGCCAACATCAAAGAGCCTTTTCTTCGGGGAATAATTGGTAATCGTACGACAGAAACACCATGATAATTTTCTTTTCGTTTCTGAAACAAATTATATCCTGGAAAAAATCTTCCTTCTGGATAATTGGGAATTCCTGTGATAACTGTTACCTGATATCCTCTTTTAATCCATTCCGTACAAATATCGTTGATGCGAAACTGTTCTGGATAAAAATACTGAGATATAACCAATATATGTTTTTTCTTCATTTAACTGTTTCTTTCTATCTTCTTGATGGATTCTTCCAGCGTATAATGCTGATATTGATTGCCAAAGTATTCCTGATATTCATATACCAGACTTCCAAATGCTTTATTTACCATACCACCAATTTTCCCTGGAAACATACCTCCTAGTATGACACATGGATTAAACAATTTCGTCATCCAGATCCTTTTTCTATTCTCTCTTCCTACTTGCCGAATGATATCTGCTGTTCTTGAATATTCTTTGTTCTGTGGAAAAAATAGGCCTCTTTGACCACTGTCTGCAAGAAGTCTCACAAACTCACACAGATTCCAGATATACAGCATACTTCTCTCATTTGAAAAGTCCGGAAACACTGGACAGCGTAGCGCTATTTTTCTAAGCGTCTGATAATTTCCCTTGCATCCCTCTCCGTAAATCATTGGGGGACGTAGAATAGCCACATAAAAAGTTTCATCTGAGAAAGAACATAGTCTTTTTTCTGCCTTCCACTTACTGTCCCCATAAAAATTAGATGGGGAGGGTTTCGTCTCTCTCGTAATCACTCTTTTTTTCCGAACAGAACTACCTTCCCCATACACGATGATGGAACTCATGTAAATAAACTGCTTTACTCCCTCTCTCTTTGCTTTTTGGGCTGTTTCCACAGCTAGATCGCAGTTCACTGCATAATACATCTTCCTCTGCTTTTCTGTTACCTTTCCTATATCTGTATGCGCGATCCCCGCCACATGAAACACCGTATCATATCCGGAGAAGTCCTTCTGTTTCCATCCTTCTCCTCTCATATCTACCGTGTCCACCTGATACATTCCAGAAAACTCTGAGCGTTTCAGCCATTTTTCTACGGAAGTGCCTATGTAACTATCAGCTCCTGTAATCAAAATTCGTTTCATTCAAATACTCCCAAAATACGCTTTCAGCCATGTTTTTTAATGATCTGTTCTGCTTTTCTCCCGCTTCATCTCTCCCGTTCCGCCTTCTACCACGCCATCGCTCTTAAGTACTGAGGTAATCGTTTTTAAAAAACAGATGCAGTCAAACCGAAAGCTCATATGTTCTACATAGTATCCATCCAGTTTTGCTTTCACCGGAATTTCTAGTTCATCCCGTCCGTTCACCTGCGCCCATCCGGTAAGTCCCGGCGTTACGTCATTAGCTCTGTACTTATCCCGCTCGGCAATCAAATCATCCTGGTTCCATAGAGCCGGACGGGGACCAATAATGCTCATTTGCCCTTTCAGAATATTAAAAATCTGCGGCAGCTCATCCAATGATGTCTTCCGCAGAAAATGTCCTGTCCTTGTGATATACTGTTTTGGATCTGCCAGCATATGAGTCGGCATATCCTTTGGCGTATCTGTCCGCATGGTGCGAAACTTCCATATTTCAAATAATTTCTTATTTTTCCCTACTCTCTTTTGCTTGAATAAAACTGGTCCAGGGGAATCTAATTTAATCGCTATTGCCAGTCCAATCAGCAGCGGACTGAAAAGAATAACAGATATTCCACTCAAAAACACATCTATCCCACGTTTAAATGGTAAATACCGTTTAACCCTTCGACTGGATTTATTTTTTTCTTTTTCCAACTTCATTAATTTCTGCCTATCCTCCATGATTTGACTTTCCCTGAAGCTCCTCTCTCCTCAACCTGACTCCAAACACAGCGGTCTGTTTCCGCCCCGCTATGGTAAGCTCTGTCACTGCAAACCGCTTTCTCAGGTTCAATTTTACAATTTTGTCTAAAAAAAATTGGAGAGGTCCTTCTGCTCTCTGGATCTCCCCGTTCTGATCTAAATACAGTTCTGTCAGGTCTGCGACCATATCTCTGCCCTCTCTGCGGCAGATTTTCATTAAAAAGTCTTTTTCCTCTGCTTCCAGCGGAATAAAGCTTCCGTCGTTGTCGCCCAGCAGCCTTGTATACTCCGGTATCTTCTTCAGCTCATAAAAGAGCTGTTCCGGATTTTTTGTCTCTAAAAATAAATAAGAAGGAAAAAGCGTTTCCGTCACGGCCACCCATTCCCCTCCCAGACGTTTGATCAGCTTCCTCTTTACAGTAAAGCAGTCTTCACACAGCTCTGGGGAGAGATAGGCGCCCGCAGCCCTGGCCAGCTCCTCTTCCTTCCCGGTGATTGTCTGAATCACATACCACATATCTGCTCTCCTTTTTTTAGGTATAGCTTCGCCATATCCGCAATAAAAAATAATTTTATCCCGAATGCTTCTCTCGTTTATAACCTCGCTTCTGCCTTACATATGCCCCATTAGCTTTACGAAGGTTCTGCGATTTTCTCCATCTGAATCTCAGAATTCAAAACCTGTTTTCTCCTATATACAGCCATATATAATAGGTAGAAATAGGATATTTTCAGGTTTTCATAAGATTCCTTTATATTCCTGTCGATTATAACACTATTTGAAAATACGGTCAATATCTGTAAAAAGGATCATTAGGAAAGAAATGGGAAAGATTTTCTTAGGATTTTCCTGATATTCCGGTATCTATGAAATTTCTCTAAATCCCCCTGATATCCTTGATTTTCTCCCCATAAATGATAAAATAGTTTCTACATACTTCAAAGGAGGACTCTATGAAAGCCAAAAATATTTCATCTATGGTGATCCGGATTCTGGTGTCGGCAGTGTTAATGTTTCTGCTGTTCTATTCCATGCTTCCGGCCGTTAATCTGAGAGATAAGAATTTCCTTGTCTTTCTGATTCTCTGTATTCTCATTTTCCTTGTTGTGAATTTCCTGTCCTATACCAAGGATTTTCTTCAGACTCTGGGTTCCGGGCGGGGCGTCCAGATGGTGAAGGATGAGGAAACGGGACAGTTTGTTTTCCGCAGAAACAGCGGAAAAAGAAGCGGCGTCAGCCTTGGAAGGCCTTTAAAATACGGCTTTATCGCTATCGGCCTGATCATTATTCTCATGACTGTCGCTTCTCTTCTGGGACTCCAGTTTTTCAACGCCACCCGTTACCGGGATCTGATTACCATTGAGGATGGCGATTTTGCCCAGGACGTAGCTGAGCTTAACATGTCCCAGATTCCTGTAGTTGACAAGGATACCGCCTCCCGTCTCGGCAGCCGTAAGCTGGGAGAGATGACAGAGCTGGTTTCCCAGTTTGAGATTCAGGACGACTACACCCAGATCAACTACAAGGGTTCTCCCTACCGCGTGACGCCGCTCCGCTATGCGGATCCGAGCAAGTGGCTCTTTAACCACAAGGAAGGCCTTCCCGCCTACTTAACTGTGGACATGGTAACTCAGGAAACTAACCTGGTATGGCTGGAAAATGGAATGAGATACTCCCCCAGTGAATATTTCTTCCGCAACATTTACCGCTATATCCGTTTTAAATATCCGACGAAGATGTTTGAAACTGTATCCTTTGAGATCGACGACAACGGAACGCCTTACTGGATTGCTCCCACTATCTCCTACCGGATTGGCTGGTGGGACGGAAAAGACATCGACGGCGCCGTGTTAGTCAATGCCGTTACCGGCGAAAGTGAATGGTACGCCAAGGAGGACGTTCCCCAGTGGGTGGATCAGCTCTACTACGCGGAGCTTCTCATCGGCCAGCTGGACGACAACGGAAGATTCCAGCACGGATATATTAACTCTGTCTTCGGCCAGAAGGACGTGCGCCGTACTACCTACGGCTACAACTATATGGCCATCAACGACGACGTCTATCTGTACACGGGCATGAGCTCTGTGACAGCCGACGAGTCCAATATCGGCTTTGTTCTTGTCAACTGCCGAACGAAGGAGACCAAGTTCTACACGGTTCCAGGCGCGACGGAGACCTCTGCCATGGCTTCTGCCCAGGGACAGGTGCAGCACTTAAACTACTCTGCTACCTTCCCTCTGCTCTTAAATATTTCCAACCGTCCGACGTATTTCCTCTCTCTGAAGGACAATGCGGGACTTGTGAAAATGTACGCCTTTGTAGACGTGGAGCAGTACCAGATCGTAGGAACCGGACAGACTATTGACGAGGCCAAGAGCAATTACAGAAAAGCGCTGAACCTGGAAGACGTGGAGGTGCAGGAGCCTGTGGACAGCACGGAAATCTCCGGAACCGTCGTTTCCCTTGCCAGCGCGGTTGTATCCGGCAATACCTGCTATTACTTTACTCTTGAGGGAGATTCCCAGGTATACACCGCCTCTGTAGACATCCACGAGAAGCTTCCTTTCATGCAGCCAGGCGCAGAATTATCCTTCTCCTATGCGGAGGACGGCGCTGTCCGGCGGGTAACAGAGGTTCACGAGCTTGCCCTTCCTGACAGCGGGGACATTTCCAGCCAGACGGAAGCTCCCGAAGCAGATTCCATCCAGCCTGAGACTTCAGAAGAAGTCTCTCCGGCTGATTCTGAGGCCGGACAGCCGGCAGACGGACAGTAGGAGGAAGCTTTCCCATGAAATCTGACGATATTATTATGAAAACAGGAATTGTACATATCCTGGACTCGTCTGTGGGCGTGCCGGTTCTCTCCGACTGCCCCATCGACCTGTCCGGCGATCTGTCCGATTTTCTGAAGGCCCACATTGAAAAATTGACGGAGAGCGACGACGTCAAGCTCTGCCGCTTTGGAAACGATTCTCCTGTCAAGCAGCTTCTGGAGCAGTGTACCCCGGAAACCTTTGTGGAGACCAGCAAGCAGCTGGCCCAGCTGCTCTACGACATTATGAACGCTAATATCGATATTCCTCCGGCCGACGTTGCGGTGGTGGTCTTCTCCTCCGGGGGAAGCGATTATCTGGCCCTTCTGAAAATGAATTACAAGACTTCCTACACCCATCTGACCAAGGAGCAGGAAGGAAAAAACGCCAACAGCATTATTCTGCAGAAGGCTCTGCTTCCAGGCCAGGGGCAGAAGCTCTCCGAGGCCTTTGTCGTGAATCTGGGAACAGGAGAGCTTCTGGTGACGGAGAAAAAGTACGAGGTAAACGGCGAAAAACGTCTGTATTTTTCCGAGCTGTATCTGGAATGCCACGCTCCTCTGTCTCAGAAATCAAAGCTGGATATTGTGACAAGAGCGGTGGAGCAGGTCAACCGGAAGTATTACGGGGATGACGACGCAGAACGCAAAATGGAAATTAAAAATGTCATTTACAAGGAGCTGGAGGAGGAGGGCGCCATCAAGGTGGAATCTCTCCGTGAAAAGGTTTTTCCAGACAGCCCGGAAATGCAGACTGCCTTTGATGAGAAAATGGAGAAATACAATCTGTCCTACGAGACAGTCCAGCCCAAAAATGAGCAGACGGTAAAAAAATTCCAGAGCCAGCGTCTGACGACCGATACGGGAATCGAGATCACTATCCCCATGGAGGAGTACCAGAATCCAGACCGGGTGGAATTTATCACAAATCCAGACGGAACCATTTCTGTTCTCATTAAAAACATCGGTCATCTGATGTCAAAGTAGGAGAAACGCCTGACGGAATTTTTCCTGCTGAATCCATTAAATACAGAAAGAGAGGAGGAAGGTTTCATTCCGGCAGTTTTATGCCGAAGCGAAGCCTTCCTCCTCTCTTTTTATCTTCCTGTTATGTTCCACCTTCTCTGACGCTATATCATGGCTCTGTAGCCTGCCTTCCACCTGGACAGAAGCTCTCCCTCTGCCTGCCTGCGGGCAGTCTTTTCCTGGTTAAACAGCTCCTCCGCCTGTCTCACGCTCTCAGAATGTCTGGCCCGGCTTATCGCCTCGTCAAATTCTTCCTTCCACTGCTCTTTCCGGCTGTCCAGCAGTCCGGCGCCGAATCTGGCCTTGACAGACAGCTTTGGATTTAAAAGCGTCAGATGGTACATCCGCTTTACTGTGTCCGGATCTTTTCTGTAGCTCCAGGACATCTCATAAGCCTGCATGGCCTTGTCAAACCAGAACAGGCCTGCATAGCAGGCAGCCATATTGTTCCAGACCTTTCCCAGAAATTCGTCATCCGCCGCTTTGTTATGCTGGCTGTCCAGCAGCTTTTCATATCCCCGAAGCGCTGTGCCGTACTGGCGCAGCGTGTAATAGTAGTCTGCCGTAGCCTTGGCAAACTCCAGCGATCCCATATTCCGATAGGAGCTGATCTTCTGCCGGAAAGCCGTAATCTCTTTCGGACTGTAAAAATGGCATTCTTCCAGGAACATAAAGATCAGCTCGTCCTCGTCCGCGCCGGTTCTCAGCCCGTTTTCCAGCCTTGCCGCCAGAACAGTCATTCTCAGCTCTTTCTCAATAAACTCTGTCAGCCGCTCATCCAGAAAATGATCCATGGCCAGCAGAGGGTAATTATAAATCACATAGCAGAGCTCCTGGGAAGACCAGATATGGACGCCCAGGGCCTCAATATAGAGAGGATGCGTTACCTCCTCCTGTCTGCACAGTATGAAACTCATAGTACCACCTCTTGTCTCACCATGGCCTTTGAAGCTGGAAACAGCTCGCCAAAGCCTTTATCCTTTACCATAATAATCATGGTGCTCTCATCTGAAAAACCGATAGTCACCTGAATCCGGTTCGTCTTGTTTTCACGGATGGGGAAATCCTGAAGCGCCACAGGCACCACTCTCCTTTTCCTCTGATCCAGGGAGGAAATCACAAACTCCAGATGGTCTTCTCCATCCGCAATCAGATCCACCGTGCTTCTGGCCTCATACCAGTTGTCTCCTGCTGCCGCCAGAACCAGGCTGGTATCCTTCCCCCGGTTCAAAACCCGCAGGGAAATAGTATACTGAAGCCTTCCCTCACAGATACAGGTAAACGGATAATCGGTGCGTTCTCTCTCATAATCTGCGCCCCGGTAGGCGGCTCCCTTTGAAAACAGGCCGTACTCTGCAAACACTCTCCTCTTGCTGCAGATTTTCTTCATAAAGCTGTGGGCCCAGTCCGTGGTGGCAAAGCCGTCTCCTGTAAGAATAACCGCGGAAAACAGACGCTTATCTAAAATTCTGTCTGCACAGGCCGCCAGAAACTGATCCTCTGAGGCAGCTCCCTCCGGTCTCTTTAAATACTCCAATGTAATTTCTTCCTGAAGATCCTCCCAGTCGGCAGTGACAATCATTCCTCTGGAGCCCCTCTGAATCTTCAGCTCATAGTACCTGGCGCAGCCCTCGGACAGCTCGAACATCCCCACCTGATTGCTCCACACATCCCTCTTCTGGCTCATCACATAGTAGGCAAAGCTCTCCGTATGGCTCACGATGTGAACGCGGCTTCTGTCAATTCCCAGATAATCGGCGCAGTAAAGAAGGCTGTCCATCAGCCTTATCTCCGGCTTTCTCAGGGCAATGACCAGACGGCTTATCTCCTCCTTCTCAGCCTCCTTTTTCGGAAGCTCCAGCGCCTCCTTTAAAAAACGCTTCAGCAAATCCAGTCCTGTATAACCGTTTTCCCTCTCCGGCTCCTTCTCGTCCCGCTGTATTCTGGAGAGAAGACTGTCCCAGTGCGGATCGCCTGCCATGGCGCGGGCAGAGGCTTCCTCCCCCACATGCCACTCCTCTGATTGTCTGTTTTTGCAGACCGCTGTCTTGATCGTCCATGTCCGTTCCGGCTCCAGCGCCGTTATGGACGTATAGGTATCGCACAGGTCGACTCCCAGTACAAGTCCGTCCATCTCTCAGCAAGCCCCTTTCTTCTATTACTTGATCCTGTCCATTTTCCCTGTCTGCCCTTCCCCGTCTGCTTCTGCCTCTCTGTTAGGTTAGAGAAGTCCGAACAGCGCCTGGGAAACAGCGTCAGCCGTCAGGTACTCCTCCATCTGGCTTCTCAGGGTATTTTCATTTTTCATGTCAAAGCTCAGTCCCATCTGGTTGAGAAGCGCAAAGCGCGTTCCCTCCTGCTTTACCGGCGGCTCTCTGCGCTCCAGGCTTCCGGAAACGGCAGGGGCCTGATCCCCCCGTTTTCTGTAAATCTGGTACTCCAGGACCTCTCCCTCAAAAACCACCTTTTCCCGCACGAAAATGCCCTTGTAAACTTCCTTCATCTCCTCGCAGACAAACTCCTGCTCCTCTGGAAGCACGCGCACCATCAGCACAGGATCCGAATCCTTTTCCCCGTGGAATTCGATCATCTCTTTGTCGAGAAGCCGTTCCGGCACAGCCGCAAACCTGGATAATTCTTTAAAATAGGAAAATTCCATGCCAGCCTCCAACAGCACCTCTGTAACTGCTCTGCACAGCTCCTCCTGCTCCTTCGTGAGAGACGGCAGAGAAGCGTAATACTTGGTCAGGGCCAGCAGATAAATATCCGGGATCCGGTCCCGGTCGGAGCTGTTGTAGACCGCTCCCTCCAGGTAGGCGAACACTTTATCCTGAGCCGGTTTTTCCTCCATAAAATACTCGATGCACTTTACGGTAAAATAGGCCTTTACAATCATTTCCCTGGTCTTTTTCCTGGATGCATACAGGTCAAACACCCGGTCCATCTTTTCTGTGCAGCCAGTAAACAGCATCTGGCAGAGCAGCCGCTCTTCCATATCTGCGGTATCTGCCTGATCTCTGACAGCAGCCAGCAGAATGCAGAACATCTGATCCACCGTTCCGTTAAAGTATTCGCACAGATAGCTGAGAATAGCGCCGTCCGCTCTGCCCTCCTGGAAAATCTGGAAAGAAAGATTTAACAGGCGCTCATCCTCCCGCATCAGGCTGTCTAACAGCATTTTTACAACCAGCTTTTTCAGTTCAGCCGTCTCCAGCCGTTCGCTTCCATATCGGCACAGCATATCGTATGCCTCTGAATAGCAGCCCTGGGCAATCAGCGCTTTCATAATCTGCGCTCTCTCATCAGGGCTTATGGAATCCTTGTCAGCAGCCAGCAGGAAGGCAGCCGCCCTCTCTCTGTCTCCCTGTCCGCCCAGGGCCAGACTGTCCACATAGCGCCGGATCAGGGCAGACATAATCTTTTTCCTGTAAATCGGGTGAAGCGACGGCTCTGAAAGGGCTTTCACAAGGATTTCCTCCTCGTTTTCCGTCATGGATCCAACCGCTCCCGCTCTCTCCTTCTCCTCCCGGTCAAGAACCCTCTGGCAGGCATTTAACAGCAGGCTCGTGTGCTCCGGATACACCTGAAAGCACCGCTTAGCCAGCTCTTCCTCTTCCATCGCCGCAGACGTCTCGTAAGGCGTGCTCATAAACCGGTTTCCGGCCTCGTCCTGGAACATCAGAATATCGCGGCTGGAAAAAAGAGGCACATAAGCGGTCTGCTCTGTCAGAGGGTAGGCATCCTCTGTCGTCAGCTCCTCATGGCGCAGTATGACATATCGGATACGGCTGTCCTTCACCGTAATGCAGTTGGATTTCAGCACAGACGGAAGCACCCTGGCCAGCTGCCGATCCACCACATCCGGGTAAATCACCGTTTTGTAAATCACCGCCAGATCTCTGCTGATCTTTCCCGCAAACAGCTGGGAAAGAGCGAATTTTTCAATTTCCCTCTCATAAAACCGGAACATCGACTCGTCATCCCGGTAAAATTCCAGCACATTCCGGTACAGTCTGGCCTTTCCCTTCTCATTCAGTTCATTTCCATAAGAAAAATAGAGAAGCATTTCCCTGGAAAGAGGCTTTTCATAATTTTCCGGAAGGCAGTACAGATAGTACTCGTAGAGCTTTGTCAGAGCCAGCTTTGCCTCTACGCCCTTTTCGTACCATGGAAAATACTTGTTTTCCCGGCATCCTCCGCGGATCAGCATGGCACAGACAGCGGAAAGGATCTCCGTATTCTCGAACTGAGCATAAAGAGCTGTCAGTATTTTAAGCCCAAAGGGCCAAAATTCCTTTTTCCTGTCAATCACATCTGCCGCGGCCAGAGCCGTTTCCTCAGACAGCAGTCCTCTTCTGGCTCCAAAATAGATCACATGGGACTCAAAGGGCTCCATATTCCTCAGAAACTCCGGTTCCTTCGCCAGAATTCTGCAGGCTTCCAGAAACAGGAACGGGCTGGCGGCTCCCTCTCTGAATTGTCTGCGCAGATCTGCATAGACGGCGGCCGGGCTGGCGGCCAGCTCCGGATCCAGACGGAGAATCATCATATATAAATAGAAGTTTCCCAGTTCTGCCGCCAGATGGCGGCGCAGCAGCCTCAGGAGAGCGTCTCTCTGCGCCTCGTCGCCTGACAGGGAAACCTGGATATACTGGAACAGCAGATAGTTCATAACCCTGCTGTCCCGCTCCGCGAGGATCTGTTCCCTGACAGAATCCAGGATGGCCTGGGCCCGGTCTCTGCGCCCCACAGCCAAAAGGTGCTCCGCCTCCAGCAGGCGGACCGCGCTGTCTTCATAGGAAATTTTCATCTGGGACAGCAGACGTCCCATAGAAGAAGCCAGACGCCTCTGGCTAAGCGTTCTCTCATCCTTAACCTCAGGCTTTTTCTTCTTCCTGCCTGTCTGCCTGGTCTGGTTCTCCTCCTGATCCTCTTCTCCCTCGCCGCCGGACTCGTAAGACGGCTCTGCGAGAGCCTCGTACTGCAGCCGCAGCTCCATATAATTTCTCAGATTCTCCCGGAAGGAAATGCTTTTCTGGGCCTTCTCTCCTCCCACTGTCACAGAAATGGAAATCTTGTGCGTCTCCCCGGCGGCCGTCACAAAGACAGCGCCGTAATTCCTTCCCCCGTGAAGGTTTTCTGACAAAATCTGGAACGGAAGAGAGCATGCTCCGTTTTTAAAATCCTCCTGAGTCACGGTTCGCTTTAACAGGTGGATAAAATCTCCGTCTGCCTCTGCTTCCAGGCAGATATATCCCCACCCTCTGCTCTTAATCTCGATGGAATCCTGAATATGGCCGGACGGATTCTCGTAGGTTTTCTGCTCTTCATCGAAAAAAATACAGAAGGGCTCCTTTACTCCGAGCCCATTCAGAAATTCTTCCAGAAAGCACTGCCTGCTGCCGTGTCCCTTCAGCCCCTCGTATACCGCCCGCACATGGGGATCCTGCATAAAGGGCGCTTCTGCAAAATCAGGATAATCTAACAGCCTGAGAGCCGTATCTCCGTCTCTCCCCGCCAGTCTGGCAAAATCCTCCGGCGTCTTAAGGCTGCTCAGCACGCTTCCCGACGCAGCCAGATCCACATAAAACACATAGGGAATTTCTATCTCTCCGCAGCTGGTGACCAGATTGAACATTCCGTCAATCTCATCACCAGCCTCCATAAAGGAAGTGTCCACCTCATAAGCGATCCGGTTCCTCACTCCGCCAAAGGACGCGTGATCCGCAAAGATCCGGACTCTGTCGCTGGTGGAATACGCCAGTCCCTTGACGCTTCCTCCGCCCTCGGTTCCGATAAACAGTTCTCTTCTTACCGTTGTATTTGTTCTGATTGTCTCTTCTATCGCATCCGGCGTCCAGATCACCTTTGGTTTTGATGTATCCACAATGCCCATGGCCAGCCGGTTGATTCGTTCTCTCATAGCATTCTCACCTGCAGTATTCGTATTGCTTCCAAAATCTGTTTTCTATTTTAGCATACTTTCCTTTCAATTACACTACATAAAATCGACTTTTTGGCAAAGGCTTGATTTCAGAAAATAAACTTGATATGATAGATATTATCAGGAATAAAATCTCAGAAAAGAAAGGGATCGCATTATGACAAACAGTGAAAAAGCTCTGAAACTCCATGAAGAGTGGAATGGAAAAATTGAGACCGTCTCCAAGGCAGCCGTTAAAAGCCGCGAGGATTTAGCTCTGGCCTACACGCCCGGCGTGGCGGAGCCATGCAAGGTGATCGCCGAGAATCCGGAGGCAGCCTACACATACACGATCAAATCCAACACCGTAGCCGTGGTATCCGACGGAAGCGCCGTTCTGGGCCTGGGAAATATCGGACCGCTGGCAGCCATGCCGGTTATGGAAGGCAAAGCCGTCCTCTTCAAGGAGTTCGGCGGGATCAACGCCTTCCCCATCTGCCTGGACACCCAGGACACAGAGGAAATTATTGAGACCGTTGTCCGCATTGCTCCTGCTTTCGGCGGCATCAACCTGGAGGATATCTCCGCTCCCCGGTGCTTTGAAATTGAGGAGCGCTTAAAAGAGCGCCTCTCCATCCCTGTTTTCCACGATGATCAGCACGGCACTGCAATCGTAGTGCTGGCCGGCATTATCAACGCCTTAAAGGTAACGGGAAAGAAGAAGGAGACAGCCCAGGTCGTTGTAAACGGCGCGGGCAGCGCGGGAATCGCCATCACAAAGCTGCTCCTTACATACGGTTTTCAGAATATCACCCTCTGCGACAAGGCGGGCATGATCTGCGATGGCATGGAGGGTCTCAACTGGATGCAGGAAAAGATGGCCAAAGTGACCAATCTCGGAAAGCGGACCGGAAGCCTGGCAGACGCCTTAAAGGGAGCGGATATCTTTGTGGGAGTCTCCGCTCCAGGCATCGTGACGCCTGAGATGGTCGCTTCCATGAACCATGACGCGATTCTCTTCGCCATGGCCAATCCGGTTCCTGAGATCATGCCGGATCTGGCCAGAGAGGCAGGAGCCAGAGTCGTTGGAACCGGACGTTCTGACTTCCCCAACCAGGTTAATAACGTCCTGATCTTCCCTGGCATTTTCCGGGGCGCTTTAGAGGGACGGGCCTGCGCCATCACAGAGGAGATGAAATTAGCGGCGGCCGAGGCCATCGCTTCCCTGGTATCTGAGGAGGAATTAAGCGACGTCAATATTCTTCCGGCTGCCTTTGATCCGAGAGTGGCCGACGCGGTCAGCCAGGCTGTAAAGGAGCATATCCGTTAGCCTGCCCCAATCAGTTTTTCTTTAAAGGAGTTTTGCTATGTTAGCTGAACCAATGACATTATACAAGCTGATGAATCTGTACATGCTGAAACAGGTAAATTTTCCTCTGACAAACGCCCAGCTTTCCAGCTTCTTCCTGGATCGGGACTATACAAGCTACTTTACGCTTCAGCAGGCCTTAAACGACCTGCTGGACGCGGGACTCATCCGCCAGGAGACGGTTCACAACAGCACCCGCTACGAGATTACCCCGGAGGGGGAGGATACGCTGGATTTCTTTGGAAAAACCATTTCCCCCGCTATTGTGGAGGACATGAACGAGTACCTGAAGGAGAACAAATTCCGGATGCGGGACGAGGCCGGTTTTATCTCTGATTTCTATAAATCCACCAATCAGGATTACACCGTTCACTGTGAGGTGCGGGAGGGCAAAAACGTCCTGATCAGCCTTGACGTCTCCGTGCCTGACAAGGAACAGGCGGAGAGCATGTGCAATCACTGGAAAGGCAAAAGCCAGGAGATTTACTCCTTTATTATGAAATCTCTGATGAGCGACAAGCCGGTCAAGCCTTAACAGGGGACCGGTACAGGAGGAATCCCATGTTTCGAACACGGACAAAGCCGGAGCCTGTACGCCTCCGCGATCTCATCCGGGGCGATTTCAGCCAGGCCAGAAGGCGGTATCAGATGTTTAAGCGGAAGTGTTTCATCTTCCTCTTCCTTCCGGCAGCTGTTTTCGCCATCCTGAACCGGGCAGCGGAGGAATATGCGAAAATAAAGGCCCTGCAGGAAAAAAATGCGCGCCGTCCATAGCGCGCGTCTCTCACTAAAAGAAAAGAACAGCCATTCCGGCCGCTTTTTAAGGCAGCCTGGACAGCTGTTCTTTTTTGAAGCCAGCGTCAGTGTACACTGACGCTATTTTTTATGTTTCCCTCCGCGCACCGACGCCAGCATCTTTTCATGCAGAACAGCCATCAGCGCCAGGATAACAATCAGAAAAACGGGAAATAAAGCCGCGCCTGCATGGCTGGCAATCACGCCGAACAGAGGCGGCATGCTGAGACTTCCCACATAGGCGAAGGCCATCTGCACACCGATGACTGCCTGGGATTTGTCTGCTCCGAAATGCTCCGGCGTAGAATGAATGATAGACGGATAGATGGGAGCGCATCCCAGTCCAGTGAGAATCAGGCCCGCTGACGCAGCTCTGCTCCCAAAGGGCAGGAAAAGGCAGAGAATTCCCAGAAAAATCACAGCTTCGCCAAGGCGTATCATCCGGGTATCCCCCAGCTTCATAGTCAGAAAGCCGCTGATCGCTCTTCCCGCCGTAATTCCAAGGAAAAACAGGCTGACAAAACCGGCCGCCGCCTCTGCTGAAATTCCCCTGCATAACACCAGATAGCTGCCAGCCCAAAGTCCCGCCGTCTGCTCCAGAGCGCTGTAGCAGAAAAAGGCCGCCAGAATTTCTTTTGCACCTGGGAGCCTGACAATCCCGCCAATGGACAGGGGCCTGCGCCCTGCCTCTGTGGACAGGCAGGCCGCTTTCTCTCCGGATGCCCGCCTCTTTTTCCACAGGGGAAGGCTGGCTGCAAGAACAGCGCTAAGAGCAAACTGGAGCACGGCAATACAGCGGTATCCCATATTCCATCCATGGCCGCCTTCCAGCGCAGCCCCCATAATATACGGTCCCAGGGAAGCTCCTACGCCCCACATGCAGTGCAGCCAGCTCATATGGCTTCCCGTATAGTAAAGCGCCACATAATTATTCAAGGAAGCGTCCACGCTCCCGGCGCCGAGGCCGTAGGGAACCGCCCACAGGCACAGCTCCAGATAGGAGCCGCTGGTGGAAAATCCCAGCAGGGACACAGCTGTCATGCATACGCTGGCAGCAGTCACTCTTCCTGTGCCGAACTGCCTGGTCAGACGGTCGCTCTGCAGACTGGAAAAAATGGTGCCCGCCGAGATAATCATGGAAATAACGCCCGCATAGGACACGGGAACTGAAAATTCCAGGTACATGACGGGCCAAGCCGATCCCAGGAGGGAATCAGGAAGGCCGAGGCTAATAAAGGCCAGATAGATGATTCCAAGCAGCAAATGAAACACTACTGCTCTTCCTCCGCAGCAGTTTTCTCAATATAGTCCCAGATCTCTTCCCTTCCCTGCTTCGTCTCGGCAGAAAACGGAATCAGAACGTCCTCCGGCTGCATGGACAGTCCCTCCCGCACCATTTTCACATGTTTGGCTATCTGGCTTCTCTTTAATTTATCCGCCTTGGTGGCAATGATCACCGGGCGGTAGCCCTGGTCTAAAATCCACTGATACATGAGGCGGTCGTTCTCCGACGGATCGTGGCGGATATCAATCAGCAGAAATACGCATTTTAACATCGGAGACTTGTGAAGATAGTTCTCAATCATCTTTCCCCATTTGGCCTTTACCTCCTGGTTGGCCCTGGCATAGCCGTAGCCCGGCAGGTCCACATAGTAGAAGGCGTCGTTAATGTGGTAAAAATTGATCGTCTGGGTTTTTCCCGGCTGAGCCGACGTTCTGGCATAGGCCTTCCGGTTCATCAGCGCGTTAATCAGGGACGATTTCCCTACGTTGGACTTCCCGGCAAAGGCAAACTCCGGCTGCGTATTGGCCGGAAGCTTGCTGGTGATGCCGCAGACAGTCTCCAAATCTACTTTTTTTATAATCATTTTCGTTTCCTTTTCTCTCTTACTCTGAGAAGAGCATCCATTTTTCCTGTCTTATTTTTTCTCAGCGGTTCCAAGCAGAACTTCCTTTAAAACCTCCTCCATGGACGTCACAAAGACAATTTCCATGCCCTTTGTGATTTCTCTGGACAGCTCCTCCACGTCCGGCCTGTTTTTCGCCGGCACTAAAACCTTCTCTATGTGAGCCATTCTGGCAGCCAAAAGCTTCTCCTTCAGGCCTCCGATGGGAAGAACCCGTCCCCGCAGCGTCACCTCTCCTGTCATGGCCGTCTTAGCTGAAACCAGACGATTTGTCACAGCTGACATCATGGCAGCTGCCATGGTGATTCCGGCGGAAGGTCCATCCTTTGGCACAGCCCCCTCCGGGATATGAATGTGGATATCATGCTTCTCAAAATAGCTGTTTTTCACGCCATATTGATCTGCCGCAGAGCGGACATAGCTTAAAGCCGTCTGGGCCGACTCCTTCATCACATCTCCCATCTGTCCTGTCAGCTGGAGGACTCCCTTTCCAGGCATGACGTTTACCTCGATCTCCAGAGTATCGCCGCCTACGCTGGTCCAGGCCAGTCCCCGGACAATTCCCACCTGATCCGTCTCACATGCGTCCTCGAACTGGATTTTCTCCCGTCCCAGGTATTTTTCCAGATTTTTCTCCGTAACCCGGATTGTCTTCTCATGTCCGGCTTTTTCTTTTCCAGCTTTCTTATCAGCCTTCTCTGTCTTAATCTCCGCTGCCTTGAGAGACTTTGTTTTCTGCCGGCTCTTCTCTCTCATCTGCTCCTCCAGAATCTCTCTGGCCGCCTTTCTGCAGATATCTCCAATCCGTCTCTCCAGGTTCCTGACGCCTGCTTCCCTGGTGTAATTGTGGATAATCTTTTCCAGAGCTGCTCCCGAAACGGACAAATCCTTCTTCGTCAGGCCGTGGCGCTCCATCTGCTTGGGAATGAGATAATTCTTTCCAATGTGGAATTTCTCATTCTCTGTGTAGCTGCTGACCTCTATCACTTCCATACGGTCCAACAGCGGCCCTGGAATCGTCTGGGTGGTGTTGGCAGTGGCGATGAAAAGAGCCTCCGACAGATCCACCGGAATCTCCACATAGTGATCCCGGAATTTCACGTTCTGCTCGCTGTCCAAAACCTCCAGCAGAGCAGAGGAGGTGTCTCCCTTGTAGTCGCTGCTGACCTTGTCAATCTCGTCTAACAGCATCAGGGGATTTTTTACTCCCGCCTGCTTCAGGCCCTCCACAATGCGGCCTGGCATGGCTCCCACATAAGTCTTCCTGTGTCCTCTGATCTCGGCCTCGTCGTGAACGCCTCCCAGGCTGATGCGCACGTATTTTTTCCCCAGCGCTCTGGCCACAGATCTGGCGATGGACGTCTTTCCCGTACCGGGCGGGCCTACCAGGCAGATAATCGGGCTGGTTCCTTTTTTCGTCAGAATTCTGACTGCCAGGTACTCTAACACCCGCTCCTTCACCTTCTCGAGGCCATAGTGATCCTCGTTCAGAATCTCCTCCGCATGGCGCAGGTCGTTATTATCCCGGGTCACCTTATCCCAGGGAAGCTCCAGCACAGTTTCCAGGTAGGTTCTGAGCACGTTGGCATCCTGGCTTCCGCCTGGCATCCCCTTAAACCGCTCGATCTCCTTGGCAATTCTGTCCTTTACCTCTTTTCCTGCCTTGAGGGACGCCAGCTTTTCCTTCAGCTCATCAGCGTCGGACATGGGGTTATCCTCCCCCAGCTCCTCCCTGATAATCCGCATCTGCTCTCGTAGAATGTAATCCTTCTGATTTTTGTCAATGGCAGCCTTTACCTTGGACTGAAATTCCTTTTTGACCTGAAATACTTCGATCTCTGTCAGCAGAATACTCACAATCTGCTCATACTGCCCGGTCAGATATACCTGGTCCAGAACCTGCTGCTTTACCGTATATTCCCACGGGAACTGAACGGCAGTCTGATTTAACAGCTCAGGAAGCTCTGTAATCGCCAGCAGATTCGGCAGAATCTCCCTGGCTGCCGTCTGATCCACCCGGCCGTATTCCTCCAGCTTCTCCTTCACAATCCGGATCATGGCCTCTTTCTCAACCTGCCCCAGATTTTCTTCCTCCGTCGCTCGGATCTCCGCCTCGCCTTCCAGGTAGGAGCCGTCGGCATTCAGAGATAAAAGCTCTGCTCTCTCCTCTCCCTCGGCCATGACGCGGATCACTCCGCCCGGCAGCTTCACCAGCTGCTTTACCATGGCAATGGTTCCCATCTGATACAGATCCTCAGCCTGCGGATTCATCTCCTCCGTCCGCTTCTGGGTTACCAGGAGAATCTTCTGATCCCCCACCATGGCCTTTTCTACCGCTGCAATGGATTTCTTTCTGCTTATGTCAAAACTAATAATCATCTGCGGCAGCACCGTCAGTCCGCGGAGAGCCACCACAGGTATAGTCAGTTGTGTACGTTCCATTTACTTCTCCTGATTTTGTAAATCTCTGTTCTTTGCAAAAGGGGATCTGTAGCTTTTACAGATCCCCTTTTTAACAACACTGCGATTCCTGCCGATTAGGCAATCTCGCCTGTCTTATCCTTCTTTAAGCGCCCGGTAAATGACTTACGGGGTACTGTATTTTCTCTGTATACAATCTCCGGCCCGCATTTGCCCTCCACCACGTCTTTGGTGATAGTGCAGATGCCGATACTGCTGTCCGACGGAATCTCATACATGATATCCATCATAACTGATTCCATGATAGCGCGCAGTCCTCTGGCTCCTGTCTTTCTCTCTACCGCCATATGGGCAATCGCGTACAGGGCGTCGTCTGTAAACTCCAGCTTCACGCCGTCCAGATCGAGAAGCGCCTGGTACTGTTTTACAATGGCATTCTTCGGCCTGGACAGAATCTCCACCAATGCGTCCTCGTTCAGAGACTTTAACGGCACCGTCACCGGAACACGTCCGATAAACTCAGGAATCAGGCCGAATTTCGTCAGATCCTCCGGCATCACCTGGGCTAACAGCTCGTCAATGTCAGAGCTCTGCCTGTCGGCAATCTCCACCTCAAAGCCGATGGAGCCGGCTCCCAGACGATTCTCTACAATCTTCTCCAATCCGTCGAAGGCTCCTCCGCAGATAAAGAGAATGTTGGTAGTATCGATCTGAAGAAGCTCCTGCTGCGGATGCTTTCTGCCTCCCTGAGGCGGAACGCTGGCAACGGTTCCCTCCAGAATCTTTAAGAGGGCCTGCTGAACGCCCTCGCCGGAAACGTCTCTTGTGATGGATACGTTCTCTGACTTCTTTGTGATCTTATCAATCTCGTCAATATAGATAATTCCGTACTCAGCCTTGCTGATATCGTAATCAGCTGCCTGGATAATCTTAAGCAGAATGTTCTCCACATCCTCGCCCACATATCCGGCCTCTGTCAGTGTCGTGGCGTCGGCGACTGCGAACGGCACGTTCAGGATTTTAGCCAGCGTGTTGGCCAGATAGGTCTTGCCGGATCCGGTCGGGCCCAGCATCAGAATATTGCTCTTCTGAAGATCCACCTCCTGAGCGCCCTGGGAGGTAATTCTCTTATAATGGTTATAGACAGCCACGGAAAGCACCTTCTTGGCTGCCTCCTGTCCTACCACGTATTCGTCGAGAAACTCCTTAATTTCCTTCGGCTTCAGCAGATTGATGCCGCTGAAATCAATGCCCTTCGTATTCTCTGCGTCGCCCAGCTCCTCCTCCAGAATCTCCGCGCACAGCTCAATACAGTCGTCACAGATATATACGCCGTTGGAACCGGCGATCATCTTTCGTACCTGATCCTGCGTTTTTCCGCAGAAGGAACATCTGATATTGTCGTCTTGTCTGCCTGGCATTCGCCCACCTCTACTCTCTCTCTTCATAATCAGCGGCCTGTGATGACACGGTCAATGAGACCATACTTCAGCGCCTCTTCTGCTGTCATATAGTTGTCGCGGTCCGTATCTCTCTCAATCACCTCGTACGGCTGGCCTGTATTGGCTGCCAGAATCTCGTTTAACTTCTTCTTCGTCCTGAGAATATTCTCAGCAACGATCTGAATCTCTGTCGCCTGGCCTCTGGCGCCGCCAGAAGGCTGATGAATCATAACCTCCGCGTTTGGAAGAGCCAGTCTCTTGCCCTTGGCGCCTCCCGCTAACAGAAAGGCTCCCATGCTGGCCGCCATTCCGACACAGATAGTGGAAACATCACATTTAATGTAGTTCATCGTATCGTAAATCGCCATTCCTGCTGTTACGGAACCGCCCGGGCTGTTGATGTAGAGATGGATATCCTTGTTCGGATCCTCAGACTCCAGAAACAGGAGCTGCGCTACAATCAGACTGGCGGACACATCCGTTACCTCCTCGCCCAGGAACACGATGCGCTCCTTTAAGAGCCTGGAGAAAATGTCATAGGAACGCTCTCCCCGGCTGGTGGACTCAATGACATAAGGTACTAAACTCATACAATGCCTCCTATTCTCGTCTGACAGAGCAAGATTCTCTATGCAAATCTTCCTCGTCGTTATGACAAAAAGCACAGGGATGCCGAAAAAATCCGGCCTCCCTCTGCCCTGTGTTTGTCTTGATTTCGTTTCTCAGCTTTTGCAGATTAAACTAACTTAGCCTCTGCCACAAGAAGCTCTACTGCCTTCTTAACAGCCAGATCCTTCTTCATCTGCTCCAGCTCGCGCTCACCGAGAAGGCCCTTTAACTTGTCAGCCTCCATCTTGTAAGCCTCAGCCATCTTTGCGATCTCCTCATCGACAGCTGCTTCCTCTACCTGGATGTTCTCAACCTCAGCCACCTTCTCCAGAACAAGGCCTGTCTTGATCTGTCTTACAGCCTGCGGCTTCATCTGATCCATGATATTCTCTCTTGTCATGCCTGTGAACTGCATGTACTGGTTAATGTCAAGTCCCTGGCTCTGAAGTCTTCTTGCATAGTCATCGAACATGCCGCGAAGGCGTGTCTTAATCATAGCCTCCGGAATATCCATCTGAGCGTTGTCTGTAACCTTGTCGATTACCTTGTTCTCGTTCTCAGCGGCAGCTGTCTTCTCTTTTCTCTCTGTAAGAGTCTTCTTTAAGTCCTCTTTGTACTCAGCCAGAGTCTCGAAATCGGAAACCTCGCCTGCAAACTCATCGTTTAACTCAGGAAGCTCTTTTACCTTGATCTCTTTTACCTTAACCTCGAACTTGGCAGGCTTTCCAGCCAGCTCCTTTGCGTGGTACTCCTCCGGGAAAGTAACCTCAAGCTCCTTTGTCTCGCCGATGTTCATGCCGATCATCTGCTCCTCAAAGGTGTCGATGAAGGAGTGGGATCCGATAGTAAGCGGGTAATCCTGGCTCTCTCCGCCTGCAAACGGCTTGCCTTCTACATAGCCCTTGAAGTCAATGATAGTCTGATCTCCGTCAGCAACCGGTCTGTCTGTTACGGCAACCAGTCTGGAGTTTCTGTCCTGAACGTTCTTTAACTCGTTCTCCACATCCTCGTCTGTCACGGCAGCGTCTGTCTTCTCAACCTCTACTCCCTTGTACTCGCCTAATGTTACCTCAGGCTTTACTGCAACAGTAGCTGTATAGATGAACGGCTTGCCCTTCTCAATCTGAACAACCTCGATCTCAGGAGAGGAAACGATCTCCTCCTCGCATGCCTCTAACTCTCTCGGGTAGGACATGTCGATCACTGCGTTTGCAGCATCCTCGTAGAAGATGCCTGCGCCGTACATTTTCTCAATCATGGCCTGCGGAGCCTTGCCGCGTCTGAAACCAGGAATGTTGAATCTTCCTTTATTGTGATTGTAAGCTGCCTTCATCGCCTTCTCGAACTCTTCAGCGGACACCTCGATTGTAAGTTTTGCCATGTTTTTCTCTAATTTTTCTACCTGTAAACTCATTGTAAGGGTTCCTCCTTTAATATATGTGAACCGCCGTATCATCTGGGCGTTACACTTCAAGATAGCATTATATCATATGTATTACGTAAACGCCAGTAGAAAATATGGCTTTTCACGAGATTTTCTTATATTTTTCCTTGTTTTTTCTGAATTTCTCCGGCTTTAATGCTGGTCGTACTGGATGGCGTCTTTCACCGCCTGGCCATTCTCTCTGGAGGTGAGAAGGCTTAAAAGCTCGATTCCCAGATCCAGCGCATAGCCCAGCCCTCTGGCCGTGGTCACCGCCCCGTCTGTCACAACGCCCTGGGAGGTGTAAACCGCGCCCTTTAAGTGTTCCTCAAAGCCAGGATAGCAGGTGGCCTTCTTTCCATTTAAAAGGCCCAGCTCTCCAAACACGCTGGGAGCCGCGCAGATGGCAGCCAGGCGTTTTCCCTCTCCCGCCGCCTTCACAAGAGCGCCGCACAGCTTTTCACAGTTTCGCAGCTGAGTGGTTCCCGGCATGCCGCCCGGGAGAAAGTACGCGTCGGCCCCGTCTAAATCTACCTCGTCAAGAACCGCGTCGGCTGTAATCCGAAAGCCATGGGAACCTGTTACCTCTCTCCTGTCTGAAATAGAAATCAGTTTTACCGAAACACCGCCCCGGATCAGCACGTCCACTGCCGCCAGGCACTCTACCTCCTCAAGACCATCCGCTAAAAACGCATAAACCTCTGCCATTACATTTCCTCCTGTTTTTCATAAAATCCGTTCAGGTACATACCTGTATGTCTTCTGAGTTCACTGTAAACCTCCGCTTCTGCCGCCCGTATATAGGGATTGATAAACAGCATGCCGATTCCAAAGAACAGAATTCCCAGGAAAAGCCATCCAATAAAGGAAAAGAAAAATACAAACAGCTGGAACTTATTTCCCTGCATCATTTCCTTCGTGGCGGCAAAAACCTCTCTCTGATCCGCTTCTGGATTCTCCGATAAAATATACGGAATCATCGCATACTCATAGCTCTTCACAATTCCCGGAACGACGAAAAGCAGCGTCCACAGCGCAATAAATAAATCCCTTAAAAACATAATTTTTACTACATTCAGATAGCTTCCAGATATAAATGCAAAAAGAAGCCTGTCGATTCCCGCCGAGCGGTCAAGCTCCCTGCTTTCCATGAAAAAGCGTTTACATCCCACCTCCATGGGATTGACGATGAATATTTTAATGCCGATCCCCACAAGCCCCGATAAAGCCAGCACTCCGTAAAAAAAGCTCTCCGCCATATATCCGAAGTCCGGCAGCTCAAAGCCATGCAGCAATCCGCCATGAAGCAGCCCGTGAACCAGGCCCTCCTGAACGATCCAGTAAACTGCCCGTTCCATGTGAATGTTCATGGAATTCTCAAAACGGGCGGCTATGCCGAATAAAATAAGCAGAAGAAACGCCGGCCAGTAGTACATACCAATCTGCCTCCAGCCTCTCTTCTTCACCTCGCTGATTGACCACATGTGTTTTCCTCCTCTGTTTCCTGCACAATATATCGTTTCGTCTGACGATATTATACCATATCAGCAGGAAAACAAGCGGCTGCAAAGCAGACATTTGTTTTCACCTGATATGGTAACGACAAAATGTCTCAGCTGCCAGAGGCAGCGGCAGATGTGCGAAGCACAGCTGCATTTTGGAGTTATTATACCATGTCCACTAAGCTCGAAAAGACCTCGCTAAGTGGGACAGGTATATATTCTCACTAGACTCGTGAAAAACCTCGCCAAGTGTTCATATTATACCATTCTTTTTTCAGAATATCTACTGACCGTGATAAACTGGGGGCTGAATGTGGTATAATAACCTCTGTTAAATCATGAATCAAGGAGCGCAACTATATGGAAATCGAACGAAAGTATCTCATTGAAGCTGCAGAAATGCCGGAAAACTGTCTTTCCTATCCGTTTCTGCAGATCGAGCAGGCCTATCTGTCTGTGGATCCGGTGGTGCGGATCCGCAGGCAGGACGATTCCTTCTATCTCACCTACAAATCCCGCGGGAAAATGGCCAGAGAAGAGTACAATCTCCCCTTAAACGCCCAGTCCTACGCCCATCTGCTGGCAAAGGCCGACGGCCTGGTTCTCACTAAGAAACGGTATCTCATTCCCGCAAAGGACGCAGGCATTCCAGCCTCTCCGCTTACCATTGAGCTGGACGTATTTGAAGGAGCTTATCAGGGGCTGGTTCTGGCAGAGGTGGAATTCTCCTCAAAAGAGGAGGCAGACCGGTTTGTGCCTCCCACCTGGTTTGGACGCGAAGTTACCTTTACAGGCGAGTATCAGAACAGCGTTCTGGCCATGAAGGAAATTTAGCGCCAAGGCAGCTGTCAGGAAAACGGGGCAAAGCGGTTCGGACCGGCGGTTACAGGCCGCCGTCCAGAGGCCTCTCGTCCACATCTGAAAGAGCCTTTGCATTGGAAATCTCTGTCAGAACCACGTCCTCCAGATGGTTTCTGAGCACTGACTTGCCGCCACGATCCCCCAGGAGAGCGCACAGTTCCCCGCGGTAATCCCCCCGAAACAGGACGGGATTGCCCGGCTCTCCCTGAAAGGACAGAGCTCCGATCCCCTTTCCTGACCGGATCGTCCGGGTAATCATAGCCTTTACCTTCTCTGCTCTCAGCCACGGCTGATCGCAGACAGAAAACAGCAGCCAGTCGTCCGGTTTTGGATCCGCCGCCTGAACGCCCAGGCGGACAGAGCGGGAAATCCCTGCCTCCGGCTCTCTGTTTCTGACAGCGAGAGCGGAGGCCTTCCCTGCTTCTGCGGCGATCTCCTCATAAGCGGTCACCAGAACAATCTGCACTTCCCATCCCCGCTCTGCCTTCAGCTCTTCTCTCACACGGCAGGCACAGGACAGGGCCCGCCGGTACATCGGCAGACCCTCCACCTGGTAAAACAGCTTATTTTCTCCCTGAAACCTCCTGGACAGCCCGGAAGCCAGAAGAATACAAAAGATCATTTCAGTTTTCCCAGTCCTCTGATAATCTTCTCCGGGGTAATGGGAAGCTCCCTGAACCAGAGGCCTGTAGCGTGATAAACCGCCTGGGCAATGGCAGGCGCAGGCGTGTTGATTACCACCTCGCCGATGGATTTGGCGCCAAACGGCCCTGTAGGCTCGTAGCTGGATTCAAACTCCACCTGCAGATCCGGAATTTCCAGCCTGGACGGAATCTTGTACTGCATAAAGGAATTCTCCTTCAGACGGCCCTTCTCTGTATAATTGATATCCTCGTAGAGCGTCATTCCGATTCCCTGGACAATGCCGCCCTCCGCCTGGACTCTGGCAAGAGGCGGATTGACAACTGTTCCGCAGTCCACAGCCGCCTTATAGTTCACTACCTCGATCTGCCCGGTAGCCAGATCTACCTCCACCTCTGCCATTCCGCACATAAACGGCGGCGGAGATTTCGGGGAAGAGTGGGATGCCGAGGCTTCCAGAGCCATATTGTTTCCGCACATACTTCTGGTGGAAATGTCCGCCAGGGAAACTCTTCTTTCCTCCTCCCCCAGCACATAGACAAACGCGCCGTCAAAGTCCGTCTGTTCCGGATCTGCGCCGAGCATGTCTGCTCCCTTCTTCACAATCTTCTCTCTCAGCTGTCCGCAGGCCTGCACAGCCGCCATACCTGTTATGTAGGTGGTGCTGGAAGCATAGGATCCGGAATCATAGGGAGAATTATCTGTATCCACACCGGAAACCACAATCTGATCCACATCGCACTCCAGGCAGTCCGCCGCAATCTGGGCTAAAATCGTATCGCAGCCCGTTCCCATATCTGTCGCGCCGATCATCATATTGTAGTGGCCGCTGTCTGCCAGACGGATGGACACAGTTCCCACGTCCACGCCGGAGATGCCGGAGCCCTGCATGGAAATGCCCACTCCCACTCCGCGGACCTTGCCATTGCCCATGTCGCGCCTGGGGAACTTTTCTTCCCAGTTCATCATCCTGGCGGCCCGTTCCATGCACTCCTCCACGTGACAGCTTTCCAGAAGTTCATGGTAATAGGCCGGCATAATCTGGCCCTCCTTCAGGAAATTCATCCTGCGGATAGCGAGGGGATCGATTCCCAGCAGATCGGCCGCCTCGTTTAAGGCAGATTCCACTGCAAAAAGTCCCTGAGTCGCCCCGTATCCCCGATAGGCTCCGGAGGACTGATGATTCGTGTAAACTACATCATAGGCAAAGCGGAACGCCTCCGGCGTATAGATGGGAATGGACTTATGTCCTGACAATCCCACAGTTGTAGGGCCGTGTTCTCCGTAAGCGCCTGTGTTGGACAGGGTGTAAACGTCCACAGCCCGGACCATTCCCTCTTTGGACAATCCCATCTTCACACGGATTTCCATCTCGTGGCGGGGAGACGCTGCTATCATGGACTCATATCTGGAATACACCATCCTGGCCGGACGGCCTGTTTTCATGGTGACGAGAGCCGGATAAATCTCTGAAACTCCTGTCTGCTTGGCTCCGAAACCGCCGCCGATCCGAGGCTTCACCACCCGGACTCTGGATTTTTCAATACCCAGGGCGTTGGCTAAAATCCTTCTGATATGGAACGGAATCTGGGTGGAGGAAACCACGTTCAGACGTCCGAACGCGTCCAGGAACGTATAGCTTCTAAAGGTCTCCATCATTGTCTGATTATTGGCCTTTGTGTGGTAGGTACGCTCTATCACCAGATCGCAGCGCGCAAAGGTTCCCTCCACGTCCCCTTCCTCCTCGCTGCCGCTGGCACAGAGATTTCTCTTATTGTCCGCTCCTACCGGACAGAGAGCCTTCCAGTCCTCCTCCGGGTGAACCAGCACGGGATTGTCCTTCGCTGTCCGAAAATCCAGCACAGGCGTCAGAACCTCGTACTCCACCTGAATCAGCTTCAGGGCCTTATCTGCCGCCGCTTCCGTTTCAGCTGCCACAATGGCGGCCACGTCTCCTGCAAACCGGACTCTTCTGTCAATAATATACCGGTCATAGGGGCTTGGCTCCGGATAGGTCTGTCCCGCCTGGGTAAAGCGAAGCTGAGGAGAATCCTTCCAGGTCAGCACGCAAACCACGCCAGGCACCTTCTTAGCCTGCTCTGTGTGGATTTCCTTTACCAGCGCGTGAGCGTGAGGGCTTCTCAGCGCCTTCACGATCAGGCAGTCAGAGGGAGCCATATCGTCTGTGTAAACCGGACGTCCCGTCATAAGAGCCATGGCGTCCTTTTTCATAGTCGGACGGGTGACAAAGCCCTGTTTTCTCAAACGCTCCTCCTTGTCCTCCCGCACAGTTTTTCCAAAATCAGGCAGTCTGTTTTCCTGTTCCAGATCTACTGTTTTCTGCATGAAGCATCTCCCCCTTTCTTTGTTTTTCTGTATTCCAGCCAGTTTCTGATCGCCCGCATCTGGCCCGCATAGCCAGTGCAGCGGCAGAGATTTCCGGACAGATATTCCCGTATTTCATCAGAAGAAGGAATCGTATCAAATTCTCTCTCCATAGCCAGCACGTTCATGATAAATCCCGGCGAGCAGAAACCGCACTGTTCGGCTCCCTGCTCTCCCAGAAAGCGGCCGAATTCTTCCGCCTCTTCTTTAAGCCCCTCCAGCGTCGTCACCTGGCGTCCCTGAGTCCGCATGGCCGGCACAGCGCAGGAAAGCACCGGAGTGCTGTCCAGCCAGACTGTACAGAGGCCGCAGTTTGTCGTCTCGCAGCCGCATTTGACGCTTTTGTATCCCTGCGCTCTGAGAAACTGAAGAAGAGACAGATCCGCCGCCACGTCGGCTGCCACCGGACGTCCGTTAATGATGCATTTTAATTCCATGACGTTTCCTCCTTCCTGTCTGCTTCGATCCGGTTCAGGCATCTGGAAACCAGAACGCCTGCCAGATATTTTCTGTACTCGGCGGAAGCTCTCATATTCGTTCCATATGTAAATTTCTCTGTCAGCGCCTTCACTGCCTCGTCCCTCTGATCCGCTTCCCCTGAAAGTTCCGTCTCAGGAACTGAATATGCTCTTGCCTTTCCTGGTCTGGCCCCCACGGAAACGGTAAACTGGCCGTCTCTCAGACAGACTGCCGCCGTCAGCACCGGGAAGTCCACCGCCTCGTTCCTCATACTCTCATAGGCGGCAAAAGCCTGTCCCTTTTTCACCAGAACAGAAAGCAGAATATCTCCGTCCTCCTCCCGGTCTAAAAACTCTCTGAGAGGAAGCACGCCTCCCTTAAACAGCTTTACCTGGGCGTCCAGAGCCAGAAACAGCGTCAGCACGTCTGAAAAACCAAAGCGGCCGTAGATGCTGCCCCCTACGGTAGCGCAGTTTCTAAACTGTGTTCCCACGATGTGCCGCAGGCTGTCAGCTCCCGCCCCCCTTGTCCATGCCTGAAAGCTCTTGTGAGTTTCCAGCTTTCTCAGGGAGACCATGGATCCTATCTCGAATCCTTCCTCCGTCTCCTCAATCTGGTCAAGCCCCAGACCGCTTAAATCAATCATCGTCTGAACTGTGCGGTTCTGAAGTCTCAGCCAGCAGAAGCCGCCGCAGATCACAGCCGACTTTTTCCGGTTCAGCTCATAGGCCTCGTCCAGACTCTCTGCCATAATAAAGTGGTTGTAATGAATCACAGGATCCCCTCCTTTTATCATCCGGACAGAAGCCCGGAGCCTTGTCCGGCCTCCGGGCTTCTGCGCCGCGTCTGTTTCTTATTTTTCAGTCAGTTGAAATTCTTCTTCTACTCTTAACTCTTTCTTAAATTTTATCATAAATCCTCTGTCAGGACAATCAGAAAAATAGGGGAGCGGTTTGATCTAATTTTTTGCGCGGCGGCGTTCCTCCTGATTTTCCCGGGGCTTTTCCTCAGAATCGCTGTCCCAGATTTCCTGTCTGGCTGCCAGACAGTCTTCGTCAATTTCATACGCTGTGTTTCCTTCTATAATTAAACGGATTCCCACTGTTTTTACCTCCCATCTGCTTTATTATATGCTTTTCCAAAACAGGCTGTGACGTCTTCGCGCTGCGGACGAGGCAGCTTTCTTCCCTGTATCATGTTTTCAGGCAGCTTTGCATATATTGGGTTAAAAAAGAATTCCCAAAAAGAGGTTATTTCCATGAAAACGGAATCTGATTTAAAAATGACGGATTTAGATTATCTGACCGCCTCCCCCCACCTGCAGATGATCAAAGCCGCCCTTCCCTACATACATGTGCCGGAGCAGCGCTTTTTTTCCATGATCGTAAAGCTCAGTGAGCTGAACCGCACCATGAAGCTTTTTGAGCAGAAGGAGGACGGCATGGTAGGTATCTGCTCTCTGGAGGAAAACGCCTCCGATTCACCGCTCGATATGTTAAACGCCATGAAGCCCTACGGAACGCCCGAGGAGCAGGAATTTATTGATCTGATTGTAAATTTTCTCCAAGGCTCCCGGATTTACCAGTCCTACCGAGCATCTGCGGAGGACGGTCCCGCAGGCGCGGCAGAAGCCGAAAAAAGCAGCGTATGCGGGGATGAGGAAGACGGGCGCGGCTCCTCCAGCCGTCCCCTCAGAGGCGGACCGCATTTTTCCATTGAGCATCTGAAAAACATGCTGCCCCCAGAGCAGCAGTCAAAGCTGGAAACGGCCCAGCTTCTCATGCAGACCATGCAGGGCATATAAAAGGAAAGGATGGATCGATATGAACGCAGCCTGGAAACAGGATCCAAGATTAAAAACCATGAATCAGGAAAAGTTAAACTATTTGACAAAACTGGCGGAAACGGTAGAACAGACTCCTAAAGACAAGCTGATGCCCCTATTTATGAGCATGGCCGCCGGTTCCGGCCAGTTTCAGTTTACAGACTCGGAAACAGATCTTCTGGTATCCATTATGACGGCAAAAATGAGTCCCGCTGAGAAAAAGCGGGTAGAAATGCTCAGAACTCTCTCGAAAAAACTGGGAGGGAAGAAAAAATAAACGCAGAAAAGGAGGAAGCATTTTCCTGCTCCACCAAAGGCAATGGAAAACGCTTCCTCCCTCTTTTCTCAAAGAAAACCGCTGAAAGCCGTTTTTATTTTAGATCTCCTTCTTCCAGAGTCCGTGAAGGTTGCAGTACTCGTAAGCTGCCACTGCCTCGTCGTCCTCGCTGAGAATAAACTGAGCCTCCGGCTTCTCGCCTGGGTTCAGATATTTGATCTGGCTGCCCTTCTTAGTCTCCAGGGCAATCCACTGGATCCAGTGAGCCTCTAACATCGGATGCTCTACCTCTCCTACCTTCACCGTAATCTTCTTTCCCTCTGCCTCTACGACAGGAACGTGCTTCTCATGAGCGCCATCGCTGGTTCCCGGGATGAGCTCGCTCATCTTCTCGCCGCAGCACATCACAGGCACCCCTGCGTCCTTTACAAAAGTAACAATATTTCCGCAATGCTGACAAACATAAAATTTCAGACTCATTTTATTTCCTCCTTACGAACCAATCTTAGTAACTGTTATTATTATATTTTATTTCCGAATAAAAATCAAGTGTTTTCTGACTTTTCCTTCTTTTTCTCTCACAGCACCTCCCCGCGCTTACCAAAACATACGCTGCCCCTGATAATGAATGGCATCTCCAATTTTCTTTACAAATATTCCTTCCTGTGTTAAAATCAATCCTGTTACATATTTATATACAACAGGGAGCTTGTAAACAGGCTGAGAGGAAATTGCGAATTTCGACCTAGAACCTGACTTGGATAATGCCAACGTAGAGAAATAACACTGTATTTTCACCCTGCCATTACCCGGCAGGGTTTCTTTTTGCGGCTCCTGTGTCAAGACTGTCCGTCTGCCTTTCTCATCAGAAGGTAACAGACAGCTGGAAAGGAGCTTCTTCTATATGTCATATGCCAAACGCGCCGCGCCTGTTCTTGCTCTGGCCGCAGTTCTCATTTTCTGGGAAGCGGCTGTGCGCCTGTTCCAGATTCCCCTTTACGTCCTCCCCTCCCCTACGGAAGTTTTAAACGCCCTTATCTCTGATCGGCTTACGCTTTTCAGCCACAGCGTGATCACCGTAGCTGAGGCTCTTCTGGGCATGGGCATTTCTCTGGTTCTGGCAGTTGTTCTGGGAATCCTTATGGACGCCTTCGCCCCCCTCAGGCAGGTAGTCTACCCGATTCTGGTGGTTACCCAGACTGTCCCCATGATTGTCCTGGCTCCCATCCTGATTATCTATCTGGGCTTTGGCCTGGCTCCGAAGATTCTGACTGTAGTGCTTATGTGTTTTTTTCCCATTGCGGTCAGTTTCACAGACGGCATGGCTCAGCTGGATCCGGAATATCTTCATCTGGCCCGCTCTTTCGGCGCCAGCAGGTGGACTGCCTACCGCCTGGTAAAGATCCCGGCGGCTGTGCCCTCCCTGATTTCCGGCCTGAAAGTAGCCGCTACCTACAGTGTCAGCGGCGCTGTGGTGGGCGAATGGATTGGCGCTCAAAAAGGGCTGGGCTACTACCTGCTGCGCGTTAAAAACGGATACATGCTGGACAAGGTATTTGCCTGCGTCCTGGTCATTATCTTTTTAAGCCTGTGCATGAATCTGGCCTTGTGGCTGGCAAACCGGATCGTATCCCCCTCCGGCCACCGTCAGGCGCAGGCAGGAAGCCGCGGCTCTGCCTCATAAACCAGAAACGATATAAACTATTTTAATTTTAATAAGGAGATTTACCATGAAAAAGAAACATTTAAAAGCTCTTTGTCTGGCGGCTATCGCCGTCCTCTCTCTCACCGCCTGCTCCGGTTCCAAAACTTCCCAGTCCGGCGCGGCTGTTTCCCAGGCGGAGACAGAAAAAGCCGGCGCAGACGTTTCCCTGACGGAGTCGTCCCAGGCCGCTTCCTCCAAAGAAAATCTGGAGGACGTAACTGTCATCCTGGACTATGTGGCAAATACGAACCACACCGGCATGTACGCGGCCCTGGATCTGGGCTACTATGAAGAGGAAGGCCTGAACGTCAAGATTGTGGAGCCTACCGAAGGAGCTACCGCTACTCTCGTAGCCGTAGGAAAAGGCGACTTTGGGATCAGTTATCAGGAGGACGTCACCATTGCCCTGACTTCCGAGGAGCCCCTTCCCATCAAAGCTGTGGCAGCCCTGATTCAGCACAACACCTCCGGCTTTGTTACCGCAGCTGATAAAAATATTACGTCTCCCAAAGATTTCGAGGGTAAAACCTACGCAGGCTGGGGCGGCCCAGGCGAGGCAGCTGTGCTGGAAGCAGTGATGACCCAGGCAGGCGCAGACTTTTCTAAATTAAATATGGTGGTTTCCGACGGATCCGGCTTCGCGGCCCTGGAAAATCAGGCTGACATCATGTGGTTTTTCGAGGGCTGGGACAATATTACCTGCGAGATGAACCACTTCCCCATCAACTACATGCCTGTGAGAGAGCTGGACGACCGTCTGGACTACTACACGCCTGTCATCATTGCCGGAAACGACACCTTAGAGCAGCGCCCGGAAATGGTAAAAAAATTCTTAAAGGCCACGGAAAAAGGCTATCAGTACGCTATCAGCCATCCAGAGGAGAGCGCTGAAATCCTCCACAAGTACGCGCCTGACTACTCCCTGGAAATGCTCACAAAATCTCAGGAGTTCCTGGCAGGCAAATATATGGAGGACACAGACGTGTGGGGAATGATGACCGATGAAACCTGGGATAACTACACCGATTTTATGGCAGAATACGGAGTCATTGACAGGACTATCCCGGCCTCTGACTGCTATACCAATGAATTTCTGCCTGGCGCAGGCAAATAGCCTGGAAAGGGAACGCCATGAAATTAGAAATCTCTGATTTAAGCTTTTCCTATGAGGACAAGCCAGTGCTGGACCAGCTTTCCCTCTCCGTCAGGGAAGGAGAGTTTGTCAGCATCCTGGGGCCCTCCGGCTGCGGAAAATCTACGATTTTAAAGCTCTTAACCGGAGTCCTTAAAAAGGAATCCGGCTCTCTTCTGGCAAACGGAAGAGAAATCTCCCATCCGGCTGAACATTTTGCCTACATGCCCCAGAATGATCTCCTCTTTCCCTGGAAAAATATTCTGGACAATGTCTGTCTCTACGGCCGGATCCACGGCTCCCTGAAAGAAGCGCGGGAGGAGGCTCTGAAGCATTTTCCCGCCTTCGGCCTGTCAGGCTACGAATACAAGTACCCTGACGCTCTGTCCGGCGGCATGAGACAGCGGGCCGCTTTTCTCAGGACAGCTCTGTGCCATGCCGATATTCTTCTTCTGGACGAGCCCTTCGGCGCTCTGGACGTGATTACCAGGGGGGAAATGCAGGACTGGCTTCTGTCCATGAGAGAGCGGCTGAACCGCACGGTGCTGTTAGTCACCCACGACATGGACGAGGCCATCTACCTGTCCGATCGAATCCTGATTTTAAACGGTTCCCCGGCCCGGATTACCTGGGAAACTGCCATCTCAGAAAAAAACAGAACCCGTTCCTGGCTCTACAGCCAGGGAGCTCTGCGCCAGACCATCTATGAAAAAATTGTAGAAAACCACAGGGAGGAAATCCATTGACTGCGCTGCTTTACGATGCCCACGCCCACATCGGGACTACCGAAGAACTGACACTCAGAAAAAAACAGAACATTCTCTCCCTCATCTGCGCCACCGATCCGGAGGAAGCAAAGCAGCTGGAAGAGCTGGCAGCCGATCCCTCCCTCTCCTCTGTCATCCGTCCAGCCTTTGGACTCCACCCCTGGAAGGCGGATCAGATATCCTTCCTGGCCATGGAGCCGTGGCTTTTAAAGGCCTCTGTCATCGGTGAAATCGGACTGGACAGCGTCTGGTGCAGCGTCCCTCTCTCCGTTCAGGAAAAGGCTTTCTGCGCTCAGCTGGAGCTTGCCTCTGCCATGAAAAAACCGGTAGTCCTGCACACCAAGGGGCAGGAAAAACACATTGCCCGCCTGATCAGGGCATATCCAAACACCTACCTGGTTCACTGGTATTCCGGCGAGGAAGGGCTTTCCGATTTTCTGGATCTGGACTGCTATTTCACCATAGGCCCTGACGTTTTCTATCAGCCTGCGGTCCAGAAGGCTGCCGTCCTGGCGCCGGAAAACAGACTCTTAGTGGAAACGGACGGCTGTTCTGCCGTGAAGTGGGCCTATGAACAGGCCTCCTTCTGCAAAAGGCCGCTTCCTCCTTGGAATGACATCAAAGCCGTGTTAAATCACAGCATTGATACCATCGCTTCTCTAAGAGGAATTTCTCCTGAATCTCTGGCCGTCAAAATGGAAGAAACCTTCCGCCGGTTCTGCTCTGCTTAGAGCCGTTCCACTTTGGTTCCCACTTGCTCCTGTTAGATGTTTTCTAAACAGATTTGCTTATGATATTTTTCTCAGAGTATTGGTATTCTTTCCATTATTCATATAGTAGAGACTATCTGATTTTTTGTTGCCTCTAATGTAATGACATTGGGGGCAACAATTTAATTATGCAAAGTACAGTTTGCCTTGTTCTGAAATTTCATACTTATATGGCACAATTATTTTATCTATGATAACTAGTTTCTTATCTTCAGCAAGCCTTTTGCAGATTTTGGAAATTCGTTGAGAGTTCATATCAACATCTGTAGCTATGTCTTTTGCAAAAACTGAGTTTGTCTGTGAGTTTAGCACCAACAACACATTCATTTCATCTGCTGTAATTTTTCTTAATGTGATGCCTTTCAATTTCTTCTCAATCTCAGTATCTATAACTGACTCTTCAATCACTGTTGCTGAACAATCAGGGCATTTATAATGAGTAAACTCTAACCCAACCCTTTCCGATTCAGAAAAAACTCGCCCACATTTTGGATTTGTACATTTCAGCACTTTAGTTTCTTTGATCTGCTCCAATATCAAAGTTGTATAATTGAATGGACGTTCAATAAAGTATGTGCGGTATTCGTTCCCTTTTGGCTTCCCCCACAAAATATTATTTTTCTTTGCCAATCCATAATTAAAGCAATAAATACTTGCTGCCTTGCCATCTCTATTTGATTTCTCGTCATATTTTGTTATGAAATGATTTAATTCCAGTGACATTACATATTCTTCAATGTCTTTAGAAATGTGAAAATGACTAGTATAAGGATAAGATTTTTGATATAACTTTCCACTTAAGTCACCTGAAGTGATTTGTTTTTTTATTTCTTTAGACCGAAAAATCAACACATCTCTAAGTGCTTCTAACTGATAAATTTCTCTATTTTCTTGCATAGGAAGCAAACAGTATGTACTTGCTCTAAAGAATGCCTCGATTTTTTCATTATAATATCGTTCAGCGGCATTCTCAATATCTGCTCTCTTTATCTTTTTCCCATATATAATTGTACTCACATACAAATATGATAAAATATAGCCCATTATTCTCGGAACATTCATAGATACTTTAAAAAACAGTTCGTAAATGTCCTCGGGTTTTTCATCAAAATACCTTTCAATTCCATCAGTATAATAATTGAATCTATTGTTTAAGACTCTGCTGGTAAAATCAATAGCATTATCCTCCATACGATTAGAATCGAATTCAGAATACAAGTTGTAAAAGTCCAGATTAACAACATCAATTTTACCCGGATCAATCTTACCATAATGTATTCTGTTAGGATAAAATGCAACTTTAAATTTTATAAATTCTTCCGACCAATTATTTAAAGGTGCTACTATTGTATCGATAAACAGTTCAAGAGCATCATTTTCAATTTCAGATACATCATCAAGTAAAATCACAAGATGCTGAATCTTCATTTTACCCAATATTTTTTTTATGTCGATTATGACTTGACTAATGTCAAAAACCTTTAGACATATATCAGTTAATGACTCCTCGGCCTTTTTTGCAATTTCAGTATTGACTGCATGTTCATAGGCCAATTCGCCACCAGCTTGCTTTTTATGCTCCTGTCCATTAGATTCTTTGCCAAAATTAAAGAGGCCTCTTTTCGTTCCCTGCTCACTGTTACGATGAGATATATCATTTATCGTTTTGATTTCTTGTAAAGCAGGAAGTTCGACTCTTTTAAATTCTTTGTTGTCATTTATCCTGCAACTAAGCGACTGAATCTCTTCCTTTATTGTCTTTTTACTTTTACCAAATAAATTCCCTGCCACTCTATTTAACAAGCTTTGACTTTGCTTATCAATTTCCTCATAAATCCGTATTAAAACACTTTGAATAAAGTTCCTAGCAATGAGATATTTTTGCAATTGTTCTCCGCTAAAATACTCTGACAGATATTCTTGATTGGTAACAACCGTTTTAGATGATTCATAAACCGTTTTGACATCTACATAACATGGTAAATATCCCGACTTTTTTCTGTACTCATTTTCAAGTTTAAAAAAAAGAGTAGATTTTCCAGTCCCCTTTCTCCCTACCAAAAAAGTAGTATTATTTAACAAGCATTTTTGTAAGATAATATTTCCATCTAACAAATCTACATATAATTCATCCAGAATGCTTTCACCATTTTGATCAACCAAATCCGCACGCCTATATTTTTTCAGAGATTCAGCCACCTCCGAAAACCCGTTTTTTTCTCTCTCTGTCATAATTACATCTCCTATTTTTGTATGGCTTTATTATTAACTAATACATAAACAGTGTTTCGCCTTCCTATGGGCTAGTAGGATTTTATGCTGATTTTATATCTATGCTTTTCCTATTCTATATACTCTGAAAGCCCGTCCTTGTCCGGCACAATCAGAATTTTAGCGTCTGCTTTAGCGCGGGTGAGAATTGTTTTCATCCGCTCCTCCGGAATTCCAATACATCCGGCTGTGTAGGTGTCGTTGACCACCTTGGGGCAGTGAAGGAAAATGGCGGATCCTCTTCCCGGAACACAGTCCTTATTGTAATCCAGTACCAGAGCATAGTTGTAGCAGAGGCCCTGATTTTTCAGCACTTCCGCAGAACGCCAGTCCGCCTGTGCCTCCCCCGCTTTTACATACTGATTGTAGTATCTGCTTCCCACATCGTCTACAAAGCAGTCCCCATCCTGCACCTTGCGGTAGGAAATCTGGCTGCCCGGATCGTCCTTCAGTCCAAAAGCCATCAAAAAGGAGTAAAGTCCTGCGGGAGTCTTCTTGTCCCCTTCCACCTTATCTGCCGTAATTCCGGCCCGGCCGCAGGTTCCCCTTGTTCCGAACACCTCTGAAAGGCGGCCGTCTGTCCCTCTTTCATAATACCATAAAGTCAGACTGCTCTGATCCGCTCCGTCTCCCACCGCGAGAATCAGGTGATCCGTTTCCTCTGCTGCCTTCAGCGTATTGACGTCAAACTGTGCCGGCAGATATTCTTCATAGGAAGTCTGGGAGGCTCTCCCTTCTGCTGTCTCTCCCACTGCTTCTGTCTTTGCTTTGCTGCTGTTCTCCATGCTTTCCAGAGCTGGTCCAGCAGCCATTTTCTCCGACTGGCCTGCCTGGCCCTGGGCCGCCTGAGCGAAAGAAGCAGCCGTTCCTCCCAGGCAACTCAGCGTCATGACGGCCGCCGCCATCGCTGTCAAAAATAATTTGTCACTTTTTCTTCTCATTTAACGTCCTTTCTGCCCTCTGTCCCGATTTTTCGTGGCTTAAAGCTCTAACTCCGGCAGGAGCCCTTCCTCCCTGGCGGTTCTTCGTATCATCCAGTCGGCAATGGCGAACATCAGGGCAATGCACTTGCAGGAAACATACTCGTTTCCATAGTTGATATCGCGCCCATGAAGAATTCCGTTCCTGTAGGGAATGTAAATGGGATCGCTGTTTGTCTTTAAACGGTTCTGATTAAAATTCAGCTTGATTTTTGTCAGCCCCTCCGTGCATCCCACCAGGCAGTCCCAGGGATCCACTGTAGTGGCCGCAGTGAAAAATCCCTTTTTCTTGGTGTAGTCATTGACTGCCCCGTCGATAATGATGAGAGACAGGGGAACGCTGGCATAGTATCTTCCCGCTCTGTGATCCTCAAAGCACTGTCGGATCATCCCTTCCCGCATGGAAAAGGAAGGAGCCGCGCCTAAAATGTGGTCAATCTGTCCCGGCGCTTCATTCTGATAATAATCAATCAAAATCCGCTCCGCCGCCTCGATCCCCTGTTCCTCGTATACCAGATTCGCCCGGTGGACCAGTTCCTCGCTGATACTGTCGTAAGCGCACCAGCCATAATCTGCGAAATGGAGGTTAAACTCCGGCCCTTCCTTAATCAGTCCTGTGCAACAGCTGCTGCAAGTCTCTTCCATTCTTTCTGATCATTCCTTTCTCAGGCATTTTTTCTGCAATCGTTTTCTATTGTTTCTTCTGTCTTTGATGCTTTTGATATTTTAACATGAAAGCTGTTCCTTTTCAATCAGCCGATGAAGCAAAGGTCTCTTTTGAAAGTTTTAGGCATGTTTGATTCGCTTCTTTTAATTGTTATAACGTTAAATTTAATGATAAAATTAAATAAATGATATCGAATAATACGGGAAACACGAGCAATTACAAAAAACTTTACATTCGTGCAAGTCTCTAAGACTCCTCAAAAGTCTTTTCTCTTATAGTCCTTGTAAATATCGCGATTTCTTATTTTCCAAAACAGCTTTTCTTATCGAAATGAATTTCTAATTTCTTCAATCCTATTTTCAATCAAATACTGGGACATATCACGTTCTTCTATATAGCCTCTTGTTTGAACTATTTCATTCTTTTCATTGAAACCGAAGCCAAACATCTTATCTTTTCTTTCAATATCTGTTTTTAATCGAACTTCGTCCATAAATCGCTTCATTTCTTTATTTTTAAACGCCAGCATAATGGTATCCCATTCAAATGCCTTAATTGAAGCGTTTACATCTTTAGGACAATTTGCATATATACCGACTAAAATGAACCAATCTGCATTGTCCTGCGGTTCAAATCTATTGTACCATAACACACTTTGATATTTCGAGTTTAAATTATAATAGGCTCTCGACATCTTGACTTGTATTGTATTTATCAAGTTCACACCATTAGAAAATTTATATAATAACAAGTCAATTCCTTTTTCCTGTGCTGAAGAGGGAATAAATACGGAAGCCTCTTTTATATTTTTTGACAAATAATCTGCCACAGCAAATTCCCCATATTGCAATGTAAAAACAGGTTGCATATCCTTTTCACTTCCTTAATTTCAACTTTAAAATTCCCCTCGCTATCTTTATTAAAAATGACGCAGACAATATTTCTACTATCTGCGTCATTCCTCTCATATCTTCTTGAAATATTTACTCCATTTTAAAAATCTGTTGCGATACCTTTTCTTTGAAGAAGAATGTCCGTAAATCTTGATTTTAAGCGAACGTTTCAATATTTCCAAGTATTTTATTCTGTTGTGAAATTTTCTCTCAAATTATTTGCAGACAATGACGTTTCAAATTTTACCCATTATTTTCAATAAAACCATTGCTATCATTGCCCATTTTTACGTGCTATTCTTCGGTATTTTTTATTTGACCTAATTTTTAGTATCATTTTAGTATCAAAACATGCTTTCTGTTCTCTGACAAAAAATCATCAGCTACTTCACACATAAGCCAATACTCAAAGTAAAAAGCTGAGAAATTAATCTTCACTTTCATATAATTCTAAAGATTGTCTATATTCTGTGGCAAGAGGAATTTTAGTAAACTGAACCGTATCATTATAATTTTCTTTTACTATCTGCTCAATTTCATCAATGCCAACATGATAAAATTCTTTCCTCGGATTTATCTTATTGACTGCACGATCAGAAAAATGCTGATGCAAAAGTGCTTCCAACTCTGGAGCATCACTACTAAATATCATAGCATGAACATCAAATTCAAATGGAACTGATGCAGAGCTTAGTTCTTTTACTCTGTCCATTGGTTCTAACCGTCTTGTCATTCCTATTTTATAAACATCTTCTCCAAATGAACCAATATTAGAAATAATATAAACAAATCCAGCCTTGGCATTTACTTCTCGTTCCAAAACAGTTTCCTTATCTGATTCAAGAACTTTTATTTTATCCTCTAATTCTTTAATCTTATCTATATACAATTGGCGTTCTGCATCTATTTGAGACTTTTGCAAATATTTCATAAGGCGGTTTACTTCTCCTAAATGCTGCTGCAAGTCTTTTTCTATTTTCTTTTTCTGTTCTTGAATTTCCCTTTCGGCTTTAGCCTCCTCTATCATCTGTTCTTTTATTGATTGTTGAATATCTTTTTCTTGCTGATATTTCAATTCGTAAGTATATAATAAAGTTGCCTGTTTTAATTTCAATTCCAATATTTTCCCAGAAAGCGAAACTCCGTCTGTAGAATATAGTTTGTTTAATGTATCGTAGGATTTTTGAATCCTGTTTCGAACAATATCTATATTTTTTATTCGTATATTCAAAATTTGATTATCGCAATCAGAATTGAAGTTTCTAATAATCTGTCGAATTGACCTTTCTAATAGTTTCTTTTTTTCTTGTTCGTTTGTAATAATTATATCTCCATCACAATCACGCAACATTTTTTCTTCTGATTTTAATAAAATTAATTCATTTTTACAATCTTGAGATGTTATTCCTTCATAATCAGAAAGTACATAATATTTCTCTATTGCTTCATTGTTCAAAATTTTCATTTCTGATTTTATTGTCGATATTTCAGATTGTATTTTATTGTATGCTTCGCAATATCCAGAATATTTCTCAACATACTCTTGTTCTAATTCTCTTTTTTTATTTTCATAGTCATTTCTTATAGAATCTAATTCATTTTGGAAATTATATTCATTTCTAATGGAAAATTCTATTTCTGCATTGTCGGATATTTTTAATGTAGTTTTTTCTCCAATACATAAACCATTGTATTTTTCTGCATATCCAAATTCTTTTCTATCTGCACTATTATCTGACATCCAAAAATAAATATTATCTGGTTTATTTGTCTCTATCATTCCATATCCAGATAATATTCTCAAATTGTATTCTCCATAAGGTATATTAGTGCCGCCCTTATATTTTCCTGGTCCCAATTTGAAGTGTCTAGATTTCAAAGAATCTTGTTCTTCTTTTTCTTTTGATTGTTCTTCTGCTTTTTTTATTTGTTCTTCTTTCTCTTGAATGTATTTTTCTAATTTATTTCTTTTTTCTTTTTCTACATATAATATCTTATTTTGCTCGTTTTTAATTCTATCTATATTGAAATTCAAATCATCTATCGTGTTTTTCTGAATAGTTATCGTGTTCCATAAATCACTTTTTTCATTCTCTAAAATGCTTACTTTGTCTTTTAAATCAGATATATTATCATTCTTCTTTTCTATATCGTACTTAATTTTTTTTAAATTATTTTCTAAATCCAATATTTCATTTTTCAATAAAATATTCTCTTTACTAACACTTTCCAATCTATTCGTAACAATTTTATAATCATCTTCTCTTTTGGAAATATTTTCCCTCAAATTGGAAATTTCATTTGTCAAAATTTCCAATTGACTATTCTTTTCAGAAATAACATTCTCATATTCTCTTTTATTATAACCACCAAATAATCCCATAACTTCCCTCTCTTTAGTATTTCCCCCATCGTACCACATTTCCGGAGATTTTGCCAATAAAAAAGAGGCGGATAAACCGCCCCTAAATTGCTCTCTTCTCTATAATTTCCGAAATATCCACCTTGTTATTTCGGCATAATGCCACTGCTGTGCTCAAAGCCTGTTGTAATTCAGAATCATCTAGCATATCAAGTGTTTTCGGTTTGGTTTTCCTTCCAGCCTGGTTTAAATATGCTGTAATCCTAGAATTTAGATTGATACTATACTGATACAGAAGCTCTTTCTTGAAATCTGTCCATGCTTTTCTAAAATTGTCATCAAGAGAATGAGCATAAACTCTTACCAAGGAATTTATCAAAGGTCTATCTGCCCACTGCAATACTTTTTGAGAAAGTAAATCATTTTCTTTCTGCAAATTATTTATTTTTTTCTGCTTTTCCTCAATGCTTATGAGGCAAGTACGAACCAAATTCTTTTGTTCTTCTGGAATATCGTCAAAATATGTATTTATAAATAAGTCTGTATTGTTGATATAGCCTCCGGTTTTACGAAGCTGTGGCAGGACTTCATCTGTTACCCAATCGGTAAAGGTTTCTGCATTAGGCTTACGGCTTTTAAAGACTAGCTTATACACACCGCTCTCAGTGAGGAAATTCTCTCCGGCGTTGTTCAGTTTTCGGATGTTACTACTAGTCACATCCGAATTTTTGACCTTAACAACCTGCTTTTCATTCATTCTTGATATAGCTTTTCTTACTGCTTCACCGCCAAGCTCTAAACACTCTCCTACATGATACGGATTGAATAAAACTTCTCCATTTAAATCAAATACTTCTACTTTGTGTCCCTCAAAAATCATTAAATCACTCATACCACAGTCCCTCCGCAATCAGCCAAAAATATCCTTCAAAATATCCGCATGATACATGTTTACAGTTCCAAACCGCGGATCCTGTGTTTTAGTCACATCATATCCATATTCTTTGGACAATTTACTTGCCTTGCGCCCATACATATTCGCCCGGTTTACATCTACCCGGATTCCTCTCAGGCTGGCATATCCGGCAATCGTATAGTAATTTTCATCGTGGGTCGTAATCTTAGCTTCTATCTGCTTTATATTATGTTCTACGCTCTGCAATCTCTGCTCCTGCTCATAGAATTGCTGGGCATATATTAAGAGCATTTCTGCGGAGGACTTTGGCTTTAACTGTTCTTCCATATCGTGGAACCGGTTAATATATAGTGCTGTGAACTTCGTCCCTTTAATACCGGTTAATTTGTGGGCAATAAACTCACAGCCCTTTTTGGTTATATTGTAGCAAGGACGTTCTTCTCCTTTCCCGTCTTTGTACTTACTTTCTTGGAAGAAATCAACCGGCTCAATTTTGAGCTGGTTAAGTTCCGCTACATAATTCCGTACATCTCTCATTAAGTTCTTATGTTCTTTTTCTACCATCTCAGCTACTTCCAATGAAGAAATGGTTTTCTCTTTTGTAAAAATGTTCGATACTTCGTGCATGTTCCGCACTCCTTTCACTTTTACTAGGCGGTCAACATTTCGCCGGCCGCCTGATGATTTGAAGTGCTACCGGAGCATACCCGGCTATGAGTCGCACATCTATTTGGAAATCCCGAAGGAATATTCCCTAAAAAATGCAAAAAGGAGCTAGTAAAGCTCCCGGGTCGGCCTACTTTACGGATTCAATAATCCAACCGACTAGCTGTGTTTTCCAGGGCTTCCTAGCTCCAATGCGCTTTTGCTATCATTAAGTTGTGAATAGATGATAGCACACCTTTGACAGGTTTGTCAAATGTCACTTAATCAATTCCAGCCCAGCCAGTCCGAAATGTTCTTCTTTGGAATCTGCTTTGTCCCCGGCGGGTGGCATTGAATACATCGTCGTCTCCAATATGCAGTTCTTTCTGCTCCACTACGCTTATCAGTTTTTCGAGCAGCTGATTCTGCCTTTTAATTTCATACTGCTGCTGTGCCATTCGGGAATCCCTCTCCATCTGCATGGCGGATTTCATCTTTTCATAGCTGTAGTGGCTTGGAGACAGACTCTGTTTAGGGACGAAAGTATTTAGCCGGTACTTTCCGAACTCGTCCGACATGGTAGCTGCCACTCTGGAGATCCACTTGGTATTTTTCTCGAGCGGAATTATTGCCTCGCCTCCGCTGCCCTCTAAGAGCCCAACCTGGCCCTTTTCCAATACTCCGCCTCTTGCAAGCTGGGGGATTCGCGGAAGGCTTATTTCATTTAAATCAAAGCCGAACGTCTCGCCGCCGATGCCTGGAACCCAGTCCGGAACATCAAACTGGAGATTGTTCATTCCCCTCACAACGAAGTTAATTCCGTTTTCAATTGCTCCAATCATTGAATTGACGAATCCGATAATCAGCTTAATTGGCCCCTTAATGAAGTCTGGCATCGCATCCCATACTCCCTTGAACACAGTCTTCACACCTTCCCAGGCTTTTGACCAGTCTCCGGAGAACACTCCGTTGACGAATCCTATCACGCCTGTAGCGACAGTAATAAAACCATTCAGAGTGTCAGCGATTCCGGCAAACACAGTCAGCACAAGCGTTCCTATTCCTTCCAGCACCGGAGAAATCACAGGGCAATTCTTATCCGCAACCCAGTTAAGAAGAGGCTGAAAGACGCTTTTCCAGACGTTCTCTATGAAAGTCGCTACTTCGCCAAATAAATCAATAAAGCTACTGAGCAGCGGCTGAATATGGTCCCCCCAGACTTCTGAAAACTTTCCTGCCAGAGAATCCAGCACAGGGGCAAAATATGTATTGTATCCGCTTAGCAGTGTCTCTATCACTTCGGACATGCCATCACGAATCGAGGAAAACATAGGAGCTATATGCTTCTTATACATCTGATTGATTTCGCTCCACGTTTGGCTGAAAGAATTCGCCAGAGCTGTCAGAACCTCTGATATCGGTCCCAGAGTGTTAGATAAAGCCTCTTTAAATCCAGAAGAATTTTCCGTGATTGGTGTAAGAATCATATCCAGGATGCTTGTTCCCAGCCTTCCAGCCAGTTCTGTGGCACCCATGAATCCGTCAGCGAACACCTGAATAATGTCTGCCGTGATCTGCTTTGCCGGTTCGGAACGAAACACAGTGAAGATGTCTGCCAGAGCCACCTGAAAATTCGTCAAGATTGTATCAGACTGTGCCGTGATATCAAACATGGAAATGAGCCAGCTCTGGATATTTTCTTTCGATTTTCCCAGATACAGAGAAATTCCCCCCGTGATATTGTCGACAATGGTAGAACCTACCGATACAAAGCTACCAACTTTTGCTCCGGCATTATAAGCCAAAGCATCCAGCATATGGTTGAACGCAGTTGCTACTCTTCCATCGCTAAAGATTTCCTCAAAGCTTGCCCTGATACTTTGAATATTCTGGCGGATTGAATCAAACACGGACATATCACCCAGTCCCACCCGGAAACCTTTCGAGAAAAGAGACGAAAGCTCTAACAGACGCTTGCGGATGTCTTCTATTACAGGGGAGGCCTCGTCTTCTGCCGTGATGTCCAGCTCGTACTTCTCCGGCAAAGCCATATCAGGAAGCGAACCAGCCCCTCCGCCTCCGCCGGATCCGCCCGCGCCTTCATTCGATGTCATATTATTGACTTCATGCCAGCCAGCAATGAAACCGTTCAGACTTTTCTGGGATTTCTTCGCCGCATCTCCTATTTCTCCGATTCCTCCGGCTGCAGCATCCATGTTATTCCCTAGGCTTCCAGCAGATTCTGCCATTTCAGACAGTCCGGCTCCTGCACTGGCAGCCTGTGGCTTAACCCCGAACAGCTTCCCAATGAAAGAAGAAATCAGGTTGGCCAGGCTAATGATTTTCGCCATTAAAGCGTTAATCACTGTGATAACTGGAAGGAATGCCGCCTTAAGCCCTCCGCCAATAATTCCAGCCAGATTCTGAAATTGACCTGCAAGAATCCTTACCCGCCCCGCCCATCCGGCTGAAGTACGGCTGAAATCTCCATGAGCGGCCGCAGTGGCCTCCATAACATAGGCATATCGAAGCTGTGCCTGTTCCGCCTGAGTCATAGCGGACACACTCTTATTAATTCCCTTTGAATAGGCGAATTGCTGTAAGTTCGCCTGAGTCATCACAACCGCAAATCGTTTCAAGCTTTCCGTTTCGCCTGTAAACACAGATTCAAGGGCAGTCTGTGCTACATCATGACTCACATTCCAGAATGAAGCCAAATCGCCAGCTAAGCCAGTCAAGCTTAATGACATTTCGGCTGCGCGCTCCGGAACTACTCCCAGAGAACGCCCCATTGCTGCAAATTGGCCAGACATCTTTTTAGCTGACAGAGCCGACATTCCAAACGCCTGAACCGAATTAGAGGCAAAGTCATCCGCCATATAGGAAAGACTTCCAAACCCCTGCTCTACTACGTTCTGGGCTTCTGCCAGGTCCGAAGAATAATTGATAGCATTCTTAATTCCTGTAATAAGTCCATAAATTCCGCCGGCCAGCCCAGCCAGAGAAAGGATCTGACCCCCGAAGTTCTTAATTCCCAATAAGCCCCTTCTGGAGTTTTTCTCCAATCCTGCCATGCTTCCAGATAAAGACTGGATATTTTTCTGGAGATTTCGGGCTGCAGAACCGGCTTTCGCACCTGCCGGAGCTATTTTTGATAAGGATTCTACAGCCCTTACCACGTTATTATTTAATTTCGGAGCACCTGAAAGCGATTGAATGAATGATTGAATCCCGGCAGTCAGGCCAGGAAGAGATGATACTGTCTTTTGAATCTTGTTTCCGGCTGAAGCCATGCCAGACAGAGCTGTAACAAGTGAAACAGCTCCTGCTGATACGGCAGGAGCTGCAGCCATTGTATCAATGAATTTTCTTATTTCCTCCGATAATCCCGGTAAACTACTCTGAACAATGGCCATATTGTCAGCCGATACGCTCATCTGGGACAGAGAAGTGAATAACTTAGACGTTCCTGCAGATACCTTTTCAGAGCCAGCCAGGGAAGCTGCAAAGCCTTGAAAAGCGGTTCCTAAATGATTTAGGGCAGCTGTGTCTACACCCTTCAATGCGTTTATCTGGCGCGCTATTCCGTCTAAGTTGATATTTCCAAGCTTCTCCAGTGATTTAACAGCCCGGTTCACGTCCGTTGACTTCATCGCGGACAGCTTGGATGCAGCCTCGGCAAAGCTCCCAAGGGCGGAAGAATATCCATTCAGTTTTTCCGGATTCAGTGTTCTCGAAGCCTTGCCAAGCCTCTCCATTCCGGCACACACATTGTCGAATCCCTTGAATCCGCCCAGCCGCCGCTGTAATTTAGCAAGCGAATCTGTTAATTTGTTTAAGGAAGCCTCTGCCCCCTTTGAATTGGCACTGATTTCCAATACCAAAGAGTCGATTGTATTATCTGCCATTTTCTACCTCCTAACTTTTTGAGGGTAATGGCCCCGCTCTAGTCGCGAGGCCAAGCAATCAATTAACCTTTTACTCTATGCGCCCAGATGACTTCCGGAAGCAGCTCGAAGATGATTCTTCTCGCCTTTTCATCATCTGGACAATCTTCCATGTCATCAAGCCCGCCGGTCCCTCTTTTCGTTTCTACCTTATAGAGATCTAAAAGCAGTGAATCCGGCAAACGATCCAGAGCTACCAGAAAATCCTTCAGGAGATTCCACTCCGGCGCAGATTCGTTGACTAATATCTGCCCCTCGTCCGTCCGACTGTAAGGAAGATTTAAAAACACCTGAAATTCAACGTCTGAAACCATTCGTCTAAGCTCTGGCGGGGTTTTTCGGAAATCAAAGCTGAAAATATGCTCTGACTGCTTATGATATTGATTTCTAAATTTTTTCAATTGAAACGCATTCATCCCGCTACCTCCACATGAAAAAAAGCGCCAATAACATCATGACGCTACAAAGAGCATTTCCATTCCTATCAGAAACTTCCTCAGAATTATGTGCCGCCTGGTAAGCGAAAGCACCCGCAGCAAATAACACAAATAAGGAAGTAAGTATGTGAATTAACTTGAATAAAAGCATTACAGTTCTCCTTTTTTTTATTTTTTTTGTTTTTATAATAAAAAACCAATTATTGCCTATTGTCAGTCAAATATGATATAATTAGGATATGAATAAAGAAATTGAGAACAATCTACTTTCATTCAAACCTTTCTAGCTCTAGCCGTCAACTTCTTATAGTGGTTGGCGGTTATTTTATTTTTCTGGAGCTGGATGAACTCCAGTGATGACTGCTGTCAGCTCATTGCCGTATAAAGTTTTCCGAAGTCCCACTCCTATTTCCACGAAGTCCCCGATCTGTGCGTTGTTTTCGAAACTTTTAATCTTCGCCTTCTTTCCATCAATATCAATATCATATGTATAGAGTACGTACTTCTGTCCGCTTCTGGTGACACCTTCGTAAACATTAACGCCTATTACCTTATATCTCTGATTCTCCATTATTGTTTCCTTTCCATGTTTTTTTCTTTAATTTTGGAAAAAGGGTGGAGGTAGGAATCCACCCTAAATTAATTTTTTATCTATCTACCGTATCCTTTTATGTTCTGCTCTGAACTGTCCTCATACACATAGTCAAGTCGGCCAGTGTCGAGGTAGCCCTCAACTGCTTTTTTATATTCTCCATCCATCAAAGCCAGCTTGTCCATGAAATCCGGCTCCACGCTTGAAAGCTGCTTAATTCTTTCCTGTTTTTCCACTTCGCTTTCGACATTTCCGACCAGATCATAAATTCTTTTTTCTTCCTCTTTTGTCAATTTGTATTCTGTCGGAACCGCACTCTGTCCCCATAATTCCTCAGCTTCTTTGATCGAATCATTTTTTGTTAAAAAGTTTGAAGCCATTACCAGGGCATACACAGGCTTATCTTCCTCTAAAAGATCATTTCCAATTAAATCCGGATAGTGGCCTGCATAAGCGGTAATGGCGGTTACTGCATTATCATGAACGCGCTTCAATGCACTCATGAAGGCCTTGGAGTCTGGAGTCTTGACATAGTAGCCATTTTCTTTCGCAATTTCTGAGAAAATGCGGGATCCGAAAAAGCTGTTTTTCGTCTCTCTTTCCAGAACCCTCAGCTCCTCAATTCCCAGGCGAATGTCAAAATTTCTAATGCAATTCAGTGTCTGGATCAGATTCCCGTCAAGTGGTTTAACCAACCACTTCCGAAAGTCTTTTTCGATATCCTCAACGATTAAATCAATTTCATTCTTTGCGATTCCCCGCGCGACATCAACTTTACTTCCTACATCGATCCAAATCTTACGGCTTTCCTCCCGGAATGCTTCATCGCTGTATCTCTGCCGGGCACGCTCTATTCTCTTTGAATAGTCCCGAAAATGTCTATCCGCCTTTTCCTGATACTCTGTTACTACTGCCTTAATTTGTCCAAATCCTGTCACTTCTTAACCCTCCGTAATATATCCGCCAGCTTTTAGTGTTTCCCGAACCGGATCAGCGTTAGCCTTTGTTACGATTTCCGGCGGCTCTGTGTCATCAATAAAGGGGGAAAGCGCTTTTCTTACCTGCTTTTCTGTGTGATTTGCTTTTGCCAGTTTCACAGCAATTTCAACCGCCGGGGATTTCGCCTGCTCCTGTCTTTTCTTCTCCGCTCTAAGTCGCTGAAGCTCAAAATCTGATAACATAATTATTTCGCCCTCTCTTTCATCGCTTGAATTGTCCTATCCAGTTCAACATTGATCTTCCGCTTGCACATCTCAAGAAAAGCTGCTGCACAAGCCATATCTTCCTTACTGCCACAATCTTCACTTGCCAAAGCCATAAGGGAATTAAATCTAAAAAACGTGTCAATAGCTTCACCTACGGCCCTGTCTGATAACAAGCCTTCATCCCGTCTATACGTCCAACCCATGTTAACCTTCCTCACTTTCTTCATTCTTGATTTGCCCGATAAACGACCAGTAAGCTTCCGGGGAATCTTCCTTCAGATGATGCTTCTCTGGCCAGGACAGCCCCTCAAACTCTTCAAGAGTCTGAGGAACCTCATTCAGCCTGCCCATTAAGCCATGAACTCCCGCGCAATGCTTAATTTATACCACTCGTCCGTTCCCTCAAAGAAGTAATAGGTGTCTCCTGTATCGAGGCAAAGCGCCCTGGACCCCGTCACAACGTAATGCGGAAGCTTGGAGACATCCTTTGATAAGCCCCAATACAGGCGCTTACTACCTTCCTCTTTCACGCACATGAAGGAACCCAGATCCGGCGCATCCTTCCCTGCCTCATAATACTGTCCGTCTACCTTAGTCGCTGTCTGATTAATTGCCATGTTATTCTCCCTTTTTTATAAAAAAATAATTTATAGTAACCTTGTAAATATAAAGGGCCTTTTATTTCCCCCGGTCGCTTACGGGCATTACCCCGGCAGCATATAACTACCCACAGGACCCCTACCCAGGGGGTCAAAAAAAGGACTGATCCATAAACAGATAGTCCTTCTTAAAGCACATGTCTTTCTTTCGTTAAAGTAGATTAATGTTCTTCTGTATAGCTTGCTCAAGCTCTGCGGAGCCGATTCCCAGATACCTCTGAGTAATGGCTGCTGAACTGTGCTGCAGTAGAGTCTGTACCAACGCGATATTGTAGTTACTGTCCCGATAAATGTTGGTGGCGAAGAACTTCCGGAAGCTATGGGTTGATATCCCCTCATATCCCAGATAGTCACATACAGCCTTCAGATGCTTCTGCACAGCTCGCTCTGATATCGGGAATATTGCCTCATTGCTTTTGATTTCGGCATCTATACAGTATTGCTGGATATACTGATATATTTCCACTGGAACTGTGAAAGTCCGTGACTTTCCTGTCTTTTGTTCCACTATGTCCAGCCTATACCTCTCGCCGTCCTTTACGATGTCCTTCAACCTAAGCTGCAGTATGTCGCTGATCCTCAGTCCCAGATTAGCCTCCAGTACTAAGGCAGTCGCGATTCTCTGATTCGGCCTTGAGCTCAAGAAACCTGTTCTAATCGTGTCTATGATTTCCCTATACTGCTCTTCTGTCAGTGCTAATGTCTTTTTATTCATGGTATCAACCTCCCGTCCTGATACCAATTCTATCACAAAAGTTCGTATTTTACAATAATAAAGTTCGTATTTTGTGTATTGATTTTCTCAAACCCTTGTAAACACTGGAAAAATGAGTTCGTATTTTGTGTATTATACGAACTTATCTCAAAAAGACACTTCCGCCAGATAAGGACAGCACTATCAGAAATCCAAATCTGGCTTCTCAGGCTCTGGCGCATCTATATAGGCAGCGTGACGAGAAGCTATCTCCTCCCGGCTCTGATGAGGAACCATTGTGGTGCGCTCCTGAGCTTCCACGCTTACCGCATCACGATAGCCAGCCCAGTTCTTAAAAAAGAAACACCCTGAACCTGGGTAAATCTTATTAGAAAGCATTAACTGCTCCAAGAAGGCCGTGATAAAAGCTTTTGCTTTCGAGATCAGCTCTTGTCTTCTGGTAGAGCATCCAATTCCCTGCTCCCAGTTCCAGAGTGTTGTCCTGGTGACTGACAGAGCCACCGATAAAGACTCAATCCCTGGGCGAATTGACGAATCTTCACAAAACTGGAAATATTCGTCAATGCGCTCTTCTACCTCTTTATCCGTCTCTGGCTTACCTTTGTCATACAGCTGCCGCAATGAGACGACTGTGCTTTTCATGAATTCGGCCGGAACTTCATTCAGTTGTCCGGTCGGGAAATTATTAGGCCTTGCCATCTTTTAACCTCTCTTTCTGTGAAAACCCTCATTTTTTTCATTCCGTTTTATAACGTTAAGTTGTGCGTGAAGGTTGCCCCCACCCCTTTCCTTATCTGGCCTGTCCTTCAATTCATTAATAAGCTTATTCCATCTCGGAAGTTCATCCATTTAAGCACCTTCTTTCCTTATCATTTTTTTCAAGCTCATTGATGATCGCCAGAGTCAGGGATTTCAAAAACTCTGATTGATTCATAAGCTCTCCGGCTTCCTGGACGATTGCATCCCATTCCTGTTCAGAGCCGGAATTATTACACCATTTTTTGTGGAAGTTCCAGGCTTCTCCCCACTGGCTGAAATATCGATCTTTAAAATCCATGCTACATCTTCCTTTCATTTACCGGGCCAGATAAGCCCGCAAACCCTTGATTTTACTTGCTCCTCCACCTTCATAGGGTGTACAGAAACTTGAGGAAATAAGGTAAAAACCCTTATTTTATGCGGTTTCTGCTTACTTCTCATGTGAGGTAATAAAAGGGCTTACTTACTTCTCAAAAACGTCTTACTCCCTCAAGGTGAGGAATAAACACAAACCCTTATAAATACTAGTTTTTTTGCTTACTCCCTCACGAAAAACCTCCCTTAGAGAGAATCTTTGTCTATCACATATTGTTGGTATATATGTACCATTGATTCCGTTGATTATCGTTGATAGCATCAACGGTTATCAATACTATCAACGGTTATTTTATAGGTAAGAGTAAATACAACATATTCAACGCCTATCAACGGTTATAAACGGTTTCAACGGTTTTCATCTGTAAACGGATTGTAACCATAATAAAATCTGTGTTTCTTTGCTCCACTGCCATTGTTAATTGGCTCATACATGATATTATCTTGTTGGAAAAGCAAATCCTGATATTTCAATATATTCTTCCCTACTTTTTGGGCTTTCTCATATATTGGCGTCTTTAACATTCGGCTAGCATTTATAATCTCTGTTGCTCCACCTGTCCAACCGTCTTTATTCTGTATTAATATCTTTCGGATAGTCTGTACTAAAGGATTACTGTTATATTCCTCCAATGCCTTTCGTTCTTCCATTTCATCTGCAGTTCCCAGAATATGCCATCTGCAGCAGTCTTTATTAAAATTCATTTGAAAGTCCAACATTTCAACATCTCGCCCAGTAATAGAAAGTTTTGTATTTTCATCTTCCCGGCTTTCTTTATTCATAACAATCATTGTATCAGCCGCCCCGGTCAAACCTTGTGTTCCATTAATATTGGCAAATACATCGGAAATATCACGCATTTTCTTTGTATGATGAACCAGCACAACACAAATCTTATTAACATCTGCAAACGCTTTAAGCTGTCCGGCTTCTCGATAATCAGCAGTATAGGCACTTTCTCCCCTTCGCATATCTGCCCGAACTTTTGCAAATGTATCAATTACAATCAATCTTGTTTCTGGATTTTTCTCTAAAAATTTCGTAAGTTGCTCAATAAGTCCATGCCCCAGATCAGCGGCATGTATACTCATAGCAAAACCGCTAGGAGCCGTCCGTCCATTCAGAACCTTTTTCATACGTTCCTGTAATCGGTTATTGCTATCTTCAAGTGCCAGATAAAGAACGCCTGCCTTATTTGTTTCAAATCCCAGAAATTTTGTACCTGTGGCTACTGATATACACATATCTAACACAAGCCAGCTTTTTCCATATTTAGGAGGACTTGCAACAATACACAACCCAGCCGGAAGAATCTTTTTGACGAGAAAAAAAGGCTTTTCTAGCTGCATAGAATCCAGTTCATCAGCTCTCACAAAAGAAAGTTCCTGTATTTCATCTTTTGGCTTTATTACGCCATTTTCAGTTGTCACCATTCGCACGCACACCTCCGATCTCGTCCTGGAACCCGACTCGACTCAAAGGCCCTTTGCGCTGTAAGTTCTCTTATTTCTGTTTCCGTGGCTTCGAATGCCCCGGATTCTTCCAATATAGCCAAGCAGTCCAAGAGCCACTCTGGCCGATCAGAAGGCAGTCCATGCCCCTGACTGGGCTTCATCCTGCGATATGTACGGGTGTCTGCGGCAGTCAGGATATCGAGCTTATACTCCACCCCCTGGATTTCGCTCTGGATATATGCCCACACGTCACTGAACGGCTCTATCTCGCCCTTTTCCAGCACCAGCCTATACTTCCTCAGCTTGTCCTTTAACTGGCCAATTTCGCCAAATAAGGCAGTGTAGAAAGCCTTCTTTCTGGCTGCTCTCTTCCGTTCCTCTGCCTCTTCCTTCTCTATCCTTCTCCTGACATCTCTTCTGTCCTGACGGCCGTCAGATAAACCATAGTACTGTGTTAAGGCTTTCAGAGCTTCCCACTGACTACAACCCTTAACATATGCGTACAGCGAGATGACGTCTCCGCCTTTATTACCATTTGCGAAGTCGCAGAAACGATTGGTTTCTGGAAAAATCGCAAGGCTGGCCGTTCTATCTGGCGATGCCGGACTCTTGACGAAGTAAATAGTGCCGTGTCTTTGCGGCGTCATGTAATGTTCTTCAACTATTCTTCTTATTCCGATCTCTTCTAATCTTTCTCTTCCTATCTTAAAATCTTCTCTCATCCTATTCGCCTATTCCATTCCTTGCCTTGTCAGATAATTATCAAGCCGCTCTCTCAGATAGAGGTTCTTCCGGCTCCCAAGCTTAACCAAGGCCCCAGCCCTCGCGGCCACTTCAACCAGCTTCTTCCGCCCAATGTTATATCTTGCTCGCGCCTGAGCTTCGCTCAATGTGAGCACTTGATTCAAATTCATGTCTTCCATATCTATTCCCCTTTCCGAGTACAAAAAAGGACACCTGTTCCCAGATGCCCTTTTTTCATACTATGATCTTACCACACTTTACCGTCCCCTAGGAACTCACTTTTTGAGGAGAAATCGAACATTTTTCATTTTATCTGGGCATGTTCAAATCTCTAACTTTCTTTAATCTTTACCACAAACTGCACTGGTTTCGGCGGCTCAGATTCCTGTACTTTTACTATCAACTTCTGTGCTGATTCCACTCTATTTTCATTTTTTTTATTTCGGTTACGGGTATCCTGATTAATTCCTGTTCTTTACTCCTGTTTACAACAGTTATTTTAATGTCGCCCATTTTAATTTTCCTCCCTGACGTACAAAAATTCCAGCAGCCGATAAACTCTCCGCAGCGTGTACTGGCTCTGCACCTTGTTTAACAAATCAACAATCATATTCCTGTAGTCCATTTGCTTTCTCCCCATTTTCTCTAATGTAAGGAACTCTTACAAAGTCCCGAATGATTTTCAGTGCTTCCTCATCTGTGATTTGATCCAGCATTTCAGAGATCCTCTTTCTCTGATTTGCCTGGTTATTTTTTGGCTGTTCCCGTAATTTTTTAAAATGCGTGTCTATAACGTCCCTAATATCGTCCTGAATCTTTACCAAATAGTCAAACACAATGCTGGTATTTGTGAGCGCGTTTTTAGAATTGGCGAACTGCACAAACGCATCATTTAAAGATTCCGGCTCCTTCATATACTCTAAAGTCTCTTGTGCTGACTCTAAGACGAAAAGAGCCTTATCAAGATCTGGTTCTAGGTATTCCAGCCTCCTAATTATTTCCCGCTTTTCATCTTCAATCTCGCTTATGATCTCACTTGCCAGAGTCCTTGTCTCATCGTTCATTTACTTATTCCTCCTTGATTTTTCGCCGGATAAGCCATATAATCAAGGTATATCCGGCTTTTATGCGTGTGTCCGGGTTACTCTGCCCTTGATGAGTCGGCCAACTCTTCAAGGGCTTTTTTCACAGCCTTTAACTCTTCAACCACCTGATCATAAGTTGCAAGCATCAATTCATACTGCTCCACTGGTATTAAAATACTCTTTTGCATATCAATACTACTCCTTTGCAATAATATTTTTAAGAATCTTCAAATAACTCCTTCATCCTCCAAAATTTCAATTTCCTGGACAGCTTCTCCGCATCCCTCTGAAGTCGTCCAACCCGGCTCATGGTCTTTGAGCGTGATGACTAAATTGCCGTTTTCACTGATTCCAAAACCACAATACCCATCACTGCCTATTTCTTGGCATTCCGTCAGAATCTCCACAATATCGCGAACTCTGTACATCTTCATCGCTCCACCTACCTACTCCTCGAAATTAAGAAAGACACCTTCATCGTCCAGAACGAATCCCAAGTGAATCAGCTTGCCATTCTCTACTTTAACAGCATCCAGAAATACCCTATCATCTTTTTCTACAGTATCTACTGCTGTGATGAACGCTCCCTGCAGCATCTCCAGCTCGCAGCGGTCAACATTGTTATAGACTCTTCTTGGCTTCTCGGCCTTTTCCTCTCTGGAATCATCCAGAAGATACAAAGCTTCTGCGGCCTCCATATCTTCAATTTTATTTTTTTCGGCATAAGCCTCAACCTCGCAGTCAAACAGCGTTTCCGCCGTATCGGGGTCAACATCACACCGTTCCATTATGTCCTGCACCATTAACTCCTTCTTAATATCCATATCCATTTTCTTTTCTCCCTTCTTTTTTAACTTTCTGCCTCAAAACCGTAAAATTTTTTCTGAAAAAACGCAGTTGGAACTTTGCCCGATACAGTCAGGTAGCCTTCCTCCTTAAGTTCCGCGTTCATTTCCCGAATCATGCTATAAGCCTTGCCGGTAGACACGCCGACTACCTCCGCCACCTCCTGGGCTGTTAAATACTGCTTCCTCAAGTACAACATCTCCTTTCGATTCTTAGCCACCGCCCCCGGTGCTTTAATCTTCTAAAATTTCAGTTACATCAACCTCAAGAGCCTTTGCAATACGTCCTAAAGTTGCCGGGCGTACAGACTTACCGCTTATCACATTGTTCACTGTTGGCCGTGGCATTTCTGTGGCTCTTTGCAAATCATCTGTGTTCATACAGGCTCTTGCCAGTGCTAATTCTAATTTCTGTTTATTAGCTTTCATTTGCTCACCTCCTCGCATTCAATTTGATTGTGTTTTTATATTGTCATAATCTTTTTGAGTGTTCAAGTATTTTTTTCACATTCAATTTGATTGTAATTTTATTTTATGATAATATAATAGCTAACAGGAGGTGTTTCAATGGCGCTAGGAAAAAAAATACAGTTTTTAAGAAACAAAAAACACTGGAGTCAAAAAGAACTAGCAGAAAAATTAGAAATCGCAACAGGAACTCTACAACAATATGAATTAGACAAACGAGAACCCAAACTTGCTATGCTCAATAATATTGCAAAAATATTCGAAATTCCAGTAAGTGTTTTAGTTGATGAGAAAGCAGAAATTATAAGTGACTCTTTTGACAAAAATTTGCCACCACAAATTTACTGTAATTTTTGTCATTGGACTTATTCACCCTATAATAAATATCAAGTAAAAGAACATTTAGAACATCACAAACAATATAAACATGCTATTGAAAAATTCGGAAATTTTCTTGAACCTAAAGAAGCTGAAGAAATACTAGAAAATACTAGAAAAATATTGCATTCTAAGCGTTCTACAGAAAATGAAATATATAATGCAATAATCAAAGGCTTTGAAGCTGAATTTGCCCTTTCTCTTCATCGTTCCGGATTAGATATCAACCATGTTGATTATAATACCTATTGCTGGTACAGACTTGACTCACCCTCCTACTTCAATGATATTCCAAGTAATGTTTATACAAGATTACTTGAAAAATATTCTGATAAGCATTTAACTCCTTTTGAATTTTATCCTGTTCGCTGTTATAAAGAAGAATCTTCTGAATGTTCTGAGGAGGTGCAACAAAAAAAACATCTTGAATCTGCCTATTCACAGCTGAATTTTGGCGGAAGGAATAAAGCAATAGACTTTTTAGAATTATTAACAAAAATACCTGAATTTTTAACCGAAGAAGAAATTGAACTTAGAAGAATACCTGAATACAAAAATGACAATAACTCTGAGGATTAACTAGCTCAATCTCGAACCGCTAAAATTTCAGCACCTGTACCATGACAATATAATATACTTAACCGGGGAGCCGGGGGACGAGCTGCACCCGTTCCGAGCCTGTTCGGAGGTGGTGCCAATGAGTACATACGAGGAATTACAACTAATAGTTTCCGTTGCGTTGCTTATAGTTGCAATACTGACTTATACCAATAAAAAATAGCCCGTCCTGACCCTGCAAAAGTCGACGAGCTATTTTTCAATAGTTTAAAGCTTAATCGCCGGGGCGGGGAAGTAGCGGTTCCCTTCCGGCTCTCCTGTTAAGTATATTATATGTCATCCATAAAAATTCGTCAACCTTCGTTTTTTAGCCACCGCCCCCGGCCAGAAATGGAGGAAGAGAATGCCCATCTATAAAGATGAGAAGACAAACACCTGGTACTGCAAATTCTATTACGTTAATTGGCAAGGCCAGAAAAAACAGAAATTAAAAAGAGGATTCAAGCTTCAAAGAGATGCAAAAGACTGGGAACGTAAATTCTTGGAACAATTTTCCAAAAATCCAGATATCACTTTTGAAGCTCTGTACCAAAAATACAAGGCTTACATTACTCCCAGAATCAGAGAAAGCTCCTCCTCTGTCAGGTTTGGTATGCTTGACAAACATGTACTGCCTTTTTTTAAAGACCGAATTATTTCAGATATTGGCCCTTCTGATATAGCAGCCTGGCAGACTGAACTGCTAAAGAAAAATTTAAGTGATTCTTATGCCCATATGATTAATGTGTATTTAAAAGCTATCTTTTCGTATGCAGTAGAATATATGGGATTACCTAAAAATCCATGCACAAAGTCCATCGGATCGCTTAAAAGCCAAAAAATAAATTTCTGGACTCCCGAAGAATACAAGCAGTTTTCTGAGGCATGCAAAGATAATTTAGAATACTTCACACTTTTTGAGCTGCTTTATTACACCGGTATGCGAGTTGGAGAGGCTCTTGCCCTTACATTGAACGATATTGATTTTGGGCAGAATATTGTTTCGATTAATAAAACATATTACCGAATAGCTGGAAAAGATTTAATAAATCCACCAAAAACAGCCGGAAGTGAACGAACCATTCTAATGCCGGATTTTTTGACATCTGAACTATTGGACTATGTAGGACACCTGTATGAACCAGCTCCCGATGACCGTATATTTAACAAGCGTCCTCAATACGTCCGTTCTGTCCTGAGAGACAGGGCCAAAAAAGCAGGAGTAAAACAAATTCGCGTTCATGATCTGAGGCATTCTCATGCTTCTATGCTTATTAACCTTGGAGCTAATCCCTTATTAGTCGCAGAACGATTAGGACATGAGTCGCCAGCTATCACACTTAAAACTTATTCTCATTTATTCCCTTCGACTCAGAATGACATCGTGTCCAAAATTAAAAAAATATAAAATAGTATCATTTTAGTATCACAGAAGACAACAAAGAGCCTAAACCCTTTGATTTATAAGGGAAAAGGCTCTTTTGATTATTATTTGCAGACAATGTTTATAATCTTTCCAGGCACATAGATTTCTTTTACAATGTTTCCTGTCAGTTTGTCTTTTACTGCTTCTTTTCCTGCTGCCAGAGCGGTTTCTTTATCCACGTCAGCCGGAAGAGCTACCACGCCTCTCGTCTTTCCGTTGATCTGCACGGCAATCTCTACCTCGTCGTCCTTCATGGCTTCTGTATCGCACTCCGGCCATGTGCTGTGGAATACGCTGTCCGTTCCGCCCAGCTCTCTCCAGAGCTCCTCGCCCAGGTGGGGAGCAAACGGCGCCAGCAGGGTAACGAAGGTCTTTAAGGTCTCCTTATCGATTCCGCCTTCCTTCTTTGCCAGCTCAATGAACTTGTTATTGTACTCCATGAATCCGGAAATAACAGTATTTAAGCTGAACTGCTCGAATCTCTGCTCGATATCGTAAACCAGCTTATGGCGCAGCTTCACCATTTCCTTCGTCTCTTTGATATCTTTATCCTTGCTTGTCATAACCAGGTTGTAGAAACGGTTTAAGAAACGGGAAACGCCCTCGATTCCTCTGTCGTCCCACTCAGCGTCTAACTCCGGCGGTCCTACGAAGAGCTCGTAAAGTCTTAAGGAGTCGCAGCCGTAATCGCGCACCAGATCATCCGGAGAAACTACGTTGCCCTTGGACTTGCTCATCTTGATTCCGTTCTTTCCGGTGATCATTCCCTGATTGAACAGCTTCTTGAACGGCTCGTCAAAATCAACCACACCGATATCGTGGAGGAACTTGGTGTAGAAACGGGAGTACAGAAGGTGAAGCACCGCATGCTCTACGCCGCCGATGTACATATCAACCGGAAGGTATTTGTCTGCTTTCTCCTTGGAAACAAGAGCCTCGTTGTTCTTGCTGTCCACGTAGCGGAGGAAATACCAGGAAGAACCAGCCCACTGAGGCATGGTGTTGGTCTCTCTCTTAGCCGGAGCGCCGCAGCATGGGCAGGTTGTGTTCACCCACTCGTCAATGGCAGCCAGCGGAGACTCTCCTGTGCCGGTCGGCTGATAGCTGTCTACCTCCGGCAGCGTCAGCGGAAGCTGATCCTCAGGAACCGGCACGTTTCCGCACTTCGGACAGTGGATAATCGGAATCGGCTCGCCCCAGTATCTCTGGCGGGAGAATACCCAGTCGCGCAGCTTGTAGTTGACAGTCTTGCGGCCAATACCCATTTTTTCAATCATCTCAGGAGCTTCCTTCTTCAGGACAGAAGACTCCATTCCGTTCCACTCGCCGGAATTGATCATGGTTCCGCTTGCCTCTGTGTAGGCCTCTGTCATGTTCTCAATCTCTTTTCCGTCCTTGGCGATAACCTGGATAATCGGAATGCCGAACTTGGTGGCAAACTCAAAGTCGCGGTCATCGTGAGCCGGAACACACATAATAGCGCCTGTACCATAATCTGCCAGTACATAGTCGGACAGCCAGATCGGAACCTTTGCTCCATTTAACGGGTTCACTGCGTAGGATCCGGTAAATACGCCAGTCTTCTCCTTATCCTGGAGACGATCTACGTTGGACTTCATGGAAGCGTCGAAAATGTATTTCTCCACTGCCTCTCTCGTCTCGTCGGTAGCCAGGCTCTTGGCCAGAGCGTGCTCCGGAGCCAGAACCATAAAGGTAGCGCCGTGAAGAGTGTCAGGTCTGGTGGTGTAGACAGTAATCTTGTCCTCTCTGCCCTCTACCGGGAAATCCACCTCTGCGCCGTAGGATTTTCCAATCCACTCGCTCTGCATCTTTTTAACTTTCTCCGGCCAGTCTAACTTGTCCAGATCATTTAACAGGCGCTCTGCATAAGCGGTAATCTTAAGCATCCACTGGCGGAGGTTCTTCTTCGTAACGGCAGTTCCGCAGCGCTCGCAGCAGCCGTTGACAACTTCCTCGTTGGCAAGGCCTGTCTTACA
>OGZI01000113.1_pt1 | contig 116064 bp, 109 predicted proteins | sample 1576711 | NCBI WGS metagenome assembly OGZI01 (sample SAMEA3541482, study PRJEB24748) | human gut metagenome | biome: human gut; feature: human-associated habitat; material: faeces | place: China | collected 2012
TTTTGCGGTCAGAATTTGCCGCCGCATGTTTATCTGGAACTTTTAAGTATCTATTTCTTATAATATTACTTATCAGAGCAAAGTACGGTATGCTTATTGCGACAGTTCCATTTTCTGACAGGCGTTCCTTTTTACTTTTCTATGTGCTTGCCGAGGAGCGCCTCTCTTTTGCGGAGGAGTCCGGGGACGACGGTCACAAAGACGATCGTCGTGACGGCGGCGGCAGCGACATCGGAGAGCGGCTCGGCATAGAACATCGCCGGTGCGCCAAAGCGAATCGGCAAAAAGACTGCCAGCGCAATGTAGATCCCCTTGCGGAAGAACGAGAGCGGCAGCGAGGCGCCAACGAGGCTCATGCCGGTCAGCCCGTCAACGAGCGCATATTGTACGGCAAGCGGTATGACGGAGAGCGTGTAGATGTGGATAAAATGCACCGTCATAGATCTGTAAGCGGCATTTTGCGTAAATAATCCGACGAAAATGCCTGCACTGACATCCCACTGGGCAAATACGAACATGATGGTGCAGAAAAGCAGCGCCGTCTTTAAAATATGCTTCTCGGCAAGGCGGATGCGGGCGGTGTCGCCGGCGCCGTAGTTGTAGCCGAGCACCGACTGTGTCCCGCCGGAGATTCCACTGAGCGGCATCGTGATAATCAGCATGAAGCTCTGCACAATCGTGTTGCAGGTTAAGAGCATGTCGCTGTCGGCGCCGCCGTAATTTTTCAACATGACATTCTGGACGATGATCAGCACATTGTCGAACAGGATGATCAAAAACGGCGTCAATCCCAGCGTCAGGACATCGCTGCATACCGAGAAGGAGTAACCATGGAACGTGATTTTGACCGGCACAGGACCGCGGAACAGAATGTACAGCGAAAATGCGCAGGAAGCCGCCTGTGAGAGCACGGTGGCGACGGCCGCTCCGCGCACACCCATGTGCAGGGCGAAGATAAAGAGTGGATCCAGCAGAATATTTAAAATGGCGCCGATGATGACGGAGACCATGCCCAGATTGGAAAATCCCTGACAGATGATGAACTGGTTCAGTCCGAGCGAGAGCACGGCGAAGACGGTTCCGATCAGGTAAATGCGCATGTAGGTTTCTGCGTAGGGAAAAATGCGCTCCGTCGCGCCGAACCATACCAGCAGGGCGTCCTTGCACAGATACGCGCCGATGGTCAGGCAGACTGCCATGCCGATCAGAAGCACAAAGCAGTTGGCGAGGATGGCGGAAGCGCCCTCCTTATTCTGTTCGCCGGATTTGATGGAGAGTAACGGCGCTCCACCGTTCCCGATCCAGGCGGCAAACGCGGAGATCATCGTCACGATCGGTCCGCAGATTCCCACGCCCGCGAGCGCAATGTCCCCGACGTTTGCAATATTTCCGATATACATGCGGTCGATAATGCTGTAGAGTACATTGACAAACTGGGCGAGCATTGCCGGAAGGGCAAGCCGGCGCACCAGCTGTGGGATGGGATCGCTCCCGAGATGATTGACTCTGACCGGATGTTTTCTCCTGATTTTCACATTGGCACCTCTTTTGTATTCTCTATTTCACACGAAAATCCCTGAAAAAATGAGATCCTTCTATCATATATCATAGCGTGCAGAAAGATATTAGAATCAAATGTCCGAAAAGTCAAGAAAAAGTACGGCGGATGCCGCGATTGACCGGGGAAAAGAGAAATTCCCAATCTATGAGACGGTGAAAAATAAACTGGTCGAAACGCTTTCGTACGGGCAGAAGCGCATCGTATCGCTGATGTCTGCGGTTGTGACAGGCGCAAAATGCGTGATTATTGATGAGGCGACGGACGGACTGGATATTGATAACCGAAAGCTGGTTGCGGATACCATACGCAGTGTCCGTGATGGCAGAAGCATCATTGTCATTGCGCATGATTTCTCATTTGCATCGGATGTCGCAGATACGCTTATTTTCCTAAAGGACGGGCGCTTTGCAGAAGTCGTGGAGAATGGAAGAGAGGAAGAAATCGGGCAGATTTATAAGAAACTGTATCATGGGGAGGAGCGGGCAGATGTTTAGAATGTTCTGGTATGAGATAAAAATGGATTTTCTGCGGTCGATCCGTTACCGGTTTGGGATGATTTCCGACTTATTGGTGTATTTCGCTTTGTTTACGGTATTTATGGTGACGGATTCCGGAAATTCTTACGCACAAACCTACCATTATGGAAATTACAAGGAACTGGTGCTTTTGGGATATGTTGCCTGGATCTATGCAATCTCAGCAATTTCCAATGTCGCGGGATCGCTGCAGAGTGAGCTGACACACGGAACCTTGTACAAGAAGGTATCCTCAAAATATCCGTTACAGTATCTGTTTGGAGGATTATATGTCTCCTCGGTACTGCTTGAGACGATTACGATTGTGATTGTTGTAATCATTTCAAAGTTCGTGTGGGGGATTGAATTTTCTTTTCATCCGGCGTTTCTGGTGCCGATTCTATTAGAATCCCTCGGAATGTACGGCATAGGTCTGATTGTGGCAGGTATCGCAATTTACTTTAAGCGGACGGGAACGATCGTATTTCTGATACAGACCGCGCTTCTTTTTGTGACGGATACCGTGCCGACCAGTGATGCCATATTAAAGATTACGCATTACATTCCGCTGACCAGATGTAACGAAATATTGCGTCAGATCGCGGTTGGCGGTGAATATACAGGCATGCTGCCGGGATTGTGTATCGTGGCGCTGGTGTGGCTGGTGATAGGAAGCGTGTTCTTTGATGTGATGCTAAAGCAGGCAAAGAAGCGGGGAAATCTGCTGTTCTATTAGTGGACGGTCAGAAAATGGCTTAAATGCAGGATAGAACCTTATAATTAAATGTAAATATAAAAAAGACAGGAGGAAAGACGCCCTCCTGTCTTTTTGCGTTCTTCATCAAATCTTAATGAATTCACTGCTTTTAACTTCATAAACATTCCGCTACAATAAAATCAGAATCAAAAAGCGTCAAATAGCGGCAGGCGGCATGTGTGGCGCGGCTTGCGGGGAGTTTACGCGGAAAAGGGGAGAAAATGTACAACATACTGGTGTGTGACGATGAAAAGGACATCGTGTCGGCTCTGGAAATCTATCTGACGGCGGACGGCTATCAGGTATTTACGGCATACAACGGAAGGCAAGCCGTAGATATATTAAATAAGGAAGAAATCCATCTCGTGCTCATGGACATCATGATGCCGGAGATGAATGGTATCTCCGCCATGGTGAAAATCCGTGAAAAAAGCAACGTGCCGGTCATCCTTCTGACGGCGAAGAGTGAGGACACCGATAAGATTCTGGGACTGACGGTGGGAGCGGACGACTATGTGACGAAACCTTTTAACCCGGTGGAACTGCAGGCGCGGGTAAAATCACAGCTGCGGCGCTATATGCAGCTTGGCGGCAGTACGAAGCAGGAGCGGGATGTGCTTGCCATCGGCGGGATTGAACTGTGCGACCGCACAAAGGAGGTCACGCTCGACGGGGAGCCGGTATCGCTCACGCGCACGGAATACGATATTTTAAAACTTTTGATGGAACACCCGGGGGAAGTATTTTCGCCGAACCAGATCTATGAGCAGGTGTGGCGGGACAATCCCTACGGCACGGAGAATACGGTCGCGGTACATATAAGGCATTTGCGGGAAAAGGTGGAGTATAACCCGGCGGAGCCGCGCTACTTGAAAGTCGTGTGGGGACGGGGCTATAAAATGGAGGAAACAGTGTGAGAAACAGAAAAGACAGTGTGGGAGCAAAAGCGGCGGCGTGGGTCGGCATCACGCTCGGTGCGGTGGTATTTTTCACAGGGGCTGCCGGCGTGTTGCTTATGGATCAGGCGGGCGTGTATGAGATGTCGCGCGAGCAGTTCCTTACAAAGAGTTATCAGAGTGTTGCAGATCAGTATGCCATCCGGGCGCTGGATTACAGTGTGAACATGGAAAATGGTGCAAAACCGGAAAATAATCGCTGGAAAGACACATATTTCCGCTATGGAATCATTGAAGCGGAAAATATTGATTCCGTAGATCTCAACGAATCGTACACTTATGTGGAGCGCAATTTTGATGAGAAGGTCACAAGGGACAAGCTGTACTGCAAAAGCTATGACATCAACGAGGTGACACGCTACGATTACAGCATGACGCTGTGGGGCGGGTACAGCCTCTACACGGATGGCGGAGATTACGCTGCGCAGGTGGATATTGAGAAGCGGTGTTACAATGCAGATGACGGCATATTTTATTATGAAACGCCGGACGCATACATCCCGGTAAAACATGTGAGCATTCTGATGCTGTCGCCGGATCTGGCGACAGGCTATGATTACACGTATGACGCAGATGTGGGAAAATATCTGGATCTCCATGCGTACAGCGGGACCTATGTGACATTCGACGATGCAGACAGTCTGAGCGAAAACACGGGATTTCAGACGGTCGACTGGACGAACAGTGTGATTCTGGACGGAGTCACCTGCGGTGAGCTTGTGGGGATACCGGTCACTGTAATCGGGAACTCTGATCTGGAGCAAAAGGGAAGCGATGCCAGGACAACGTACCAGCTTACTGACGGCATGCTGCAGATGAACTACACGGCGGAATCACTGCACCGGAAATACTGGGTAGTCACGATTCTTCCGGAGAATGTGCCGCTTGGCTGGAGTGACGATTTGTTTGTGCAGGTGACGACGCTTACGGCGCTGATGTATGGCGTCCGCTATGCCATTTTCCCGATTCTGGCGGCGGCATTTGTGCTTGCCGTATTCTGCCTGGTGTGGCTGGTGCGGTCGGCGGGGCATCACGCGGGAGAGGACGGGATTACGCTTACCTGGCTGGATGGCATGCCGCTTGATGTGTATCTCGGATTTGCGCTGGTGGCGGAGGGATTTCTGTTTCTGATCCTGATGGAAGCTGTCAACGGCAGAAATGCTGCAGCGCCGATGCTTGTGGGGGTTCTGTTTTGCCTCATAGCGGGAGGATGGATTGCGCTTCTGTCGCTGTTGACCTTTGCTGCGCGCGTGAAAGCCGGGGCATGGTGGAAAAATACCGTCGTCTACATGGCGCTTAGCGTGGTCGGCAGGCTCTGCGGCGCGGTGACCCGGAATCTGCCTCTTTTCCTAAGGGCGGTGCTTGTTTTTGGCATTGCCATGATGGCGGAAGCGCTTGCCGGCACGCTTCATACAGGAAGCAGCATGGGAGCGGGCTGGCGGTTTGTAAAAGTCGTAGAGTTCGCATGCATCTTCTGGGGAGTTTTACAGATGAAGCGTCTCGCAGAGGGAGGCGAGCGCCTTGCGGGGGGCGATATGGAGCACCCGGTCGATACGACGCACATGTACCGGGACTTAAAGGAACATGGCGAGCACCTCAACAGCATCCAGACGGGTATGGCAAAGGCGGTTGCCGAGAGCGTGAAGAGTGAGCGGTTTAAGACGGAACTCATCACGAACGTCTCGCACGATATTAAGACGCCGCTTACTTCCATTATCAATTATGTGGATCTTCTGGAAAAAGAGGAGCTTTCCAATGAGACGGCAGAGGGGTATCTGGAAGTGTTAGAGCGCCAGTCAAACCGGCTGAAAAAGCTGATCGAGGATCTGATCGAGGCGTCGAAAGCTTCCACTGGCAATCTCGCCGTGCATCTGGAAAAACTCGAGGCGGGCGTCTCTGTGGTGCAGATCGTCGGAGAATTCGAGGACAAACTGAACGCCGCAGATCTGACACTGCTGATCCAGAAGCCGGAGACGCCGGTGTATGTGATGGCGGACGGCAGGCATTTCTGGCGCGTGATTGACAACCTGATGAACAATATCTGCAAATATGCGCAGCCGGGCACGCGGGTATACGTGGATCTGCGGGAGAACGGCGGGCAGGTGGAGCTCATTTTCCGGAATACATCGCGGTATCCGCTCAACATATCCAGTGAGGAACTTATGGAGCGTTTTGTCCGCGGGGACGAATCGCGCAATACCGAGGGAAGCGGACTCGGTATCTCCATTGCAAAGAGCCTGATGGAACTGATGGGCGGCAGCTTTATGCTCTATGTGGACGGCGATCTCTTTAAGGTTGTGCTTGGATTTGCACAAATGGAGGAAGAAAAAGAACCACTTGATGAAGATAAAAGCGGAAAATAGATACAAATGCAATTTTTCTGACACTTTCTGAAAACTTTGCTTGTTTTTTGATAAACCCTCTGTTACAATGCAAAAAAAGACAGAACCGCAGGAAACGGAAAGAATGCACACAGGAGAAAGACAGAAGGAAGGCGGTCTGTGAGGAAACTGTGGTTACGTTCGGAGGAAGAGTTATGAGAGCTGTGAAAAAGGAATGGTTATTAGGAATGTTGTGTGTGCTGTCTGGCGTGATGCTTATGGTGATGCATCCGGTACAGGCACAGGCAGGGCAGGCGGATCGCGCGGCGTACCGTGCGGTGTTTGACGCATCCTATTACAGCGCGGCGTATCCGGATGTGGCGGCAGCATATGGAAATAATGCAGATGCGCTTCTGAACCATTTCATCAGCTTTGGCGTGAAGGAAGGACGCAACGCCAGCGCGGAATTTAATCCGCAGGCATACAGACAGCGTTATGAGGATCTGCAGGCGGCGTTCGGCAGCGACATGGCGGCTTACTGCAGACATTATGTGGCATATGGAAAAGCCGAGGGCAGAAACGGCAGCGCAGACGGACAGCCGGTGGCGGCAGTACAGCAGGCAGACAGCCAGGCGCAGCAGACGGACAGCCAGACTGGGGCACAGAACAATGGGACAGCGCAGAGCAGTGCACCGGCACAGAGTACGCAGCAGGCATCCGGCACGGTGATCGGTACCTGTACGACTTCTTATGTTGACAATATTCCACGCGCAACAAACGTGGCGCTTGCGGCACAGCGCATTAACGGCACGGTGGTACAGCCGGGCGGCAGCTTTTCTTTCAGCAATACCATCTTACCGCGCACATCTGCGAACGGATATGTGACGGCTCCGATCTATGTGAGCGGCAAAAAGGGCACCGGCACCGGCGGCGGTGTGTGCCAGGTATCGTCCACACTGTATGCGGCGATGGTATATGCGGGACTTCCGGCAACGGAGCGCCATGCACATTCCCTTCCGGTAGACTATCTTCCGGCGGGACTTGACGCGACGATTGCAGGCAGCTATCTGGATCTGAAGTTTACGAATACATTTTCACAGCCGCTGCTGATTCAGGCATCAGCGAATGGCGGAACACTGACCGTGACACTCGTATTGCAGTGATTGCCATTGCACAGTGAATTGGCTGATACACAGTGAAACGGTTTTTATACAGCGAATTGGCTGATGCACAGTGAAATTGTTTTTGCACAGTAATGGTATCTGCGGGTAAGCAGGTGCTTGTATTCAAATGAATGGATTCATATACATTATTTTGCAGGGGATTGCATCTGCGCCTTAAGAATGACTCTGAGGGCAGATCAATGCCCTTGTTTTGGTGTCGTCAATGATGAAAATAAGACGAAATCTTTTTATCTCATAAAAATTATCACTAAGGAAAAAACCAAATCATCCGATATATTGACTAGAAGAGTTATTTTTGCGTTACAGAATAGAAAGGAGATGCCATTATGCGAGTAGAAGCGTATAACAGCGTGGCACAGATTTATAAGACAAACAGAGCAGCCGGGGCATCCGCAGCAGCAAAGACTGAGAAGAGCCGGGATCAGGTTGAGATCTCTTCCATAGGATATGATTATCAGATCGCAAAGCAGGCAGTAGCCGAGACTTCTGACATCAGAGAGGACAAGGTGGCGGCGCTCTCCGCAAAGGTGAAATCCGGCACTTACGATGTGAGCAACGAGGCTTTTGCAGAGAAGCTTCTGGAGAAATATCGTTCCTTTATGCTGTAGGATAAGAGAAATGAGGGCAGATTGTGGCTAGTTTAATGGAAGAACTTCTGGGAGTTCTGGAAAAAGAAGAAACGGAATATCTGACGCTGATTGATCTCGCGGATGTGAAGAGCCAGGCGATTATCAAAGCGGACATTGCGAAGCTTGGCGAGGTGACGGAGAAGGAGCAGGAGGCGGCGAGCACCCTGTTAAACCTGTCGAACAAGCGCACGCAGGTGCTGAATGACATGGCGACGGTTCTCGGGAAAAAGCCGGAGCAGATGACGATCAACCGTATGATCGGTTATCTGGAGAACCAGCCCAGAGAGCAGCAGATGCTTGCGGAGCGCCGGGACAGACTTTTAGAAGTGGGAACGAAGATGCAGACATTGAACCATCAGAACGAGGCCCTTTTAAAGCAGGCGATGGAGATGGTGGAATTTGACCTTACGCTGCTAAAGAGCATGCGGCAGGCGCCGGAGACCGCTAATTACAATAAAAACGCCTATAATACAGGAGACCTGCTTGGCGGCAGCGGATTTGACGCGAAGCAGTAGATAGAGCAGCACGGAGGAAGATACCATGGCAAATGGTTTTGGAACATTGTTTATCGGCGTGTCCGGCTTGCAGAGCAGCCAGAACGCATTAAATACAACGGCAAACAACCTTGCAAACGTAGATACCACGGGATATGTACGTCAGCAGGTGCTGTTTACCGACCGCAACTATGTAACCTTTAATGAGACGACGGCGGTCAGCAAGCAGCAGTCGGGACTCGGCGTGTACATCGGTGATGTGATTCATTCCAGAGATGTTTTTCTGGATCGCTCTTACCGCACGGAGTCGGGACGGCAGGCATTCTATGCGGCAACTTACGAGGCGACCAACGAGGTCGAGACTTATTTTCAGGAGATGGAGGGACAGGCTTTCCAGGATGCACTGGAAGATTTCTGGACCTCTTTTCAGGAATTATACAAGACGCCGGATGACAGCGTGAGCCAGAACCTGGTCGTTCAGAAAGCCCAACTGTTCGTGAGCCGCGCGAATGCGGTTTATTCGGGATTACAGAGTTACCAGTACAACATCAATACGCAGATCAGTGATAATATCGATCAGGTCAACAAGCTCGGCGATACCATTCAGGATCTCAACCTTCAAATCATGAAAGTAGAGGCGGGCGGCATCGAGACAGCCATGACCCTGCGCGATGCGAGAGACCAGGCGCTGGATGAGCTGTCCGCCCTCGTGGATATTTCCTACAACGAGACAGCCGATGGTATTGTGAAAGTCAGCATTGAGGGCACGGAGTTTATCGATGAGAGCCGTTGCTATCATATCGAGAAGAAAACAGACAAGCTGACCGGTTTTATCACACCGTACTGGGGCTACCTCTCGGATGTGAATAAGGGAAAATACGTCAATGTATTTGACTTTGGCAGCCGGGATATCTCCACAGAGAATAAGAACGATATGGGTGAGCTGAAAGCGCTGGTACTGGCGCGCGGCGACCATATCGCGAACTATACAGACATCGTGGGGCTGGATCAGGATACTTACAACGATTCGACCGGAATGTCCGTCATGCTGCGGGCAGAGGCACAGCTGGATCAGATGATCCACGGCATTGTGACCGCGTTAAACGATGTGCTTTGTCCGAATGTGACTGCGGAAGACACGATCAAGAATCTTACGAACGGTGCTGCTACAACGCTGGATGTGACGCTGGCGGACGGCTCGACCGTAACGTTAAATGCGAACACCAAAATTCTGGATGCAGACAACTGCGCGACCGGTTCCGACAAGCAGCTTCCGCCGCAGGAACTGTTTTCCAGAATTGGAACAGAGCGGTACACAAAGGCGACTTACACCTATCAGCCGGTAGATGAGAACGGCAACCCGAAAGTGGACGCCAACGGCAACCCGGTGACGGAGACCAAGGAGATCTACATTTACAATGAAGAGGATCCGAACGATACCACGAAGCAGTACACACTGCAGAGCTTGAGCGTCAACGAGGCGCTTGTGATCGACGAGACGTTGCTGCCGCATCTGTGCCAGAACGGTGATGTCGACTACGCGCTGGCAGCGAAGCTGGCCGGTGTGTGGGATGAGGAGCGGCTTACGCTGAACCCGAACGACACCAAGGCTTGCAGCTTTAAGGATTACTACAAAGATATGATCGGTGAGATGGCAACCTACGGAAATGTCTACAATTCCACGGCGACCAGCCTCACGGGAACGGTGGCTTCTGTGGACAATCAGAGACAGCAGGTCATCGGCGTATCTTCCGATGAGGAGCTGACCTACATGATCAAGTATCAGAATGCTTACAATGCAGCCAGCCGTTTCATCAATGTGGTCAATGAGATGATCGAACATCTGCTGACCCAGCTTGGATAATTGAGCGCGTAATAGAAAGAGAGGGTGTTACATGCCATCTACATTTTTTGGTTTAAATATTGCATCATCAGGCTTAAGTGCCTATCAGGTCGCACTGAATACAACGGCTAACAATATTGCAAACGTGCAGACAACCGGCTATTCCAGACAGCAGTCGAACCGTGTGGCATCGGATGCGCTTTTAGTGCACCAGCAGTACGGAGCTGTGGGAAGCGGCGTTACGACCTTATCTGTCAAGCAGATCCGAAATCAGTATTACGATACAAAATACTGGTACAATCAGTCATCGGTCGGACTGTATGAGACAAAATTGAGCTACTTACAACAGATCGAGAACTATTTTATCGACGACAGCTCATCCAAGGGCTTTACGACGATCCTGAACACGATGTTCAATTCACTGGATACATTGAAGAACAATGCATCGGATGTCAATACCCGCCAGCAGTTTATCGGAAGCGCACAGAATCTGGCAACCTACTTCAACAGCGTGTCAGAAGGACTGACCGATATTCAGAAGGGGACGAATGATGAGATCAAATCCACGGTCCAGAATATTAACGCGATCGCGGAGAAGATAGCGGTATTGAACAAGCAGATCAACGTCATTGAGATTCAGGGCGGCTACGCAAACGAGCTGCGCGACCAGCGAGCCCTGTTGATTGATGAGTTGTCCGAGATTGTGCCGACCGAGGTTTCCGAGGTGCCGATCACGGATACGAACCATCCGGACGAGCCGACAGGTGCCAATTACTACACTGTAAAAATCGGTGGTCAGGTGCTTGTAGATACCTACAATTACGAGACGCTCGAGTGCAAGGCGAGAGAGTATAAGGTCAACCAGACGGATGCAGCCGGACTTTATGATATTAAATGGTCGAAGACAGGCAATACCTTTAATGCGGGCGGAAGCTCGATGTCCGGCACGTTAAAAGCGCTGTTTGACATCCGCGACGGAAATAACGGCGAGAATTTCTCAGGACTGGCAAAGGTGTTAAACAGCACCGAGGTTCAGATTACCAATCCTTCCATCACGAGTATTGTGGGAGTCAGCATGCCGGAGGAAGGCATATTGACGATCAACGGTAGAGAGTACGCATATGAGGGATTTACCTTTGAGCAGGATGCGGACGGCAACATCACTTCCTATACCTTTAATATGAAGAGAGCGCTCACGGCGGAAGAGCAGGCACGTGTAGACGGACGCACGGCATCGGTCGGAACGTCGATTGACGCGATGGGTATTCCGTATTATATGAGTCAGATGAACCAGTTCCTGCGCAGCTTTGCGACGGAATTCAACAATATTTTGAAAAAAGGTGTCGATCTGGACGGCAATTCCACCAGCGGATATGCATTTTTCACCGGTACAGACACCGTGACCGGCGAAGAGTTTTCCTTCGACGGCAAAGATGCGAACGGGAATGCAGTCAACGGATCTGGCTCAGACACGTATTACAAGCTGACAGCAGCAAATATCTGTGTGAACAGTATGATTGTCAAGGATCCGACCAAGCTGGCGACAACCGTTGACATCAACGGAAAGGGTGGCGTGGATGCGTACGATCTCGTGGAGGAACTTGCGACGTTAAAGAGCGGCAAGGTGCTTTACCGCGGAGGTACGGCGGACGGATTCTTAAAATGCATGATTGCAGATATTTCCGTGGACACCCAGCAGTCAGAAATTTTCAGCAAGAATTACCAGAATGTGGCGAGCGCGATTGACACGCAGCGTATGTCGATTTCGGGCGTTGATGAAGATGAGGAGGCAATGGATCTGATCAAATTTCAGAATGCCTACAATCTTTCTTCAAAGATGGTATCTGTCATGGCAGAGATTTATGACAGACTGATCCTTGAGACCGGTGTATAGACAAGGACATGAGGAGGAATCATAAATGCGTATTACGAATAACATTATACTTCACAATACGACGGGCAATATCAATGGAAATAAAGTGAATGTCAACAATCTGTACAATCAGATGACATCCCAGAAAAAGATTCAGAGACCTTCCGAGAATCCGGTCATTGCGGTGCGTTCACTCAGACTCCGCACAACACTCAGCGAGATTGACCAGTATTACGAGAACAATATTCCGGATGCAGAATCCTGGATGAAAGTGACAGAGACGGCACTTGCCAATATGAAGACGATTCTGACGGACATCCGTACACAGTGTACTTATGGAGCATCCGATCAGATTACCGCAGATGACCGCAAGACGATCTTAACCCAGTTAGAGAAGCTGCGGGATCAGGTCTACGCGGAGGGAAATGCAGATTATGCGGGACGTACCGTCTTTACCGGTTACCGCACGAATCAGAAGCTGACCTTTATGACAGACGACAATACGACATCTTACAATATCACACAGGGACTTTCCTATAAGAATCTGGAAGAGCACCGCTACTACAGCGATGAGGTGACACTCCCGACCACAGCGGCGGAGGTGACAGGCAACACCATCTCGAATCCGAAGCAGGCGACATTCGACCGTATCCGTTTAAGCTACGGCGAGATCGACAGCATCACGGACAAGGACGGCAATGAGCTGTCGACAAACGGTGCGACCGGAACGCTCAGCTATTCCTACACAGATGCAGCCGGTGTGACACAGACGGACGGCGAACTGAAGGTAACCGTATACGATACGTTTGAGGACTGGGCAAAAGCATCCCAGACTGCGGACAACACCTACAATATCACAGACGGTGAAGCGGTATTTATTAAGGAGAGCGGTGAGCTGATCTTAAGCTCTGATGCGTCATCGACGATCAAGAGCGGCAGGGCAAGCCTGGATGTCAACTACACCAAGACCGGATTTAACAAGGGTGAGGTACGTCCGGAGTATTACTATAACTGCACCAACATCACGGATGCGGCAAAACCGGTGGAATATATAAAGTTTGAAAACGGCAAGGAAATCTATCAGGATATCAACTATGTCGTAGCGGCAAACCAGACCCTGACGGTGAATACACAGGCATCTGCCGTATTCGATGCATCGATCGGAAGAGACGTTGACGCCATGATCGAGGCGGTAAAGTTCGCGCAGGACGCAAACAATAAAGTCGAGGAACTGGAGAAAATGCAGAAAATGCAGGAGTATTCTTCCGATGACTGCCAGGCGGCACTTGAGGACTGGATCGCAGCGGCGAAGAAAGAACGCGATTACGCGGACGATAATCTGCAGAAGCTTTACAACAGCTATATCGGGAATTTTGACGATTATCTGCAGAAGGTCAATCTGGCAAATACTGACCTTGGAAGCAAGGGACAGAGTCTGGATCTGACCAAGAACCGTATGGCAAATCAGCAGACGACAATGGAGGAACTAAAGTCCACCAACGAAGACCGTGACCTGTCTGAGATCATTATTGACTATACGTCGGCGTACACGGCATATCAGGCATCCTTACAGGCTGCGGCAAAGATCAATCAGACAACATTATTGAATTATATTTAACAGACACCAAACGGGGAAGCTGGAGGAGAACCGATGAAAGCAAACACAAGACTTTTTGGGGAAATCGATATTGCGGATGACAAGATCATTACGTTGGAGGATGGAATGATCGGACTTCCGGAATACCGGAATTTTGCATTGATATTTGACGAGGAAAAGGAAAAAGACAAGAGTTCCGTAATGTGGTTCCAGTCCATGGACGATCCGCACACGGCGTTTCCGGTCATGCAGCCAAACCTCGTACGCCCGGATTACAATCCGATGGTGAACGATGAGATGCTTCGTCCGCTCGGCGGGATGACAGAGGACAATACTTACGTGCTCGTCACACTTACGGCAGCGCCGGATCCGAAGGATACCTCGGTGAACCTCAAGGCGCCGATTGTCATTAACACAGACACCCGCAGGGGAGCACAGATCATTGTGGAAGATGACTATCCTGTCAAATATAAGATCTATGACGTAGTAAAAGGAAAGAAGAAAGCGGAGGAATAAGGCATGCTGGCATTGACACGCAAAAAAGGGGAGTCACTGGTCATCAACAATAATATTGAGATCACGGTGTTAGAGATCCGCGGAGATCAGGTCAAGATCGGAATCAGTGCACCGAAGGAAGTGCCGGTATACCGCAAGGAGGTTTACCTCCAGATTCAGAATGAGAACAAGGCGGCATTGAACGCAACAGATGCAATGGAGGCGCTGAAGAATCTTTTCTGATGTGGTTAATAAAAGCCATAGTTTCTCCGATATAAGACATAGAAAACCGGGAACATAGAGGAGCCATGTATCACACGGAGGTGGTAAGAGATGGAAATAGAGAGCATGAAGAGCGGAGCGGCAGCGTCGTATCAGGGAAGTGCGGCGGCATCTACAAAAATGCCGGATACTGCGGTACAGCCGGAAGCATCCACACAGGCAGGGCTGTCGCAGACAGCAGATAAGAAGCCCGCGGTGCAGAACTTTTTTACAGAGAAGGATCAGGAGGATAAGGATCCGTCCCAGGAAAAAGATGCAAAGCAGGGAACACAGTTAAAAAAAGCGGTCAATGATCTGAACAAACAGATGAAGAACTCGGAGGCGATCTTCGGAATTCACGACAAGACGAACCGTGTTACAATCAAGATCATCGATAAGACCACAAAGGAGGTCATCAAGGAGTATCCGCCGGAGGAGACACTGGACATGATCGCCAAGGTATGGGAGATCGCGGGAATCCTTGTGGATGAGAAGTTATAGAAAGGAACGGTGAGCATATGCCAATTCGTATTACCGGATTAAATTCAGGACTGGATACAGAGGCGATCATCTCGGCTCTGGTATCGTCGTATAACTATAAGACCAACAAGTACAAAAAAGCACAGACCAAGCTTTCCTGGAAGCAGGATGCCTGGAAGACGCTCAATACCAAGATTTACAGCCTGTATTCCAGCGTGGGAAGTCTTAAGCTTTCTTCTGCCTACAATTTGAAATCTACAACGGTATCTGACAGCACCAAGGCAACGGTAACAGCGAGCAACACGGCACCGAGTGGTACACAGTCATTGAATATTATCAGCGTGGCGCAGGCTGGTTATCTGACCGGCGGGCAGTTAGACAGCAGTACGACAACCAGCACCACACTGGCAGAGCTGGGGTATACCGGTGGAGACGCGAAGATCAATGTGACAAAGGGAGATGGAACAACTACATCTGTTACAGTGACACAGGGTACTACGGTCGCTAATTTTGTCGCGGAATTAAAAGATGCAGGTGTGAGCGCAAGCTATGATGAGACAAATCATCGAATCTTTGTCAGTTCAAAGAATACTGGAAAAGATAATGATTTTACGCTGACCGGCGGGAATACCGACGGTGTGTCTGCATTATATAAATTAGGACTTAATGTTGGTTCAAAAGCGACGGATGCCACTTATGCTACTTATGAGAAGTACTATGATGCAGATGGAAATCAGCTGCAGCAGAATGTGGTAGATGCCATCAAGAAATATCAGGAAGCACAGAAGACATATGAGACAGATACTGCAAAGAATGCTAATCTTTCTGCTTCATACGGTTACGCGAGCGCATATTCAGCAATGATGGAAGCACTTGCTAAGGTTCCATCGGCAGATGATGCAAAAAAACTACAGAAGCTGCTTGGAATGACGGCAACGCAGCGTGTAGATTCATTGATGGATGCGGATGGAAATGTTTATACAGAGGCTGACAAGGATAGTCTTGGAAATACCATTTACAGCTATAAAGATGAGAATGGTCAGGTTTCTTATATTCGCAAAATGGTAACGTATTCTGACACTGATGGCACCATCTATACTAAGAATGATGACGGTACCTATACGGACGGAGATGGTCATGTATGGAGCGCCACTGGCGAGAAAGATGATGATGGCAACACAAAGTATTCCTATACGGCAGAGGATGGTACCGTAAAAACGGCGGTTATTAAGGAGAATACAGATTATTATAATGTGACAGCGACAGAGACAGGTACAGGTCGCATGAAGTACACCGATACGAACGGTGTGACGTATACTCCGAATGATGACAATACCTTTGCCGGATCGGATGGAAATACATATAAGCTGAGTGATGATGGTACGACGTTTACCCAGGTAGACAGCAATGGAAATGCTGTTTCTGGCGGAAAGACGGCGACGGTTGATACAAGTAAGACAGAAGAGATCAAAAAGACAGAGTACCATCAGGTAGCACAGAATAGCGATATAAAACGCGCTACAGATGTTTTGTCGGATATCAAAGGTGCAGAAGCAAACAAAGATATCTTAACAGATGATTTTATTAGTGAGCTGACCTCAAATATTGAGAAGGTCAATACCTTTGAACAGGCAGAGGATACGTTGGACAGTACAGATGCTTCATCCAGAGCAAGCATCATGTCTGCGGTAAAGGATGCCTATGCGTCGAATGGAACAACAGGTGTGACAGAACTGACCAATACCTATGCAGCACAGATCACTGCCAATAAGGCAGAGATGGATACTGCCCAGGACACCATGAACGATAATAAGGTGCTCTCAAAGCTGGCGTCGATTGATACATCCACGACAGAAGGTGTGGAGGAGTACAATAAGGCACTGACAGAATTTGTAAGTGAGGTACAGAATGTTCATGAGATAACAAAGGCTGGCAGCGCGCAGTACAATACAGATGCAAAGAAGATTGACGGTACAGATTCCGAGATTACCCTCAACGGAATTACCTATACAAGTTCATTGAATACATATTCAATTAACGGGTTATCGATTACGGCTTTGCAGGCGACTGGTGCGGGAGATACCAATGCAATCAGTATTACCACATCGACAGATACACAGGGTATTTATGATAAGATTAAGGATTTCCTGACGCAGTACAATTCCTTGATCAATGAGATTACGTCACTTTATAATGCAGATTCGGCGAAGGGATATGATCCGCTGACGGATGAAGAAAAAGATGCCATGTCTGATACTGAGGTGGAGAAGTGGGAGCAGAAGATCAAGGATTCCCTGCTTCGCCGGGATGACAGTCTGGAAGCGGTCATGAATGCTATGACATCTTCTATGAGCAAAGGTGTGGAGGTGAATGGTAAGACTTATTATCTGTCTAACTTTGGGATTAAGACGCTCGGATATTTAAATGCACCGGAGAATCAGCAGAATGCATATCATATTGATGGTGATTCTGACGATACTGCAACTTCGGGAAATACAGATAAGTTAATGTCTATGATTACATCAGATCCGGATACAGTCGTTGCCTTTATGCAGCAGTTGACAGGGAATCTCTATGATGCGATTGGGGATAAGATGAAGTCATCATCTGTCAGTAGCATCTACAAAGTATATAATGATAAGGAAATGGCTTCGGAATATAGCGACTATACAGATCTTATTAAGAAATGGGAGCAGAAGCTGCAGGATCAGGAGGACTATTATTATAATAAGTTTTCCGCGATGGAGACAGCGTTGTCAAAATTAAATAGCCAGACATCATCACTTTCCAACCTGTTTGGAGGTTGATGATTAGAAAGAAAAAGCCTGCCTCATGGGATTTCCCATGGGGCAGTATACAGTAAAAAATAGTACGGAGGATAACTACGATGTTAGCGAACCAGGGATATGCGGCATATGCCAATAATAAGATTATGACAGCCTCACCGGCAGAACTCACGCTTATGCTTTATGAAGGCGCAATCAAATTTGCCAATCTTGCGATTGCGGGAATGGAAACGAATGATATCGAGAAGGCACATACAAATATCATTAAGGTAGAGCGGATTATCGAGGAATTTCAAAGTACGCTGGATCACAAATATCCGGTGGCAAAAGATTTTGATGAAGTATATAATTATCTAATGATGCGGTTGCGTGAGGCAAATCTGAAAAAAGATAAAGAGATTATGGAAGAAGTTCTCAAACATCTTCGTACGATGCGTGATACCTGGAAAGAAGTGATGAAGACGGCACATGTGAAATAGCAGAGGGGTGTAGCATTAATATGGAGAAGAGCCAGTATATTTCGATCATGATCCAAAGCCTTAAAAAGAAAAGCGCTGTTTTGGATACTATTATGGAATTAAATATCCAGCAGAAGGAGGAACTCGAAAATCCGGCACTTGATCCGGATGATTTTGACCGGACGGTAGAAAAGAAAGCGGAACAGATACAGCAGCTGGAATTGTTGGATAATGGATTTCAGGAGTTGTACGAAAAGGTGCGCGAGGAGCTTCAGAGTAATCGTGAGGCATATCGTGAGGACATTGCATGTATGCAGGAGTATATCCGTAAGCTGACGGATAAGAGTGCGACGATTCAGGCACAAGAAGCTCGAAATAAAGACCTGATGACACAGAAATTTGCATCGGTAAGAAAGCAGGTAAAGGAAGTACGTAAGAGCCAGAAGGTCGTCAACCAATATTACAAGAGCATGATGAAAGCCAATTACATGGAGGCACATTTCACGGATAATAAGAAATGAGAGAAAGCAATAGTGAAATAAATGACAAAAAGATCGCATTTATATTATGTGTGAATAATGAGGAATATCTAAAGGAGAGCGAACATTATATTCAGCAGCTTGAGGTGCCGGAAGGTTATGGGACAGATGTAATCATTATCAGGGATGCGGATTCTATGTGTGCGGCATATAATCTGGCGATGAAAAGCACAGATGCAAAGTATAAAATTTACCTGCATCAGGATGTGTACCTTTTAAAAAGAGATCTACTGGCATGTATGCTGGATATTTTTAAGGATGAAACCATCGGTCTGATCGGAACGGTTGGAACCAGGAAGCTTCCACGGAATGCAAGAGCAGCACAGGCGTGGGATTGCGGGAATGTTCTGTTATATAACGGAGATTCGTTGTTCCATATGAAGAGCTTTGACAGGACTCAGATGTCGCAGCCACAGGTTATGGATGTAGAGGCAATTGACGGAATGCTAATGATGACACAGTATGATCTGTTATGGGATGACAGGTCATTTGATGCATTTCATTTTTATGATATATCACAGTGTATGGAATTTGCATTTGCAGGATATCGGATAGTGCTCCCTGTGGATGAAGATGTCTGGGCATTACATGACTCAGGCATCAGTGGAGAACGCGGATATGATGATTATCGGAAGAAATTCTGTGAAAAATATGCAGACAGAGGATTCCATTATGATGCTGCGGATGATGGGAGTTACAGTCTTGTGGGTGCAGAGATCGAAAGGCAGAAGCATTGCCTGATGGAGCATGCCGACAGCGGTGTCAACCAGCGGCTTGTTGAGGAGACACAGGCATTTTTGAAAAAAGGGTATCTTGATACGGATGTTATGTGTCTGTGCCACTATCTGGAGATCATTGATCTGGAGATAAAGAATGCGGGTAATTCGCAGACCGGCAGGACATCGTGGCGGCAGTATCAGAATACGGAATGGAAGTTGCGGCTGTTATGCTGGAGGGTTGAGTATCTGCAGGAAGCAGCGGCAGCAGAAGCCTTTTTACAACAGATTGTAACGGGACAAGTTACGATGGAGTGCGCAGAGATTATTGTGGGACATTGCGTATTAAATGCAGCAGATACATGGGGACGCCTGAAAGAATATGTAGAACCCGGGCGGTCACAATGATAAGGCAGTACATTAGAAAAATAGAGCCAGTTTTATGGGAGACCAATGAAACTGGCTTTTGTTGTAGGATGAGGAGGAAAGTAAAATGCAGGAGAAACTGGTCAGCGTGATTATGCCCGCATACAATGCAGAAAAATATATTGAAAAGGCAATAGCCAGTATTGTTGGTCAGGAATATAAGAATTGGGAGCTGGTTATTGTAAATGACGGTTCTACCGATCGTACAGTAGAAATCATAGAGAAGTATGTCAGTAAATATCCACAGCAGATTTTTCTGTATCATAATGAAAAGAACAGTGGGGCTGCGGTGGCGCTGAATAATGCTATGCACCATGCGACTGGAGAATATCTGTGCTGGCTGAGTGCGGACGATATGTATTTTGAGACAATGATCTCGACACAGGTAGATTTTTTGGAAAAGCATGAGGAGTATGATGCAGTATTTTCCAAGTGTGTTTATATTGATAAGGACGATAAACTAATTGGCGGATGGGAACCGGAAGATTATATTGGACGCTTAAAAATGCCGGATTCCAAGGAACCATATTATGCACTTCTGATGATAGGAAACGCATTTAATGGGTGCTCTATACTGGCAAAGAGAAGTATGTTTGTGGAGACGGGAAATTTTGACCCAGAGGCATTGTATGCCACAGATTATGATTACTGGCTGCGTTTTGCCGCTGTGGCAAGGATCGGCTATTATGATGATTTTAATGTAATGAGCCGCAGACATTCTGAACAGGGAAGCTGCATTGGAGAGAATGAAATATATGCAGCAAAAGCTTTTGAAAATATGACCAGAAAAAAAGAATTGATGGAGAGGCTGTGCAAAAAAGCGGGTTACGCATATACGAGAGAGACGATTGTACAGGCGTATTTGTCCAGGATGATCAATGCACAGGGAAAAGAAAAGGAACTGCTGGTGCTGACCAGGGCATTGGAGGCGTATTTGACGGAAAAGGGGACAGTATGAGGATAGAAGATGCTATTGCAAAGCTTCATGTGGATAAAAATAATAATCGTATAGATCACAACAAGGAGTATGTCATTTTTGGAAACGGAGTAAATGGCGACTGGGTCTATGAGCAGCTGGCAAGAGAGCAGTGTTGCATCCGTGCGATTCTGGACGATAAGCATCTGGAACAGACAAGAGATGTGGCAGTTGTAAACAGGGAACAGCTGGCGAACCTGCAGCTGGATTATTGCAATACGATTGTGGTGGTTTCGTTCTTTGTGAAAAGCAGGGAAAAATACCGACAGATAAAAGATAGTCTGGCGAAACTAGGTTTTTTAGAAGAACAGATTGTAAATTACATTGAAATATTGATGGAGGACTATTTTGAAAAGCGGGATTTCATTAAAGAAGCAGAGCAGCTAGGTCGTGCGTATGATGGGTTGGCAGATGCAGAAAGCCGGGAATTACTTGAAAAATTTGTAGAGGCAGTGACACTTGGTAATGCCGGGAAAATGCAGGAAGAGTCTGACAGGGAGCAGTATTTTGATGAGACTGTCTTACCGGCAGACTGGAAGGAACGTGCAGGGTATTTCCTGGATTGTGGTGCCTATATCGGAGATACTTATGATGTATTCCAGAGACAGAATACGCAAATGAATTATGCAGGTTTTGAGCCAGACATTCATAATTATGCGCTGCTTGCGCAGCATGTGCGGGAATATGGCAGTGCAAATAAAGAGCATCTGTTGTTCCCGTGTGCGACCGGGAAAGAGGATCGGCTGGTCTCTTTTCAGTATTCTGAGAGAAAGACAGATAGTCCGGGAAGCTCTATTCAAGAACATGGCAACAGTACAATTCCGGTAGTGGCAATTGATGATGTTGTGCATGGATCGCCGGTTGCATTTATTAAAATGGACGTAGAAGGGGCAGAGTATGACAGTCTGCTTGGGGCAGAACTGACCATAAAAACACAGCGCCCGATTCTTGCAATCTGTACCTATCACAGTACGCGGGATATGTGGAGACTGCAGGAACTGATCGAATCATTCGACTGTAATTATGAGTTTTATCTCAGAAGTTATTATATGTACAGCAGAGAGACTGTATTGTATGCAGTTCCAAAATGACGACAGGAGGAGAAGCATAATGGGAGTTTTTAAAGACAAGACGTTAATGATCACCGGTGGAACAGGCTCCTTTGGCAATGCGGTACTGGACAAGTTCCTGTGCAGTGATGTGCGGGAAATTCGCATTTTTTCCAGAGATGAGAAGAAACAGGATGATATGCGCCACGAGTATCAGGCAAAATACCCGGAGCAAAGTGAGAAGATTAAGTTTTATATCGGCGATGTACGGGATATCGGCAGTGTGAGAAATGCAATGCACGATGTCGATTATCTATTTCATGCGGCAGCTTTAAAGCAGGTTCCGTCCTGTGAGTTTTTCCCGATTGAGGCGGTAAAGACGAATGTACTTGGAACGGAAAATGTGCTGACTGCAGCAGCAGAAGCCGGTGTCAGAAAGATTGTGTGTCTGTCTACAGACAAAGCGGCATATCCGGTAAATGCCATGGGAACATCCAAGGCTATGATGGAAAAAGTAATTATTGCAAAGTCAAGGACAATATCACCGGAGAAAACGCAGATCAGCTGTACAAGGTATGGGAATGTTTTGTGCTCCCGGGGATCTGTTGTACCGCTGTTCATCAGTCAGATTAAGGCGGGCGGACGTATTACGGTAACAGAACCTAAAATGACAAGATTTATTATGAGTCTGGAGGAAGCGGTAGAACTCGTGCTGTATGCATTCGAGCATGCAGAGTCAGGGGATATTATGGTGCAGAAGGCACCAGCATGTACAATCGGTGTATTGGCACAGGCAGTATCTGAGTTGTTTGGATATGGGGAGGAGCCTAATATCATTGGTATCCGTCATGGTGAAAAGATGTATGAAACACTTCTTACAAACGAGGAATGTGCACATGCATTAGACCTGGGGAATTTTTTCAGAGTGCCAGTAGATAAGCGGGATTTGAATTATGATAAATATATCATAAAGGGAGATACGCAGAGAAATAAATTACAGGAGTTTAATTCAAATAACACGAGGATTCTGGATGTTGAAGAAGTAAAGAAAAAACTCCTGAGGCTGCCTTACATTCAGGCGGAACTGGCAGGGTGGAGACATGAGTAGGGTACTGGTTCTGGGAGCGTCCGGCATGGCGGGGCATGTGATTACGATACGCCTGGAAGAACTTGGGCATGAGGTGGAAGGATATGCCAGGGAGCATCTGACATATTGCAGAACAACGGTAGGTAACGCAAAAGACATGCAGGCGCTGCGGCAGCTGGTGCAGAGTGGCTCGTATGATTATGTGGTCAATGCTATCGGTATTCTGAATCAGGATGCGGAAAAGAGAAAGACGGATGCCATATACTTAAACAGCCTTTTGCCACATGCGCTTGCAGAGATGACAGAAAATCTGCCAACAAGGGTGATTCATATCAGTACGGATTGTGTATTTGGCGGCAACACCGGACCGTATAGAGAAGATGCACTGCCGGATGGGAGAATGTTTTATGACCGTACGAAAGCACTCGGTGAGTTATGGGATGATAAGAATTTAACAATACGAACCTCCATTGTGGGACCCGACCGGAGAGAGAGAGGTATTGGATTGTTCAACTGGTTTATGCGGCAGGAAAATGAGGTGCAGGGGTATAAGAAAGTGATGTGGACTGGAATGACAACTGTGGAGCTTGCGTATGCCATCCATATTGTCATGAAGGAAAAACCGGTGGGACTGTATCATCTGGTACCGGATGCTAACATCAGTAAGTATGAACTGCTGAAGCTCTTCAATCGTTACATGCGTGCGGATGAAGTAATCATCCGGGAGAATACGGAAATTGTGCTGGATAAGACATTGGTTCGTACTAAATATGATTTTTCTTACCGGGTTCCGGGCTATGATGCAATGATAAGAGATATGTCACAGTGGATAAGGGAACACAGAAGGTTATATCCGCATTATAAGGAGCATTTCAGAGGCTTGCAGGAGGGGATGTTATGAAAAAATTAAAATTGATGACCATTGTGGGAACAAGACCGGAGATTATTAAACTGTCTGCAATTATCAAAAAATGCGACCAGTATTTTGAGCATATTCTGGTTCACACGGGGCAGAACTATGATTATGAGCTGAACCAGATTTTTTTTGAGGAACTGGGTCTGAGGGCTCCGGATTATTTTTTAAATGTCGCAGGAAGCCAATTGGGGGAGACAATGGGAAATGTGATCAGCAGATCCTATGAACTGTTTCAAAAAGAGATGCCGGATGCAATTCTTGTGTTGGGAGATACGAATTCCTGCCTGTGTGTGATATCTGCAAAGCGGTTAAAAATACCGATATTTCATATGGAAGCAGGAAACCGCTGCTTTGATGAAAATCTGCCGGAGGAGGTAAACCGCAGGATTGTGGATGTAACCAGTGATATCAATCTGTGTTATTCAGAACATGCGAGGCGCAATCTGAGTGATGCCGGCTTTCCGAAGGAACGTACCTTTGTGGTGGGGTCGCCGATGGCAGAAGTATTTTTAGATGCAGAAGAGCGGATTAGAGAAAGCCGTGTTCTGGAGCAGTTAAAATTGCAGAAGAAAAAATATATTCTGCTCTCGGCACATCGGGAAGAAAATATTGATCGGGAAGAAAATCTGCATGAACTGGTCAATGCGGTGAATGCATTGGCAGAACGATACCAGATGCCTATTATATACAGTGTACATCCGAGGAGCCGTAAGAAGATAGCAGAGAAAAACATAGAGTTTCATCCGTTTGTAAGGCAGATGCAGCCCTTTGGCTTTTTTGATTATAACTGTTTGCAGAAAAATGCTTTTTGTGTAGTGTCTGACAGCGGGACGATTCCGGAGGAAGCTGCGTATTTCGGATTTCCAGCAGTTTCCATACGAACCAGCACAGAACGTCCGGAAGCTGTCGACAAGGGTGTGTTTACAATAGGCGGCATATCGGTTGAGAGCGTTCTGCAGGCAGTGGAGATGGCGGCGACATTTGATGCCGCGGATGACCATGGCACAGAAGTGCCGGATTATTCAGAGAAAAATGTGAGTACAAAAGTGATAAAGATCATACAGGGGTATACACAGATCGTAAATAAAATGGTCTGGAGAAAATAAAAAAATTGAATTGAGGTATAAAGTATTACAATTTCACACCGATATATATAGCAAGTAAACAAGATAACAATTGTTACTTGAGGTGGAACCTTAAGCGGAGCGTACGGCCGGGAAGGGTAGAAGCCAGACAACAAACTTATATGCAGCATGGACGCTGCATCATATTCAAGGAGGAAAAAATTATGGTAGTACAGCACAATCTTACAGCAATGAATGCTAACAGACAGTTAGGTATCACAACAGGCGCACAGGCTAAGTCTTCTGAGAAGTTATCTTCTGGTTACAAGATCAACCGTGCAGGCGATGACGCTGCAGGTCTTACAATTTCCGAGAAGATGAGAAGCCAGATCCGTGGTCTTAACAAGGCTTCTGATAACGCTCAGGATGGTGTATCCCTGATTCAGGTAGCTGAGGGTGCATTAAATGAGACTCACTCCATCTTACAGCGTATGAACGAACTTGCTACACAGGCAGCAAACGATACCAACACGACTGCAGATCGTACAGCTATCCAGAAAGAGCTTGATCAGTTAACATCTGAGGTTGATCGTATCCAGTCTACAACACAGTTCAACACCATGAACTTACTGGATGGCAACTTCACAAACAAGTGCTTACAGGTTGGTTCTCTGTCAGGACAGTCTATTACCGTCAGCATCACAAAGATGGGATCTACAGAGTTAAAGGTTAACGCACTTAGCGTATCCAGCTTCACAAAGGCTGGTGCATCAATGTGCAATATCCAGAAGGGTATCTCTGTTGTATCTGATATGAGATCTAAGCTGGGTGCTATCCAGAACCGTCTGGAGCACACAATTGCTAACCTTGACAACATCTCTGAGAATACTCAGGCCGCAGAGTCTCGTATCCGTGATACAGATATGGCTGAAGAGATGGTTGAGTACAGCAAGAATAACATCCTTGCTCAGGCAGGACAGTCTATGCTTGCTCAGGCTAACCAGTCTACTCAGGGTGTACTTTCTCTGTTACAGTAATTGTAAGAGACAATTGTACCAATTCTATAAAACCGGCAGCTTGCTGCCGGTTTTATTTTTTAATGGATGAAAATGATAATAGGAGAATATTGCATGACACAGTCGAGGGAACGCTGGATACAGTGTGCAGAGCTATTTTATCAGAATCGGGAACAGGAAGCATATCAGACAATTGGGGAATTGCTTCCGGAGATTAACCAATATATTCAGAACATCGCAGGAACGCAGACAGCAGAAGCAGCCAAAGCAATCGTGCATGTACAGCAGTTTCTGGAAGCATATCAGAAATACGACCAGCTGGCAATCGCAGACTGGCTGTGTGAAGAGGCTGCAGGTGCACAAAGTCTGCCTAACAGACTTTCGGAAGATACCGGGGAAGTTCTAAGGGAGAATGAAGCTGCGCTGCAGCAGAAGTGGAAAGACCAATACGAAAATTATAAAAATTTATATATACAGGATTCGCAGAGATGTAGTTTAAAACAGGCAGGAGATCAGATGCCGGTATTGCAGGTGGTATCTCAGGATCATATCTATCGTCTGAACAGTATGAATGATACAAAAGCAGCGTCAGAGTGTTATGCCAGACGCTATGGAAAAATACAGGATTACGCAGGGATCTGCATTTACGGGCTTGCAGACGGAAGGATCGTGCGGGAGCTTTTGAAGAATTGCAATGGAACGCAGGAGATATTGATTTATGAACCTGATGCGGAGGTGTTTGCGCAGGCGATGCACCATTGCCGACTGGATGACATTATCCGGGAGGAAAAGGTGCGGCTGGTTGTAGATGGGATCAATGGATGGTCACTGGGAAAGAATATGGAGGAGATCATTACCTACCAGAATAAAGATCTTTTGGTGCAGTGTATTCTGCCGAATTATGATGTGGTCTATTCGGAAAAGTGCCGGATATATGTAGATGAAATGATCCGTTTTATGAAAAAAGAAGTTTTTAATAAGAATACAGAGCTGCTCCGGGGGGCGCAGATTGCAGACAATCTGATGCAGAATCTGCCGGCGCTTCTTGAAGGAGCATCTGTTGAGGGGATGCAGACATATTTTGGTGAACATCTGGATACGGAAGTTCCGGCAATTATTGTATCAGCGGGACCATCACTGGATAAAAATATCCGGATGCTCAAACGGGCGAAGGGGCATGCATTTCTCATCGGTGTCGATTCTGCGCTGAAAGCGCTGCTGCGGGAAGAAATCCGGCCGGATATAGCGATTAGCATTGACCCTGGGAAAAACCCGGAATTATTTACGGATGACCGACTGAATGAACTTCCGTTTGTAGTGGCAGGGTTTTCGCTGCCAATGATTGTCAGGAAGAACCGCAGCCGTGTTTTTTTTGCGGAGGGATATGGATCGGAGATATTTGGACGGACAATCGAGGAGCAGACCGGAACGAAACTTGGAAAGTTGGAGACGGGCGGATCGGTAGCAACAGATGCCTTTTCACTTGCGGTACGGCTGGGATTTAAAAGGATTATACTGGTGGGACAGGATCTGGCATTTACTGGTGGGCAGACACATGTCAGCGGATTTGCAGAGTGCGAAGCGAATGAGCGAGAGGACGATTCGCTGACTGAGGTGGAAGGAATGGATGGTACCATGCTTCGCACAGATATCCAGATGGCGTATTATAAGGAATGGTTCGAGAGGCGCATCCGTATGCTGCAGGGAGAAGTGGAAGTGATCAATGCAACCGAAGGCGGCGCGCGGATATACGGAACCAGAGAAATGACATTGGCAGATGCGATTGCACAATGGTGTACAAAAACAGTGGATTTTAAACAATGGCTAATGAAGATTCCATGTACGTTTTCTAATGCTCAGCAGAGAAGGCTAAAAGAAATATTTTTGCAGACGGAGCAAGAACTGTTATCCTTAGAAGAAATGCTAAGGGAAGGTGTGGCAGCTTATGAACTGCTGATCGGCAAGAGTGAGCAAGAGATTGCAGGAAGCCCAGAATGTCGGCAGGCATTAGAAATGGCAGAGCGGGTGAATCATCTGGAGGAGACGGAAAGCACGCTGATTCTGGTAAAGATGTATGCGTTGGAAGAAGAATATCAGGCAACAGAGGATATTTATTCTGCGAAAGAGCTTTCCATCAGTGATATTGCCAGAAGGGGAAAAGATTTACTGGAGGGATACTTAAAGGGCTTACAGATGTGCAAGGAGAGAGTACATACTCTACTGCTCCCAGGGTTAGAAAAAATGCAGTGCGGATAACCGCACTGCATTTTTAATGCTTTCGGTATTTTAATTTTTCGCGTTGTATCTGTTCGATTGGAAGAATTTCTGTGTCTTTATAAGTGAGAGAATCATACACTGCATTCAGATTACGAACCAGTTTTCTCACACCGTCCGGCTCCAGAGAAGCAGCGTGATCGGTGCCTTTCCAGGTGCGGTCAAGCGTGTAGTGACGTTCGATAATATTGGCTCCGAGCGTGTAAGCTGCAATATCAACGGCGATTCCCAGGTGATGTCCGGAAAAGCCGATGGATTTGACGCGGGAACCATAAGCCTGCTGCATACGCTTGATTTCCAGAAGACACACATCAGAAAATGGGACGGGGTATCCGGAGGTACAGTCAAAAAGAACGAGGTCTTGGGCGCGCCCGTTCTGCTCAAACAGAGAGACGATGTTCTCTTCTTCTTCGTGGGTTGTCATACCGAAGGATAACTGAATCTCACCCTGGTAGTTGTCGCAGAGCCATTGAAGCATTTCATAGTGGGTGTTACATGCTGATGGAATCTTGATAAACTTAGGCTTTAAAGAAGTGATCTCCCGGGCAGAGGTCATATCCCAGACGGATGTGGCGTAGGTAATGCCTGCCTCTTCACACCATTCTTTGAGCTGCGCATGCTGGTCGACGGTAAATTCCAGAAATTCCCGGTGTGCACCATAAGTGTTGCCGTAGGAATTTTCGGGATTTGGGTGAGGGGCATTGTATTGTTCTGGTGTCAATAATTCTTTGGGACAGCGTTTTTGAAATTTGATTGCATCAGCGTGGCAGAACATGGCAGCGACATTGATCAGCTCTTTGGCAATCTCCATATCGCCCTTGTGGTTGCAGCCAGCCTCTGCGATAACATATGGTTTTTTATATTCAGACATAGAACCCTCCAAAATCTGTAAAGTATATTGCTATAATAATATATCGGAATAAGACCGATAAAAATTAATATGGAGTATCCAGTGGGAGAAAGAAGATAGGAGTTGCGTAGAGGATGAAGATATTGTTCTGGCAATGGCACAGCTTTATGAATCGTGGAATTGAGACTGCATTCCAGAAGCTGAACGTGGAATATGATATATTGTTTTATCAGCAGACAGATTGGGAAAAAAATGATGGGATTGTTGAGACATTGGAACAGAAGCTGGCGACGCAGGCGTATGATCTGGTGTTTTCTGTAAATTTTGCACCGCTGGTAGCAGAGGTGTGTAAGCAGCATGGGATTTTATATGTGTCGTGGGTTTATGATGCTCCGCTTCACATCCGGAATCTGGAGGCATTAAAATACGACACAAACCGGATTTTTTTCTTTGACAGCATACAGACGCAGGAGTATCAGAAGCAGGGGATTCATGCATTTCATATGCCGCTGGCAGCGGATTTGCAGTTTGCAGAAGGTCTTACGGAACGGGTATGGGAAAAAGGTGCAGATATCGCCATGGTCGGGCAGCTTTATCAGACAGAGTATAAGAACTATACTGCTATTCTGCCGGAACGGGTACGGGGATATCTGGATGGTTTGCTGAATGCGCAGATGAAAGTGTCGGGAGGCTACTTTCTGGGAGAATTGATTGATTTGCCGTTATTAGAACAGTGTAATGAAGCATTTCAAAAGGCTTCTGACGGAACATTCCAGATAGGAAAGCGGGAGCTGGAATATATGATGGCGTGTGAGATGACCGGCAGGGAACGTTATCTCGCACTGGCATTGTTATCAAAGTATTTTAAGGTGGAACTCTATTCAGGAGACAGGGATGAGAGACTTCCGCAGGTTCAACAGATGGGATATGTGAACTATTATCACGGAATGGCAGAGGTGTTTGCAGGAAGCCGCATCAATCTGAACATTTCCCTGAAGATCATACCGAGTGGAGTTCCGCTTCGCATATTTGATATTCTGGGAGCAGGAGGATTTGTGCTGACGAATCTGCAACCGGAATTATATGAGCTGTTTACACCGGATAAGGATCTGGTGATTTATGAAGGGTTGGAGGATCTGTATGAGAAAGCAGCTTTTTATATAGCGCATGATGCAGAACGGAAAAAAATCGCGGAACAGGGACATAGGACAGCAGCAGAAAGGCATACGTTTGTGCAGCGTATCCGGGAAATGCTGCGTATGTGTACAGAGTAAGGAGCAGAGTACATGTGGGAGATTGAAAAGCTAAAGGAATATGCGGATGTATATGGAAAGGCAGAGGCGGTGATGGATGCCATTGCCGCAAAGCTCCGGAAGGAACCGGAAGAGGCGGGGAAGATGGAACGGGAGATGATCCGTGTGATACAGGAGACACCCATGCGGGATGAATATTTTATATTTTATCTGTCGGCATTGATTCAGCTTTTTCCGCGCGCAGAGTATGTAGAACTGCTTTTGGACGCTGTGAGCAGTTCCGGGCAGCTTTCCCTGCAGAGCAGAGACTATATCTGGCATAATTTAAATAATTATCTGATTAAGCACCCACAATGTGAGAGCGCTGATGTGCAAAGGAAAATGCTGGAGCTGCTGGATGGTATTGAGCAGCATGTGCGCAGTATGGTGAGTGTCAGCCGAAAAGAAAAAGCGGAGAGAAATTCCGCACGGGTAATTGTTATGATCCGCACATTCCTCGGTGAATCACATGCACCGTCCCATAGCGCTCTGGAACGCTGCAAGATGCTACAGCAGATGGGAATGGAAGTCTATCTGGTGGCAACGAAAGAGGGAAATTATACAGAACCAACGACACCTTATTATATGGGAGGTCTGGTTCAATATGTCAGGGAGTTTGATGGCAGAGCCATGTGTCCATATGGAGATCACAGCTTTTATTTTTATCAGGAGCCGATACCGGTGATCTGTAAAGAGGGAATGCAGGATCTGATTTCGTTTGTAGAGGAAGTCAATCCGTATTTTATATTATATATTGATGTGGAAAGCTATGTTGCGAATATATTAAATGATATTTGTCCGGTGGCGGCAATGTCGGTAACTTTCTCGAAACTGCGAAATTACCGTACAGCATTTGCTATTACGGGACGGAGTGTATCGGAGGCAGAGAAAAGAGCGCATTCCTATCAGCTGCTGGAGATTCCATTTACGTTTGAACTAAAGGAACAAAAGCGAAAGTATACAAGGGCGGAACTGAAGATTCCGGAGAATGTCTTTGTGCTGGCTGTTGTGGGTCTGCGGCTGGCGTATGATGTCACAGAAGAATTTCTTGCGTATATGAAACAGCTGCGGGATATTCATGTATTGTTTATCGGCATATATGATGGTTATGAGGAAATATGCAGCAGAGATGAGTGGCTAAACGCTCATTCCACCTGTACGGGGCAGGTGGATGAGGTAATCGGCAGATTGAGCTGCGCGGATCTGTATGTAAATCCCAGAAGGTTGGGAGGAGGATTTTCTGTAATAGAGGCGTTTCATGCGGGTATTCCTGCGGTGACCATTGCTTATGGCGATGTTGCAGCAGCCGCAGGCAGTGCATTTTGCGTTAGCGATTATCCGGAGATGATTCGGCAGATTGAGCGTTATCAGCGGGATAACGCATATTATCAGAAAATGCTTGCATGCGGAAGAAAAAGGGAACAGGAGATGACAGACGGGCAGGCCGTATTTGAAAAAGGAATCCGGCAGATGCTGGATTCCCGTGAATTCTTCTAATGGATATCTGCGACCTGGAGCATAGCGGACAGCCGGTGGCGATAGGTGTGAGCCTCCGCCACTTTTTGATATGCGTTCCGGGCGATTTCCATCCGTTCTTTTTCGTGAGATAAGTAATACTCTATTTTGGACAACAGATCTTCTGCGCCGTCGAAATAATCAAAATCTTCTCCTGGGGTAAAGAAATCAAAAAAGTCCGCCTGATAATTGGAGAGCAGAAAACCACCGGCACCCATGATGTCCCACGCACGCAGTGGCATACCGCTCTGAATACTGCGCAGGGTAATATTGAGATTGATCTTACTCTGCTTAAATACATGGGGCATGACCTCATAGTAGTCTACGGCTCCCATATTCTGTATATGTGGAAGAGAAGGTGTGGGCTGATGCGTGTATAATTTGGTCTGAAATGCTTTCGATACGGCATAGAGCAGCCGCTGGCGCTCAAGCGCCGTGATCTTTCTGGCAAGAAAGAAGTTGGCGTATACATAAGCGGGAGTTTCCGTACCCCCCGGAATCGGTTTGTATTCCAGAGACCGTTTCATGGCATCCACAATAGAGGGGGTTAATACCTCTTCCACAAAAAAATAGCCGTTCACTTTTTGCTGGGCGTTCATGATAGCATCCAGATAGCCTTTGGTATAGTCATCCAGATCTGTCATGCGGTCCAGCAGATTGTGATCTTCGTTATACAGGGAGCCGACAAAGGAGACGTCACTGTGGAGGATGGAGGCCTGCTGGTCAGAAAGCTGCATTTGCGATAAGCGCCCGGTATTTGCACATAGTGGCAGATAATATACAGTCGGAATACCCTCACGTGCAAATGTTTCGTAACAGGTTTTGTCAAAAAGAAACACGTAATTACAGGGATTGATCATTGTGTAGGAATAGAGTGAGAGCAGTGGATTGTCGTATACAAAGGCAAGATATTTCAAACCGTTTCTCATGCATCCGTTCGATACTGCGGGATAATAGTTAAAGGAATATACAAAGGAATAGCTTTCTCCTACGGCGAGAGAATCAAAGTAAGCATCAAACGCCTGACTTGGATAGTCACGAATTGCATCGTGATAAAAGAGGGTTATTTCAATTCCGCATTGCTCAAAGGCAGAAATCATATCCTTTTTACCAAAGGAAGGTGTGTCTAAAAATAAAGCTTTCATGGATGGGGCTCCTGTTCCTATAGTCCGTAGGCCAGAGATATCATCTGCAGGATGCGTTCCGGATAATTGTGGAACCGGCAGACCTTTTCGTGACCATTGTGCGCAATTTCTTTGCGCCGGTTTTCGTGTGTCAGATAGAATTCTATTTTATCTACCAGATCATCATAGCTGTCGTACAACACCAGATCTTCATCGGGAGTAAAAAGCTCCGGAATTTCCGACTGGTAATTGGTAATGAGAAAACCGCCACAGCCAAGTACGTCAAAAATGCGGAGAGGAAGTCCCTCACGGATAGATTTTGACGTGATGTTAAGGTTAATCTTGCTATGGTGAAAGATGAGTGGCATTTCTGTCAGAGATTTTGCGAGCCCACGGTTGCGTACTGGAAGACCGTCTGTGTTGCTGCCGGTATACAGATCGATGCCGAAGTGGTTTCCGACAATCTGCATAATATGCAGACGTTCCTTGACAGAGATCTTTGCATCCATATACAGCCGGACCATAGCAATGCGGTCATCCCGGCGAAACAGCTCGGGAGGTGTGTAGAATCCGGGTAAGTGTGCGCGAAATTCGTCGACCATAGAATCGGTGAGGCATTCTTCCAGAAAATGATAACCGTAGATTCTTTCCTGTGAATTCATAAGTCCTTCCAGATAACCTCCAAGATATGTCTGGCTGCCGGTAAAGCGGTTGTAGGGACACTTCTCGGTATAGAGTGAACCAACGAAAGAAATGTCAGAGCTATATTTTTGAATCTGACCGGCGGTGGCGTTATTGATTACAGAATCCCAGCGGGAAGGATTTGTTGCGAGTGGCAGGTGAAATACGCAGTCCGGATTAAGAGGGGCGATCTCACGGTATTGCTGCATATCGAACAGGAAGATCCGGTTCCAGGGATTTGTGACCGAGTAAGAGAACAATTCCATAACAGGACTGTCAACCGTCTGGCACAGATAGCGGATATGATAAATATTGCAGACTTCCGACAGAAAAGGGAAAAAATTGATGCTAAAAACAAAGTCGTAGGAATGCTGATCCAGTTCCTGACTGACCAGACGGATCAGTCGGTCGGCTGGAATGCATTTGTCCGCCATTTCATAGCTTAGTTCGTGGACATTATTTCCAAGTTCACGGAAACCGGAAATGAAGTCCGGCTCACAGATACTACCGTATCGATACACGAGTATATTCATAAAATTCCTCCGGAAAACTTTCGTTGAATGCGATCTAGAAGTATTATATACTAAATGAAATGAGATTGCCAACAGGATTGAAGAGGGATTATGGAACGTATTTTAAAGAAATCGAAGAAGGGACTCTGTTTTATGGAGCTGTTTTTAGATGAGCGGTTGTGCGAGGGAGCAGTGTGGATTCCGAGAGAAATGATACAGGCGGCGGGGGGAGTGAACAGGAGACTTCCTGCAAAACAGAAATATGAATTGATGTTACGGATTGTGGAAAAATATTCAGTGGAATTGTACCCGGCTGAATGTATGCCGGAACAGGAGCTGACTGGGTATGACAGGATAGAGGACGAACAGGACGAACAGGAAGGCTGGCGTACGGATTGCTATGTGACAGGTAAATACAGTGCACAGCTACAGGCGGCAGGCTATTTTGACGCGGTTGTGCAGGCGCTGCTTGCCCAGGCGGAGGAACAGGAACGGGCGAATGCGACCACGCAGTTTCTTATGCAGATGATCGGAAAAGAGGAGGCGTATTATCGTATTGATGATGGAATCAGCCCCATTTTGATCTACAAAGGGGATGATATCTGTCATAATGTGTTAAATGTATTTGCAGAGCAGTTTGGAAAGGCACTTGTGCGGAGCGGAGAGCAGGTAGAGTATTTTGACGCAGGTAAAGAAGACTGGATGGAGATTGTGAGGTACAAAGGAAAACGTTATAAGGCAATCATTGGTGTCCAGACGTATCTTTTTTCTGTCAAAATGAAGGATGGAATTCATTTCCTTCACGAATTTATTGCAGGTCCAAAGTATAATTTCCTGTTTGATCATCCGATCTGGATGAAGAATCATCTGTATCATACACTGCCGGATCTGACAGTGCTGACGCATGATGCAAACTATGTCCGGTTTGTAGAGCGTTATTATCATATACCGGCAAAGCTTTTTCCGCCGGCAGGAATAATGCCGGAGCCGAAAAAAAATGAGAACGATATAAAACGCTATGATCTCAGTTTTGTGGGAACCTATGGAAATTATCTGAGCCAGATGCGGGAGATTCATCAGATGGAGCGCGGCAGGCGTTTTCTGGCCAATCATTTGCTGCTTCTGTTAAGACGCAATCCGGATATGACACTGGAAGAGGGACTTTCTGCGGTGTTAGAGATGCGCGGGATACAGTTGGAGGAGGAGGAATATCTGGAGCTCCTTTATGAACTGCGCAAGGTATCATACTGCGTTTCGTTTTATTATAGAGACCGTGTGCTTAGAAGTATTCTTGCGGGAGGGATTCGTCTGGATGTGTTTGGTGATAGCTGGGCAGGGTGCCCGCTGACTGTTTTTCCCAATCTGATCTGTCACCCGGATGTGACGGTGGAAGAGAGCCTTGAAGTTTACCGGTGTTCCAGGCTTTCTCTAAATATCATGAGCTGGCATAAGGGCGGCTTTACAGAACGTATGGCAAGCATTATGCTTGCGGGAACGGTGCTGGTGACGGATGATACAACATATCTGCATGGGAGATATGAAGCGGATGAGATGATGGTGTTTCATCTGAATGCCTTAAGTGGGCTTGCGGATGAGATCCGGCATCTGCTCAGGGACGAGACACGTTTGCGGCAGATGGCAGAGAATGGACGGGCGCGTGCGATCAGGGAACACACTTGGGATGTCCGGGCGTTGGAGTTTCAGAAACTTTTGCAGGATTTCTAATGGAAAGGAACCATGTTGCCGATATATACCATAGTATATGCAGAAAGGAGCAAAAGCATGAGGCTTTTGCAGACAGGTAAAGATCATGGAAGATAACAGACAGGAACAGGTAGAGGCGTTAGAGGTAATGGCAGAGTTCAACGGGCGTCTGGTGAAGAATCTGCCCATTCTTGTAAAAGAATTATCAGGAAATCGTCTGGAGGATACAGATAAGTTTTTGAAATCTATCATTGATGCCATCAACTGGGAGATTCAGGTCGTAAATGGCACGATGGACGTGCTTAACGATGGCAGAGCCCGTGTGGATAAGGAAGCGTTTAATGAGAAGATCATTGCGGTGGGCAATGCTGTGGCATCAAAGGATGATGAACAGATGGCAGAAGCCTTTGAAAATGTAATTCCTGTATTTGAACAGCTGGGAACAGCGGTGCAGGAAGTGCTGGCATAGAGAGATAGGGGAATAGAGGAAACGTATGTTTCCTCTTATTTTGTTGAAAAGTAATAGAAAAATATGAGGTACAGAGATGAAATTCCCGGAGGGATATTTTCAGGCAGAGATAAGGGAGAACTTTGAAATTTCAGAGATGATGAAGCGTGCCTGGGCGGCGTCACTGGAGATTTTGCAGGTAGTAGCGGAAGTTTGTGACAAAAATAATATTACGTGGTTTGCGGATTGGGGGACACTGCTTGGTGCCGTCCGTCATAGGGGATTTATTCCGTGGGATGATGATATTGATATCTGCCTAAAAAGGGAAGATTATCAGCGCCTGATTGAAGCTCTGCCAAGAGATCTGCCACATGGATTTGTAATGGCGGGAATGTATGCATCCACAGAGGAATTGCAGAGAGCGGCAGAAACGGCACAGATCCGTGTTATTGCGGATAGTCAGGTCTGGAATTATGAGTCTTATGTGAAGTATTTTCATGGTTTTCCATATACCGGTATGGGAATTGATGTTTTTCCATTAGACTATATCCCAAGAGACCGGGAGGTAGCGGATCTCCAAAAGCTGATTATTTACCGGACGATTGTTACACTGCGGGATTGGGATATGTTTAAAAAAGAGGGAAAGCTGGAGGAACGTCTGGAAGATCTTGAAAAACTGTTGGGAAGAAAGATCACACAGAATGAAAATGTGCAGAATCAGCTGTGGCGGACGGCAGATGCGGTATGCGCTCTGTACCGGAGCGATGAGGCAGATGAGATTGTAAACTACCCATGCTGGATTAACCGGGAAGAATACCATATGAAAAAAGAGTGGTATGATAAAGTGGTGTATCTGCCATTTGAAAATATCCAAATTCCGGTACCTTATGCATATGATGAGGTATTATGTGCGCAATTCGGAGATTATAGGACACCTGTATACAACGGGGCAGATCATGAATATCCCTTTTACAAAAAATTAGAGCCGGAATTGGTCAGAAGAATGGAAAATGCCGGCTTTAAAGGCTCGGTAGATGAGTTTTGCAGAAGAATTGTGGATGGGGAGCTTCATGTAAAATAATGTGGAGGCTAAAGAGAAACTATTGATGTCAGAATTTTTAAAATCGTTTTTCATGGGGGAGTATCGGGAAGGTTTTTATGTAGAGCCCATGATGAAGTGCGCATGGGCAGCACAGATCAAGCTGGCAGAGCTAATTGATGAGATGTGCCGGGCGGAAGGCATCCGGTATTTTGCCGACTGGGGAACACTGCTTGGGGCAGTACGGCATAAGGGCTTTATTCCGTGGGATGACGATATGGATCTTTGTATGCTTCGGAAGGATTATAATCATTTCCTAAAGGTGGCAGAGCGGTATCTGCCGGAGGGCTGTTTTTTGCATTCCTGTTATACGCAGCCTGATTACAGGCAGGATTTTTGCAGGGTTGTCAATTCGCATCAGGTAAATTTTACGCAGGAATTTTTGAAAAAATGGTATGGCTGTCCCTATATTGTTGGAATTGATATATTTCCGCTGGATCGTCTGCCGGTCAGTAAGGATGCAGAAGAATTGTTGTGTGAACTGCTTCAAATGATTGCACAGATTGTAGAGAGAGAAGAGACAGATGCGGAAGTTTCAAAACAGCTGTTGGATAAAGTTGAAGTACTAACCGGAACAAAGATTGACCAAAACGGAAACGTTAAGAATCAACTATTATGCCTGGCAGATGCTCTTTCCCAGATATATGAGGATGATGCCGGAGAAGAGCTGACGGAGCTTTGTGCATATGTAAAGGGATACGAATACAGAGCCAGCCAAAGCTGGTTTGAAGAACAGATACAAGTTCCGTTTGAGACGATAGAACTTCCGATTCCAAAGGAATATGACAAGGTATTGCGGGCACAGTATGGGGATTATATGACACCTGTACGTGGGGGAGCGGATCACGACTATCCGTTTTACAGAAAACAACAGGAAATGGTGGATGCAAGAAACAATCGGTGCTTATAGCTAAAGCAACAGGAACAATCGACCGATATAATAAACAGTAGTATATCTCAGGGAAGAGGTGGGTGAAGACATGGTAGTGAATCACAATATGGCAGCCATCTGTGAGAGCAGACAGCTGCGTTATAATGCAAAGAAAATGGAGAGTTCCTCGAAAAAGCTCGCAACCGGTTACAGGATTGTGTCGGCAGCAGATGATGCAGTGGGACTGCAGATTTCGGAGACGATGCGGCATCAGGTAAAGGGGTTGAATAAGGCATCTAGGAATTCACAGGATGGAATCAGCATGTTGCAGACGGCAGATGCTGCCCTGCAGGAGACACAGGATGTGTTGGATCGTATGGTGGAATTGACCACGCAGGCAGCCAACGACATAAATACGGATGCCGACCGGAATGCGATCCAGAAGGAACTGAATCAGTTGAACGATGAGGTGGATCGCATTGCTTATACCACGAATTTCAACCAGCAATATATGCTTGCAGAGGGAACACCAAAGGCGGCACCCGGATTTTTTAAGATTCAGACGGGGGCATTGGCGGATCAGAGTGTTACCATTCGTTTTGTTAATGCGGGCAAGGAAAGCTTAGGTGTTGATAAGGTAGATGTGTCCTCGCATTCCAAGGCGGCAAAGTCAATTGAACTGGTGCAGAATGCGATCGAGAAAGCGGCATTGTGGAGAGATGATTTTGGAGGTCAGCTTGAGCAGCTCGAGCACGCGGTTCGTAATACGGACAACACAGCAGAAAATACGCAAAAGTCTGAATCGAACCGGAGAGATACAGAGATGAATATGGAATTGGTTCTGCATTCCACCAACCGGATATTGGTGCATGCATCCCAGAGTATTCTTGCGCAGTACAATGAAGATGCAAATGCAGCAATCGAGCTTTTAAAATAAAAGAACAGGACCAGCAGAAAATGCTGGTCTTCTTTTTACTGTGGAAAATAAATCGATAACAGGGGGAGTGGAATGAAGCGGGTCAGCGTAATAATTCCATGCCATAATGCGGTACAATGGCTGCCCAAGTGCTTTTTATCACTGGTAAACCAGAGCATGGGGATGAATGATATAGAACTTATATTCGTGGATGATGCTTCTGAGGATGCTGGAAGGACCTGGGAGATGCTACAGGATTTCGAGCGGGCATATCCGGAGAGTATTATGGCAATCCAGCTCGCTGAGAATATGCGTCAGGGCGGAGCAAGAAATGTAGCACTTACCTATGCGACAGGGGAATATATTGCATTTGTGGATGCAGATGATTTTGTGAGGGAAGATTTTTTGAAGAAAGCTTATGAGATCGCCCGGAGTACAGACGCAGATATGGTTCAGTTTGAATATGAGTTGTATACAGAACGTCTGGGAAATGTTCCGAGTGGAAGGAAGATTGAAAGGGAGAGCATCTGTCTGGAGAACATAGCGCAGAGAAAGCGCTTTTTGGTAGAGGAAAAGATTACATATGGATGCTGGAATAAATTATACCGCAGAGAGCTGATTGCCCGTGCCGGAGTAAAGTATGCAGAGCATGTGATATATGAGGAGCCATTGTTCGTATACCCGCTGCTCTTTTTTGGAAAAAGATTTGAGATAGTACCAGATGTTTTCTATTATTACAGACAGAATCTGACAGGTACCATGCGAAGTGACATGAAGCAATTAGAGACGTTGAAAATGCATGCACAGGTGCAGCTTGACGTCTGGAATTTTATGAAAACGACAGAGTTCTGGCAGGATTACTATGAAGAGATAAAGCTTTATTTTTTACATACCTATCTGTATGAAACATTACTTTTTGCGGCACAGCGTGAGTTTTCGCTTCCAGAATCATTTATACGGGAACTGACGGATACCGTAAAGAGTGAGGTATCTGATTATACGTCTTCGCAGTATGCTGAACTGATACCGAAACAGATGGAATTATATCATCAGGTAAAGTTGGGAAACGATAAGGGAGTAAAAGATTTTTTTGCGGAAGAAAAGGATAAAGATGAATAACTACAAAATAGCGTTTATAATTTGTACAAATAATGATGTATACTACGAGGAATGTACGCGTTATATCAGTGAATTAAAGATCCCGGAAGGATATGAGACAGATGTGATCTGTATACGGGAAGCTGATAATATCTTACAGGGATATAATGCGGGTATGGAAGCGACGGATGCAAGATATAAAGTATATCTTCATCAGGACACCTTTATAGTAAATGAAGATTTTTTGACAAATGCGCTTGCCGTTTTTAAAAATCATGAAAAAGTCGGAATGCTTGGAATGATTGGTACGACGCATATGCCGGCGAATGCAAACTGCTATCTCTCGTGGAACGTCGGGAAAGTGGCAGCTTATGATGGAACGGCGCTTGGAAATACCGATTTTTTATATCAGTCAGAGAACAAAGAGTGTGTTCCAGTGGAAGCAATAGATGGGATGCTGATGATGACGCAGTATGATCTTCCATGGAGAGAAGACATATTGAGCGGATGGGATTTTTATGACATATCACAATCTATAGAAATGCGAAAGCATGGCTATGAGGTGGTAGTTCCGTATCAGGAGAGTGAGTGGTGCTATCATGATAATGGAGTGGCAGGACTGGCTCGATACGATATGGAACGGCACAAGATGGTTGCTGCATATCCGGAGATTTTCAAAGAAGATGTGGATTGGAACAAAGCAGAAGCATTGCAGGAAGAATTACAGACATACCGGAATATCCGTTCCGGCTTTGCTACACTATTTGAAACAGAAAATTACCGGGAACTTGCAGAGTTTCTGGAGGGACTGCGTGATGAGGAAATCCTGGATACACAGATTCGGGAGATGATACATCTGATAGATATTTATCAGGAGGAGGAACAGACGCAGGTTTGTCACAGTGGATTGTTTGGAGCAAAAGACTGGGAAAAGATATCTCAGACATACCAATGGATACATTTTGTGATGATCCGGTTGGGGTATAAAAAGGATGATGAGAGATATCGGCAGTTGTATCAGATGCTGGAACAGAAGGAACTGTCAGTGTCGGCAGTTCAGAATGTCGCAGTAAGTTCGCTGCGCGACGGGAGGGAAGCGCTGCAATATCTGATAGCGCATGTATGATTCGGTAATAATTACAAAGGAATAAAAGCAGATGATACTGGATAACAATTTTTTTAAAAGAGAAGTACGTTGCGGTTTTGAAATTGATGAGATGATGAAGCGTGCATGGGCGGCACAGATGGAAGTCCTGACAGTGATTGATAAGATTTGCAAAAAGAATGGCTTACGTTATTTCGCAGATGCGGGAACGCTTCTTGGGGCGGTCAGACATCAGGGATTTATTCCGTGGGATGATGATATTGATATCAGTATGTTACGTAAGGACTATAACGAACTGATTCAAATTATGCCGCAGGAATTACCAAGAGGATTTGTAATTGCGGGTATGTATGCCGACTCAGAACGGTTACGGCAGGCTGCATTTGTGCCGCAGCTTCGCGTCATAGCGGATGAAACATTGTGGAATTTTAATGCGTATATGCAATATTTCCATGGTTTCCCATATCAGAGAGTCGGGATTGACATATTCCCGATTGATACAGTGCCGGAAGATAAAGAATTGGCTGACCTGCAAAAATATATCATTCGATCCGGGATTATACTGCTACGGGACTGGGCGGTGCTGGAAAAGCAGCAGTTGCTGGGTACTCGGCTGGAGGAGTATGAGCAGTTATGTAATGTCAAAATTCCCCGAAATGATGGCATAAAAAATCAAATATGGAAGATTGTTGATGCTGTATGTGCTCTTTATGAAGGGGAACAGACAGAGGAAGTATCAATCTATCAATACTGGATCAATACAGAGAGTTATTGCTTAAAAAGGCAGTGGTATGAGGACATAGTATACTTACCGTTTGAGAATATAGAGATTCCGGCACCGCGTGCATATGATGAGGTACTGACAAGATTATATGGGGATTATATGATCCCTGTTCAGGGAATGGCAGAACATGACTATCCATTTTATGAGCATATGGAACAGGAATTGAAACGTCAGATAGCAAATAGCGGATTTGATGGAACGGTAGAAGAGTTCTGTGAGAAAGTTTCAAAAGGAGAGCTTTATATATAAAATATTACAGAAGGATAAGGAAAACAGATATGAATGTAGCGTTTATACCGGTAAGGGGAGGAAGCAAGTCGATTCCCTTAAAAAATATCAAACCAATGTGTGGAAAACCACTGGTGTATTGGACGGTAGCAGCAGCCTGCGGTTGTAAAAACATTGATAAAGTGTATGTGGCAACTGATAGTGAAAAGATCCGGGAAACATTGCAGAATGTGAAAGATACGGATACAGATGGAAGACTTGATAAGATGGAAATTATAGGGAGGAGCCAGGAGTCTGCATCGGATACGGCATCAACAGAATTTGCCATGCTGGAATTTGCGAGAGAGCATTTGTTTGATCACATTGTACTCATACAGGCAACTTCGCCACTGCTTACGGCAGAGGACCTGGATCGGGGATTTGCGCTTTATGAGCAGAAGGAAACTGACAGTGTGCTGTCCGTTGTGCGTCAAAAGCGTTTTAACTGGAAAGTTGAGAAAGATGGAAGCGCACAGCCTACAAACTACGATTACTTTCATCGTCCGAGACGACAGGAATTTGAAGGATATTGTGTAGAAAATGGAGCGTTTTATATTACCTCACGGGAGAGACTGCTTGCAACGGAGAACCGTATTTCGGGGAATGTAAAGGCTGTGGAGATGAGTGAAGACACATTTTTTGAGATAGATGAACCCTCCGATTGGGACATGATCCAACAGCTTTTAGAACGCAGACAGAAAGAGAAAGTGTCAACGGGAAAGCAAGGGCACCAGATCAAAATGCTGCTGACGGATTGCGACGGGTGCCTTACGGACGGGGGAATGTATTATTCCGAAAATGGGGATGAATTGAAAAAGTTTTCGACGCTTGATGGTATGGGCTTTGGCCTGATGAGAGAACATGGCGTTATATGCGGAATTATAACCGGGGAGAATACAAAGCTTGTGCAGCGCCGGGCAGAAAAGCTAAAATTAGATGTACTTAAAATGGGAGTGCAAAATAAGTTTGCGACGGTACAGGGACTGTGTGTGGAAAAAGGAATTTCGCTGGAGGAAGTGGCGTATATCGGAGATGACATAAATGACAGAGAGCTGCTGGAACAGGTTGGGTTTTCGGCAAGTGTTCCGGATGCATTGCAGGAGATCCAAAATATAGTGGATTATGTAGCGGTGCGTCAGGGAGGAAACGGAGCTGTCCGGGATGTAATTGAACATCTGCTTCGGGGAGGATATGTAAAATAAATTTTTTGTAATGATAGTCGATATAATATATAATAAATGAGAAGCAGGGATGGCTGGCAGAAGATCAGGGAAGATGTAAGGTGATAAGAAAAGGCATCCGAAAACGGGTGCCTTTTGAAGTATAGGAGAAAAAAAGATGAACCTAAAAAAAATTGCATTTATTATTTGCGCGGATAATTCACAGTATTATGAAGAGTGTGTTCGGTATATTCAGGAACTGCATGTGCCGGAAGGATATTGTACGGATATATTGTGTATCCAGGAAGCAGATTCTATGGCGCAGGGATATAATGGTGGTATGAATGCCAGTGATGCAAAGTATAAGGTATATATACAGCAGAATACGTTTATTTTAAACCGGGATTTCCTGAATGACATGTTGCGGATATTTGCTGGAGACGCGAAGATTGGTATGCTGGGAGTTCTGGGGGCTGAGAAGCTGCCAGAGGACGCAGACTGCAGGACATGCTGGAATTGGGGAAATATTGTGGAATATGATTGCCGCACAGTGTTGGATGCTGATTTTTATGTACAGGATAAGGAGGCAGATTGGCATGAAGTGGAGGCAGTGAACGGAAGCTTAATAGCAACACAGTATGATATTCCCTGGAGAGAGGATATTCTTTCTGGGTGGGAGTTCTATGATGTTGCGCAGTCTCTGGAGATGAGAAGGGCAGGCTACAAAGTGGTGGTGCCGTATCAGAGAGAGGCGTGGTGTTATCAGGATAGTGTGTGTGGAAATACAAAGGAATACAGTGCATCCAGACAGCAGATGATGAGCGCTTATCCGGAGACGTTTTGTGGAAAGCTTACGCAGGCGGATATAGAGAAAGATGCAAAATATGTGAAAGATCTGGAGAAGCTGGCAACATCGTTAAAAGCTCTGTTTGCAGGAAGGCATTATGCACAGCTAGAAAGCATTGCAGCAGAAATGAGACCGAAATGGTTACTGCATGCAGATATCCGTGAAATAATGAATGTAATGGAGATCTATTCTCTTGAGAGTGCCAGCATATCTGGAATCCATAGCAAGTGGATTTTTGCGGATTCATGGGAGATGTTATGCGAATATTACCGGTGGATCAGACTGGTCATTCTGCGCATGGGATATGGGCGTGAGGACGAGCGTATTGCGGAACTACGGCAAATGGTAGAGGAAGGACTGATATCGAGAGACGCTATCCGCAAGATAGCAGCAGTAAGCCTGAAAGATACAGGCGATGTACAGGAACGGTTGTTGGGGAAAATTGCAGAACAGCCGCTGGTCAGCGTTATTATTTGTGTTCACAACAGCGAGGATGTGATAGGGGATGCGATTGAAAGTGTATTAAACCAGTCTTATCAGAATCTGGAACTTTTGCTCGTGGATGATGCATCGACGGATAACAGCAGACAGGTTATCCTTTCCTATGAGGACTCCAGAATAAAGCCCATTTTTTTGAAAAAAAATAGGCATGTATGTTATACATGTAATGTCGGGTTTCAACAGGCACGGGGAAAATATGTTGCGGTAATGGGGCATGATGATATGTGGAGCCCGGACAAGCTGGAAAAGCAGGTGAGTTTCTTGGAAGAACATCCGGGATATCATGTCTGCTTTAGCTGGGTTAATATTATTGATGAACATAAGCACATTCGGAATCGTGAAGAACAGGGAATGTACAAAATGTTTAATTCCGATAATGCAAAAGCAACAGAGTGGATCAGCAGCTTGATTCGATATTCAAATCGACTGTGTGCTCCGAGTGCATGTATACGGAGGAGTATACTGGAAAAGGCTGGTCATTACAGATATGCCCTGTTGCAGTTACAGGACTATGATCTTTGGCTTAGATGCTTGCTGGAGGGAGAGATTTATATTCTTCAGGAAAGAATGACGCTTTACCGAAAATTTCAACAGGAAGGCAGAAATGTAAGTGAAGTGAGCATGGAGAATACGATACGTTTCGCACATGAGGCGCAATGGATTTGCCATTGGTATATAAACAATATGCCGTTTGATTTGTTTCAAAGAGCTTTTAAAAAGGAGTTTCAAAATCCGGAGGCGGTGACGAAAAAGCAGCTGCAGTGTGAGAAGGCATTGCTGCTGAAGAGAATAGGCAATTGCTTTGCAGAGGCTGATTTCGTAGAATTATATGAAGATGCAGAGTGCCGGGAGATTCTTGAAAGAGAATATCATCTTGGTTTAACGGATTTTTATAAGTTGAACGGGAAGCCAATGTATTTTGATGAGTATGCGTTACAGATATTACAGGATGTAAGGACACAAAATAATTTGGAGGACACAGAATAAAAATGTGGTGGAATATAATTAGTGAGTACATGAAAATCTGCAAAGGCATACCGGTCAGCGATATTTTAGGATGGATCTTGACTGGAATTGCGGGTGCAATTGCATATAAACTGATAGACCACATTCAAACTTCAATGACGCGGCACGAGATGCTCAAAGGCATTGAGGAGACGTTTTCTAATATTTACAATTCTCAAATTGCATTTGTAAGTGAAGGAAAACGGAAAAGGCATAAAGTTATGGTCCGCACTTTATTAGATGATAAAGAAAATTGGATGACCAATATACATGAGGGGGATATAAATAATAAAATAAAGGTATTGGATAATCAGCGCTACATACAGATCCGTAAACATAGTTCGATTGCGGGGAAGCAAACAGAATGGATGTCAACGCAGGCATTGCATGAAATTTTGCTGTTGTGTAAGCGCATCGAGAAAATGTATAAATCTCATATAATAAAGAGAATAGATCTTGTGGATATGCAGAGGGAAATTTTACCGCTTGGGATGAGCGGGAGAATAGAATTTTTCGCAGCGTATTTTGGATACTATGATGCGGAGTGTATAGCATATCTGGTAATGCAGACAGTTGTTTCATGTGAGCAATATCATAATACAGAGGCAGTGCTTGATTTTTGCAATTATTACAAAAACCATATGGATATACATAGTTATTTTGAAAAGAGCGTTCGATTACGGAGAATTTATGATAGGGCAGCAGTTCGAAAGTTTCAGGCGTTATGTAATCACTAATCGCGAAAGACAGCAGAAGGGGTAACGGGAAGATGAACAATTGGGATAAGATATGGAAGAAGCGGACAGCAGAGATTGACCATGCAGGAACTGTCTTTGAGACATTTAAAGAATTAAAACGTGCAGATGGTTTTGACACGCAGGATGTAGATGGTTACTACGAAGCGTTTTATAGGCAATGGGAGGTTATGGCAGAGAGAATTGCTGCTGGTTGTAACGAGAGGGTGGAAAGCCTCTATGAGATTGGGTGCGGAAGTGGTGTAAATCTATTCCTGTTTTCCAGAGTAAAAAAAGTGGGACGGCTTGGTGGTCTGGATTATTCACCAAATCTCATAAAGATAGCAAAGGGGGTAATGCCAGATACTGATCTGAAATGTGATGAGGCATTAAACGCAGATATAGATTTAAAATATGATGTTGTGCTGGCAGACAGTGTTTTTCAGTATTTTAATGATGTAGCGTATGGGCAAAGTGTTTTGCAACGCATGTGGGATAAGGCAGATAAGATGGTAGTAATCACGGAAGTGCATGATCAGGCAAAAAAGACGGAGCACATGGCATATCGGCGAAAGTGTGTTGCAAACTATGATGAAGTATATGCAGGATTAGATAAGACATTTTATCCGGAAGAGATGTTCCTAAAGTTTGCAAAAGAGCATGGGGCAAGGTGTGAGATTGTTCAGCCGGATAACAAATTATACGGGAATAATTCTTTTGTATTTGATTGCTATTTATACAAAAAATAAGTCAGAAGGAGAAAAATAATGCAGGCAATTATCTTGGCGGCAGGAATGGGGAAACGGTTGGGAAGGTTAACCCAGGATAATACAAAGTGTATGGTGGAAGTTGGCGGTGTGCGCCTGATTGAGAGGGCGTTGAGCATCCTTGATAAGAAAAAGTTGTCGAGGATTGTGTTGGTTGTAGGGTATCAGCATGAAAACTTGATACAATTTGTGCAGAGTCTAAAGATCCACACGCCGGTTGAATTTATTATTAACACGGTGTATGATAAGACAAATAATATTTATTCGCTTGCCATGGCGAAAGACTGGCTGATAAAGGAAGATACCTTGTTATTAGAATCTGATCTGATTTTTGAGGAAGCACTGATTGATCTGTTGCTTGAAGATCAGCGGGATACTCTGGCGCTGGTGGATAAGTTTGAGAGCTGGATGGATGGAACCTGCCTTGTTGTGGATGAGAACGACAATATTATAGATTTCATTCCGGGAAAATTGTTGAAGTACTCCGAAAAGGAGCGTTATTTTAAGACGGTTAATATTTATAAGCTTGGGGCTGATTTTTCAAAAAATGTATATGTGCCGTTTCTGGAGGCGTATGCCAGCGTGATGGGAAATAACGAATATTACGAGGCGGTTATCAAGCTTATTTTGATGCTGGATAAAAATACTATGAAGGCAAAGCGCTTGGAAGGGCAGCAGTGGTATGAGATTGATGATATTCAGGATCTGGACATCGCGGAGCTGCTATTTGAAGCAGACCCTGTAGTGCGATACAAAAAGCTGGCAGCGCGCTATGGAGGGTACTGGCGTTTTCCACATTTAAAAGATTATTGTTATCTTGTAAATCCTTACTTTCCGATAGAGCGTATGTTGGCAGAATTAAAGGCAAATTTTGAAACACTTGTTACACAGTATCCGTCTGGAATGGATGTGAATTGTCTGCTTGCGGCAAAAAGTGTTGGAGTCTTACAGGAGCATGTTGTCATTGGTAACGGCGCCGCAGAACTGATTAAGGCATTGCTGGAAGAACTTCCGGGCAAGGTGGGAGTAATACGACCAACGTTTGAGGAATATCCGAACCGCTGTAAGGATGAACGTGTTGTGTATGATGCGAGAAAGAATGATTTTAACTATACGGTAGAGAATCTTACAGAGTTTTTTACAGAACATCCGGTGCAGACATTGATTTTGATCAATCCGGATAATCCATCGGGACATTATTTTGACAAAAAAGAAGTAGAGAAACTATTGGCGTGGACAGAAAAGGTACATACAGCATTGATTCTAGATGAGAGTTTTCTGGATTTCGCAGAGGAGGACAAGGTATCGTTTTTGACCGAAGAGATGTTGAAGCGGTATCCGGGATTGTATATTGTAAAAAGTATCTCAAAGTCTTATGGGGTTCCGGGGCTGCGGCTTGGAATATTGGCATCGTATGATCGAGAGTGTCTGGATCGTATAAAAAAATCGGTACCGATCTGGAACGTCAATTCCATGGCAGAGTTTTTTATGCAGATTTTGGACAAATATAGAAAGGACTATGAGCAGGCATTGACGGAATTTAGAAAGGAACGGGAGAATTTCTATTCCAAGCTGTGTCAGGTGGAAGGGTTAAAGATATATCCGTCATCGGCGAATTACTTTATGTGTGAGCTTGTAAACGGCAGGAAAAGTGAGGAGTTGGCAGTACAACTTTTTGAGAAGCATATTTTAATAAAGGATTTGACGGAGAAAATTGCAGACGGAAAGCAGTATATTCGGATTGCAGTTAAGTGTCGGCAGGAAAATGAGGAACTTTTAGAAGCGTTGCTAAAGTGGAGTGACTCATCGAAATAAAAGGAATCATACCCGAAAAAATGAAGGAGTCGTATAGAAGAGGAGAAATAACACAATGCAAATTGTAAAGTATGCATTTCAGCAGCATGGCGATGATCGTGGAATGCTGGTGGCATTGGAAGAGTATAATGATATTCCGTTTGAGATCAAGCGTGTTTATTACATGTATGATACCAAGGAGGGAGTTACCCGCGGATACCATGCACATAAATCCCTGGAACAGATATTGATCTGTATTCATGGTTCCTGTAAGATCCGACTGGATAACGGAAGAGAGAAGAAGATTGTGTCTCTGGAAAAGCCGTATGAGGGACTGTATGTTCCGAATAATATGTGGAGAGAGATGTACGATTTTTCGTCAGATGCAGTGTTGATGGTGCTTGCATCGGAGGTATACCGGGAAGAGGATTATATTCGCGATTATGACACATTTTTAAAAATGGTAAAAGAGGGATCAGAACATGCATGAGATACCATATCTGGATCTTGGACGGATTCATGAGAATATAAAGGATGAACTGGATCAGGCTTACCGGGAAGTGCTGGATCGGCAGTGGTTTATAGGCGGAGAAGCGGATCACAGATTTGAGCAGGAATTTGCAGCGTACTGCGGGGCAAGAGCATGCGTGGGAACCGGAAACGGACTGGATGCGATCCGTCTGATCTTGCTGGCATATGGAATTGGGGAAGGGGATGAGGTGATCGTTCCCGCCAATACCTTTATTGCGACGGTACTTGCAATTACATATGTAGGAGCAAAGCCGGTATTCATAGATGCGGATGCTGACACGTATACGATGGATCTGACCCGGGTGGAGGAGAAGATCACTGCCAGAACAAAAGCGATTGTTGTGGTACATCTGTATGGACGGGCTGTGGATGTGGCACCGATCCGTGATCTTGCAAAACAGCATGATATCAAGATTATAGAGGATGCCGCACAGGCGCACGGCGCAGCAGTGCGTGGCGTGAAAGTTGGGAAGATAGGGGATGCAGCTGCGTTCAGCTTTTACCCGGGGAAAAACTTGGGTGCGCTTGGAGACGCGGGAGCAGTTGTGACGGATGATGAGGAACTTGCAGAAAGGGTGCGGGCATATGGAAACTATGGTTCCTACCAGAAATACTGTCATGTATACAAAGGCTGCAATTCCAGACTGGATGAACTGCAGGCAGCATTCCTTTCGGTAAAATTGCCGCATCTGGATGCGTGGAATGAGGAGCGGCGTAAAATTGCTAAAATTTACAGCGGGCAGATTACAAATGAGAAAGTTGTGCTGCCGCAGATGCCGGTGGATGAGAAAGAACATGTATTTCATATTTATCCGGTTCTTGTAAAAGAGCGGGAAGCGTTTGTGGAACATTTAAAGAGACGTGGAATAGCAACGAACATTCACTATCCAACACCGATTATGGAGCAGCAGGCATATCAGGAATTTCGCGGACAGATGCAGCAGTATCCAGTGACAAAGCGGATCTGCGCAGAGGAAGTCAGCCTGCCGTTATATCCGGGCATGACAGAGGAAGAGATTTTGCAAGTTATTAAAGTGGTAAATGAATTTTAAAAATTTTATAGTGCCACTTCATAAATTCTATTTTAATTCGAATAGTAACCAATGAGAGTACGATAAGGAGATACAAATGGAAAAGAAGAATTGTAATGGAATAAAAAGAGCAATTACAGTTTATGTGCCGGGGAATGTGTGCAACCTAAGATGTAGTTATTGTTATGTGTCCGAGTGTTTACGTGACGGTCACGAGGAGGTTGGATATTTTAATTATTCTGTTGGGCATATGGTAGAAGCGTTTCGACCGGAACGAATTGGTGGAAAAGCCTATATAACTGTTATCGGCGCGGGAGAAACTTTAATTCCAAAAGAAGTAGTACCATTTGTTAAGGGATTACTTCACTTGGGACATATTGTAGAAGTTGTTACAAATAATACATTAAATGACCGCATCGATGAATTACTTGATACGCCGAAAGAAGATATTGGACGCTTGATAGTAAAAGGCTCTTTGCATTGGAAAGAACTTAAGAGACTTAATAAAGTGGATGATTATTTTAACAATATAAGGCGTGTAATTGCAGCAGGTGCATCAAGTTTTCCGTTTTTGGTCATTTGTGATGAATACATGGATGAGTTAGATGAAATTGCAGAAGTGTGTCAACGGGAGCTTGGTGCATTGCCCCAGTGTACACCTTGTGTAACAGCTGAGACGAGAGCGGATTTTTTGAAGGGTGGAACGGTGATGACAAGCCCAGTATGTACGCCGGAATTTGTAGAAAAAATAGATAAAATGTTTCACTCAAAATTATTTTTAGAAAGCGTTCGCTTTTTGGATATTGATGTAAAACATATTTTTTGCTATGCAGGAAAATGGTCGTTTGGTGTTGGAATGGGGGATGGAGTTATGTGCAAATGCCATAATGTAGGAATCCCTGGAAACTTTTTTGAGAATATAGAAAAACCATATGTTGGCGAACCTGTTGGATGCGAGTGTGGAATAGTAAGCTGTTGCCTGCAGTATGAATTTTTTGCTATGGGATTGATTCCCGAAATTCAGAATGTGCCTACGTTCACGGAAATGGTTTGCGATAGAGAGAACCTTTTTTCAGATGAAATAAAAACCTTGATGAATGTTAAGATAGGAGATTTTGAGGAGGAACTGTCTGAAGAAGAAAAAACGCATTTTTTAATGCAGAGAATAGAAGAAAAAGATGAATGTATACAGAAATATAGTGAGATAATTGAAAAGTATACAGGCATTATAAATGAGTATAATCGAAGGTATGTTCCGTCTGATCAACAAATGGTAGAGGAATTGTTGAAACTTATGGAGGGAGAACATTTGACCCGGGAGCATATTGAATGTATTACATATGGACACATAAAGGCATTAAAACGTATCTGCGATGAAATACAAGAAGGACAGAATATGTATTTGGGAATTCTGAGGGAACTGTATCGTGTGATTGTAGAAGAAAAGGTTTATAAGGAGTCATTTTTATGCTGTGATCCAACAGAAGCGATGGATTATATTGTGAAGCTGCCAATTAGTGTACTGGTGATACCAGGAGATAAGATAGAGGAGATGGGAAACTTTTTGGAGACGCGGAATGTCGAGGCAGTTTTGGATTTTTTTCTAAGTAATTCTAAGCTTTATTAGAAAGGATTTTGAGGAAACGGGAGTGCGGTCATGGCAAAAGTATTAGTAGCATTTTACAATGGGGTTTCAGACGAAAAAAATCCTAGTGCAATGCCTGTATTTTATGAGGCATTTATTCAGGGACTGGATCGTGCGGGAAACCAGGTGATGGTATATTCGCATGCAGCATTTGGGATAGATTTTGGAGAAATTGATATACAGACAAGGGATAGTATTCTTAATTTTGAGCCGGATCTTTGTATTGTGTTTAATAATTGCTTTTATGATCTTGCTGAAGTAGTAGAATGTCCAATTATTATCTATGAAGTGGATAGTCCGAGATATTTTAGCAATAAGGAAAATATTAGAAGAAATCCAGAGCGTTATCTGTATTTTATATTTCAAGAAGATAGTAGGGCAATACTGAAAGAGAATTTTGAAATAAGCGATAACCGTATTTTTTATGCGCCTTTTTTTTCGGAGGTTTATGCTGATACAACAATGGATCAAACAACAAATATTTCATTTATTGGAAGTTTGTTCTATTTGGGGAATACAAACATATTTGAGTCATTTATACAGCAAAATCCTTCTGAACAGGAGCGGGCAATGATGGCAAGCTGTTTGAAGGATCTACGGGAAAATCCACAAGTGACAGCAACGGAATTAATATATAAGCATAATATTACATCCGAACTGGTAGCCAGACACATGGATCTATCACAGCTTTTAATGATGATGAGCCGAGAGAAACGTTTGAGGGTGTTATCTGCAGTTGCGGATTTGGGACTGGAACTGTACGGAACGGAGAATTGGGGAAATACATACTTTGAGGATTCAAGACTTAATATGTCATATAATAGTAAAAAGGTATATTCAATTCAGCATAATCAGAACATCTATAATAAATCCAAGATAGGAATTAACGTATCACATCTGCAGGCAACGAGTGGATTCCCTTGGCGTGTGATGGATATTATGGCGAGCAACGCATGTCTTGTTACGGATTATCATGAGGATTTTAAAAGATTATTTGGAAATATACCGATTCCTACTTATGAGTCAGAACTTGAAGCGTACGAGGTATGCAGACAGTTGATAAAGGATGAAAGCAGAAGAAAAGAGATAGTATTGCAATGCCAGGAAGTGATAGAAAATAAATATCGTTTTAGACATCTTCTGCCTAGGTTGGAAGAATATAGCGGTATTACCTTGCATGTTTAAATATATGCATTAAGAAAATGGCAAAGACAATTTGCGTGAGAGAGGGAAAAATAGTGGAAAATAAGGAAATAGTATATTTCAAACATTTTTGGGAGCATATTCTATATAAGCAGATGTTGGAAATTGAACAAAGATATTTCGGAAAAGTTTCGCTGGCAACAGATTTATATGATGAGCTTAGAGTAAAATTTGAGGGGAAAAATGTAATTGCGTTTATAGACTTTTCTGTGGCGACGGCATGTTCTCTTAATTGTAAGGCCTGCACACAATGGATGCCATATTTAAAAAACAGGAAATTGTTTTCGGCACAAGAAGTTCATGGATGGTTTGAAAATATTTTTCAGTGGGTAGATTATATACATATTGTTTCTCCGTTTGGCGGAGAAGCATTTCTGAATCCAGAGTTCGCGGATATATTGGAAGATATGCTTATTTATCAAAAAGAGGGGAAGATAGGATATATTCGCCTTGTTACAAATGGAACGGTATTTCCAGATGAAAAATTACAGAAAATGCTTTGCAATCCGAATATTTTAATTTTAGTTAGCAATTATGGAGACAGATTGACGGACAGACAGGCAGAAACATATCAGAAATTTATTGCATTCTTGAAAGAACATAATTGTAAATATTATGAACCGGAGATGGAATGGACTGACCTTGGAGTGCCGAAGGGGAAAAAGGAACTTAATGAGCAACAACGAAAAGCATCGTTTTCGAGTTGTTTTATAAGAGATTGTGCTGGAATATATGAGGGGAATTTGTATCATTGCCCAAGAGTATATGCATTGGAAAATATGGGGATGGAGTGCTCAAAAGGCGATGAGGTTGTTCGGTTTGATGAGATTCATTCCCGGGAAGAGATGAGAGAAAAATTAGAACGGTTTTATGAGGTAGAAGAACTTTCTGCATGTCAATGGTGCAATGTACCGGAGGAACGGGTTGGTATACCGGCAGCAGAGCAGATTTTAACGTATAAATAATGGAGAGGAAAAAATGTTTGTATGTGTTGCTGGAAAAAATGATATTAGTGTAAATGTTTTGCAGACTTTATTTGAAAAAAAGGATAAAAACTATGAATTGGGTATTATATGTAATCAAAATGAAACGGGAAAAGACAGCTGGCAGAAGTCGCTTCGCTTTTATGCAAGAAAATGTGGGATAAGAGAATACACATTGCAGGAAATTTATCAAATGAAGGAGTTGGTGTTTTTCTCTATGGAATTTGACCAGATCCTAAAACCTGAAAGATTTATAGATGCAAGGTTTTATAATATTCATTTTTCGCTGCTGCCTAAATATAGAGGAATGTATACATCGGCGTTACCGATTTTGTATGGAGAGAAGCAGAGCGGAGTTACTTTACATCGAATCGACAGGGGCATTGATACGGGGGATATTATAGCACAGAAAGTGATTGAGATTGGTGAAGAGGATACTAGCCGTGATTTATATCTGGAATGTATAGAAAAAGGGACGCAGCTTGTTATAGAATATATGGATGTGTTGTTGAAAGGCACAGAGAGTGCAATACCTCAAGAAAAATTGGGGGCAACTTATTTTGGGCGGAATGCAATAGATTATTCCAATTTGCAGATTGACCTTAGGAAGACGGCATATCAGATAAAAAATCAAATTCGAGCTTTCTGCTTTCCGGAATATCAATATCCAAAAGTTTTTGGAAAAGATATTGAGAAAGCGGTTATAACAAACAATAAGTCATTGAAGGCTCCGGGAAAAGTAATTATGGAAGAGAATGACTATATGATGATTTCTACTATTGATTATGATATAAAGTTGTACTATCCCGTGAACAGGAGCAGCAGTATCCGGTGACAAAGCGGATCTGCGCAGAGGAAGTCAGCCTGCCGTTATATCCCGGGATGACCGAAGATGAGATTCAGTGGGTTATCAAAACGGTAAATGAATTTTGAAAAAGTGAGGACCGAAGATGAAGGTAATTATACTGGGTACGGGAGATATCGCACTGGAAGTATTGAAGAAGTTACAGGAGGATGCACGAATCAATGTGCTTGGTATCATTTGCGATGAGTCTGTCAGAAACGAGGCCAATGAGCAATATCAAAAGCAGGTAGTATCAGCGGGGGGAAATATACTGGCGTTCCGGGAGGAAAATCTTGCAAATGCCGATATCATATTTGCCTGCGAATATAGGAAGGCCATTGCAAAGGTGTATGTGGATCGATATCTATTTTTGAATTGCCATGCAGGAATTTTGCCAAAATACCGTGGATTTTCTGCAAATCCCTGGGCGATTATGAATGGGGAATCTGAGGTCGGTTATACCATTCACAGGATGGACGAGAAATTAGATAATGGAGATATCTGTTATATTGGAAAGTTTACAATTCAAAGACAGGAAACATATGCAGATGTGCATGAAAAAATATTTCAGGATATGGTAGCGCGAATCGGCGATATTTTATATGGCGTTTATCGAGGGGAGATAAAACTGCAAAAGCAGGAGACAACCGGTGTATATTGCAGCCGGTTCAATGCGCAGATGGGCGATTTGGGGGACTTCTCTGAAAATGCAGAGTATATGTATAATCTTTTTCGCTGTATGGCAAAACCGCATGGAACAGGAGTGTATTTTTATTACAAAGGGAAACGGTACAATGTTGGTGCAATGATTCCGGGGAATGATTTGCAGCTGGAAGATTATTTGGGAATTCCCGGTAAAGTAGTGAATTGTGCAGACGGGGCTATCTGGGTAAAGACGCGCGATAATGTAGTAGTCCTTTCTGAACTGACAGATGAGGACGGGGAAAACATTCCCGTAGAGTATTTTAAAATTGGCAATAAATTCGGAAAGTGAGATAAATGTTGGATATCAGAATTGAAAAATACCGGGCAGAGTATGAAAAACAATGGGATCAATTTATACAGGAGAAATCCGTAAATGGAACATTCCTGCAGGAAAGAAGATTTCTGAACTATCACAGAGAGGGCAGGTTCAAAGATTGTTCAATTTTGTTTTTTGACAAAACAAATCTGATTGCAGTCTGCCCGGCGTGTGAAGTGCTGCAGGATGGGAAGAAAACGTTTTACTCACACAAGGGAAGTACATATGGAGGCATTGTACTTGAGAAGGAGATGTTTCGTGTAGATAAATTCCGGTGTATTTATGATGCTTTTGAAACGTATCTAAAACAGCAGGGCTTTCAGGAATGTATATTAAAACTGACGATGGAGCTTCTGTGTCAGTATCCGCAGGAGTTGATAAAGTTCTACTTGTCGTATGCCGGTTATAAAGAGATAAAAGAATTAAATGTTTATATTGATTATCGTAAATATAATAACGATGTTCTGTCGAATTTTTCTAAGATGAAAAAAAGAAATGTTCGTAAATGTATCGAAGCGGGCATGCAACTGCGGGAATTACAATCTGAGAAAGAAATAGAGCGGTTCCATCAGGTACTGTCAAAAAACCTTCGGAAATATGATACTGTACCCGTGCATACTGTTTCAGAAATGATTGATTTGAAAAGGAGGCTGGGGGAAGGTGTAATATTTTACGGGGCATATATGGGGGAACTGCTTGTTGCAGGAACGATGGTATTTGTTTTTGAAAAAGTAAGATGTGCACATACGCAGTATCTTGCAGCAGATCCGGACTACGCGCATGTGAATGCGATGTCGTTTATTTACTATAAAATGATCGAAATATACATGGAAAAAGGATTTCAATATTTGTCGTGGGGCACAACAACGGAGCACGGTGGAGAAGAGATAAATTGGAATTTGGCGAATAATAAAGAAGAGTTTGGAAGTCTGCATTCTGTAAATTCTATTTTTGAGAAACACATTAATAATGAATAGAATATATAGTACAGTACGGTTTGGAAAAAGAGGGATTTGATTGGGAAAGAGGAAATTTGCGTTTATAATTGCGGTAAATAATGAAATATATTTTGAAGAGTGTACTTACTACATAAAGCGACTTCGCGTTCCAGAGGGATTCTCGGTGGATATTCTGGCAATCCGGGACGCAGACTCCATGTGTGCTGCATACAATGCCGCCATGCAGAGCAGCGATGCCCGGTATAAAGTTTATATGCATCAGGATGTGATGATCCGAAACGTTCATTTTTTAGAGCGCATCATAGAACTATTTATGCAGAATGATAATGTCGGTATGATCGGAATGCTGGGTGGAAACCAGATGCCGAAAACGGGTATGACATACCTTGCATGGAATGTGGGTGCAGTCGACTGCCGGGATCCAAGTCTTGCCTATTATCAGATGGGTGCACCAGATATGAAGAAGGAAGATACTGTGGTAGAGGCGGCAGACGGGCTTTTAATTGCCACACAGTATGACGTGCCATGGCGGGAGGATTTGTTTACCCATTTTGATTTTTATGATATCTCCCAGTCCTTTGAGATGCGTAAGGCGGGGTACGAAATTCTGATCCCATATCAGGAAAAACCATGGGTAATTCATGACAGCAGCTTTGTAAAATTAACGTATTATGATGAAGCACGAAAAATATGTCTGAAAGAGTATCCGGAGTATTTATATGCAGAGGGCGGACATGAATTTGTTTATGACAGGGAGTGGAACGAACTGAGTGATCTGCTTGCAGAACAGGTAAAAAGCCTTATAGAAAACGGGGACTGGAAACAGGTCGGCGAGATTATCGCATCTTACCGCAGTACAGGAAGAAAAAGCAGTACGTTGGAAATGTTTGGCGTATTATATGATATTTACAGGAAAGAACAACAGTCTGGTGTAAAACATAGCTTTTTTGAGGATACAGCGGACTACCCGGCTATTTATAAAAAATATCTTTCTGTCCGTTTTCTGCTAAGAAGAATGGAGCTAGGGATGGAAGAAGAAGCATATCAGGAGCTTCTGGATGCTATCAGGAGTGAATATATATCATATGACGCATTGGAAAAAATGCTTCTCTGCGCAACGGTTGAAAGGAAGAGTGTGCTGGAGAAGCTGATTGCGATATACGAGGAAGCAGGCATGGGTGCGCAGAGTGCCTTGTGCAAAAGAGCATATCAGGTAATAAAAAGAAGCCCGTTGCCGGTCACTTATTGTCAGAAAGCATAGTGTGCGATGCAGAAGCCCTTTACACTGCCGGTTAAACAGCCCGAACCCGCTTGAACAGCTTTGCGGACAGTTATGTTTCATAGTAAAATCAGCTTGGGGAGAGGAAAAGGGAAATTACATATTGGGAGAGGGCACAGGAATACCTTGCGGTATTTGGGAAGCAGACAGTATAAGCTTATAAAGTATTTTCTGCCGGGTAATCAGATAGACATATGTTAGACATCAGCAAAAGGCACTGCCGTCCCGGCGGAGGGGCAGAACTCCATAGCAGTGGGAATAGCAACAGTGCAACAAGTTGCTTGGGAGTGGGGATTTTATGAAAGGTACGTGATATGAACCTATCCATCTGTATCATTACAAAAAACGAAGAACAGAATATCGACCGATGCTTAAAGGCGCTTGTTCCATACGGCCTGGAGACGATCGTGGTGGATACCGGATCGACGGACCGAACGAAACAGATTGCGGCGCGCTACACGGACAGGCTGTATGATTTCCCGTGGTGCGACGATTTTTCGGCGGCAAAGAATTTTGCGATAGAAAAAGCCTCACATTCCTATGTGCTGGTTTTGGACAGCGACGAGTTTGTAGAGCAGCTGGATCTGTCCGCGCTGGAAAAACAGATTGCCGCGCATCCGGGGGCGGTCGGCCGGATCCGCAGGCGGAATGTGTTTCACAGAAACGGGGAGGAGCAGGAGAACCGGGAGTGGATCAACCGCATATTCGCAAAAGAATATTTTCACTACGAGGGCAGGATCCATGAGCAGGTGATGCCCCTGCATGGCGCAGAGAGCGGTTATCAGACGTATGAGACGCCGGTTGTGATCTTGCACACCGGATACGATCTGCCCGAGCAGCAGAAAAAGGAAAAGGCGGAGCGCAACATCCGCCTGCTGGAGCAGGAATTAAAGCAGCTGGGCTGGGATGGAAATGCCGGGGCGAAAGACGGCGTCGCAAAGGCAGGGACAGCCGGAACGGATGCGGACGCTCGTGGGAGCGGGCAGATTCCGTATCTTCTGTATCAGCTCGGCAAGAGCTGTTACATGATGGGAGAATACGGCTCGGCGTGCGGCTGGTTCGCGCAGGGGCTTTCGTTTGACCTAAACCCGGCACTGGAATACGTGATTGACATGGTGGAGACGTACGGATATGCGTTAATCAACAGTGGGCAGGAGCAGACGGCGCTGTTTTTTGAAAATATCTATGACGAATTCGGAAAAAGTGCGGATTTTCAGTTCCTGATGGGATTGATTTACATGAAAAACGCACGGTTCACAGAGGCGGTGCGCGAATTTGAGAAAGCGGCCGGGCATGCAGAGTGCCGGGCACAGGGAGTGAATTCCTATCGGGCAGACTATAACATCGGCGTCATCTACGAGTGCCTCGGGAAAAAGGAAGAGGCGCTTGCCTATTACCGGAAGTGCGGCGGCTATGCGCCGGCAGAGGAGCGGATACGCGAGCTGGGGCGGAGGTAGAAGAAAAAGCTATGACAACGAGAGAAGAAGCATTGGAATATGGAATGTCATTTCCGGATGTCTATGTGGATACACCGTTTCACGATCCAAACTGGGTGCTGGTGCGTTCCCGGAAAAATAAGCGGGCATTTCTCTGGACTTATGAATATCAGGGACAGATGCGGATTAATGTCAAGGCAGATCCGGAGTGGATTGATTTCTGGCGGAAAGCGTACGAAGCAGTCATTCCGGGTTATCATCAGAACAAAAAGCACTGGAATACGGTCATCCTTGACGGCAGTGTGCCGGATGGAGAAGTAAAGCGGATGATAGCGGAAAGCTACGATCTGGTTAGGTAAGGGTAGTGTCGTGCTCGTGCCTGGATATATGAGGGGATGCAAATAGAGTTGTATTTGAGGCTACAGTTGGATTTCTACTATGTTTGACAGGGATCGAGGCGTTAAGTGTAATGGGACTGGCATTACTGGCAGTGGGGATTTTATCCGGTTTAAAGGCTTATATGCAGAGCGTAGGAAAAGCAGCACTTCAGGCTATTCTGGGAGCAGGTACATCGGAGGTTGTGAAAGAGTTATTGACTCTGGTGCTGCGGAAAGGATGATAGCGATATCGAAAATGCTTAAAAGAAGATGGCAGGGACAACGGGAACCCTGCCATTTTATTCGTGAATATTTTGGACAGATAGATCGGGTTTATAATTTACATAACAGATCCGGGGTGGAAGCCTACATTAAATCTTTGCATGTGATATAAGGATAAGAATATATAAGGAAATAACTGGGAAGTAACTGGGAAATGACGTTGCAATTTCCCGCCCACGGGCTTATAATTGGGGCAGTTAGGGGAGGGCATGCAATGCAATATATGACATCTAGACAGAAAGCTACAGAATGGTCTGTCACGAAGCGTATGGTAAATTACTGGTGCGCAAACGGGCAGATTGAAGGTGCATACAAAGAAGGCAGCCGCTGGTGGATTCCAGTGGATGTAGAACGTCCTGGAGAAGAGGAGTGTTTGCGGCGCATGAGAGCGTACACCGTTCGGATTACAGGCAAGAAGAGCGTTGCGGTTGGCATTCAGGATTTTGAGGCGTTAAGACGTGATCAGATGTTTTATGTAGACAAGACGGATTTTATTCGGCAGTGGTGGGAATCTGGCGAGACGACTACGCTGATTACACGCCCCAGACGTTTTGGCAAGACGTTGAATCTGAGCATGCTGAACTGCTTTTTTTCCGTGTTCTATGAAAATCGTGCGGATTTATTTGAGGGGTTGAAAGTTTGGGAAGAGAAAAGCTATCACAAGCTGCAAGGGCGTTTCCCCGTTATATTTCTGTCATTTGCAGGTGTTAAGGGGACAACGTTTGAGGCGGTGCTTCGGCAGATAAATTATGGTATTGTAGAGGTATATCGCCGCTTTGAGCGGATACTTGACATGTCGCGGTTCACGGAAAGGGAACGACAGGATTTTGGCAGAATATCATGGGACATGGATGCGTCCACGGCTGCGCAGTCCGTACGGCTTTTGACGGATTTGCTCTATGTGTATTATGGGCAGAAGCCGATTATTTTACTGGATGAATATGATACACCGCTTCAGGAAGCTTACTTTAATAGCTTTTGGGATGAAATGACTGCGTTTGTGGGGGCTTTTTTTAATAATTCCTTTAAAACGAATCCATCGTTGGGGAGAGCATTGCTGACGGGCATTACCAGAATATGCAAGGAATCTATCTTCTCCGATCTCAATAATATAGATGTGGTCACACAAACGAGTACGAAATATGAGACGGCATTTGGCTTTACGGAAGAAGAGGTAAAGGTGGGACTTGCCAGAGTAGGTCTGCTCGATTACAGGGAAAAAGTAAAAGAATGGTATGACGGATTTACATTTGGACAGCGCAGGGATATGTATAATCCGTGGTCGATCACAAAGTTTATCGATGCAGAGGGGATCTTTGATACTTATTGGGCGAATACAAGTAATAATAAACTGGTGAGCTCGTTAATCCGAAAGTCTTCAAAGAATATGAAGATGGCGATGGAACAGCTTCTTGAAGGAGAGATGTTACATGTGGAGATGGACGAGCAACTGGACTTTGCACAATTGGAGTATCGGGAATCGGCTATTTTCAGCCTTCTATATGCGACGGGGTATCTACGCGTAAACCAAAAGAACGATCAGGAATATGTGCTGATGCTGACGAACAAAGAAGTGGAGATTATGTTTCGACGCATTATACGGGAATGGTTTAACGATATGGATACTGGCTATGGAGATTTCAGAAGAGCGTTGCTGCATGATAATATAGAAGAGATGAACTACTATATGAATATGGTCACGCTATCCACCTTCAGTTACTTTGACACAGGCACAGGGCGTGGTAATATTGATGAGACAGAGCGCTTTTACCATGGCTTTGTGCTTGGATTGCTGGCAGATTTATCAGATCAGTTTTCAATACGGTCAAACAGGGAGAGTGGTCTGGGAAGATATGACATTATTCTCCGCGCGCGGGAAGAAAACGGCAATTCTTACATTATGGAATTTAAGGTTTTTGACCGGGAGAGAGACGAGAATATGAAAGCGTGCGTTGCAAGGGCGTTGCAGCAGATAGAAGAGAAACAATATGAGACAGAGCTTGTGGCAGACGGAATTGCGAGGGAGCGGATCAGAAAATATGGATTTGCATTTGACGGAAAAAAGGTTCTGATCGGTTCATAGAAGGAGAGTATCTTGAAGCATACCATTATTTATTTTATCGGTGTATACGACACACTTGATTTATTTACCGGAAAATTGCGGGAAGCTTTTGAGACGATGGGCTATGCGTCCTTTGTGTATGACGCGCGGCTGCCGCAGAGCAAGGATGCACTGCTTTCTGTGCTTGCGGAGAGCAGTTCGCCGGAGCGTGAATTTTCATGTGTGACATTTAATAATCTGGGATACAATCTGGATATGGAGGTGCCTGCGCCGGCACAGAGCGTACGGGAGAACGATGCGTGTATACAAAAGGGTGGGACCAGAAATGTCTGGGAATATTACGGCATCCCGTATCTCAACATTCTGATGGATCATCCGCTTCACTATGAGAAGCCGCTGCGCCTGGCGCCGGAGACGTCGGTTGTGCTCTGCACAGACCGGAATCACGTAAAATATATCCGCAGATATTTTAAAAATATCCATCAGGTGGATTTTCTTCCGCATGCGGGAGTGGAGCTGGGAAGCCGGCACAAGCCGCTTGCGGAGAGAGGGATTGACGTTCTGTATGCCGGAGCGCTTCCGATTTATACGGTGGCAAAAATGATACCGGATCTGTCTTCCATCCCGGAAGTGGACGGACAGCTGATGGCGGGGGATGTGCTGGCGGAATTGGTGCACCATCCGGACCGGACGACGGAGGAAGTCATTGAAGAGTATCTTAAAGACCGGCGAAGCGATATCCCGGACAAGCGCGTGCAGGAGATCATTGTGCAGATGCGTTTTATCGACTCCTACGCCACTTCGTTTTTCAGGGAGCAGGCGGTGCGTATTCTGGTGGAAAACGGAATCCGGGTCACGGCGTACGGTACGGGATGGGATCAGTGCGAGTGGAGCGATAATCCGCATCTGGATTATCGCGGAAAAGTGCTGGCACCGGAGATCCTGCCACTCATGAATGATGCCAAAATTGTGCTGAATACGATGACCTGGTTTAAGGCAGGAGCGCACGACCGGATTTTTAATGGAATGCTGGCGAAAGCGGTAGTGGTTACTGACGATTCCACGTATCTGCGCCGGGAATTTACCGATGGCAGGGAGCTTGTGATGTTCCGGCGGCAGGAGCTCGGGACGCTGCCGGAGAGAGTGTTTGATCTGTTTGGGCATCTGGATCGTGCGCAGGAGATAGCGGATTGTGGATATCTTGCCGCACAGGAAAAACATACGTGGAAAAGCCGTGCGGAGTATCTGAAGGAGTGCTTTCTGACCTGACGAATGCACATGGGCGAAGATGGGAGCGGTAAATGTAAGCTTCTGCGCGCGGTAAGGCGAACAAAGGCGGTAAGTCTCTGCGCGCAGTGCCGCAAAGAAGGTAATACATAGGATAGAGGAATGGACAGCTATGCACATATTGATGTACCGATGGAAAGCATACAATTACAGAGACATTGAGCAGACTTTTTTGCTGCTTGGACATACGGTGGACAATATCGAACAGGAACTCGGAAGCTATGACGTAAGTCCTGAATTTGAGCGGGTGATCGAGGAGAAGATCCGGGGAACGCATTACGATATGGTCTTTACGGTGAACTATTTCCCGTTGATCTCGAATGTATGTGAGCGCACAGGCGTGAAATATATTTCCTGGACATGCGACAATCCGCTGATCAGTATGTACCATGAATCGGTGTTCCACGCCTGCAATTACATTTTTACGTTTGATAAGACGAATTACCTGGAGTTCCGCGGGATGGGCGTAAAGCATATCTGGTATCTCCCGCTGGCGGTAGATACGGAGCGGATGGATGCGCTGCTCGGGGCGCCGGAAGAAGCGGGAAGATGGAAAGCCGCACAGGATCCGGAGATGCGGAAATACCGCGGAGATGTGGCGTTTGTGGGAAGCCTTTATGAACGCAATTCCTATGACAAGATCAAAAACAGGCTGCCGGAGTATTTAAGGGGATATTTTGACGCTGTTATGGAAGCGCAGCTTAATATTAGCGGAGCGAATATCGTGGAGCCGATGCTGACTACGAACATTCTCGAACAGTTGCAGGAATATTTTCAACTGGAAAAATCTGAGGGTTCTTTTTCGGATCTGGGGCTGATTTTCCAGACGACCGTGCTTGGATTCAAGATTGCGGAGATCGAGCGGAGAAGGGCGCTGATTGAACTTTCAAAGCATTACAGGGTCAATGTCTACAGCAACAGTGATGTCAGTGATCTGCTGCAGATTCAGTATTGTGGGTCGGTGGACTACTGGAGCGAGATGCCGAAGGTCTTCCGCATGTCGAAGATCAATCTAAACTTTACGATACCGAACATCAAGAGCGGCATTCCGCTGCGCATCTGGGATGTACTTGGCTGCGGGGGCTTTCTTCTGACGAACTACCAGGCAGAGATTCCGTACTATTTCAAGGAGGGGGAAGATCTCGTCTGCTTTGATGGTCTGGAAGACCTGTGTGAGAAAGTGGGGTACTATCTGGAACACGAGGAGGAGCGTAAGCGGATTGCATGGAACGGGTACCACAAGGTGCGGGAGAAGCACTCTTATATAGAAAGAATCCACACCATTCTGGATACGGTTGCAGGTGAAGACGCAAAATAAATAGGTGGCGGCGCACTGCCGGACCGCGCTAATTAAAAGGAACTGCCGCAATAAGCATATCGTGCTTTGGGCTGATAAGTAATATTATAAGAAACAGATACTTAAAAGTTCCAGATAACCATGCGGCGGCAAATTCTGACCGCAAAATCCGGTATTTCTAACCATGCCGCAGCTGGCATCCGTGATGATCCGTGTCTTTCCAAGTTTGGAGCACTCCACGGACTGTGTGCGCAAGCCAGCAGACAATTTTAGGACTTTTGTGTGTGTCCCTTGCGGCACCAGACAACAGATGGCATAAATGCCATCTTTATGTCGAACAAAACATAACCGCGCGAAGCCGATGTTTGAATTGCCATCTGCCATATTTTTAATAGCAGATGGCAACGAGTTTCGGTTCGCGCGGTTTTATATTGTCTGTGAAGAGGTGCCATTAGGGACACCAGAAAGTCCGCTCATTGTCTGCGGCTTGTCGGACACACTCCGTGAGTGTCCAAACGTGGCCAAGACACGGAATGGGATGCCAGCCACGGCATGGAAGAAATACGTGAATTTTGCTTCAAAGAATTTCCCGCCGTCTGTTTATTCTGGAACTTTTTTGTTCGCTGGTCTTCTAATAATATTACTTATCAAAGCAAAGCACGATATGCTGATTGCGACAATTCTTTCCTATATTTGCTTAGTCCTCAAACGGGATAACGGCTCCGTCATAGGTGTCGTTGATGTACTGCTTGATCTCGTCAGACTTTAATACTTTTACAAGTGCCTGGATGCCAGGGTCATTCTCATGTCCCTCTTTTACTGCAATGATGTTCACGTAGGTCTTCGCTGCCTCGGAATCGGATGCCTCGTAAGCCAATGCATCTTTTGCAACGGAGAAGCCTGCCTGTAATGCATAGTTACCGTTTAATACGACGAATGCAACCTCCGGAGCCACTCTTGCAACCTGCTCTGCTGCCAGCTCCTCGATCTTGACGTTGTGCGGGTTCTCTGCGATATCATTAACAGTTGCCTCTAAGCCGGCGCCTTCCTTTAAGGTAATGATGCCGTTATCCTGTAACAGAAGAAGTGCTCTCGCCTCGTTTGTGGTATCGTTCGGCACTGCGATGGTGTCGCCGTCAGCCAGCTCGGAGAGATCGGACTTTGTTCCCGGATAAATGCCGAACGGCTCATAGTGGATGCCGCCTGCATTGACCAGATGGGTTCCCTTCTCTTCGTTAAAGCTCTCAAGGTACGGAATGTGCTGGAAGTAGTTTGCGTCAAACTCGCCGCTTTCTACCACTTCGTTCGGCATTACATAGTCGTCGAAAATCTTGATCTCCAGATCCCATCCCTCATCGGCAAGAATCTTCTTTGCTTCCTCAAGAATCTCTGCGTGCGGTGTTGCGGATGCAGCCACTTTGATGGTGCCGCCTTCTGCTGCGGTATCGGTGCTCTCTGTGTTCTCAGCACTCACAGCCTCCTCCGTTGCAGCTACGGGCGTCTCTTCCTTTGTTGCTGCACTGGTGTCTGTGCTCTCCTCCGTGCTGCTTCCGCATCCTGCGAATGCGGATAATGCGAGCACGCCTGCCAGAATCGTTGACAATACTTTCTTTTTCATAATAGTGTCCTCCTTAAAACTTAAAAATATATGCAAATTTGTTATTGCTACTTTCTGCGATCCAGCCGATTCGCAATCTTCATTCCGATCGTCTGGAAAATCTGGAATAAAATTACCAGAAGCACCACTGTGACAACCATGATATCGGTCTGCCATCTGGTGTAACCATAGCGGATGGCAATATCTCCCAGTCCGCCTCCGCCGACGGTTCCTGCCATCGCGGAATATCCTAAAATCGTGCCAAGGGAAATCGTTGCTCCGACAATCAGAGACGTTCTCGCCTCCACCAGCATGACCTTGGTCACAATCTGAAAATCGGATGCTCCCATGGAGCGCGCTGCCTCGATGACGCCTGCATCCACCTCTTTTAATGAGGATTCTACCATTCTGGCAATGTAAGGTGCCGCCGCAATCGTCAGCGGGACGATCGTCGCCGTCGATCCGTAGCTTCTTCCCACCACAAATCTGGTGAACGGAATCAGCACAATCAGCAAAATAATAAACGGAATACTGCGCAGCAGGTTGGAAATCACATCCAGCACCTTGTAGACTGCCGCATTCGGACGGATGCCGTCCTTGTCCGTGACAGTCAGCACAATTCCCATCGGAAGTCCGATGATATATCCAAACAATGTGGACGCTAAGGTCATATACAGGGTGTCCCGGATTCCCTCCAAAAGCATGATGATTACCTGACTATTCCACATCTCCGGTCACCTCCTCAATCTCAAGTCCCTTTTCCACCAGATAAGCCTCCATCTGCTCCTGCAGCCCGGCGTCTGACGGAAGTCCCAGAATCATCTCACCCTTTGCCACTCCGCCGACATTCTTGGTATCTGCGCGGAGGATGTTCACCGGCGTACCGAACTTTAACACCATATTGGCAATGACGGGCTCAAATGCGGAATTCTCTGAGAATACAATACGAAGCTTCTTATCGTCGCCGATGCGGTCCCGCTGTCTGCTCTCACCGCTCCATCCGGTCAGCTCCGCTCCATCCGCAGTATCACCTTCCGCCCCGGAATATGACGCGGCATCCGCAGCACGGTCGCTCAAGATCAGGCTTCTCGCCACACGGGATTTCGGATGGTTGAAAATCTCCTCGACCAGGCCGACTTCCACGATGCTTCCTTTTTCCACAATCGCCACATGGCTGCAGATTTCCCGGATCACGGACATCTGATGCGTGATAATCACAATCGTGATGCCGAATTTCCGGTTGATCTCCTTTAAGAGTGCCAGAATGGACTGCGTTGTCTGCGGATCTAAGGCACTGGTTGCCTCGTCGCAGAGCAGAATCTTCGGATCCGTCGCAAGAGCTCTGGCGATCGCCACTCTCTGCTTCTGTCCGCCGGAAAGCTGTGCCGGATAAGCGTCCGCCTTGTCGGCAAGTCCGACAGTCTCGAGCAGCTCAAGCGCTCTTTTCTTCGCCTCATCCTTCTTTTTCTTCGCAATCTGCATCGGGAAACATACATTGTCCAGCACACTCTTTTGCATGAGAAGGTTGAAATGCTGGAAAATCATTGCGATGTCGCTCCGCTGCTCCCGCAGTTCTTTCTCGGTCAGCGTTCCCAGATCTCTTCCGCCGATGATAACCTCACCGCTCGTCGGCCTCTCCAGATAATTCAGACACCGCACCAGGGTACTTTTCCCGGCACCGGACATTCCAATGATTCCGTAGATGTCTCCCTCCTCAATGTCGAGCGAGATATCCCGCAGCGCTTCCACGCTGTTTCCCTTCTGCTCGAAGGTCTTTGATAAATGACGTATCGCAATTGCTGGCATGCACTGCCACCTCCTAAAATGTTATTTCAAAATATAGAACGAAAAAAGAGCAGCCCCTGCGGCTGCCCCAACCCACGCTCCATAGCGCCGGTATCTATCTGTTCTTCCAAAGATCTGAAGAATCCGGGAAAAGCCGCACAACATCTGCATCCATGCCATCACACATGGACATCTGGCGCATCCTGTCACACATCATCGCTGATCTCATCTGCCGCGCTGTGTCTCTCATACCCGTTTCCTCCTTCCTGCTTCTCCACTCCATGCTGTCTGTTATCTGCATGTGTTTTTTGATTACATTGCCTATTATAACAGGCAGTTTGGGAAAGTGTTAATACAGGAAGCCGATAGTTGGCTATAGGTGAAACCTATAGCCAACCACTACATAATTTTCTCTTTATATTTTTTCAATTCTTCGATATAGATCTGTCCGATGTGACTGATTGATGCCCCTTTGCGCTTCACATAGCCAATCCGCATCTTTTCCGTCTCCTTGAGTGGAATTGCCATGTAATCGCTGCCGTTTAGCTCCTCGCAGATAATTCCCGAGCACAGCGTGTACGCGTTCAGCCCAATCATAAAGTTTAGCAGTGTTGCCCGGTCGTTCGCCTTAATCAGCCGCTTATAATCGTAGGTGCTCTTCATCTCTTCCGCGAGGTAGAGCGAGCTGTTCCGTCCCTGGTCAAAGGACAGGCACGGATACTCGTCCAGTTCTTCCATGGAGATCACGCTCTGCCCTGCAAGCGGATGTCCCGACCACAGATAGACATAGGTATCGCAGGCAAACAGTTCCTCGAACTCCAACCCCTTCTCCCGGATGATCTTCATCAGCACCTGCTCATTAAAATCGTTCAGATACAGAACGCCGATCTCGCTCTTAAAGTTGCGTACATTCTCCATAACGTCGTATGTGGTCGTCTCGTTCGCCGCGAATTCATAGCTGTCCATCCCTGCTTTCTTTACAGTCTCCACAAACGCTTTGACCGCAAACGTATAGTGCTGCATGGACACACTGAACTTTTCCTTGCGCTGCTTCTCCACATAGCGCGCCTTAAGGATTCCGTACTGGTCGATCACCTGTCTGGCGTACCCCAGAAACTCCTCACCCTCCGGTGTGATGATGATTCCCCGGTTCGAGCGCATAAAAATCTGCAGCCCGATCTCCTGCTCCAGTTCCTTTACCGTCTCGGACAGACTGGGCTGCGATAAAAACAGACGCTTTGCCGCCTCATTCATCGATCCGCAGCCGGCTATCGTCAGTGCATATCTCAGTTGCTGTAATGTCATGAAATCTCCTTTTCCAGATAACGCTTTTTACTTGAAAAACCGCGGCCGGAAACCTCACTGACACGATTGATCACAACAAATGCATCCTCATCCACCGAATGGATCAGCTTCTCCGTCTTCGCCAGTTCCTGTATTGACACCACCGTAAGCAGCATCTCTGTCTCCCGCTCCATGTATCCGGTCTCACTTTTTAACATTGTAACACCGCGGTCGATATCTGTTAAGACTGCTTTTCTGATCTCATCGATTTTCTCACTGACTACTTTGATCTGCATCTTTGCAGTTCCAAGCATCAGGCACTTATCCAGCACCACGCTGTAGACAATCACCAGCAGAATACCATAGAGAAGCTGTTCTCCTGTACTGTCAAACGCCTGGAGCAGCAAAATCAGCATATCGAATACATAAATGGACTTTGACACCGGTATCTTAAAATAACGGTTCAACACAAGCGGCGGTATATCCATGCCGCCAGTCGATGCGCCCGCACGGATCACAACGCCGATGGCTCCTCCGATACAGATTCCTCCAAAGATCATGCAGAGAATTATATCATCCGTGATCGCATAGCCGTGCAGAAGCCGTGTAAACAGCTCCAGCGCTACCGGATAGCTGAAGGTGCTGACCAGTGTGTTAGCTGCAAATTTTTTCCCGAATACCGCAAATCCGATCAGAAACATAACCGTATTGAACAGCAGTACAAACACGGAGACGGAACAACCCATTATGTGGTGCACAAACAGCGCAATTCCCGTCGTTCCGCCGGTAATCAGTCCTCCCGGCACAATGAACATCGCCACGCCGAATGCATACAGGCAGTTTCCCAGAATCACCACGCACGTCTCAAGCACTCTTTTCCAAAATTCATTCATCTTCCCTGTCTCCTCTGATCAGATTTCTTATCAGCTTATAAATACCCCGCAGAACTGAGAACACAAGGAACATTACAATGAATCCGAATACACCCATCACAATGTCTGCAAATTCCATATTGCCGGTGCCTGTTACTTTCTGCCCGATCTCTATGGCAAACGTGATCACGATAATCAGTGTCAACACATAAATCCACGCAATTACCATGACATGCTCATGCTTTGCAAGCCATTTAAAAACAGGATACACGACAAAAATGAATCCCATTCCCATCATACCAATGACGAGAAAATGCAGTTCTTTATCTGTAAAATTGTATTCATACGCATCATTCAGACGAAGAATGTGGCTGTGAATCTTCGCAATCCATTCCACAATCCAGTACAGCAGCTCTTTCATAATTACCTCCTGCTTCTAGTTTTTGGAATAAGATTACTACGAATCTCAGCCACATGCAAGTCAGCGTATTAGCGGAATAAAATCTCAGCACAGTGTATTTTTGTACACCGTTCCCCCTTTCATAATCAGGCGCAGATGATCGGTGTCTGCAAGAACCAATACACTTTTTGTCGGATCTCCATCCACCAGAAGCAGATCTGCATAGGATCCCGCCTCCAGCACACCGATCTTTCCCTTCGGGTAAGGATTCTGGTAGGTCGTAAGCGCAAACACCTCGTTTGCAGTGCCCGTCAAAGCCCTCAGCGCCCGCATTGTGCCGAAGCGCTTTTCGTAATACCGGATATCCTCGCTCTGCTCCACCTGATAATCCGGTCCCGTGATCATCATATCCGTTCCGAACAAAAGCCTGATATCCTCATGCCGGTTTAAGATCTCGGTAGCCATCGCCTCCGCACAGCACACCATCTCGTCTTTCGGCGGCATGTTCTCTACACCGAGCATGTCCTCATACTTTTTAAACTGAGGCATGGGATTTAAAAATGCTCCTGCCGCCGCCACCTGCTCTGCCGCCGTCTCGTCGATGAGATGTGCGTGCTCGAGACTCCGCACGCCCGCTCCCAGCGCGCGCAGGATCGCCTTCGGCATATACAGATGCGCCATGACGTAGGTTCCGTAATCTGCTGCCACATCGCAGGCGGCTTTCATCTCCTCCGCTGTAAACTGTACGGTCTCAATCGGGTCACAGCTGGACATGCAGCCGCCGCCCGCCATCAGTTTGATGTGGGATGCACCGCGGTAGAACTGCTCGCGCACTGCCCGGATGATCTCCGGCACCCCGTCCGCCAAAACGGTGCTGGACGGATGCCTGTACTGGATGTCGCGATAGGTATGCGCATACTCCGAATCTCTATGCCCGCACGTCTGGCTGATGTAGGCACCGCAGGGATAGATGCGCGGTCCCGGAAGCACACCCTCGTCAAACGCCAGCTTTAATCCCTCGCTCACACTTCCCGCATCACGGAACGTGGTAAACCCGGCCATCAGCGCATCCTTACATTTTGCGACGGTCAGCACCGTGGCGTAATCCACCGGGAATTCTCCCTTTGCGAACAGACATCCCATGTGAACATGCGCGTCCGTCATTCCCGGCATCGCCACCATGCCCGTGCCGTCAAATACCTCGTCAAAATTTTCTTCCGATACTTCATCCGCAGTAATCTCTGTGACAATATCGTCCTCAATGACAATCTTTTTCCCTTGCACCAGCCCGCTGCTGTGCCCATCGAATACCGCTGCGTTTTTGATCAGTTTTTTTCTGTGTTTTTCCATGCCTTATCCTCTGTGGGACTGTGCAGCCTTACGCACACTGCCCGTCTTATGAAAATTTATCACGCACCACTTCCGCCAACAGTCTCGCTGTCATATCGACCCCCAGAGTTGCGCTGTTGACCATCAGATCCATATGGTTCATATCGTTCGGCAAATACCCCGCATACCGCATATGGTAGGCATCTCTCGCCTTGTCCACATCACGGATCATCCGCTTCGCCGCCTTTGTGTCCATGCCGAGATCATTGACACAGTTGACAATGCGGTCTTCGTACGGCGCATAGATAAAAATTCTGATCAGATGATCGCAATCCTCCAGAATTGCGTCCGCGCATCTGCCGACAATGATGCAGGATTCCTTCACGGCAAGTTTTTTTATCATCTCGCTCTCCGTCTTAAACAGGGCATCCTGTGTCGCCGTGGTTCCGCTGCCGAGTGGGAAACTCATGAACAGATACTTTGCCGACTCCTCCAGATTGCTCGCTTCCTTTAACGGAATGTTGTGAACTTTGGACGCCTCCTCCACAATATCTCTGTCGTAGTATTCAATTTCCAGAAGTTCTGCCAGTTTCTTTGCAATCGGTCTTCCCAGACTTCCAAATTGTCTTGAAATTGAAATCACATATTTCTGCATATCTTTCTCTCCTCTCCGTCTTCGCACACAGCTATGACTCTTCCTTTAAAATACGTTTTAAGAATTTTCTGGTTGTCTCCTCCTTCGGATGGTCAAAGATCTCCTCCGGCGTTCCTTTTTCCACAACCACACCGTCTGCCATAAAAATAACCTGGCTTGCCACTTCTCTTGCAAACTGCATCTCATGTGTTACCACAATCATTGTGACTCCCTGTTTTGCGAACTGTTTCATGACATTTAACACCTCACCCACCAGCTCCGGATCGAGTGCGGACGTCGGCTCGTCGAAAAGAATGACCTCTGGATTCGCCGCCATAGCCCGTGCAATTCCGACACGCTGCTGCATGCCGCCGGATAGCTGTGCCGGGTAATAATCGTACTTTCCTGCAAGACCAACCTTGTCTAACAGTTCTTTTCCGATCTTCTCCGCCTCTTCCTTTTTCATATGGCGTCCCACGGTAAGCCCCAGCGTCACATTAGAAAGAACCGTCTTGTTCACGAAGAGATTGTAATTCTGAAAAACGAAGGAAGTATTTCTCCGAATCTCCAGCTTTTCCTTATTTTTTACATTTTTTAAGTTATATTCTCTTCCGTTTAAGACCATCGAGCCTTCATCCGGTTTTTCCAGAAGATTCAGGCAGCGCAAAAAGGTGGTCTTACCGGAACCGCTCGGTCCGAGTATGACGATGACGTCCCCTTTCTGTACATCAAGATCGATTCCTCTTAAAATCACATTATCTCCAAAAACCTTTTTTACATTTCTCACTTCTAATACTGCCATAGCCCTGTTTCCTTCCTATTATAATAATGTACGATGCCGTACCGCATCTCAGCCTGCCAGTGTCTTAACGCTTTTTGAAAATTTCCGCTCCACATAGTGGCTCAGCCGCTCTAACACAATTCCGATGCCCCAGAATACCATGGCTGCCGCCACATACGCCTCCAGGTAAGAGTACGCCGCACTTGCCGCGTTGATGGAATCCGTCAGAATGTCTGACACTCCGATGACCGACACTAACGCCGTTCCCTTTACCAGCGAGAGAATATCGTTCGTGAGCGGTGGAATGACCGCCCGCACCGCCTGCGGCACAATCACATGGAAAAAGGTCTGTGCTTTTGTCAGTCCCGAGGCATATCCCGCTTCATACTGTCCCTTGTCCACGGAGATCAGACCGCTTCTTATGATTTCCGAAATACTGGCAAGACTGCAGAACACCAGAGCTGCAATCGCCACGTACATCAGACTGACATCCTTGATCGTCTTTTGTGAATGAAAAAATGCTGCGATACTGGAAAACTGCGTCGTCCAGATCAGGTAAAAGATGAGCAGAACCAGATTCATTGGAAACGCTTTGCTCAGTGCCATAAGCACATCCATAACCGACTTTAACACCGGCACTTTATAGACTCTCACCATTGCGCACCAAGGAGATCTTAGATTACGTCGCATCGGAATTCTGTGAGATCGGCGTTCTGTTGAAAAACCGTGAGAACCGCGTTCTCGACTGGGAGATGGAGCAGCAGGAACTTGATTTTCATCTGCTGGCAACCATGCGCCCCAAAGTCTATGTTCCCAGGCAGCATCCGCTCGCCGGCAAGACGAAGGTATCGATGGAAGACCTGGCTCCCTATATCTACAGCCACTATTTTCAGGGCATTGACAGTTCCAGGGACCGCTTCTTCTCCGAGGAGCTGGTGGAGAATACCGTCGCCAAAAAGACGATCTCCATCACGGACGAGATGGCGGACGCCAGCATCGGCATGGCGTTAAACACTTACACCATCGGTTCCGGCATGTCCGGGGAAAACCTGCTGGAAGAAGATTACGCCGTCATGAATCTGGACACGCATCAGAGGATTGAGCTTGGCTGGATCTCCCGCAGGGATCACGAACTCAGCAGCTTCGGCAAGCGTTTCCTGGCTCTGCTGGCAGAAAAACTCAACTCCATGCAGTTGGATTAGCGAATGGGTAATCTTTGGACACGTTTTTGTGTAATAGGAACGAAGTTTCCTATTACACGAAAAAGGGACAGGGGGCGCACAGCACTTCGTGCTGTGCAGCTCCCTGTCCCTTTTCTCCTGTCATCTGCAGGCGTATCGCTTAGTAAACATGCTTTTTCGACTTGTGGGCTTCTCTCGCTTCCTCGACCGCCTCATGGTCTGCCATATTCACCTTTGCTGCTACTTTTTTCTTCTTCAACGGATGTTTTGGATTCTTATCTGACATGATCATACGCTTCCTTTCTCTCTGTCATCCTTATCCTTCAATCGCAATGTATTTCTTCTGCTCTACTGCAGGCTTTGCTTCCTTCTTCGGAACAACCAGCGTTAAGATACCGTGCTTGAACTCAGCCTTGATATCCTCCTCGGTTACGCCCTCGCCCACATAGAAGCTCCGGCTGCAGGCACCTGCATAACGCTCTCTGCGGATGTAACGTCCGGATTCTTTCTCCTTCTCGTCCTGATCCAGTCCCTTGGCGGCACTGATGGTCAGATATCCGTCATCCAGCTCTACGGTAATCTCATCCTTCTTGAAGCCCGGAAGATCAACTTCCATCTTGTAGCCATCCTTCATCTCCTGAATATCTGTCTTCATCAGGTTACCGGCTCTTCTGCCGTACAGCTTCTTGTCAACCTTGCGCAAATCTCTGTCATCGAAAAATGGAAAATCATCAAACCAGTCATCAAATAAGTTCTCTCCAAAAATACTAGGTGTTAACATAAGTCATCTCTCCTTTTCTACTTCGTACCTGCCTTCGGCAGATACACTCATGCTGTTTCCTTGTTTCTTTGGAACCGGGATGTTCTGGGAACTCATAGAACTCATTTCCTGTTCTCCTTTTGTTCCTCTCCTTTGTTCTGACTATGTTATAACACCGTTTATTAGCACTGTCAAGTGTTGAGTGCTAATTTTCTGTGAACTTTTTGTGAAATCCTGTAATTGCTTGATTTTACAGCATTTCAAGCGTTGTTATCGTCCAACTACGCATCATTTTCCTTGATTTCCCATGTTTTCTTCCCAAAGTACCGGCATCCGGAAGATCTGCACGACGAGCGGAATTACCATGATAAACCACACGAGCGGCTCCGCCACAATGACACCGGTGTAGCCTAACATCGGCACAAGCGTGGCGGCGATCACGATTTTCCCGACCATCTCAAGCGAACTCGAAATGAGCGGCGTGATATGATCGCCCAGTCCCTGCATGGCGTTTCGGAGCACGCAGATCACCGCCGTCACATAGTAGAACAGCGTGTCGAATTTCAGGTAGTTGGTCGCATTTAAGATCACAACCTCATTCGTGCTTCCCGTCACAAGATATACCAGCCATCTGCCAATCGTGTAGCTCGCCACCGCGGAAAGCGTACACCAGATGCAGGTGTAGAAAATGCCGAGCCGGATGCCTTTTTTGACCCGGTCGATCCTGCCCGCGCCCAGATTCTGTCCGCAGTAGGTCGCCATCGTCTGTCCGAAGACGCTGAACATCGTCATAAAAATCTCGGAAATTTTCCGCGCCGCCGTGTGCGCCACGATGATGTCCTGCCCCAGCTTATTGATCGCCGTCTGGAGTGTCAGCGAGCCGATATTGACCAGCGAGCTCATAAAGCCCATCGACAGCCCCGATCCGAGCATGTTTTTCACCATCGCCGTATCCGCATCCCGGAAATCCTCCTGTGCAAGACGGAGCATTTCATACCGTCTTAGCATGTAGATCCAGCAGATCACAAACGCCAGAATCTGTGCCAGAACCGTGGCGGCGGCAGCTCCGCGCACACCCGCCTTTAACACCAGCACGAACAGAAGATCTCCCGCGATATTTAACGCCACCGACACTGCCAGAATCACGAGCGGCGTGACGGTATCCCCGAGCGCCCGAAGTGCTGCGGCACACGCGTCATAGAGGAATGTCGCAAGAAGTCCCGCTATGATGATAAATATGTAAGGTCCTGCCACCGGAATCAGATGCTCCGGCACATTTAAAAACCGCAGGATCGGCTGTAAAAACACCAGTCCTAGCACCGTCAGCACGACCGAGATCACCGTTCCGAGCACCAGGGAAGCGGCAAACGATTTTTTCACGCCCCGGATATCCTTCGCGCCGAACCGCTGCGCCGTGATGATGGCAAACCCGTTCGCCAGTCCGAGCAAAAAGCCGATGATGAGATTGGATGAGATTGCTGAGTGTCGTCGTTGCACCGACTGCAGCGAGCGCATCCTCCCCGAGAAAAGAGCCGACAATTCTCGTGTCGGTCACACTGTAGGTCAGCTGCAGCAGATTCCCCAGAAATATCGGCAGTGCAAACGCAAGAATCAGCGTTGACGGTTTTCCTTTTGTAAGATCTTTCATTCGACCGGTCTCTCCTTTTTCGCTACCGGCTTGCGCCGGATTCTGTGATACTGCGGGCGGAGCGTCACCTCCGACACCGCCACGCCCTCTCTCTGCCCCACGATATACGCCACCGCCTCCGCGACGTCCTGCGGCAGAAGATAGCTCTCCGTCTCCTCCCCCACCGTAAAGTCTGCATTGCGATACAATTCCGTCTTCGTCATATCCGGGGATACCGTCGCCACGCGCACACCGTATTTTCGCGCCTCGTCAAAGAGGCTGCACGAAAAGCTCGCAAGTCCTGCCTTTACCGCGCCGTAGGCACAGCCGTGCGGATTCGACTGCTGCGCCGTCACGGATGCGATATTGACGATGCAGCCCTTGTTTTTCTTAAACCCGCGCAGCAGCTGCTGGCTTAAAATCATCGGCACTTCCAGATCTGTGCGCACCATCTCCTGAATCTTCTTCGGGCTTAGTTCCTCGTGCAGTCCGTAGTACGCGCTGCCGGCATTGTTGACGAGCAGCGTTACCCCGGCTTCCGCCACAATCCCCCGCACCAGCTTCAACATTTTTTCCGTGTCCAGAAGATCGCAGACCACCGCATGAAACAGCGGATTATCTGCAACGTCCGGAAACTGTTCCGCGAAACTGCTGCCGAACGAGCGTCCGATGCCAAACACTTCATATCCCATTTTGCACAGTCTGGCACTGATCGCCGCCCCGATCCCGGAGGACGCCCCCGTGACAATCGCCGCCTCGTTTTCTCTACACTGCTCCATGTATTCTCTCCTTATTCCTTCCACTGGAAAATCCGCTCTGCCGGAAGATAAGCGGCAAGTTTTTCCGTCATATACTGCTCCATCTCCTCCATGAGCGCCGTCGGGTAATGGTACACCCCGCCGTCATTCTGGTAGGGGAACTGCACCACCGCCGAGTCCGGCTCATTTTTCCGCATCTTCTTCAGATAATCCTGGGAGATGCGGAAGGTTCCGACGCTGACATCCGCCAGTTTTTCCAGGTCCAGCGTCCCGCAGACCTGCGCAAACATCGCGTCATAGTGCTTCTTCCAGTCGCTGCAATAGATCATCGGGTCAAAGCAGAGACGCACCGAAAAGCCTTGTTCCATCGCCGCTTCCGCTCCTGCCAGCCGCCCGGCGAGCGAAGCCGTACCGTGCTCATATGCATCAATCACCTGCTGCGGTGAGATGGTAAACGCACAGATGACACCTGCCTCCGGCCGGACCGTCTGCCACAGGCTGCCTCCGGTTCCCTTGGTTCTAAGCTCGATGCGCAGCCGCTGCCCGCCGGTGTTCATCCTGCGCACAAACTCAATCCAGCGTGCCGCATAACCGGTCAGATGCTCTAACGCCAGCAGATCCGTGTCGTAGGACACGCACAGGTAGACCGGGTGCGCGTCAAGTCTCTTTTCCACTTCCGCAAAAATATCCTCAAGATTGACGAACACCACCAGGTTGGCGGACGGATACATTCCCTTCAGATAGCAGTATTCACAGTCAAACACGCAGTTCATCACACAGGAGGTGTAGTAAAAATGCTCATTTCCAAAGTTCTGGCAGACCGGCGCGCCGGGGTAGAGCAGCTCACCGTGCTTCGCCGCCAGAATCAGATTCTGCGCCGCATGCTGCCTGACATAGTCCTGCCTGCTCCGGCAGAAAACATCCTTATAGTGGTCGATGTCAATCACTTCCGCCTGCGGAAACTGCGCAAGCATCCGCTTAGTCTCCGGATCTTCCGCCACTTCCCGCTCCACATAAATATGGGAAAACGGCGGATTATAATAAGACCTGTTTAAGTTCTTCAAGCCGCACCTTCCCTTCCCGCCTGTCTTTGCACGGGAGCAGCCCCCGCGCATACCATTCTTCCAGTTCCGCTTTCCAGTCGTATCCGGTAAGCGCCGCATACGTGATATACTGCCGCGCCGACGCCCGCATCGTCTGCGAGCAGTGCAGCGCCGCAAAAAGCCGCTCCAGCACCGTCTCGTCTTCCTGCAAAATACCGTCGTTTCGCAGCGTCTCCTCCTCGTCTGCCGCCTCCCGCAGATTTGTAAGAAATGCCACGACCTCCTTTACATGCTGCTCCAGCAGCCCCGTGAGCGCCTCCGCCGTCATTCTCTCCTGCCCTGCAATTCCGAAATCCGATACCACCTTCAAAAAAAGCATCCGGTCCGGAGAAAAAAAGCGGATGCCTGCCTGATAGACGGCCGCCGCTTCCATATCATATAAAGCTCCGTGTGCCGCTGCTCTTTGCAGCGGCTGCATCCCGGTCACAAGTTCACGTTCCTTCCACGGGTGCCGGTACAGAATATCCGGATAGAACGTTTTCCCGGTCGCCTGCTCCGTGATCTTGTGACACACGTACAGGTCTCCGATCTGTGCGGCGTGTGCCGCCCCGTATCCGCTGTCCATGCCACTGTCTACAGTTTCACAGCCACTGTCCGCGCCAGCGTTTGCTGCCGCGCAGCAGCCGATATTGATGAGAAAGTCTGCCGCATCAGCTCCATCCTGCGCACAGACTGCGGCGACCACCGCGGCCGCCGCAATCTCCCCCACACCGGTCACAACCAGCCGGATGCCGGCGTTCTCATTGTCAAACACCTCAAATGGCGCATACGCCGTGTTCTTTTTTAATTCCAGTTCCCGGATGAATCCGTGTGCCTCCTGATAGAGCGCCGTCACCACATAAATCATCGTCTGTCTCTAACCTTTCCAATACGCCCGGATGGCGTCTTCCACAAGCTTCTCTCCGATCACAATCAGAACGTCCTGCCCGTTTGCAATCGGCTTTCGCGTGATCTCCTGCTGTGTTGCATTGATCTCCAGCCATGTGCCGTCCGAATTCTGCAAAAATCCCTTCACACGGAAAATATGTCCGCACGACGGATCTTTCAGCATCTTCTTCACCGCCGCCGTAACCGCATCCCCGTCCAGGTGCATATCCAGAAAATACAGCGATTCAAACGACTGTCCCTTCGCAAAGTCCGGCTTCTCATAGCTTGCGATGTGATAACCGCAGGAGAGAATTGTGGCAAAATCCTGATCCGGGAGCGGTTCTGCGCCCTCGCACAAAACCTTCTGATCCGCCCGCTGCTTGCAGCCGAGTGCTGTAAGCGACCGCTTCAGATGCGCGATTGTATTCCGCCGCTGCTCCTCTGTCGCCGTGTCGCACTTGCTTAAAATCATACAGCCGGCATTTGCCGCCTGCGATGCCAGCAGGTACTCCGCCTCCGGCGAAAGCGCGTCCTCCAGCCGCGCGTCCACCACAGCGATCACATTGCCGATCTCATACCACCGATCCAGCGGCTCCTCGTGCAGCACGTCAAAGAACTCGTCCATGTCGTAGATTCCCGACGGCTCCACGAGCACGCGGTCATACCCGCACATTCCCATGGCGATCAGCTTGGTGCGGAACCTTCTGCGGTGCGTCTCGGGGTCGCAGCCACCGGAGATCATCTCCAGCTCGCACTGCTCCCCCTCTAACTCCTGCAGCAGCATCATATCGACATTGACCGCGCCGAAATCATTTTCCAGGATTCCGATATTCTGCCCCTGCTCCATCAGGCGTTTCGCATATTTTTTCAAAAACGTCGTCTTCCCAGATCCGAGGAAACCCGTGATCAGATCAATTTTTACCATGGCAGTCCTCCCTATGCATCCGATCTGGAATATGCATTCTTCATCTGGCCGCTAAGTTCATATAAAACCTTGTCCAGGGTATCTGCCGTCTCCTTCTGCAGCATCTTCGCAATACTGCGGTTTGCCTCCTCGCGAAGTCTTCTGCGCATCACGGCATCCGTCTCCTTGGAGAGGAGCGCGTCGTAGTGATGGATCAGCTCGTGTCCCTTCGCCATCACATGCTCCTGATAGCGCTCGATATGGAACACCGAGCTCCGGTAGGATGCGTCTGCCATCGCCGCAATCAGCCGGCTCGACCAGTAAAAGTTCTCCGTGGACACCTCGCCCGTCGTGTTCGCCAGATATTCCGGTGTCTCCTCCACATCGGCATAGAACGGCACCAACACGTTAAATGCGTTCGACGCAAATGCCAGCCATTCAATCACGCCGTTCTCCTGCTCCATCTGCGGGCGCATCTGGATCACTGCGAGAAAATCGTTCCGGTTGATGCCGATCGAGCGGTATGCACCGCGCAGGGACTTATCCCCGTAAGCGGCATACGGATCATACGGCGTTCCCTGGAAATGGGAGGACAAGACGTATTTGACGTCCTCCACCGTCACCTTTTTCTCCGGCACCATGCACCACGGAAGATCATCCGAAACCGGTGTGAAATCCGCATGCGGTCCGTCCCACACCTTCGTGTGCGGATTCAGATAGCGCTCCATGAACCACGCACGCGGCGTGTTGTATACATGATCCGCATCGTCATGGCTGCCGAACGCGTCGCGCGGATGAAACTCGCCATCCTGTGAGAGATCCAGATGATACGTCTTTACGAATTCTTCCAGATCCGCCGAGCACATATATTCCTTCTGCTCCCCGAGGGCATCGGAAAAATCAAACCGGTCGATTCCAAGCTGGTTCGGCATGACCACATAGACATCATCCGGCACTCTGCGCGCCATCCAGTGATGTCCGCCGATTGTCTCCAGCCACCAGATCTCATCCTGATCCTGAAATGCAATGCCGTTCATCTCATAGGTGCCGTACTGCTCCAGCAGGCTTCCCAGACGTCTGACACCCTCTCTGGCGCTGCGGATATACGGAAGTACAAGACACACAAGATCTTCCTCGCCGATCCCTCCACATATCTCCGGCTGACCATCCTCTGCCTTCTGGTATACCACCAGCGGATCTACGCCGAGCACGCGCGGATTCGAGGTGATCGTCTCCGTCGCCGTCATGGCAACATGCGCCTCATTCACGCCGCTTGCCGCCCAGATACCTTTCCCGTCGACCGCATTCGGCACCGCCGTGTAGCGCATCGGCTGCTCCGGCAGCTCGATCTTCACATGTGAAATCACAGACTCGTAGTGTCGCGGCTGCTCCTCCGGATGCACGACCACAAATTTCTTCGGTGTAAAATGTCCCGAACCCGAATCGTCGTTGCGCGCAATCATCGTTGATCCATCATATGATGCTTTTTTTCCCACTAAAATCGTTGTACAAGCCATTGTCCATTCCTCCTTGGTATGTCTATCTGATTTTCCTGCCTCTTCGCCGGAAGCAGAAATTCCTGAAAGCATATTCCACATTGCATAAGAATCATAGCACTTTTCGCTTGTCTTCTACAAGTCCCATCTAGGAACCGGACGGAATCCGCACGAGAATCCGCTTCCCGCCGCGCTCCGCCATGGCAAGCACCGGCACGTGCTTTTTCCGGAGCAGATGCACCACCGGATATGCCGCAAATACATCCCCCTCGACGTAAACGGCCTCCGGACGGCACTGCAGGATCTGTTTCACATAATCCTTGTTCCGAAGCTTCCAGTCGGCTTTTTCCATCGCCACTTCACCGTAACTGCCGTCCTGTTCCAGTTCCGGCAGCTCTGGCAGCGGCATGTGATAGATCTGCGCTTCCGCCATCCCCGGCAGTTCTCTTAAAAGTTCATCCGCTGTCTCTCCGCCGCCCACGTTTACAAGCGCCTTCTCCTCCTTAAAGCTGTCCAGACTGATCCGGCATGCCTCCACTGCATCGGAAAGTTCCCCGACCGTCATGAGAAAACCGCCCTTATGGCAGAAAACGGCGCTCTCTAAACCTGATGCCTCCGCCAGTTCTTCCTTTTCCAGTCCGAGCCAGCATTCCGGGAAGCTGCACTTATAATGGAGAGAATACTCCCGCTTCTGCGGCTGGATACAGTATCCGCCCCGGTTCGACGGGAAAATCACAAACGCAATCCCGGTCTCCGACAGGCGTTTCTGGCACGGGATAAAATAGGGCAATATGAGAATCGCGGCATCGCGCTCCGCCGTCTCCCCGGACACTACGGCACGCTCATGCGCCGCCAGCACTTCCTCGATCTGACGGTCGGCGCGCTCATTTCCGCGATAGCGCTCAAATTTATTTTCAAGAATCATGCCTGCCACGCTGACCGCCTGAAAAAAGGCGGCATCGCTTCCGCCCTGCGCATCCCATGCCGGGTTAAAATTGCCAATGAGCGTCGCCAGCTCGTTTTTCTCCCCGGTGTTGTCGTTATTATCCAACGGCTGTACAAACGCCTCGTCAAATTCCGCCGCCAGCTCCTCCCCGAGGATTGCTCCCCCGAGTTCCTCCCACAGCAGTCCGAACGCCGCATAGGGCACACCGTTCTCCCGCACCCGGCTGTCTTTCTGATGATGGTCGTACCGTCCTCTTCCGATGTCAAACACGATCCCGGCAAAATTCTCCGGCACCCTGTTGCCGCGCGTAATTACAATCTCCGGATTCAGGTAAAGCAGCAGCGCCGCGGAAAACACATCGTCTGCATGAAATTTCCCTCCGTGTGTAAACGCCGCCGCGTCTTTTCTCTGAATCTGTTCCAGTAAGTCTTCCGTCATTCTTTTTCTCCCTCATTTGCTTCTTCCATCACAACACTCGCCTCCGGCGCGCTGCCCGCCTCCACATAATCGAACCGGAGCACCGCCTGCTGCCAGTTCACACTGACTCTGGCGCTTTTTTCTCGCTCCCTGCCGGCCGCGGAAATCTGTTCTAACAGTTCCCCCAAGACCTCCCTGGTGAGATACCCGCCCCTCCAGTGAAAGGTAAACGTTTTTCCTTTTTTTGCTGTCTGAAGCGCACGTTTATAGACATCCTCCATCTTCGTGAAGGAAAGCTTTTTCTCCCGATAATAAAAATGCTGTGCATCCGTACATTCCGGCGCAGGCGCGATCAGGGGCTGATGATCCCGGAATACGCTCTTGTCGCAGAGATTGAAATAATCGTACCGGATCTGTGCTCCCGCACCGAGCGTGTTGTCAAATGTGGCATCCAGATGATAATACTGCCCGCCGATTTTTACAATGTTCCACGTATGGCGGTATTTGATCCCCTTCTCTGGGCAGTTTCCGCACAGAGCAATCACGCACCAAACGCCAAGCGCATCGCAAAGCACCTTTACTGACTTTGCGATTCCCTCACAGACGCCCACACCCTGTCCGAGAGGACCTATGATCTCATGGGAATACGGCTTTTTCAGCTTATCGTAGTGCACGTTTTCGCAGATAAAGTCATGGACGTATTTTTCTTTCTCCCACTCGGAGAGATTCTGCGCCGCGCGCGCCAGTTTTTCCACCCGCGCCTTCATCGCCTTCTGGTGCTCTCTGATCTTGCCTTTTTCAAAGAGGTATTCCGGCAGGAACACAAGGTTCGCCGACTCCGGATAATACCGGTACTTGTAGCCGGTCGCCCAGAAAATCTCCGGATGATCCAGCCGCAGCAGGAAAAATACCTGATAGAGATCCTCCGCCTCAAGGCGCGGCATCGGAATGGCATCCTCCAACGCCAATAGTCCCTGCAGCATCGCATGATATGCCGCCTGCTTTGTTTTGTCCATTTTGCTGTAATAATATGCTTCCATCGTTGTCTCCGTGTAGTTATATGAGCTGGACTATGATCTGGATTTCCTGTCGGATTCCGGAATCAGCCTTCCTGTCCGGCGAGCGCCTGACTTCTCCGGTGCACTCTCCGTCTCACAAAGTAAAAACAGATTACCTGCAGGACAATCGTGATAATCCACGACGCTGGATAAGATATAAACAGAATCGCCAGTGATCTGTGGTATGGAAAAATGCCAAAAATCCACACCACTCTCGTACCAACCGTTCCGATGACCGACAACACCATCGGCACCGCGGAATATCCCATGCCGCGCAGCGCCCCCGGGAACAAATCCATCCAGCCGCAAAGAAAATAGGTGATCGTCGTGTATGCAAGGATCTCCATACCGCACGCAATTACCTCGGCATCCTCCGTGTAGATCTGTAAAATTTCCGGTCCGAACCCATAGCAGATGCATCCCAAAACCACAGCGACCACGACCGATAAGATCATGCAGTCTGCCAGCACACGATCCATGCGCTTTAATTTCCCAACGCCGTAATTCTGGCTGGTAAAACTCATGCACGCCTGTGTGATGGAGTTCACCGACACGTACAGAAAACCGAGCAGATTGTTTGCCGCCGTGTAACCTGCCATCGCCGTCGATCCGAATGAATTCACCGAAGACTGCAGAAGCACATTGGAAAAGTTAATGACCGTGCTCTGGATTCCCGCCGGAACGCCGACCGAAAAGATCTGCTTCAAGTAGTACCCTTTCATGCCAAGCTCGGAAAAACGCAGCCGGTAACTGCTCTCCGACCGGCAGAGGCACCGCAACACCAGCACACAGGAAATCATCTGCGAGATCACCGTGGCGATCGCCACACCGGCAACACCGAGCTTAAACACAATGACCAGCACCATATTCAAGCACGCGTTGATAACTCCCGCAATCATCAAAAACAGCAGCGGACGCTTCGTGTCCCCGACGGCGCGCAGGATCGCCGCGCCATAATTGTAGAGCATGAAAAACGGCATTCCCAGAAAATAAATCCGCATATAAAGTGCCGACAGCCCGATGACGTCGTCCGGTGTCCCCATCAGCGCCAGCGCTCCCCTGGAAAAAACAAGTCCCACCAGCGCCATGACAATTCCACTGACCAGTGCCAGGGTTATCGCGGTATGTACGGTCTCAGACACCTCTTTCTCACGCCCCGCCGCATAGAAACGCGCCGTCAGTACATTTGCCCCCAGCGAAATTCCGATAAACAGATTCGTGAACACGTTGATGAGCGCACTGGTCGATCCCACCGCTGCCAGCGCCTGGCTGCCGGAAAACCTGCCCACCACGATAATATCTACCGCATTGAACATCAGCTGCAAAATGCCCGATAGCATGAGCGGCAGCGAGAAGGAAATCAATTTGTCCATAATCGTTCCGTTGCACATATCGATCTCATATTTATTCTTTTTTGCCGTTGTCCGTTCCACCTCTGTCACCTCTCCTGTTCTGTGTCTTATTTGTTTCAGCCACTGCCCGTTCTATCTTTTCTTAAATCCAGTTAAAGTCTCCGCCGGTAATTGCAAGTCTTAAGAGCGCATCCATTTTCGCCACTTCCTCCTCGCCCTCGATTTTCTGCAGAAGCACTGCCGTATCAGTCACATCCGCAAGCGTTTCATCCGGCCCGATCTCATAATCAATCTCCGCAGCACAATCCGGACAGTGAATCCGCGTCATCGTCTGCAAAGACAGGAACCGATTCCCGCACTTTTTACATTCATAATATCCGCACTGCTTTGTGCCATCCGGTACATAATACATGGTAAAACCTCCTTTTGCCTGTCACTATCTACCCCATTTTAGCATGATGGCTTTTAAAACACAAATGCAGGGTATGTCTTGAATCAAGACATACCCTGCAGGGGAGAGTCGGAAGATGGCGGTAAATGACGGAGCAATGGTCTATCCTTACCAAATTGATTTTATTTGAATTACAATTTCTTCTCCACCTTCTCCAATTCATCTAACAATGCTGGTCTCCTTGGATATCTCTGCTTCAATTCCTCAATTAGAGATTTAGCAGTATCATTCCCCTTCCATTTTATAAGCTGTGCAATATTCTTCGTTATCTTTTTATATTCTCGTCTATCCTTTGCCTGAGCACAACTTTCACTTATTTCCTTATAACATAACTCATATACCTGCTCCGGATAATCCTTTACCAAATATTTTCCATAATAAAACAAATCATACGGATTCTCCATTACATCATCAAGCAATCTCTTCTTTTCATTTTCAGAAATAAGTACACTACGATAGCAAACAGTTCGCTTGCTATTCTTTAATTCATCTAATAAGCTTTCGTAATTATCATTCCATGCACCGTGCTCTTTATTAATCTGTTTCAAAACATCCCAGAACTTCTCATTTCCCATTAATAGCAGTTTTTTTGCCTGTGCGATTTGCTTTTCCGTGTTGTTTGCTGTCTTGTATATGTCATATAGCATGTTATTCCAATCTTCCGGATTACTGCTACGATAATGCCATGTCTCTTCTTCGTTTGCTTTCTCTAAACAAAGTTTCTCTGCTTCATCATAATTCTTGTCTTCCATAGCATCCCTAATAGCTATAATACGGAGTTCATTTATCGAAGTATTCTGATATAGTTCCTTCTGTGTATTCTTTTTGCCATATAAATGTCTATGTAAAAGATATCTTACAATCAAATCTTCTTTTTTCGTATATTCCGGGAAATAATCCTCCCGTGAAATTTCCAAAAGGGTATCCAAAACCTTTTCAAGCTTCTTTGCACTCTTTTCGTCGCATAGGCAAATTCCACATTTCAGCAAGTCATAACGCCAGTCAGTCCAACCATCAAATACACTCTTTTTTGCCTCTTTTATAATTAATGTAAGTGCTTGATCACGCATTTGTTTGTCCTGTTTTTTGATTTCTTTTGTGCATTGATCTATCAGTTCGTATGTACACATGATAACATCCGTAAGCATTCCCGAACTGCTATCCGCATGAGATGCTAACTTAACACCGGCTATCAAAATGTATGTAGTCGCCTCAAGTGCAACCAAATAAGCACGCATTTCTAAAGTCTCAGCACACATATCAAGACAGTCATGCATATCCATACAAATACTATCGCAACTGCTCCAACCAATGTATCCCCGATGGGTGTTACATTTAATTGATGCAGTGATTGTGTTTTTCACTATCGATATAATATCTTCTGTGGGTATCATAGCAGCCCCTTTCTTTTATTCAACAATATCAATCTTATGTCTTTCACACCATTGCCTTGCGATTTTTTCATAAGCTTCATCACGACGTATTTTTTTCATCGTGTCAGGCGCAATTTCTGCCTTTTACGCAAATCAGATTTGCTCATTTTTTTATCCACTAATAATTTTCATAATTTGTTATATGACACAGCCATAGCAATATCTCCTACTCTCACTCCATATCGTCTATTTTTTACACATTTATTATATCAATGAAACTCGGAATAAACTCTCTGAAGTACCTTCTATTTTTCCAATCATTTATATTACCAATAAATGCTATTCTATATTTTGCTCTGGTGCATGCAACATTAAGTATATTAGCTTTCTTTACCACCCAATTCATTGCACCTGTACTTTTATTTGAACAACCTAATACCAAAAGTACCTCATTCGCATCTTTCCCTTGAAAAGTATGTACTGTACCAACACAATTTTTCGTCCACTTTGACAAAATTTGCTTATCATATCCTTTTACTGAAAAGTAGCTAATGATAAACTTACGCATTGATTCTGCAACTGTTCTAAAAGGTGTAATTATAAAAATCTTATCATCTGTCTCAAACAAATCTGAATATATATGTACTGCATCTTCCATTAATTGGCATACTCTCTCTGCTTGATTTTTCACAAAATGATCCTTACCACCATTTTCTTCCCCTTCCACATTAATCCATCCAGATTTTTTTATCAAAAATAGATTTTCCGGTTTCAAATATTCTTCCTTCTTATTTGTTTTATTAAACATTCTATTGTCATATGAAATCAAATTTGAAATAGAAAACATTGGTTCTATGCACCTTCTGTGAACAACCAACGGGCAACCAACCTGACGTTCCCCGATCATACCATTAAACTCATTTATATTATCAGAAAAAGTCTGAACTGAATTTTCAATCACCTTATATGCATTTGCTACGCATGTACTATCAGCTAGTATATCAATTAACACTTTAGGAATTGTTACAACAGGTTCTACTTGCAACGGATCTCCCACAACAACAGCCCGCCTTGTTCTATAAATTGCTCCTAAAGCAGACTGTGGAACTGCCTGTCCGGATTCGTCAATGATAAGCATACCTAAACTCATATTCCCAGCATGTTTTAAAAATCTTCCCACCGAAGCAAAAGTAGAAGACAACACAGGTATCACTACTGACAATGAATTAAACAAATGTGGAAACATCTGTTGTTTTTCTGCTATTGTGTATTTTCCATTGTTATATGCTTCATATACAAACAGATTTCTTTTTATATATGGCGATTCTAAAATAAACGCTTTTCGCACTTGTAATGAAGCATAAAACAATGCCTCCCTCGCCATATCATATTCCACAAATGTCCATGGACACGCATTCTGCGAATCCTCAGATTCCTTAATATTTTTATAGAAATTCCTATCCGCAAAATTATTTTTGTATTTGTTTTTTAAAGACTCATTATCTCCATATATTTTTTCTTCAAGTATCTGTACCTGCTTTTCTAAAGTAGAGATTATACTATATTGCTTTTCAATTTTTGTACATACTTCTTCTGTATTTTTCACAACCAAACTATATCTATGTTTAATATCTTCGTGCTTAATTATTAACTCATCAATATATTTTTGTTTTTCAGCAATATGCCTGCCTATTTTCCCTATCCCAAAAAGGATACGCAGTTTCTTAAAAATAGAGCTATGTTCCTTAATATACTTAATTTCCTCTTCCTGCTCTAAAGTCGCCTGTTCATTACTTTCTAATTCCGTTCTTACCTCATTTAACTTTACATTTAACTGCTCCTTTTCTATGAGCAACTGTTTTAAATCCAATTTACTCTTCGCAAAACTCTCTCCTTCTTTATAAAAATCATCCAAGAGTTTTTGGTCTTTTTTTATGCCTTCTCTTAATAACAAAACCTTTCCTTTAGCTACATTAAACTTATCAACAGCTTCCTCCCACGAAATACTATCTTCTCTTGCAAGATCTAATGTCACTTTATCTGAAGCATCATTTTTTTTAGCAAATACACAAGATTCTAAAACTTCTGTAACATAGGATTTTCTACCCATACGAGCTGATATTAATCCCCATGCACCGCCCTCTTTACCTAAAAGATTATCTGCTACCGCTGAAAAATACACTTCTTTATTTATTTCTCTGTCAAAGTAATCTGTCCTAGTTTTATCCTTTCCCATATCGCAAGATTTCGGTAAATCGAGTGTGACATTTTCTACAGCTCCATTATTATTTGATACCACAAGAATTCCATATTTAGAAATTTCTTCTGGTATTTCATAATATTTTTCTGTATAACTAGCATTTGATGCGGATTCAACTTTCCTAGGAACAAAATTACTACCACCTATTCCTTTTTTAATTAAAACTTCTGCTAATTGGACAACATTTGAAGCTATTATTTCTTTCAAAAGAGTTGTTTTTCCCGTTCCTGGTGGTCCATTTACTGAAAATATTTTTTCTTTTCTATCCTTTTCTGATATAGCTATGTTTATAGCTATTTGCTGCATTAATGTCGGAGAAAACTTTGATGGATATTTTCCCATTGGAAATCTATCTACTTCCAACCATTTTTTCATGGAACAAACATCGCTATCTATCATTATCCTTTTTTGTTTTTCTTCCAATAATGAAGTGGTATATTTTATCAAATTCTCATTATTCTCATAGTTTTTCTGAACATTTTCTATTTCGTCCAAATAAAAACTGGTAAAGTCACTTGTTTCATCTTCTTTTTTCAAACCTTTGCACGCATATACTTTATCCGAAGCACTTTTTAGCCCAATTTCACTTTCAGACTTAATTCTCAGTTTATCAAATATAATATTTTTTACTATTGTTACATCTTCAAACTCCAATATTCGTACATTATTTTGTTTAAGTATTTCATTTACTTCTTCATTTAGCTTCCATATATTTTCTTGCATAATATTAACATTTATGCCCTCGGCTTTTATCATGCAAAGTACAGCGTAAAAGAACGGACTGACTTGCAAACCCTCTTCTGTAATTTTCCCATCTAAATCTATCTGAACAGAAAAAGCATAAAACCGTCCTGTCAATTCATTTATCTCCGCATATTTTTCCCTATCCAATTTACATTTTTCAGCCATTTTTTCAACAAAATCTTTAGTTCTATAACAGCCACAATAAATATTTGCTCGATTATATAAACTCTCATCAGATTTGTTCTTCTGTCTCAAATACTCATTATGAGCCTTGTATCTTTTTAATGGCAAACTTCTGATACTGTGATCATTGTAATACGCATCGAACGGAATATTCTGTTTTCCCTCTTTTATTGTTAAAACCAATGCCGGATAATCTGATGGTGTAAAATATTCTTCTAATTTCCAAAAATTAAATATCTTATTACATTCCGCTGTTAAAGAGCTGTTTATCATTATATACCTACTTTCTAATTGGAACACACATGGCTATGCTTCAGCTTCAGCTCCATTTCATCTTCCATTTTTACAAATCCATACTTTTCATATAACGGTCGTCCCATCTCTGTCGCCTCTAAAGCAATCTGTGATACGCCCTGTTTCCTTACATCCTTTACAAGTAAATCTAATGTATGAAATGCAATCCCCTGTCTCCGATATTCTGATGCCGTATACATATTCATAATGTACGCCTTTTTACCAGTTGGATTATGATATGTTGGCATAACCTGATAAAAGCTGACACCGCCGGCACCAATAAAAATTTCGTTATCATACACAAGATATGCAATATGCTCACCATTTTCTAATGTTCGCTTATAATACTCATAGGATTCTTTTTCCACCAATGACATATCCACATCATCCGACAGTTTATTGGCAGCACGAAGGACAATGATTCTTGTTCTTACCAGTTCATTGATATTTTCTATCGTTGCTTTTTTGTATTCATAGATTTCTTTCATCCTACACCTCTACCAGCAAAGACTCTCCCTCAGAATAATCTCCGCTAGTCCATTTCCCTTTCTCCGAAAGTTCCATTTTCCCTTTCTCTAACACCATTGGTACACTATGACACTTACGTTCCAGATTAACTTTCATGCTGCGGTAACCAGCGACTCCCTTGTGCGAGTGGGAGATCTTCTTTTATTTGATTCTGTACTTCTGATTTATGGGTATAACAATCAGCTTTCCTGCGTTTTAGGTAGTTATAGTAAGCATTTGGACAGATTTCCAGCCTTCTGAGAAGCCAGCGCCGGCCAAATTCAATATGATGTTGTTCTGTGAATCGATAAGCCTCTAATCGATTTCCTTTGCAAAGAATGCCGCTGCTTTTTTAGGAATAGATTCTCTTTTTTGCTTCTTCCAGTTCTTTTCGTAACCGGAGATTCTCCTTCATGAGTTCCATTTCATTTGGTAAATCAGGATCTTCGTGAGCTTTAGCTTGACATTCTTTGCTTAATTCGCTGCACCACTTGGAAATGCTGGCTTTGGATACCCCATACTCAGCAGTGATGCTTTTGCAGGTACGCCCTCTTCCGTATGAAGGCGTACAATTTTCTTCCTAAATTCAGGAGTGTAACTTTGTGGCATAACCTATTATTATTTTTCATGAAGCATAAAATTTTTAATCATTTATTCAGTAACAATTTCCTTTTCAAAAAGCCCTATATCTTCTTTGGGATATGCGATACCATATACTTCACTTTTTCCTTCATTCTTTTCTATATGTATAATACGTTTATTAGCCAAAAAATAAAAGCTGTCTTTATCGTCATGTATTTTATACATCCAAGCTTCCTTATTTACAATTTCTTTGCCTATATTTTTATGTATGAATGAACCTCGTCGTATTCCATTTGGTTGACTCAAATTTCCCTCCACACCATCTTCCTTTGACAGTTCAATTAAAATATCCCAAAATCCTTCAAAAATCCCCATCAACATCATATACTGTACAAACATCATTCTATCTACCAAATCAATAAAAATATCATTCATCCCCTTATTACACAGCTCAGGTTTGTGCTCACCTATATAAGGAACATAATTACTCTTTCTCAGTTCCAACTCATATTCATCATTCATTGATAAGAATTGTGCATTTTTTAGCAAGAAAACTTTTAGCCCAGATCTCTCAACTGCCATTTGTAAATCCATAACTGCATTCTTTACTTTCATGATTTTTAATAAATCTTTAACATCATCGTCATCATATTTTGAGCAAATAATAGCATCACTTAGTTTAACAGCTATTTTCCCCATCTTTTCACTAATATCCGACATCTTTTTAAACTCATCATTCTCAAGTACATACTTCGCAGTATCCAAAATAAGCTTATCTCCATTATCCAAATCATTTTTTACATACTGCTTCATTTTTTCATAAGTAATTGACCAACCATAAAAGTGATTTCTGGAGCACTCATGCTCTACACACTGATTATAAATTTGATAGTGACTAACCACTTTTTCTCCATGCTTGTTGTGCTCATCTCTAAGAGAAACATATATATTTTTTATCTCCTTACCCAATTCTGTTTTATTTAATGCTTTACCTAATCTAATGGAATACTCAATAATATTCATTTAATCATCTCCCCTCAACAACTCTTGTAATTTATAGGTGATAATTCTTGAAACAATCCCTATCATTTTTTTAATACCTGTTTCTTTTATTTCATCCATTCCTTTTCCATGTATCATAGAATTTCTTTTATTTCTAAAGAAAGCTATCAATTTCATTTCATCTTCTGTAATTGGAACATCCAATCGCTTCACCATTCTTTGCAATTTACTGTTAAAACTTGCTTCTTTTAATTTTGAAGCCAAATAGCTATTCATGTCGCTTTCAAGCTTCTCCAAAATCTGGGCATCAGCATTTTCTAAACCTTCCGTTTTTATTTTTACACTTATGTTTTGAGTAAGTGTTTTCATCAATGATTGCTCTTTTATCCCATACTCATTCAATTTATCCTCAACAATCGTATTGCCCTTTTCCTTATATAAACAGAATTCTAATGCCATTACGCAATATATAATATTATCACCTTTATTTGTAGAGTTTCCAACCTTGTTTATCCATCGTATTGCATTAAAAAGACTTTCGATTTTTTTATTTTTTTCCTGAGTGCACTTTATGTAACATTTCTCAATCCAATCAGACTCTATATTATTTATGTCCACATCATCTAATTCTCTAACATGAGGTTCAATTCGCTCGTTACCTGATACACAAATAGCTTGTCTATCCATACAATCTTCTATATAAGCAATATTCATCAAGCTAATTTCAGGAAAGAGCTTACTCGCATCCCAATGTTCGCACATGTCCCCTATACCAAAATACTCTGCCAGACAATCATTTTTAGCAAAAAACGCAACTAAATCCACAACTCTCATCAACTTTTCTTTAGCTAACGAATATGCTTCATAATGATTCGTGGCCCTTTGATCTGTCCATATTATAACTCGCTCATCTGCACCTCCTTTTTCAAGAAGTTCTTCAAACTCCGAACTGACTTTTATCTCTTCTCCTATTCGTACATCTCCGACAGAGCAGGATCCATTTAGTAATTTTAAATTATTTATTGCCATAGCAACCAAAAAGGTTCTCTCTGCCTTCATTTCATTTGGCACCGCAACACCATTAATATCTATATCAACCGACTCAAGCATATATTTTATAATCACAAAAGGATTTCGTATGTTTTGAAACACAAGATTATTTATAACCATATGTCCTAACATATACATCGGATAAGACATCAATTTTAATGTATACTGCTTATTGCTTTTATCAATCTTGAATATTATGCCTTTTTCTCTATACTCAATGCCAGCTATATTTATTATTAATTCTATATCAGTTTGAAGACTTACTTTTTGGATTTTCTCATCTAATTGCATCTCATGAATCGTGAATTTGCATGAAAAATCTTCAAATAACACCCCCACTATTTCATCTATAACATATTCATTTTCATTAATAATCATCTTTATAGACATGCTTACCATATCAGCATAAACATCATAAAATATTTTTGTTCCCTTTATAGCAATAATGCCTTTATCTTTAAGATTATCTTTATTTCGCTCTACTACATCATGAATGTCATCAAAAGCCACACCTTTGTTAAAATGTAATTCTGAATCTTGTTCCTTTCCAATCTTACATTTTAGTATTTCTATTTGATGTAATGACAAAAAAGTTCCTTTATTTCTGAGCACATCATATCCAAATATTGCATTTTCTTTTCTTTCATTAGTACAAAAAATGCTTATAAAACCCATACCCTTTTCGCATATTAGGTATACACCGGTACAAACGCCATTATAATCTGGCATTTCTATTTTTCCATGTAAAACAGGAAGTTCTCTTAAGAATTTTTGTCCATCAAGCATACAAACCTCCTCCTATTCACAATTTCTAATAATTTTCATTCATGTACTTGCTAATCTTATAAACAGAATTATTTGTATTCCCCTCTGATTCTACATAACCTGTCCCAACCAATATCTTCAAATATCTTCTTACGGTTGCTGCAGATTTTCCACTAACTGCTTCAGCCTCCTTCGGTGTTATTTCACCCTTTTCTTCAATAAATTTGATTAACTTCTCTAATTTACTAAAATCGCTTGCTTTTAAAACTTCGCTTAAAACTTCGCTCAAACTTCGCTCATTTTTTTCGTTCACTTCGCTCAAACTTCGCTCATTAACGTCCTTATTAAATGCTTCATGTATAAACAACCTAGTTATAAAATAACTTCTATCCTCATCCGTCTCATGAATATCCTTAAGGACACCGCCTATCCTGTTGGCAGACAGGATAGGCATTTTTATTTTCGCCTGCTCTTCCTCGAAAAGCTTTTCTCTTTATCGAGAAAGGCAAGCAACGCTATAATCAAGCTACCAAAAGACATCAACAATGCTAATATCCCAATGAAAATCGAAATGATCTCATAAGCCGTCATCGGCGCTAATCAAGCACCACCAGACACTTAACGCCCTGTCATGGGTACTTTCCTTAAAGAGTACCCTAACATATATCATATGTTCTGCAAGAACAATTGTAATTTGAATCTTATTTTATAGACTCATCCCCTATAAATATTTTAATACATCAGATAAGTTATTAATTTCCATATCAGCTTTTTCACTCTCATCTGTTATATTCCACAAACTTCCAAATCCCTGTTTTACCCATATAGTTTTCATACCCAACTGTTTTGCGGGTACAATATCATTATCAATACGGTCACCAATCATGACTGCATTCTCTGGCTTACAACTGCTTCTTTCCAATGCAATTTCGAATATGCGCCTATCTGGTTTTGAAACGCCTTCTTCTGCTGATGCGATAATCAAATCAAGATATTTTCGTACTCCAAGATTTTCTAATCTCTCAGAAGTTCCTAATGATTGGTTTGCAATTACACCAATTTTATAAATTCTACTTAACTTTTTCAAACAATCTTTAGTATCTGTATACAGCCTCTCGTATTGCGATTCCCATTTAGGTAATTTCACCCCCAATTGCCTTGCTACCTCTAAATCTCCTTTTTTGTTTTCTTTATAAAACGACATGGCATATTTATAAATTTGCTCGTAAGTTAAACCTGATAAATCCGCTATCCTTTTCATCCTGTCTTCATAAACTTTGCTTTCATCAACCAATGTCGATCCAACATCAAAAAATAGCCATTTTATTTCGTCCTTTTTGGGCAAAATCCTCTTTTTCTTGCTTCTTCTAGCAGTTTGGGTTGAATTTCTGGGTAAGTCCAATTAATCGGTAGTTCATCCATAATTGCTATTTTTTCAATTTCACTGTGAAGCTCTTTTTCAAATGTATGTATATCTGAGAAGAATAATTTTCCAAAAGTCTCCATTCCATCGAAATTATCTGGTGCAGTCACAGAATATATACAAATTGGAGTAATATCAAAAGTTATTGCTCCTGTTTCTTCATATAGTTCTCGTTTGGCTGTTTCAAGAATATCCTCACCATCTTCTCTATGTCCCCCCGGTGCCTCCCATGTATTTCTTTCCTTGTGCTTGCAAAATACCCATTTACCATTATGTCTGGCAATAATAACTGCAAACTTCAGCATTGAATCATTAATACTATCATAAAAATTCACTTTCGTCATATAATGCTCCTTATTAGATTTCATCTATTTTCTTGCCATTATTGCTCTCACAAATAGAGCCAAACTAGAGCCATTTGATAAAGCAAATGCCGGAAGCCCACATAAATACAGGCTTTCGGCATTTTAGTCCGTTATTCAAATTCCCTACAGGTTAAGTTATTTCCTGTGTTTGAGTAGTTTTTTGCTTTCAGAAACAGCATCTTCTCGTCTATTTCTCTTTATTATTTTCAGTTTTCAAAATTTCAGGTATCATTCGGGTATCACGAATGGGTATCAATGTTCCTACCGGTATTATGACTCTGATGAAGTTAATTTACAAGTGGTAAATCCCGATTATTCATCACCACAACCTACCAACATCTATATATCATTCAATTACCTTTTATTCTGCTTATTTTCTTTATTCAATTTCCAAAGAAAATATCCGGGGCGCTCTCTCACATCACCAAATAATTTGACTGTGTCTTTTATTCCACCAATTGCAGCTACTGACGCCGCAATTAAGCTTAACATATTATTTCCGCTCATCATACTATTTGTAAGCAATGAGCCAGTTGCTATCGTTGTTTCTATCCCAAGGGATCTGATTAGCGAACGCGTTTCTCGATTTATTTGATTTATATATGTTTCATTAATCGCATATGTCACTTCTTGCAATTCATTTTCTAATTGTTCATTGTCCTTTATGTTTGACAAATGCAATAATTTTTCGCCAAGTTCAGTTCTAAAATTTGCAAAGCTCTCTCCATAATCATTTCGAATACTAATAATATCAGCTATTTTACTATTCTCTAATACTGGAACATCAAGTCGAAGAGCCATATTGGCAATCTGGCTATCAACAGATTGTTTCCCCATCTCTTTTGACAACAATTGTGCCTTCAATGTAGATTGCGTTAGATACATTGTATTTAATCTACTTGCTAAATAAACTTCTTGAAAAGTTTCATCATACATATGTAAACATGCTTTATTTACCGATTGATCTAGCCAAATATTAAAAGTATCCTGTGAAATATTGTCAGGTGTAAAAAACCTAAATGTGGCCCTTCTTGTGTTTTCATCAAAATCAACTACTTCACTTTCTTGATATTGAACAATTTCTCCATTTTTAAATCCACAATCGGGGAAATGGATAAATAATCCTGTTCCTCTAGTCAATGGTTTGTCTAACTCAACACGTAAACCTCCATCCATCCTAACTGTGTTATGTACTTGAACATTCTTTTTAAGAAACTCCATTATAGGTTGAGGAAGACTCTTGCTAAAGTTATTTGCATCATAAGTAATAGGCACATTCATTGGTGCCTCATGCAAATATGAAATCGGAATATATTTAACATAGTTGCATACAACCAGTATTGTGCTTTCCTTCATATATTTTAATGCAGCTACCAACTGTTCTCTATCAATAGTATTATCACTATTCATTCCATAATATTCAGCCATAACTTTAGTAGAATTGCTTTTTTTCTCGGTTAATTCAAATAATGGATCTGAAATAGTTACTACATCTACATAAAGAGCCAGCTGCTTTAACAATTCTTCTCTTGGTCGTTCCGAAAAAGATTCTATTGTCACAGCAATTTTTCTTGAATCAGATATTATTTCTCTACAAATTTCCCCCATGTTTGAAATAACATATTCTCTGTATCTGTTCAATTCTTTCTCTATTTCATAATCGCTTAACGCACTGAACTTATCCTCCAACCCAGAACCAAACAAAATGCTTTCCGTCAGAAAATCAAAATTAATATGTGACATAAACCTTCTCTCCTTTTATGTGTATTCTTCTAAAATTTCATTGTTACAAAAAATGTGAGTAATATCCATTACTGCAGTTGATAAAACCAGCCTTTAGTTTGGCTCTTTATAACCTTGAGCATTATATTCTTGTAATGCTTTCTGACTCTATTTTCTTAATTGCATCTTCTTGTCTATGCTCTCCCTCGACATTAATTTCATGTTCTATCTTTACAATACTAATAATCTCCTGAGCAATTGTTATGCCTAAGCAAATACAAGAGAGCATACGGGCTTTACTGCCGACATCCTCAACCTTTAGGGCTACCAACATAAATATTACCATTCCGACTGTCAATAGCAGAATATATACTGAACTAATCCAAATGTATTGCTTCTTTTTATCCAATCTCGTGCGTATATACGCCACTATCAAAACAGCAAATGACATTGTCGCAACTATAAAATCCGTAATATTTGCCATCTCATCCATAAACTGATATTTCAATAAATATAAAATCGTACCAGCAAATATGCAAAATACAATCACTGGAAAAACAAGTCCCATCCTATTTGTAACCTTTTGTATTGCCAACCATGTTTCCTTCTCTTTAACTTTTTTACTCTTTTTATTTTCTTGAGATTTTATGTAATTTTTCGCACTATTCATACACCTCAGTCCTTTCCAAGTATTTCTGTCTCATCATCCATGATGACATCTCGAAATTTTCTGCCCTGAATTACGCAATTATCAAGAACATCCTCTAAGTCCGAATACCAACCTATCAACTCGAAACTCTCTGACATAGGATATCCTGTTTTTTCGCAATGAAGTATCACTACATCATATTGCCCTGTTCTTCCATCCGGCAAGATAATAACATTTTTCTCATCCTGCGGTTCTCTGCACATTCTGTAATATACATCTTTATATCTAAACTCTATTCCCATAAACTTTTGTCTGTCTAAATTATCAGATGGAATAGATCTTCCTGATTCATATTCATAAATGAATTCTTCCAAATTCGTATACTCATTCATTCTCATGATAATCCATATCTCCTTTTTATTTTTTTAATAAGTGCTTCTTCTTCCTTCGAAATGGGTATTCCCTTATCACTATGATCCAAGTTTAAGTGTTTGTGTGGCATTAAGCCGTGATGCTGATGCATCAGATCAATACTGACTACCTGACTGTGTGTTTCATCATAAAATGTGAGATGTTTGAGTTTACCATTTTGCACAATGGCGTATGACCTATTTGCTGTATGAGAAAATTCAGGTGCTTTTACAGAACCACTATCCTGAATAATCACTTGAATTCCATCCACCTCACCTACAGAATGATAATTCTGTCCACCTTCTTTAAAATGGAAGTTACCTAAATCAACATTTTCAAATGCGCCTCTACTTCCCATATTATATCACATCCCTTCTCTCAAAAATATTAGATTCCTTAAATAATGAAAGCTGCTCATATTCTTGTTTTTTCTTGTTAAATGCTTCCGTGTACTTAATGTTTATAAACCTTCCGGTCATCCCATCAAGCATGTTTCCATATACGATAATCAACGGCGGTGAAATCCTATTTTTCATTTCATTAAAACCATTAAGGAAAATCTCTGGATTTTCTCTGCACCCAAGGGTAGAGATTATTACAATAGAACCTTTTTCAATACCGCTAAAACAGATATCATATGTATCTTCTCCCCACCATGAAATAACAGGAAGAACTATGCATTGATATGACTGCCACAAGCAGCCTAACCACCGGCTCATAAAAACGTTATGCTGAATCTCATTTTTGTTCATCCCTGGGTATACACTGTAATCAGGTGTACCTATTGCCATCACTGACTGGAATCTTGGAATATACTTCATAGGGTCATTCCAGTATTTCAAAAGATTTTTATCATAATTAAATGGAAGCACCAGCTTCTTACTGTTATTCTCTTTGGTAGTAAGATTTTGTATTCCTACAGGAATCATATTTTCAAAATCTATCTGTTCTTCAGATGTCCTATGTATTACAGGCATGTTATACTGATCTAGTATATGGTCCCCCAATAATGGACGTATCACTTTGAACTTTTCTTCTTCTGATAATCCGTGTATCAATTTAATCACCAACTTGTTTTATAATATGCTTGTTCGCTTATTTCTAACGCATGTTTTAAAAATAATAGGGCAACGCCCTTTGTTTTATATAATATGCTTGTTCGCTTATTTCTAACGCTTAGAATATCACACAAATTTTCACAAGTCAATTATATTTTTACTTTTCCTATTTCTTATATCGGTGGTATCAGCTTACACAACTAACTGATACCACAAATTTTACCTTAGACTTTCTTATTTTCAGGTTTATACGTCATTGTGAAAACAAAATCAAGCAACCACTTTTGGAAGGATTGATTATTCTTATTTCGTACATCATCTTGAAATGCATTGTATAACTCCATACCACTTGTAACGCTTTTAAATATTGCTTCCTTTGTAGCACGGTCACTCTCATCTCTTGCATTTTGCGCATCAGAATATTTCATTGCATTTTGATAAAACTCATCTTGTGCAACAATATCCGGCAAATCGGCTATTTGCTTCTTTATCCTATCTTCGTCTGTCCATTCACAATTTCCCCATATATCATGAAACGTTGCAATTATATTAGAAAGTGTATCTAATTCAGGTACAGGTATTCCAACATCCGTCTTTACCGGTACGGCATCAATCTCCGAATCCTCGTCTTCAAGTTTTATGCTTATGGTATCCTGAGCAATCAGGCGATAACTTTCCAACTCTACATCTTCTGTTATTTCATCAATATTACCATCATCCGGTTTCGGCAACTTACTTATTAAGAACGAAAGGAAGATAGATAGTTTCTCCCACTCCATAGAACCATATGGCAATATAGCGGACAAGAAATTATATGTACGAACAAATGTCTTTGCCGAACTCTTAAAATCAATTTGCTCCTCAAATTCCAATTCTTTATAACGTTCTACACATTTATCAATAATTGAATCAATTTCCGTTCTGTCAGCATTATTCAAATACAATTCAGCAACACTTGTTACCTCTTCGTCATCATAGACTTCCAAAGGCTCCATTTCATCGACCAAATCGTTTAATTTATTTGCATCTGTCTCTCCTGAAAGAATCGTTGTCTTGTAATATTTATCAAATGCTACTTTTATATCTGCGGCATCATTTTGAAAATCTAATACAAATACATCATTTTTATCTGAATGGCACCGATTAAGTCTCGATAATGTCTGTACCGCCTTAATATCTGACAACCCTTTATCTACATACATTGTATGCAACAATGGTTCATCATATCCTGTTTGGAATTTATTGGCTACAATAAGCAATCTGTAAGGGTCTTTCCTAAATGTTTTCTCTATCTGTGAACTTGGAAAACCATTAAGTTTTGCCTCATTATAGGATACTCCTTCATATGTGTAATCTCCTGAGAAAGCTACCATAGCCTTATATGGGCTTTTTCTCTCCTCCAGCAGTTTAGAAATTGCCATATAATATTCAATAGCCCTCTTAATACTGTTAGCAACAACCATAGCCCGTCCTTGTCCCTTTATTTTGTGACGAACCTCTGTATGAAAATGCTCTACAATAATACCGGCTTTTTCCTTGACAGCTATCTTCTGGGTTTCCACATAATATCTAAGCATCCTCTGTGCCTGCTTTTTATCAAACAAAGGATCTGATTCTACTGTTTTCACAATATGATAATAGCTATTGTAAGTTGTATAATATCTCAAGACATCGAGAATAAATTTCTCCTCTATCGCCTGCTTCATTGTATACACATAATGCGGCTTTGCTTTCTGTGTACCATCCTCATTCATAATTGGATTGCCATGCTCATCAAACATTTTTTCTCCGAACATTTCCAATGTCTTGTTTTTCGGTGTAGCAGTAAATGCAAAATAACTTGCATTTGAGGCCATTTTCTTGCCCTCAATAAGCTTATTTAACTTATCCTCAAATGCATCATCATCGTCATATACATTTCCAGACACAACAATATTCATCTTAGCAGCAAGACTGCCATTCTGACTGGAATGTGCTTCGTCAATAATGATAGCAAAATTCTTATTCTTGTAATCTGCAGAAATAGCATCAAGAATAAATTGAAATTTATGAACGATTGTAATAATTATTTTCTTTCCTTCGTCCATGAGATTCTTCAATGTGGCAGCATCTTTCGCCCATCCCACCGTGCTTGACACCTGCATAAACTGTTTTATGGTATCTCTTATCTGCTTATCCAAATTAATTCTATCTGTTACAACAATGATAGTATCAAATACATCTTTTTTATCCTTTTGAAGTGTCACAAGTTGGTGTGCAAGCCACGCAATAGAGTTTGACTTGCCTGAGCCAGCACTATGTTGAATTAAGTACCGATGTCCCGGACCATCCTTCTTCGCATCTGCCAACAAAGATGTTACAACGGAAAGCTGATGATATCTCGGAAATATCTGTTTATAAGACTTATGCCCGGTGTCCTCATCCTTTTCCTCTGTTATCTGTACATAGTTTTCTAATATATTTGCCAAGCAATCTTTCGCCAAAATGTCTTTCCATAGATAATCTGTTTTTATTCCATTCGGATTGTTCGGATTTCCGGCACCATTGTTATTTCCCTTATTGAACGGCAAAAAGAAGGACTTGTCCCGCTTTAATTCTGTACACATGTGCACTTCATTATCATCTACCGCAAAATGCACAATGCAACGCTTAAACTGAAATAGTAATTCATCCGGTGTGCGATCTGTTTTATATTGCTTAATAGCATCACTATAATTCTGCTTTGTATATTGATTCTTTAGCTCCATTGTAATAATAGGGAGTCCGTTCAGAAAGATACACAAATCAAGTGCCAGCTTACCATAATCTCCGCTATATCGTAATTGCCTTGTAACACTGAATATATTTTTATTGTAACTTTTGGCAGCTTCAACATTTCCATCGCTAGGCTGCACCATATAGAAATCCAGAGTATGATTTTTATATTTTACCCCTTTTCGGATGATATTTATCACACCATCATCCGATAATTTTCTACTTAGACGATCTAAAAATTTCTTTTTCTCGATTTCACTTTCCTCAATACGAAGTTCTTGCATCTTCTTATACTGAGTATCATTCAAAAATCTGAACAGGCGCCCTTCGTCTATTGCATAGGTCTTATTATACTCTGAATTAAGTCCTTCTTCGTAATGATTATTATCCACAAGATACCGAACAATCAACGTTTCAAATCCATTTTCCTTCATATTGGTTGCCATTAACGTCTGCGCCTCCTTCAAATCTAAAATCCACCATTCTGATAAGCTCTTGCTATCACATACGATGGCTCATAAAATGCACTGCTATTATAATTATCAATCACTTCACATATGTCATCATTGTAGACACGAATAATTCCATCCACATAGTCTTCTCCCGGCTGCAATGTATCAGAAATAAGTCTCTGATAAACTTTACCCATTTCTAAGGGTGTAGGAATTATCCCTGCCAATTCTCTGTCAACATTCGTTACATCATAATCTCCTGTATTAAGCTCATATTCATTAATCCAGTCATCTTCCACCTGCAAAGGATTCTCACAATGGAGCACATTTGCAACACTAATCAGATGTTCTAATTCAGCCTTTCCAATGGCATTGACTACATAACAGTTTTTCTGATGAAGTTTTCGTGCAACCCGCTCAATCATATAACATATAAAATACAAGTCGTTGGTTGTAATCTCTTCATCTTGAAAATAAATGTTTGTCATAGTGTCACACTCCCTTCAAATGTTAATGTGCTTAAAGCTGCCTCTGTACAAAATACAATTTGATGTGTCGGATATTTAAATTTAACAAGTTCCCAGAAAGCAGCTTTACTTATCTTACCTGCGATATAGTCTTCTACATAATCCCAAATTTGATCATCTGCCATAGGTCCTTCTACAATATCATAATCATGTTCTTTGCCTCTACGACAAGCGACCACAAATTCCAGCCATTCTTCTGTCATTTCATCAAAACAAAGGGCCTTGAGATTCTTATTCTCTATATAAGAGTAATTATTTACTATAGACGCGCCCTTTTTCGTCAATGCCCAGCGTTTTGCCTGTTTTTCGAGATTAGTACAGTAAAATCCATATCCGAAATCCTTGTAATATCCATTGATAAGAATTTGGGGATTTGGTACTGCTACATTGCTGCCGTGATATATAATTGTTTTACTCATAAACACCTCCTATTCTTCATCAATGTTTTCGTCTGATGATTCTTCATCCTCATCATCTTCCACATCGTCATCACTTGAATCTTCTCCATAATTCGGAATAACCTCATTCCGAACATCTACCTGTCCGGTTACTACACCGGAGATGAGCTTTACTTTGAGTTCTTCGACTAAAGATATTTCTTTCTGGATTGACTCTATTAATGTATTTATTTTGCCCTCGGTGTTCATAATTTCTTCAAGTAACTTTCTCTGTTCGTCAATATCCGGAATGCAGATAGGTATCGCACCTAAATCTTCTGTATATAGTCTCCAAAATCCCTCTACAATTCCTCTAACTCTTATCACAAGTTCTGTACGACATGCATTTGATTTCAATAGGTATTCTAAATATTGAGGTATCACCTTTTCTTTGTTTATTCTTAATACGGTGTAATCCGAACTTACCACTCCTCTGATTGGAGCTAATGCAAAAACTCCAAGATGAGCTTTCAATCTGTTCAAAACCAAATCATCTTTTTCACAAATTTTTGCTCCTGCATATGATTCAGATAATAATCTTCTTTCAATTTCTTCATCGTCTGTAACTAATCCTTTTTTCTGGCTCATCGAAAGATGTGGTTCGAGTCCTAATTCGGATCTATTATTTATTTCACAAAATACATTTTTCAACCTATATTCTTTCCATTCCTTTGGAATGTCTCCCATCCAGTCTGCTTTAGAAATATATGTTTCTCGATTTTTTGTTTGCCCATTTGTAATCAGATGATCAATATGACTCTGTTTTAGTTCTTCCAACATCTTAATCTGCTTTTTCTTCTGATGAATGAAACGATTCATCTCTGAAGTTTTCCAATCAAGATATCGAACTATTTGATCCTGTTCTTTTAATGGAGGTACTGGACTCTTTAATGTTTTAAATGCGTCATAATTAATCGTGTAACGTACAGATTTTGAATAAATTTTATAATATCTTCCAGCAAAAACAGAATCAAACCAATATTTCAAATACTTAGAACTAACTCTATCTTCCCGGGGTCTAGCTACATCATAAGCAGATGTAATCATTCCATGACAACCCGCGAGCCCAGAAAAAACGGCAGAGCAATCTAAGTCAAAAAGGCAAAAAACCATGTCTCCAGGATATACTTTTTGATATCCTTCATACGAATCTGGAACCTTCCCACTTGCATCTTCTATATTCTTTTCTTTTATGCCCTTTGTTGTTAAAGATAATAACTGAAAATCTGAAAATCTGTCACCGACTCTTTCCTTGTGATTTACTAAAAGAAAACCATTCCTTAACCACATCCAATGAGAAGGAATTTCATTTACCCACGGCAATTCACTCTTTTGGTATTCCTCATACGCCTTCAACATCACACCTCACCTCCAATAATAGAGGCAAGCAATCCATCTGTACTCTGTTCTATTGCCCGGATGTCCGCAATGATATCCGCTGCATCCCGTAGCTGTACCGGCTTATAGAAGTACTTTGTAAAACTTAACTCGTATCCTATTATGGCGCTATCTGCATTTATCCAGGCATCACCTACATAAGGCTTAATCTCATTTTCAAAAAAGCCCGTAATTCCCCCATCATATAAAAGTGGGATTTGCTCAGTATCTTTCAGGTTATTATCCGGTTCAATCTCACCATTTTTATCTATTACCGGCTCAGCTTGTTCGTCTGTCTCCGTAAAGAACTTTCTTATAGAATCCTGACGTTTTTTTGTCCATTTAAGTCCTGCAGTCTTAATATCTTTTTCAAGTTTACTGATGAATTCATTATAATTAAGGCAATCTACATTAGGGAATTTTGAAGAAAGAAATGTATATAGTTCTTCATCTTTTCCAATTTCTTTGAAATTCAAAAGGGCTGACTTATCAATTGATACTTTCAGTCTTAGTGGACGATTAACTTCTACCTGATAATATCCAAACTCTTCATTTGAAAATACTTTACTATATTCCGGGTCTGCTTTATCAAATGCAAGGTAAAGTGCCATAACTTGATTACGGATTTCTTCCGTCATTTCACAGTTTTTATCCCCCAGATTTTTTCGCAGAGGAGTTTTCATGCCTGTGGCATCAATCAATTGAACCTTACCTTTACGCTTTTCTTCTTTTTTATTTGTAAGCACCCAAAGATAAGTTCCTATTCCTGTGTTGTAAAACATATTCTCCGGTATTGCTACAATTGCTTCACATAAATCCTGCTCAAAGATATATCTTCTTAGATTGCTTGGTCCTGAACCGGCTTTCCCCGTAAATAATGAGGACCCATTATGAACCTCTATGATTCGGCTTCCCAAATCTGTAGTTGTCTTCATCTTGCTAATATTATTGGCAAGGAAAAGCATCTGAGGGTCACCAATATCTGGTAGCAAGCTATATTCTGGATTATCATCATAATTAATAATAAATCTGGAATCCGATATCTCATCCTTTTTATCTATGCCCCATGCTTTAAGGTCAGTCTTCCATGGTGTTCCAAAAGGCGGATTAGAAAGCATGAAATCGAACTCTTCTTTTGCAAATTTATCATCAGAAATCGTAGAACCAAATCTGACCTGATCTGCTTCCTTACCCTCACCTTTTACCAACATATCTGCTCTCGCGATAGCATATGTTTCATCTGCATTTTCCTGTCCATAAAGATGAATGGAAACCTTCTTGCCCTGCTCCTTAGCCAGATTCTTAATATGTTGTTCTCCAACAGTAAGCATTCCTCCTGTACCACAGGCTCCATCATATATTCGATATGTTGTGCTTTGAATTTTATCCTGAACTGGAATAAATGCTAAATCTGCAATAAGCTCAACTATATCTCTTGGTGTAAAGTGTCGTCCGGCATCCGTTACATTTGTTTCCTCATTAAACATACGGATTACTTCTTCAAATAGTGTACCCATTGTATGATTGTCCAGCGCTTCTATCTTCACTGACCCATCTTCATTCAATACCTGTCTGTTACTTAGATTAATACGGGGATCAACAAATTTCTCTATCAGAAGCCCTAGTCTGTCCTGCTCTGACAGTCTATCAATTTCATTTCTAATATGAAATTTATTGATAATATCCTGTACATTCTGTGAAAATCCATCCAAATAATCAATAAAGTCTTTCTTTAATTGTTGCTGATTTGTTCTTGATTTTAATGCTGTAAGTGTAAACTCTGACTTATTGACAAATGCCTGCTCCGCTACTGTCATAAGGGCTGCATCAAGTTCTGTTACACCACCTTTAATAAACCTTTCTTTTGCCTTCATAACATCATCATGCTTAGGCTCTAGTACGGCATCAAATCTTCTGATAACAAACATCGGTAGTATTATTTTTCTGTAATCTCCTACATCATATACATCTACAAGACAATCATTAGCGATTCCCCATATAAATGATTTTAAAGTATTATATGTTGACTGATTCATAATAACTCCATTTCTATACGATATATTCTTCTGTGGCAGTCTGTTTTTCCAATACTTTTAACGACTGCAGTCTGTATTTTAACGCTGAGTAATTCACTCCAAAGAGCTTTGCAGTGCTTCCAATCGCCCTATTGATATCATTATTTATAGATAATAGGTCTTGCTCTTTTACTACAGTTCCTAACACTTCTGAAAATGTATTAATTACTGCTTTTCTCGGCATAAGAAATGCTGCTGCACTGAAATTAGCCTGATACTCTATGATATCTATTGCAGACATATTCTTTCGTCTTTCAGTATCATTCTTGAAAGACTTTTGCGTGCACATTTTGGAATAATCTGCTCCTCTGTTCTTAAAACATTTGGGATGTAATACCTGATGAAAACATTCATGTATTACTGTGAAGTTTTCACGTCCTGTATTACCGCTTTCCTGTATTGCCCTATCTATTACAATAGTTCCTTTATCCACTTTCACTCGTTCAGGAATCATACCTTTTTCATAATGAGCACTCGGCCATGACCACATAGACACATCGTGAAATGCAGTCATGCCAAGGATACTTTGATTCGGTGTAATATAGAACCAATCCGGTGTACATCCAAGTAAGTCTACAATATCATAGACATCAATTGGCTTAGGCTTCAAAAGCCGTTCTTTATCATGTCTTTCTATAAATTCATTCGCTTTAGCTTCCAATTGTGAAGGGGACAGTTCATAATAAATCACTTTTTTGCTTCCTTTTCTTTTTCTTCAAGCATCTTTATTACATCCATCCAATCCTCATCGTCCATTCCAAGATTCTTAGCCTTTCTTAAGGCTACACGAACATTGTCTGTTTCCATGATATACTGAGGTAAATCCGGTGATACGGAATTATCTTTCGCCAAAGCTGCATAATCATACATTGTATTAGTTTCTTCTTCTGTCAGTTCTAACACCTCAGCTATTTTTACAAGTTTTTCTTTATCCGGCGGATATCTCCTAGCCTTTTCCATATCACTCATATAGGCTGGCGCTATATCCAGAATTTCAGCCAACTTTCTCAGATTAATCTTTTTTTCTTCTCGCTTGTTTCTCACAAACTGACCAAACTTTTCATTCATAATTGTTCTCCGTTTCACTATATGCTTGTTCGCTAAATTCTAACATTATTTTAGCATCTCAATTCAAAAATATCAATCACTTCTTACAATTATTATCTACCTCCCCTTCCAATCTTCATAAGCTTTCCACAGCCTTTCCTTTTCTCCGCTAAGCCTCAATATCTCAGCCAAATCTCTTTCCATAGCCTCTATATTGGCATCCAGCGTTTCCATGGTTCCTACACGCATTTCTGCACTTATCTCGCACTGTAAGGTTTCCTTTGAATACTGCACCTTCGTTTCCACATTCATATATCCGCATACGGAATAACTGTACCCGTTATCCGTATCCCGAAATACAGGTGCAACCTCACCAACGGAAGTTTTCCACCTCATCAGTCTCGGGAACCAACACAAACCTTCCCTTATCAGTTCTTTAAACCTCTCTAACAGCTTTCCAAGTTCATAAAGTATCCCCCTGAAACTGTTACCGGCATCAAGTCTGCCGTCCCTTTCCACGGCAGTTGCATATTCTTCTATGGTGGGTGCAAGCAGATGAAACATTCCAACAAACCGCTTCACCTGTTCCAGAACCTTTACCGCCCTGTCTGCCTGATGCTGTTTTTCCTCCAACTCATCCTTCGTATAATCAAGGATTGCACTCTGAAGCTCAATGGAACCCTTTATATCGGCAAGACTCTTCTCCTTCCTGTCAATATCTTCTCCCAGAAGTTTCAATTTCTCCGTTTCCTTTGCAACCTTGTACTCTGCAACGGTTAGATCGTGATTTCTTCCTTTTGATTTCTCCTTTATCTGTTCTCCGAAAACAACCGATACTTTCTCATCAATAAATTCACGCAAATCTCCTTGGAGAATCTTTGACAGCGTATATGGCGTAAACACTGAGCGTTTTGACACCTGTTTACGCAGACTCTTCTTAAATCCCGTTGCAACAGGCACACCGACCACATGCATATGTGGACTTTCTTCATCAAAAAGGATGACTGCATTTGCTACCTTAAAATCCGGCATTCTGTCCCGTAACTCATCCAGCAGCAGTTTGAAGATTCTTTTCATAAAAATCTTGTTGTCCCCATGTTCCTGCCAATACTTCATGTCTCCCACCTGAAAGATAATCTCCACCGCCATATCCTGTGACTTCTCGGATACATATTCATAATAATCTGAAATCTTTCTGTCTTTTCTGGTCTGTTTGTCATTGTATTCCTTCAGAACCCGGTCAAATTCATCATGATATACTTTTTTGACATCCTTCACCAGATTTTCCGTTCCGTACAGCAGCATAATATTTTCTGCACTGTACTCGTCGGATTTATATTTCCTGAGATTGTGCTTTGCCACTCCTTCCAGTTTTCGTTTCGTGGTAATTGCACTTTTCCCATTGCTCACATGAGCGACATAAGAAATACCTCCCATGCAACTCCTCCTTATCTGTAACTTCTCCCGGAGATGCTGTTATCATCTTTGCTCCGCCACAGATGATAACTTCCTAGCAGTTTTGGCAAGCCAAAACATCGGGGGCTCTCCGAGGGTAATATATATCTGCGTATTTTCATATAGGTGCGTCAAAAAGTGACGCACTTTTACGAAAAGTACTCCAAAAAATGACGCACTTTTTCAAAAGGTGAGTCAAAATGTGACGTACCTCTTAAAATACTCTGAGCACAGGTGAGTCACTTTGTGAAGCACCTTTTCGATTCTGACTCCACTTTTTGACGCACCTTTTGCATTTTGACTCCCTTTTGTCGCACCTTTTATAAACGGATATTCCGACGCTTAATGATACTGCCTTATCACTTGGTACAGTACAGCCTCCTCAGCCATCATCCTCGCCTGTGTCCGCAACTGATACATCTCCCAAAACGATTGCCTGTTCTTTGGCTTATGACTGCTCAACCACTTACTTTCGATTGTCTCCAACAGCTCATATGCCTCCTCATCAATCTCCGTTGCCTTATCCCACAGTCGTCCGAACCTCACAAGATTTCTGTATCTGTCCGAATGTTCCGTTTTCATAAACTCAATCCACATTCGTCCGTATTTTCCTATATGAATCGGATTAACAGCTTCCTCACTTACGGATAAAACAGGATACAGCAATCCGTCATACTCTTTATATTCAATTCCCAGTTTCTCAAAGGTTGTCATTATAATCCTTCCTTTCCGGCTTAAGACCGCAACATCGCAGTGTCTTTGTATTTTGCAACCTTGCAGTCTAAGAATGCAAAGTCTGACACTCTGCAATGTTGCGGTGTTACTTTATTCATCTTTGTGCAGATCCCAATACCAGCTTCCGTTAATCCGCTTTGCCTTAATTCCAAGTTCCTTCTTGGCGGTTTCCAATGTTCTCTTTGAAATTCCTTCCTGCGCCGCCAGTTCAAGAATCTCATTACTCATTATCAAATTCTTGGAAACCGCAAGCTCCTGGAGAAATTGCTTTGCCATGTCAAGCTTGCATGCTTTGGGTGCTATGCCGCCAAGAATCTCATCAGCAGTTATTTCATAATCTCCAATCCACCGGAAACCTTCCTCCGTCAGTTCAAATGCCTTGGAATGTCCAAATGCCGATAAATTATTCTTTATCTGAACGACGGCACGCATGTTTGGCTGACCTTCAATTCTGCCCACAAGCAATACACTTCGTGCCACTGCATAAAAGTCAATGGAACCCATACCTCTGTACGCCGCCTTTGCACCGGAGCCCTTATTCATGTGACCGATAAGAACAATGGCGCAGCCTGTCCTCTCTGCAATGCTCCCGAGCTTCTTAGTCATCTCCCTTGCCTCATTTGCCCTGTTCATATCGGTGCCGCATCCAAGATATGCCTGTATAGGGTCTAATATCAGAAGCCCTGCATTTTCCTTTCTGATTGCCTGCTCCAGTCTGTCATCCGTCATAGATACTGACTTTTCACTCTCATCTATAATGGATATTCTGGTGCAGTCCGCACCGGCTGACTCCAGTCGTGGCTTTACCGTGTCTGCAAGTCCGTCCTCTGCCGTCTGGTATATGACATTCACGGGATTTCCCTGCTCCATGTCAGCATCAAATCCCTGTCCTTTCGACAGCATTGCGGCTATATTTAATATAAAAGTTGATTTCCCGTCTCCCGGATCACCCTGAATAATGGTGAGTTTTCCATATGGGATAAATGGATACCACAGCCATCTGACCGTCTGTGTTTCCACCTGCGACAGCTGTGTCATCTTAAGTTGTGTCTGTTCCTCCATGTTCTTCCTCCGCTAAAAATATTGTGTAAATTTGCAGAGCCTTCTGTTATAATGTAGGTGCGAAGTACATATAGCAAAGGCTCTGCTTTTGCCTATGGCTTACAGCCCTGTGTTTATGCATGGGGCTGTTTTTCATCCGTGTTTTCCCACAGATATTTTGCTCCGTCAAGCACTGCAATGACAGCATTTAACATTGCCACATAATCAAATGCAAGTTCATCCGGATCATCACATTCTCTGCCGTCCACGGGCGAACATTTTCCTTTTATCCGTCCATCCCTATATATTTCTTTAGCCAGAATATGCATGTCCTCCTGCATCTGCCTTACGCATTCCACAAGCCGGTAAACCGTTTCTTTCTTACCCACCACACATATCCTGTTATAAATGCAGGAACGAGTAAAATAATCCTTTTTAAGCATCCCGCTTGCTTTTATCCTTGCTTCAATTTCCCTTCTGTCCCTGTCAGATATGCGGAAACTAATGGTAGGATATTTATGAATGTTGCTCATTTTACATCATCTCCCTTCTCCAAACTTCCTGTTCTTTCACAGGATTCACGGTTAAGTACTGCAGCCATCTCCTGCTGTTCCGTTGGAAACATATGGGCGTAATGAAAGGTAATACTCTGGCTTTCATGCCCTACCCTGTTCCCAATGGCAACCGCAGAAAAGCCTCTGTTAATCAGATATGAAATATGCGAATGTCTTAATCCGTGAATTGTAATACGCTTTACGCCTGCTTTTTTTGCGCCTCTGGTCATTTCCTTGTGCAGATAAGATTTGGTAATCATAAATATCCTGTTGTCCCTTGTAAAACCATACAGGCTTGAAAGATACTCTTTCATTTCCTCAGCCAGAAAATCCGGCATCACGATATCCCGCCTGCTTTTCGGTGTCTTCGGATCAGTGATGATATCCTCTCCGTCAATTCTCTGGTAGGATTTATTAATGTGTATTACCTTACCCTCCACATCAACATCCGCTGCAGTAAGTGCAAGCAGTTCTCCACTTCTTAATCCACACCAGTAAAGCACCTGAAACGCATAATAGGATACGGATTTATCCTTTACCTGTTCTATAAACTTCAGATATTCCTCCTCCGTCCAGAATTCCATTTCATCCGCTTTTCCCTTTCCGATGGTTCCGGCTTTCTTCACAGGATTATCCGGCAGATTATAAAATCTTATGGCATGGTTAAACAGTGCCGAAAGCTCCGACTGAATGGTTTTCAGATAAGTGGGCTTAAACGGCTTTCCATCCGGTGTTTTAAGCTTCATAATCGAATTCTGCCATTTGATAATGTCAGCCGGACTGATCTCATTCATCTTCTTGTCCTTGAAATATGGCAAAATCCTGTTGCGGAATATGGTGTCCTTCGTCTTCCAGGTATTCAGTTTCAGCTTGGGCTTGAGGTCATCCTCATAAATTCTGTAAAAAGAACCAAAATCCATATCCAGGCTGGTTGCCTGCTGGAGTCGGAACTTCTGCTCCCACTCCAGTGCCTCCTTACGGGTCTTAAATCCTCTTTTCAGTTTCCTTCTGTTCTTACCTATCCAATCATTGTAGTGAAAGGAAACATACCATGTTCCCCTCTCTTCATCCTTGTAAGCAGCCATTTACTTCACTCTCCTTCCTTAAGCTGTCTGCAAACCGTAGAACTTCTCGTCAAAATACTTACAGCTAACCTTGCCCGTAATGGTTCTGTATCCCTTTTCCTGAAGTTCATGGTTTAACTCGCGGATAATCTTGTATCCGTGTGAACGTGATATGGACAGCATTTCTGCCACCTCGTCTACATTGTAAAAAATCTTCTTTTCCATAGGTGGTTCACCTCCTTTCCCCGGCTGTACCGGTATGTATCTCAAATTTGCCTTCTACAAATATGATAGCTCATTTCAAAATTCTCTTCTCGACTTCGCAGGACGATCTTTTCATAAAAAGTAGCCTTTGCAGGACTATTTTTGCTCCATGGTCTTTTACACTACTTCCATGCTCAGATTATAAAGCAGCCACCGCTTCAATTTTAAGAACTATCTGTTCTCTTTCACCGGCAAAATGCAAACAATATGTTCTCATGCCTCCTCTGTAAAGCTTACCTCCCAATCCAATGATTGAGAATGTACTCTCTGGCTCCCTTTGGGGACAAGATACGCTCCCTTACCATAATATCTGTTTCTATATCCGCATTTTAGATGTATACAGTAGGAGTTACTCCCCAACTTAGTGGCAGTTGATTTCTCCCACACCTAAAATGATAAATTATCCAAAAGCTGATTAAAACCGAGAGATATTCCGAATTTCGAAATAAAAGTCGTAGTATTATTACGAATTTTTATAAAATGGGAAATTTTGAAAAGGAAAAGATTTGTAAGAAATAGAAATACCTTAAATACCTTTTGCAGTATTCCAGAATATGTCCGGTACTGCCCAAACAGGTATCATATAGGTATCAATGAAAAGAAAAAAGCTCCAGAAACGGCTTGTTTTCGCTGTTTCTGAAGCTGTGTTTACTATTCAAACTCTACAAAGACTAACGCTTTTTGTTTAGGAATTATTCTCTGTAATGT
>OGZI01000117.1_pt1 | contig 114720 bp, 112 predicted proteins | sample 1576711 | NCBI WGS metagenome assembly OGZI01 (sample SAMEA3541482, study PRJEB24748) | human gut metagenome | biome: human gut; feature: human-associated habitat; material: faeces | place: China | collected 2012
GCCAGATTTAGGTTCTGGTGGGAGACCGTGCAGGTTCAAGTCCTGTTACCCGCAGGTAAAAAACCATTGTAAATCTTGACTTCTTTGAGATTTGCAGTGGTTTTTTTTTGTTTTAGTGGGTCGGGACTGCGCGCTAGATTTTTTTTTCTGATTTTGACGGAAAAACGGTTGCAAAATAAAACCTGTAATAATGAATCTCTATTTGCGTGCAAAAATGTTACCAAGTAGAGAAATGTTATATTAAGGTGTAAATTTGTTTCATTACTTAAAAGGAAAAAAACAAAAGCCACCATTCTAAAACAATATACAGTGTCAGTTAATAGGGAAAACTTTTATAATAAAAATATGTTGAAGCTGCTGGATGAGATATAAAAACAAAAATTTGTAAGTTATTTTGAAGATTAAAATATTATTTAGGAGGAATGAATGTGAGAAAAAAAGCGATTTACAAAACACTTTTAACAATGGCAGCAGTTGTATCTTTGGCTGGCTGCGGCGGAGGAGAGAAACAGCAGGAAACAGAAAGTACAGTTGCTCAGGCAGATAATTTGCCGGTAAACGAAAGCGGTGAACCAGATCCGCTGGGAGTTTATAAGGAACCGATTGAACTGAAGATTGCCCAAGTAGTAAATCCGTCTGATTCGTTTCCAGAAGGACAATCTGCAACAGACAATGCGTTTTTTGACTATTTCAAAGAAAATTTGAATATAGATGTTGAAGTGTTGTGGCAGTCCGGAAGCGGTGATGATTATAATGAAAAATTAAATTTATCTATTTCCAGTGGGGAACTTCCGGATATTATTTCTGTAACGGCATCCCAGCTGGATATGCTGCTTAAGGCAGACATGATTGAGGATTTGACTCCGTATTATGAACAGTATGCCAGTGAAACGATGAAAAGTGCAATTGACTCTACTGGTGGAATAGCTATGGAGGCAGTTACATTTGACGGAAAGATGATGGCGCTTCCAAATGTAAGATCTCTTAAAGATGGCTATGATTTGCTGTGGATTCGTCAGGACTGGCTGGATGAACTGAACTTAGAGGTTCCAAAGACAATTGAAGAAATCAGAGAAGTGGCAAAGGCTTTTATTGATAACCAGATGGGTGGACCGGAAACAATAGGACTGTTAGGGCCTTCTTCTAATAATTTATTGTATGCTACATTCCAGCAGTCAAGCGGTACGATGTGCGGACTGGATGGTATTTTCCAGGGAAAAGGCGCTTTGCCAGGATACTGGGTAAAAGATGAAAGCGGTAATGTAGTATATGGTTCTCTAACTCAGGAAACAAAAGATACGCTGCAGGTACTTTCTGAGATGTACAAAGAAGGAACATTAGATCCGGAACTGGGAACCAGAAAGGATGCAGATGAAGCATGGAAATCCGGTCAGGCCGGAATGTTCTTTGGCCCATGGTGGGTGGGATATAACCTGGCTGATGCAATTGCCCTGGATCCGGAGGCTGAGTGGCTGGCATATCCATATCCGCTTACAGATGAAGGAAAATGGGAACCGCATATGCAAAACCCATCTGACAGTTATTACGTGGTAAGAAAAGGATACGAGCATCCAGAAGCTTTAATTATGATTAATAACTAGCTGCTGGTTCCAGAAGTTTCAAATACATTAGAAAATACAGGAATCTTAGCGGGCTATATTCCAGGACGTCTGGTAATTAATTTTGCAAAACCGGAAGAAAGCGATGCTCAGATTCTGAATAAATATCTGGAAACAGGAACTGTGCCGGAGTACGAGCTGGCAGAGCATACCCGTATTGAAGCGGACATTAACAGCGTTAAAGAAATTAAACAGGAACCTTATGATGATTTGGGTATTGAAACATGGAATGTAAGTGCAGAAGGTAATTTTGGACGGATTTATTCTACTTTAATAGGCGTTGGGGCAATTGACGAGGGATATGAAATTGGATGCGAAGAAGGTTACAGCGTCTTCTATGGACAGACGGACAGCATGCAGAAAAAGTGGTCCAATCTTAAGAAAATTGAAGATGAAACGTTCCTGAAAATTATTCTGGGAACTGTGCCGATTGAGGAATTTGATACCTTTGTAGAAAACTGGTATGCACAGGGTGGTACAGAGATTACGCAGGAAGTAACGGAAGCAATTAGTAAGTAAAAGCATGGACCTGATTTTGCTTGAAGGAGTTTGATATGAAAAAAAGGCAGAATGCAATCAGCTACTGGATTATGGTTATGCCTGCGCTGGTATGGCTGGTTTTAGTGAATATTGTCCCGATGGGCGGAGTGGTAATGGCTTTCCAGGATTTTAATCCTGGAAAGGGAATCTTCCGTTCTCCATGGGTAGGATTGGAAAATTTTCAATATATGCTGCAGCTGAAAGACGTGCAGACTATTTTAATTAATACCTTTACCATTGCGTTGTTTAAGATTATTGGAAATCTGATAGTGCCGGTTGTGTTTGCGCTTTTGCTGAATGAAATCAGTCATGCCATGTTTAAACGGGTTTCTCAGACATTGGTATATATCCCTCACTTTTTATCCTGGGTTGCATTAAGCGGAATGCTGATGGAAATATTCGGACACAGCGGACCAATTAACGCCATTTTAACCGGTTTAGGTTTTGACAGATTACCGTTTTTTCAGGATGGCGGACTGTTTCGAGGATTGATTATCGGAAGCGATATATGGAAAGAATTTGGATTTAAGACGGTAATCTATCTTGCAGCTCTTACTGGAGTAAGTCCCAGCCTTTATGAGGCAGCGGCAATTGACGGGGCAAACAGATGGCAGAGAATGCTTCATATTACCCTTCCGAGCATTAAAGGAACCATTGTTCTGATGATGGTGCTTTCATTGGGAAATGTTTTGAACGCAGGTTTTGACCAGATTTATAATTTGTATAATCCGGCTGTTTATTCAACGGCAGATATTATTGATACCTGGGTATATCGTGCAGGACTTGTAGATATGCAGTTTTCTCTTGCTTCTGCAGTAGGACTTTTAAAATCAGTAGTAGGGTTTACTGCGATTTCCGTTTCTTATCTGATTGCAAATAAAGTAGCGGATTATAAGATATTCTAAGGAGATCATTCCATGATAGAGAGAAAAACATTGTCTTCAAAAATATGTTATATACTAATCATTGCAGTTGTTTTGCTGTTTTCTCTGTCCTGTTTGCTGCCATTGATATATACACTGGCATTGTCACTGAGCAGTAAAGAGGCGGTGGCAGCGGGTCAGGTAGGATTCTGGCCGGTAGGGTTTACGCTGGTTAATTACAAGGAAATAATGAAGGATATCCAATTTTTCCGTTCCTTTTTGACAGCCGTTATCCGAGTGGTTCTGGCAACGGTAATCGCTTTGGGAGTGATGATTCCAGCATCTTATGCCCTTGCAAAGTCTAAAAAGGACTTTGCTCCCCGTAACGTAATTATGTGGATTTGTGTTTTCTGCATGATGTTTTCAGGCGGACTGATTCCATGGTATATGACTATGAAAAATTATGGCCTGATAAACAGTGTGTTTGGCCTGGCGGTTTGCGGGGGACTTCCTATTTACAATATGATTTTGATGATTAACTTTTTTGAGTCAATTCCAAAGGAATTGGAGGAAGCGGCTATTGTAGATGGGGCAGGTCCATGGAAGATTCTGGGGTATACTATAGAAGGTAACAAAATTGTTTGTCTGATTGAGGAGTTTTCAGAAGAGGAAGACAGCGGAGAGCGATTTTTAAGCTTAAATGAGATCCGGAAAAAGGAGGGATTCCGAGAGATCATATCTGGAATCTGGATTTGGAATTACCAGGAGGAGAACTATATTTATCCGAAAAATTACTCAGGCTGCTGCTTGATGGAGATATATGGAGTAAAAGGGATAAGTTATGAAGAGATAGACAGGGTTTTGTTAAAGTACAAAAGAGAAAAGTTTTTTGGGAATATACTGGAAAAAAGGAACTTCAGAGAAAAGAAGAGCCAATTGATGAAGAAACCTTTCAGGAATTAAAAAAACGCTGGCTGTCGTTTCAGTGGATTACAGAAGAAAGCTTATTTGAAAAAATCTGTTTTGATTTAAAGAAAAGCAATATTACGGTTGCAAAGCTGTATCATATTATGCTTGCCATGGAAAATGCATGGAATCAAAATTACGGGATGGTATCGGAAGAACGGTATGAACTTCCTTCGGAATTTCATTCCTGGCAGGAAATTGAGCATTGGCTTGAAGAGATGTATCACAAAACCTCTGGTATCTTTTCGCATACCCAGTATTCCAATGAGGTGGTTCAAGCCGTTATGAAAGCAAAACAGTATGTGGATGAGCATTTTGATGAACATCTGGTAAGCAGCGATCTCGCCGCACAATTCAATTTTAGCAGAAGCTATTTCAGCATCTGTTTCGGAAAGATTGTAGGAATACCGTTTAATGAATATTTGCGGAATGTACGGCTTGACAGAGCAAAAGAATACCTTGGAAAAACTTCAAAGAGTATTAGTGAGGTAGCCAGTATTGTAGGATATGAGGATGAAAAGTATTTTAGTAAGGTGTTCAAAAAAACAATAGGAATCAGTCCTGTGGAATACCGAAAGCAAAAGTAAATAGAGGGGAAGCAATGAATAAGAAAATCTTATATGGCGGGGATTACAATCCGGAGCAGTGGCTGCATATGCCTGAAATTTTAGAAAAAGATATCGAGTATATGAAAGAAGCTGGAATCAATACGGTAACAATGGGGATGTTCTCATGGGCAGCATTAGAGCCGGAAGAGGGGACATATGAGTTTGGATGGCTGAAAAAGAGAATCGATCGTTTATATAAAGAAGGTATTTCTACGATTTTAGGAACCCCTTCTGGAGCGAGGCCAAAGTGGCTGGCAGACAAATATCGGGAGGTGCTTCGTGTGCGGGAAGACCGTACCAGACACATTTTTGGCGAACGCCATAATCATTGTTATACATCTCCTGTATATCGGGAAAAAGTGGAACATATAGACAGAACTCTGGCAGAATGTTTTAAAGATCACCCAGGAGTAATTTTATGGCATTTATCAAATGAGTATGGAGGAGAGTGTCATTGTCCACTGTGTCAGGAGGCATTTCGTTTATGGCTGAAAGAGAAGTATCAGAATATAGACGAGTTAAACAAAAGATGGAATACTGCGTTTTGGAGTCATACATACCAGTCGTTTGAACAGATTGAAAGCCCATCTTCCATTGGAGAAACCGGACTTCATGGGCTGGTTTTGGACTGGAAACGGTTTGTAACAGCACAGACTGCTGATTTTGCTCGGATGGAGGCAGAAGCAATTCGGAAAGGAGGAGCAGTGCAGCCCGTTACGACAAACCTGATGTATGATTACCAGGGGCTGAATTATGATAAACTGGCAGAAGAGGTAGATGTGATATCATGGGATACTTATCCGGTATGGCATAAGAGAGAAGATATTGTGACAGCCAGAGATAATGGTATGCAGCACGATTATATGAGATGCTTAAAAGACAAACCGTTTCTTTTAATGGAATCCTGTCCTTCCGCAACCAACTGGCAAAGTGTCAGCAAGTTAAAGAAACCAGGTATGCTTACAGCTGCGTCAATCCAAGCTTTGGCTCATGGTTCGGACAGCGTTATGTTTTTTCAGATACGGCAGAGCAGGGGCGCTTCAGAAAAATTCCATGGTGCAGTAATTGACCATTATGGCGGCAATGACACCAGAGTATTCAAAGAAGTGAAACAACTGGGAGAGACGTTAAATGAACTGAGTGAGATTATGGGAACGAATGTAAAATCAGAAGCTGCCTGCATTTATGATATTGAAAACCGCTGGGCATTAGAAGATGCACAGGGACCTAGAAATGAGGGGATGCATTACCATGAAATAGTAATGAAGTCTTATAGCGCTCTAAAGAAACAGGGACTGAATGTGGACGTTGTCAGCCAGGAACACTCATTGGAGGGATACCGTTTGGTGGTAGCCCCTATGCTTTATATGCTGAGGGATAATATGAAAGAACGTCTTCGTCTATTTATAGAAAACGGAGGATGTGTGGTTTTAACGGGCTGGTCTGGAATTGTAGATGAAAATGATTTATGCTATTTAGGCGGAACGCCTGGTGGATTAACAGATGTTTTTGGGGTGCGCCGGACAGAAACAGATGGACTTTATGACTGGGAGTGTAATTCCCTGGTTCCAGATGAAAAGTCAGGATTTACAGGAACATATGAGTGCCGGTATCTTTGCGATTTATTAAAGCCAGCAGATGGAACTCAGGTGCTGTACCGTTATGGAAAGGATTTTTATCAGGGTACTCCGGCGGTTGTAAAGAACATTTATAGAAAAGGAGCGGCTTATTATATAGCGGCAGATGTAGAAGAAAGTTTTTATGAGGAGTTTTATGGAAAATTAAAACAAGAAAGAAAACTTTCCACAGTGATTACAGGAAAGCTTCCTGAGGGAGTAGAGATTAGCTCCAGAGAATCGGAAAATGCAGAATATATATTTGTACAGAACTTTAAGGCAGAACCGGCAGATGTGAGGGAGATGAAGCTGGAGGGGAAACTGCTGTATGGCTGTTTAAAGGATGGATGTCTGGAAGGATACGGAAGCTTGATTTTAAAAAAAAGAGATAGGATGAAACAGAACATGGGAGAACAAAACTATAAAGAGGATTTGCCAAATCAGATTGACCGAATTGTTAAACGAACGATGCAGATGGATTTGCCTTGGGAATGGTCTTGCGGCGTAGCTTACTATGGCATCGCAAAAGCATACGAAAAGACAAAAAGGGAAGAGTATCTGGATTTTTTAAAGAACCGGATAGAAGAATTTCAAGCATTAGGTATTCCAAAACCGTGGACGGTAAATGCATGTGCAATGGGGCACTGCCTGATTACATTGTATGAAGCGACAGGCGACGAGGTTTATTACGACTTGATTAAAAGTAAATTAGAGTATCTAAGGACAGATGCGCTTCGTTTTGGAGAGCGTGTACTCCAGCATACCGTTTCTTCCAAAAATGATTTTCCAGAACAATGTTGGGCAGATACGCTGTTTATGGCAGCCTATTTTATGCTTCGCGCAGGCGTTATGGAGCAGGATGAAGGGCTAATTAATGACGCATTAAATCAATATTGCTGGCATATCTGCTATTTGCAAAATAAGGATACCGGACTTTGGTATCACGGATATAATCATATTTCAGATGATCATATGTCAGGCGTTTACTGGGGAAGAGCGAATGCGTGGGCGGCATATACAATGGCATGTGTTGGAAGAGTGCTTCCGGAAGCATATCTTTACCCACAGTATATGGATATTTCAGGTTCTTTAGATGAGCAATTGACAGCGCTGAAACGCTTACAGACAGAAAATGGATTGTGGAGAACCATTTTAGACGATCCGGAAGCTTACGAGGAAGTTTCTGCTTCCTGCGGAATTGCAGCAGCTATGGCTATTAAAGGAAATCCTTTTCATCGAAAATATATAGAGAAGGCGGCTGATGGGGTATTGAATCAGATTAATGCTTCTGGAAAAGTATTGAATGTGTCGGCCGGAACTGCAGTAATGAGAGACAAAGAGGGCTACCGCAGCATTTCAAAAGAATGGATTCAAGGATGGAGGCAGATGAAGATGAAGACCGTACATTTGGTACTGTTTATGGGGCAGAGCAATATGGCTGGAAGAGGAGAGGCTGAAGAAGCGCCAGGAGTCAGTGAGGAAGCAGGATACGAGTATCGGGCTGTCAGCGATACGGAGTGTCTGTATCAAATAGAAGAACCATTTGGCGCTGCGGAAAATGATAAAACTGGAGTATATGAGCCAGGGATGAAAACAGGTTCTATGGTCTCTGCATTTGTGAAAGCATATTATGAAGCGGTAAAGATTCCTGTGGTCGGGGTATCCTGTTCAAAAGGCGGTTCTTCCATTGCAGAATGGATGCCAGGAAGTGCTTATTATCAGGATGCTGTTAGAAGAGCAAAGAGATGCAGTGAGTGGCTGGAGTCGAATGGCTATCGGATAGAACACCGCTGCATGGTATGGTGCCAGGGGTGTACAGATGGAGATCTGGGTACACCGCCTGAGACTTATAAGCGTCATACAGGTCAGTTTATAGAAAAATTTTTGAAAGAATGTCAGCTGGAAGTGTGTTTTTTGATTCAGATAGGAAACAGAAGAAGTAATAAAAATTTATATGTACCGATTCAGCAGGCACAACAGGAATTGGCAGAGGAACGGGAAAATATTGTAATAGTAAGCCAACAGTTTAAGAATTTTGCTCAAAGAGGCCTGATGAAAGATGAATTTCATTATAGCCAAAAAGGGTATAACCTGGTGGGGAAAGAGGCAGGAAGAAATGCAGGAAGCTATGTGCTGAATGGTTTATTTGCGTTACAAAAGTGAGAAAATGTCTATTATCTATTGACAAATCCGGAAAGATATAGCAAACTACAATAAGTGGTTTTAAAAACTATATAATGAAAGGATAAAAAACGGAGGATTTGTCATGGTAAGAATCATAACAGATTCTTCTGTACTGTATACAGAAGAAGCAAAAGCAGCGGGGTTTGATGCAGTGCCTTTGTGCGTCCATATAGGAGAGTTGGAGGGCAGAGACCTGCAGATGGATATGGAAGATTTTTATAAACGGATTGAAGCGGGGCAGATTCCCAGGTCTTCCCAGCCTCCTGTGGGAGAGGTAGCGGCTCTTTATGAAAAGTATCCGGATTCTGATATTATCAATATTTCCATAGCAGACGGGCTATCCGGAACCTACCAGGGAGCGTGCTGTGCAAAGGACATGATCGAGCATCCAGAGAAAATTACGGTGTTTAACAGCCAAACGTTATGCGGCCCTCATCGTTACATGGCAGAAAGGGCCAAACAGATGGCAGAGGATGGGCAAGGAAGAGCAGAGATTCTGGACTGGCTTGAACAAGCGGCAAAAAAGACGGAATCGTTTCTGATTCCTCAGGACTTTTCTTTTTTTGAAGCGGGGAGGCAGACTGACTCCGGTGGCAGCGGCGTTTGGATCTGTTCTCAGGCTGAAGCCAGTTATGAAGCTGACGGAAGATGGCACCCGCATTGATAAGTTTGCAGTGAAACGCACGATGTCTTCTGCAGTGGACAGCATAATGGATTATATGAAAAAGGCGGGAGTTGGTTCCAGGCATATTTTATACATTGCTCATGCCAGGGCATTAGAAGATGCGAAAAAAATCCAGAAAATGATGGAACGGACATTTGAAGGGTTGAAAATTCATATACTGGAACTGAGTCCTGTGTTTGTGGCCCAGGGAGGGCCGAAATGCGTGGCAATTCAGTATATTGAGCGTTTTTAGGAACCGTGCACAAGCGTGTTTGCCTCTGGACATGAATGATAACCGATATTTTGAAATTTTTCTTGACCTTATACGAACTATAAGCCTTATAATACAGCTGTAAGAAGCAGATGAACCGGTATGCAGACGGGCTTAAAGCAAGTAAGGAGGTTTTTATCGTGACAATTAAAGAGGCAGAGCAGATTACTGGCATTACCAGCCAGAATATCCGTTACTATGAAAAACAAGGACTTCTCACTCCATCCAGAAGAGAGGGAAATTCTTATAGGGAATATTCCGAAGAAGACATTCGCAGGCTAAAGAAGATTAAATTATTCCGTAAATTAGGAATGCCAATTGGAGATATCCGGCGTCTTTTTATAGGAGAAATTTCTCTGGAAGAAGCAATAACCGCACAGATTTCCAGACTTCAGACAGAAAAAGAAACGGTTCTGGCTGCATTGAAATTTTGTGGAAAAATACAGGAAACCCAGCTTGCGGAGATGGACGAATCGTTCTATCTGGAGCAGATGGAGGAAGAAGAGCAGAAGGGATCGGTATTTGTACAGTTTGCAGAAGACTATATCAGTGTAAGGAAGGCAGAGCTTGAAAGGGAATTCTCTTTTATGCCGGATTCCAGATGCGATACGCCCCAGGAGTTTACAGAAGAACTTCTGAAATACGGACAGGAAAGCGGAAAGAATATTTCTATTATAAAGGAAGGAATGTCTCCGAAACTGATGATCGATGGAATTGAATACGGTGCTTACCGGACCTCTTCCAGATTTGGCATTGTAATTCATTGCAGAATGACCCATCCGGAAGATTATATGCCGGATGGAATGCCGGAAAAAAAGTACCGGAAATACAGAGCGCTTTCGCTGGCTGCAATTCCGGTACTAATCTTCCTTTTGCTGGCAGTTATCATTCTGGCAAGCAGAGACTCATCATTCGAAACCTGGCTGATGGTACTGGTAACAGGTGTGATGCTGATATCGGACGTCTGCTTTGCCTATTACTGTTATGGGAGAAATTTCCAATAATCAGACGGGAAGAACGGCTAAATCCAGCCGCCGTCTAAGCCGATGACTTCTCCGGTCAGATAGGAGTTTTTATAACCCAGGTGGTAGACTAAGTCTGCCACTTCTTCGGCTTTTCCTAAGCGCCCTGCCGGTATTTCTTCTACCAGGGCGATAAATTCGGATTCCTCCATCCATTGATTCATTTCTGTGTCAATCGCGCCGCAGGCGACAGCGTTGACCTGGATGTTGCTGGGGGCCAGCTCCTTTGCCAAAGCTTTGGTAAATGCGTTGATGGCTCCTTTAGTGGCAGAATACGCTACTTCGCAGGAGGCGCCTACATTTCCCCAGACAGAAGAAATGTTAATGATTTTTCCCTGCTTTTTGGAAAGCATTCCAGGAATTGCAAGCTTACAGCAGTTAAACACAGAGTTTAAGTTGGTGTGGATGACTTTGTCCCAGTCCTGGACAGACATATCCTGAAGCAGGCCGATGTAGGAAACGCCGGCATTGTTTACCAGCACATCTAACGTGCCAAATTGTTTGCGGATACGTTCAAACAATTCTTTGCAGTGTTCCATATTGCCCATATCTCCTACATAGGCAAGGCAGGAAACCTGATAGGATTCAATTTCTTTTTTTGCCTGCATCAGACGTTCTTCGTTGTGAATACAGCTAATTGCTACATTATAGCCTTTTTTAGCAAATTTGACCGCAATGGCTTTCCCGATTCCGCGGGAAGCGCCGGTAACTAATACCGTTTTTTGTGCCATAATTATCACCTCTTTAGAGAGAGTATAGCACATTTTTATCCGCTTGTAACAGAATTGTAAGAAATTTTTTTGGAATATTGGGGAAAACTTGTGTTATACTGAATGAAAATGGCGAGAATTGCGAAAGGAGTGTGTGTGGTGCAAAAATATGATTTAGTAATTGTGGGTTCAGGGCCTGCCGGACTGGCAGCAGCAATTTATGCAGAGAGAGCCAGAATCCGTACCCTTGTAATAGAAAAAGGAATGGTCAGCGGAGGACAGGTGCTGACTACCTATGAGGTAGACAATTATCCTGGACTTCCTGGAGTAGGCGGATATGATTTGGGGACGAAGTTCCGTGAACACGCTGACAACCTGGGGGCTCAGTTTGCAGAAGACGAGGTACTGCGGATTGAAGATGCAGGAGACGTAAAACGGATTGTATGCGAGCATGAGACTTATGAGGCGAAAGCGGTAATTCTGGCAACCGGAGCCAGTCACAGAAAACTGGCTGTACCAGGGGAAGAAGAACTGGCCGGTATGGGAGTGTCTTACTGTGCTACTTGTGACGGCGCATTTTTCCGCAAAAAAGTAACGGCAGTCATTGGAGGAGGAGACGTGGCTCTGGAAGATGCCATATTCCTTTCCAGAATGTGTGAAAAGGTGTATCTGATTCACCGCAGAGACGAGTTCCGCGGCGCTAAGAGTATTCAGGAACAGGTATTTTCCAGGGAAAATATTGAAGTTGTCTGGGATACGGTAGTCGAGCGGATTACAGGTACAGAGAAAGTAGAAGCCCTGACAGTAAAAAATGTAAAAACCGGCGAGGAAAGAGAGATTTCAGTCAGCGGCGTCTTTGTAGCAGTTGGAATTACTCCGGCCAGTCAGGCATTTGAAGGGTTGGTAGAAATGGATCATGGCTATATTAAGGCAGGAGAGGACTGCTGTACCTCTTGTCCAGGTATTTTTGCAGCAGGCGATGTGCGGACAAAGCCGCTGCGCCAGATTATTACCGCTGCGGCAGATGGAGCAAATGCAGTAACCAGCGTGGAACGCTATTTGATGGAAGGTTAGACGAAAGGAAGATACGCATGAAAAACTGGAAAAAAGCAGTGATAGTCGTTTCTTTTTGTCTTACTGGTGCCGGTGCAGTTCCGGCGTTTGCCTCTGTAAAAACAGATGCAGGGCTTCTGGCAGCGCCTCAGGCGGTCGTCAGTGAAAAGAAGACTCAGGTAGTGACTGCAACGGCTGGAGATTATGAGAATGTGGCAGTTTCCCAGGTTAGCGGATATGTAAACGTCCGCAGTGAGGCCAGTACGAAAGGTCAGATTGTGGGGAAAATTTATAATAACTGTGCGGCAACCATTCTGGAGACCGTGTCTGGAGAGGGCGGCGACTGGTATCGCATCCAGTCAGGGAATGTAACCGGATATATTAAGGCCCAGTATTTTGTAACGGGAGCAGAGGCTGAAAAGCTGGCAAAAGAAGTAGGCGTGGAATATGCTACAATTAATACGGCGTCTCTCCGCCTGCGGGCAGAGCCAAACCTGACCAGTGAAACCCTGACTCTTTTAAGCCAGGGCGCCCGTTATGAAGTGATGGGCGAGGAAAATAATTTTGCAAAGCTGGCAATTGATACGGACCTGACGGGGTATGTGTCGATGGACTATATCAAAACGACAGTAGAGTTTAAGCAGGCTGTCTCGCTGGAAGAAGAGGCGGCTCAGAAAGCAGAGGAAGAAAAACGGAAGCAGGAGGCGGAGACTGCTATCAGTCAGTTAAATGCAGTGATAAGCGCGGAAGTAGGAAAAAGTCCGTCTTCCCAGCAGTCAGAGGGCAGTGTTTCTTCCAAGTCTGAAGCCAGCGAATCTTCCACCGCTCCGGTTGGAGTGAACGGGACCATTGCGGCTAACCCGATGGGAAGTGGAAAGGATACGGCGGCACAGGCTCCGGTTCTTCAAAACAAGGAAACTGCCAGCGCAACCGTACCGGCAGGTCCTTCCGGTTCTGGAACGAGTAATGCCGGCAATGGCCAGGCGCCCAGCGTGTCTTATGGACCAGGAGGGAATGCTTCGGATAAGGTGGTGTCCGCAACCAGAACGGCAGTAGTAGCATATGCAAAACAGTTTCTGGGAAATCCATACGTATATGGAGGAACCAGTCTGACCGACGGAGCGGACTGCTCCGGCTTTACTATGAGCGTGTACAAGCATTTTGGCATTGACATTGGCCGTACTTCCAGAGATCAGGCGGCAAAGGGGCGTGAGATTTCCCAGTCGGAGATGCAGCCAGGCGATTTGCTGTTTTATGCAAGCGGGGATTATATTAACCATGTAGCGATGTACATAGGAGGCGGACAGGTTATCCATTCCAGTACTCCGGCAACAGGCATTACCCTTGCGCCGGTTAATTACCGGACCCCCTGCAAGGTTGTTACATTTTTGGATTAAAGGATAAAGAAAAAAAGACCAGAGCGCTGGAAGGATTCATTCCAGCACTCTGGTCTTTTGTTATGCAAAAATACACAATGGGGAGTCAGGCTTCCCATCTTCCGGATGCGCCGCAGGGAAGAACCAGGCCATTTTTGGCAACTGGCAGTCCGACCTCCTCAGCCTTTACCTGTCCGCCGAACGTTGGGACGATTTCTGTGCCGATCATATAAGAAAGCACAGATGGCGCAAGGCCGGTGGTGTAGGAGTTAATTAGGAAAAACAGCGGCTTATCTGATAAAAGCTGGGCGCAGAGCTTTACAAATGGATGGATAGCTTCTTCGATTTTCCAGATTTCTCCTTTGGGGCCTCTTCCGTAAGAAGGCGGATCCATGATAATGGCGTCATAATGATTGCCTCTGCGGATTTCCCGCTCTACGAATTTTACGCAGTCATCGACAATCCAGCGGATGGGAGCATTTTCAAGACCGCTGGATTTTGCGTTTTCTTTGGCCCATCCTACCATGCCTTTTGACGCGTCTACATGGGTAACGGCTGCTCCTGCTGCAGCTGCAGCTAAAGTGGCGCCGCCTGTATAGGCAAACAAGTTCAGCACTTTAATGGGACGGCCGGCTTTTTGAATTTTATCTCCAAACCAGTCCCAGTTAGCAGCCTGCTCCGGAAACAGTCCGGTGTGCTTAAAGCTGAAGGGTTTTAAATTGAATCTCAAGCTTCCATAGGAGATGCACCACTGCTGGGGCAGGTCGAAAAATTCCCATTCGCCTCCGCCTTTGCTGCTGCGGTGATAGTGGCCGTTAGGCCGCTTCCAGCCCCGATCTTTTTTGGGGGTGTCCCAGATAACCTGGGGGTCGGGACGGATTAAAAGATAGTCTCCCCACCGCTCTAATTTTTCGCCTTTGGAACAATCAATTACCTGATAGTCTTTCCAATTATCTGCAATCCACATAATGTAAAATATCCTTTCTTATCTCAATGCATGGTACACGGATACTGCTGTTTCATTATTATACATAACCCTGTTGGGAAACGTCAAGCAAATGCAAAAGGAATAGGAAAAACCAGCTGTCTGGAGGAGAATTGTAATAGAAATGAAAGATTATAATGGTTGAATATTTAGAAAATTCTTGATACAATAAATGCAAATATGGCTGTGTACGAATATTTGGAGTGCGGAGTAAGAGAAGGAGTGGTTGGATTGAGGACAGGCAGAGGACTTGCGATATTAGGATTGACAGCAGCGCTGGCGATTGGCGGTACGGCAACGGTGTATGGTGCCGGCTGGCAGAAGGCGTCAAATGGCGCGTGGGAATATTATAGTGATTCTGGGAACAGAGAGACCAACGTATGGCGCAAAGGAGCAGATGGATTGTGGCGCTATATTGATGGCAGCGGATATATGGCTACAAATAAATGGGTCGATGAGACTTATTATGTAGATGGAAATGGGATTATGGTTTCCGGAAACTGGAAACAGATGGAGTCATCTTCCAGTTACCATGACGGTACGGTCTGGTACTATTTTAATACAGACGGCAAACGGGTGGAAGAAACGTGGAAGAAGATCAATAATAAGTGGTACTATTTTGACGAAGACGGTGTGATGCTGACTGGCTGGCTGCTGGATGATATGTATTATACAGATGCCAATGGAGCAATGGTTACCGGCTGGCAGAAATTGACGCCGCCAGACGATGACTATTATGATGACTATGAGGAATCGCATAACGCACCGGTAGATAATCAGAATGAAGACGGAAAATACTGGTATTATTTCGGCAATAATGGGAAAAAAGTCATTCCGGATGATATGAATGGCTCCGATTATCAGGAAAAGAAGATCAACGGCGCTTATTACTGCTTTGATGCCAATGGCCAGATGCAGACTGGCTGGTGCAATGTCAAAGGGGATTCTTCAATTGAAAGTTATAAATATTATAACGAGAACGGACAGGCGGTAGTCAGCACCTGGCTGTCTCTGGAAGCTCCGGAAGAGTTTGACGAATATGGCGAAGTAGAGTGGTACTATTTTACCAGCAACGGTACTCCGAAAGTGGGACCGCCGGAAGGAGAAGCGACAGCCAAGGATCTGACTCGGATCAAGGGGCTGACGTTCCTGTTTAACGAAAAAGGCAATCCTATTTACGGGCTTCATAAAGTAGCGGCCAATAATGATCCGGATAACTATACGGCATATTATTTCGGTACGGACAAGATGCATTGCGCGATGCTGACCGGCAAACAGAACGTAGAGGAAGGAGATGGCTTTGAGTCAGAATATTTCTTCCTGGATTCTGGAAAAGGCTATACGGGAGTAAGAGACGGAAAGCTTTATTATATGGGAAAACTTCAAGTTGCAGACAGCGGCATCAAATATATGCCGATTACGCTGACTACTGGGGGAACCACGAAAAATTATCTGGTTAATTCCAATGGCCGGACTGTAAAAAATACCACGGTTCGGGATGCGGAAGGAACCAAATATAAAACAGGAAGCAACGGCATTATCTTAAAAGTCAATGACGAAGATGTTGCTGGAGAAACCTTTAACAGTCCGGTAGAGCCTACCTGGTGGAATGAATAAAAATAATAAATACAAATAAACGGATGATAAAACCGTCTAACCTGCAAATGCCTGGATAGGCAGAGGCGGGCAGGCGGTTTTTCTGCAGGAGCGTAAAACATGAATGAACACAATGTAAGGAAAGCGGAAGCAGTTGGAGGAAATCTGGGGATTTTAAACTGGATAAAGCGGATACCAGGCGGTTTGCTTCTGGTTCCCATGATGATTACAGCAGTAATCCATACCTTCTGTCCAGAACTTGTGAAAATCGGAGGCGCAACGGAACTGCTGTTTACCAATACCTGCACCATGTATGTGGTGGGATTGATGCTGTTCTTTTCCGGAACCCAGTGTATGTTGTCCCAGGTAAAAGAAATGGTCCGGATAGGCGGCCTGCTGTGTGCTTTGAGAATTGGAATTATGGCAGCTGGATGCATTGCGGTCCAGAAACTGTTCGGGCTGGACGGTTTCTGGGGGATTTCCCTGGTAACGTTTGTGGCGGTGCTTGCAAGTACGAATCCTGGGCTGTATATTGCCTTGACGTCAGATAATCCCACAGCGCTCAGCGTATTCAGTTTGTTGAATCTGCTGGTCATGCCTGCGATTCCGGTTATGGCGCTCAATCTGGCTTCCGGATATGCCATGGACTGGAACAGCGTTATTTCTATATTAATACCGTTTCTGATTGGAATGGTTCTGGGAAATCTGGACGATGAGATCCGAAAGATGTTTCGCAACGGCAGTACTCTGATTCTGCCGTTTATGGGATTCTGTCTTGGAGGAAGTATTAATCTGGTGGCAGCCGTAAAAGCAGGAGCGGGCGGTCTGTTGTGTGCAGTTCTGTTTTATATCCTTACCTGGATTCCGCTGTATATTGCAGAAAAGAAACTTTTAAGGCGGGATGGCCTGGTAGCGACTGCCATGAGTTCCATTGCCAGCTTTACGGCAACGGTTCCACAGGTTGCAGCAGCTGCGAATCCGGTATTTGAACCTTACGTGGAGACAGCGGTAGCCCAGATTGCCCTGGCATCCCTGATAACCTGCCTGATAACTCCTGTGCTGGTGGGAAGAATTAAAAATCGTATACAAATTTGAAAAAAGTGCTTGCATTTTGGAAGAATCTGTGTTACGATGACAAAGCTGTGGCATGATAGCTGTGAAGCGCGAGGTTGCTGCCCGATTTGAGGCAGGTTTTCCGTGGAGCGAATGTCAAGTTAGAAAACTGGCGACAAGTCACTGTACCAATTGAACATCTGCAACAGAAATGAAAGGCAGCATGAGTGTGAGTCCTAGGGAGGACACACACGGAAACGTGTACAGTCACCGCTTGTCGTACTTAGAAGTAAAAGTGCGAAAAGGAGGCGACTTTTTTTATGGCAAGTCAAGTAATGAGAATCACATTAAAGGCTTATGATCATCAGTTAGTTGATCAGTCAGCAGGAAAAATTATCGACACTGTAAAAAAGACAGGATCTAAGGTGAGCGGACCGGTGCCGCTGCCAACTAAGAAAGAAGTAGTTACTATCTTACGTGCAGTACACAAGTACAAAGATTCCAGAGAGCAGTTCGAACAGAGAACTCACAAGAGACTGATTGATATCATCACTCCAAGCCAGAAAACTGTTGATGCATTATCCAGACTGGAGATGCCTGCTGGTGTCTACATCGACATCAAGATGAAAAACAAATAATTAAGGAAATATCCTGAAGGGTTTAGATAGATTCTGGACTGTTCTAGGATGAGCGCAAAAGCGCTCCGCTGTAGAAAAGAAACAGGAGGTAAGAAAATGAAGAAAGCGATTTTAGCAACAAAAGTCGGAATGACTCAGATCTTCGATGAAGACGGCGTGTTAATTCCGGTAACCGTTCTTCAGGCAGGTCCTTGCGTAGTAACCCAGGTTAAGACCGAAGAGAATGATGGTTACAAAGCAGTACAGGTTGGTTTTGTTGACAAGAGAGAAAAATTAATCAACAAGCCGGTTAAGGGCCATTTTGATAAGGCTGGCGTATCCTACAAGAGATACGTAAGAGAGTTTAGATTTGACAACGCTGAAGAGTATTCTGTAAAAGATGAAATCAAAGCAGACGTATTCGCAGCAGGCGATAAGGTAGATGCAACCGCTATTTCCAAAGGCAAAGGTTTCCAGGGCGCAATCAAGAGACATGGCCAGCACAGAGGACCTATGGCTCACGGTTCTAAGTTCCATCGTCATCAGGGTTCCAACGGTTCTGCAACCACCCCAGGCCGCGTATTCAAGGGCAAGGGAATGCCAGGACACATGGGCAGCGTAAAGGTAACGGTTCAGAACCTTGAGATTGTTCGCGTAGACGCAGAGAACAACCTGATTCTGGTTAAGGGTTCTGTACCAGGACCAAAGAAGTCCTTAGTAACCGTTAAGGAAACCGTAAAGGCTTCCAAGTAAGCTTTTGCATAGGAAAGGAGGAACACACAAATGGCAAATGTAGCTGTTTACAATATGGAAGGTAAAGAAGTTGGCACCTTAGAGTTAAACGACGCTGTGTTTGGTGTAGAGGTAAATGAACACCTGGTACACATGGCAGTAGTAAGCCAGCTTGCAAATAAACGTCAGGGCACCCAGAAAGCAAAGACCCGCTCCGAAGTTTCCGGCGGCGGCAGAAAGCCTTGGAGACAGAAAGGAACCGGTCATGCAAGACAGGGTTCAACCAGAGCACCACAGTGGACCGGCGGCGGCGTAGTATTCGCTCCAGTACCAAGAGATTACACCATCAGACTGAACAAGAAGGAAAAGAGAGCTGCATTAAAGTGCGCTTTAACCAGCAGAGTAAACGACAACAAGTTCGTTGTTGTAGACGAGTTAAAGTTTGATGCAATCAAGACCAAGAACTTCGTAAACGTTTTAAACAACTTAAAAGTAAACAAGGCTTTAGTTGTTCTGGATTCTAACGATCAGAATGTAGTTCTGTCTGCTAGAAACGTAGAGAACGTTAAGACCGCTCAGGTTAACAGCATTAACGTATTTGATATTCTTAAGTACAACACCGTTGTTGCTACCAAGGCAGCAGTTGCAGCAATCGAGGAGGTGTATGCATAATGGCAGATATTAGATATTATGATGTCATCCTCAAACCGGTTATTACCGAAAAGAGCATGAACGCTATGGCAGATAAGAAGTATACCTTCATGGTACACGCTGATGCCAACAAGACTATGATTAAAGAAGCTGTTGAGAAAATGTTCCCAGGAACCAAGGTTGAGAAGGTAAACACCATCAACATCGACGGCAAAGCAAAGAGAAGAGGCATGGTGGTTGGCAAGACCGCTCAGTCTAAGAAAGCAATCGTTAAGCTGACTGCTGACAGCAAAGACATCGAGATTTTCGAAGGTCTGTAAGAAGCAGTACAGGCGTAAAGAATACGCAGTGAAACCTCGGAACCAAAGGTTCCCTGGCTGCGGGCCCGCCGCCCGCACGCCGCTGTTTCGGATTACGCACAATATACGATGAACATTATATCGTGATAAATTAGTTAAAGGAGTAAAATGTCATGGGAATTAAAAAGTATACAGCATATACACCTTCCAGAAGACATATGACCAGCTCTGATTTCTCTGAAATCACCAAAACAACTCCGGAAAAATCCTTAGTTGTATCTTTAAAGAAGAACGCTGGCCGTAATAATCAGGGTAAAATCACCGTAAGACATCATGGTGGTGGAAATAGACAGAAATACAGAGTTATCGACTTCAAGAGAAATTCCAAAGATGGAATTCCGGCAACTGTTATCGGTATCGAGTACGATCCAAACAGAAGCGCCAACATCGCATTAATCTGCTACGCAGATGGTACCAAGTCCTACATCTTAGCTCCAGCTGGATTAACCGACGGTATGAAGGTTATGAGCGGCGAGCAGGCTGAGGCAAAGGTTGGAAACTGCCTTCCATTAAGTGCGATTCCGGTTGGTACCCAGATTCACAACATTGAGCTGTATCCTGGCAAGGGCGGTCAGCTGGTTCGTTCCGCTGGTAACTCTGCACAGTTAATGGCAAAAGAAGGCAAGTACGCAACCTTACGTCTTCCTTCCGGTGAAATGAGAATGGTTCCGATTATCTGCCGCGCTACTATCGGCGTTGTAGGAAATGGCGAACACGCTCTGATTAACATTGGTAAGGCTGGTAGAAAGCGTCACATGGGTATCCGTCCTACAGTCCGCGGTTCCGTAATGAACCCGAATGACCATCCACACGGTGGTGGTGAAGGTAAGACCGGTATCGGACGTCCAGGCCCAAGCACTCCATGGGGCAAACCGGCTCTTGGCTTGAAGACCAGAAAGAAAAACAAGCAGTCTAATAAGTTAATCGTAAGAAGACGCGATGGAAGAACCATCAAATAATTGAAGGAGGTTAGAACATGTCTCGCTCACTGAAAAAAGGACCATTCGCAGACGCGCATTTATTGAAGAAGGTAGAAGCGATGAACGCATCCGGACAGAAGCAGGTTATTAAGACCTGGTCCCGCCGTTCTACAATCTTCCCAATTATGGTTGGTCACACAATTGCAGTACACGATGGAAGAAAGCATGTTCCGGTATACGTTACCGAGGATATGGTTGGTCATAAATTAGGCGAATTCGTTGCCACAAGAACTTACAAAGGACATGGCAAGGACGAGAAGAAGTCTGGCGTTCGCTAATCGATAAGATCTGAAAGGAGGTTTTTAAGTCATGGCAAAAGGACATAGATCCCAAATTAAGAGAGAAAGAAATGCTCAGAAAGATACCAGACCTAGCGCAACATTATCTTACGCTCGCGTATCTGTTCAGAAAGCATGCTTCGTATTAGATGCCATCAGAGGCAAAGATGTGCAGACTGCACTTGGTATTGTAACTTACAATCCCAGATATGCTTCTAGTTTAATAAAGAAACTGTTAGAATCAGCAATCGCTAACGCTGAGAACAACAACGGAATGAACGTTGAGAACCTGTATGTTGAGGAATGCTACGCAAACCAGGCTCCTACAATGAAGAGAATTCATCCAAGAGCACAGGGCCGCGCTTACAGAATCGAGAAGAGAAACAGCCACATTACCGTTGTGCTGAATGAAAGATAAGGAGGCAAATCATGGGACAGAAAGTTAATCCGCACGGCCTTAGAGTCGGCGTAATTAAAGACTGGGATTCCAAGTGGTACGCAGAAGCTGATTTTGCTGATTGCCTTGTTGAGGACCACAAGATCAGAGTATTTCTGAAGAAGAAACTGTATAGCGCTGGTATCTCCAAAATCGAGATCGAGCGTGCATCTGATAGAGTTAAAATCATCATCTACACCGCAAAGCCAGGTGTTGTTATCGGCAAGGGCGGCGCTGAAATTGAAAAGTTAAAAGCTGAGGTTCAGAAGATGACCTCCAAGAAAGTCTTCATCGACATCAAGGAAGTTAAGAGACCGGACCGCGACGCACAGTTAGTTGCAGAATCTATTGCACAGCAGTTAGAGAACCGTGTTTCCTTCCGTCGTGCTATGAAGTCCACCATGTCCAGATCCATGAAGGCTGGCGTTAAGGGCATCAAGGCAGCTTGCGCAGGACGTCTGGGCGGCGCTGATATGGCACGTACTGAGTTCTACAGCGAAGGTACGATTCCGCTGCAGACTTTAAGAGCAGATATTGACTATGGATTCGCAGAAGCAGATACCACCTACGGCAAGGTTGGCGTTAAGGTTTGGATCTACAAGGGCGAAGTCCTTCCAACTAAGGGCAACAAGGAAGGGAGCGATAAATAATGTTAATGCCAAAGAGAGTAAAACGTCGTAAGCAGTTCCGTGGCTCTTTGTCCGGAAAAGCATTAAGAGGCAACACCATCTCCAATGGTGAGTACGGTTTAGTTGCTACTGAGCCATGCTGGATTAAATCCAACCAGATTGAGGCAGCCCGTATCGCTATGACCCGTTACATTAAGCGTGGCGGTAAAGTTTGGATTAAGATTTTCCCAGATAAGCCTGTAACTGCAAAGCCAGCTGAGACCCGTATGGGTTCCGGTAAAGGTTCCGTAGAATACTGGGTAGCAGTAGTAAAACCTGGTCGTGTTATGTTCGAGATCGCTGGTGTTCCAGAGGAAGTTGCTCGCGAAGCACTGCGTCTTGCTATGCACAAGTTACCCTGCAAGTGTAAGATCGTTGCGAAAGCAGATTTAGAAGGCGGTGATAACAGTGAAAAGTAATAAGTATGTAGAGAGTTTAAATGCGAAGACCGCAGCAGAGTTAAACGAGGAATTAGTTGCTGCTAAGAAAGAACTGTTCAATTTAAGATTCCAGAATGCAACCAACCAGTTAGATAACACCAGCAGAATCAAAGAGGTTCGCAAGAACATCGCACGTATTCAGACTGTTATCACTGCTAAGGCTGCTCACTAAGTGCAGAAAGGAGCATAATTACCGTGGAAAGAAATCTTAGAAAAGTGCGTACCGGTAAAGTCGTAAGCAATAAGATGGACAAGACCATTGTGGTTGCTATCGAGAACCATGTAAAGCATCCTGTAATCGGTAAGATTGTTAAGAGAACTTATAAATTAAAAGCACACGATGAGAACAACGAGTGCAATATTGGTGATACCGTTCGTGTAATGGAAACAAGACCGCTGTCCAAGGACAAGAGATGGAGACTTGTAGAGATTATCGAAAAGGCAAGATAATAAGGAAGGAGTAATCAGGCATGATTCAGCAGGAAACCAGACTTAAGGTTGCCGACAATACTGGTGCAAAGGAACTCCTGTGCATCCGCGTTATGGGCGGTTCAACCAGAAGATATGCGAATATCGGTGATGTCATCGTTGCTTCCGTTAAAGATGCAACACCAGGCGGTGTTGTAAAGAAGGGCGATGTTGTTAAGGCTGTAGTAGTACGTTCTGTAAAGGGCGCTCGTCGTAAAGACGGTTCTTACATCAAGTTTGATGAGAACGCAGCAGTTATTATCAAGGACGATAAGACTCCAAAGGGAACCCGTATTTTTGGACCGGTAGCAAGAGAACTTCGTGAGAAGCAGTTTATGAAGATCGTTTCTCTGGCTCCGGAAGTATTATAAGAGGAGGTGTCCACTGTGAACAAGATCAAAAAAGATGATTTAGTAAAAGTTATCACCGGCAAAGACAACGGGAAACAGGGTAAGGTACTCCACGTGGATACCAAGAAGAACAAAGTTGTAGTAGAAGGCTGCAATATGGTAACCAAACATACTAAGCCAAACGCTGCAAATCCAAACGGCGGTATCGTAAATCGCGAAGCAGCTATGGATATTTCCAATGTTATGCTGGTAGTTGACGGAAAAGCAACCAGAGTTGGCTTTACCGTAAAAGATGGTAAGAAAGTACGCGTTGCTAAGGCAACCGGCAAAGTAATCGAGTAATTACAGAGAGGAGGAACATCAATTGGCTAGATTAAAAGAGACATATCAGAATGAGATCGTAGATGCTATGATCAAGAAATTTGGATATAAGAACATTATGGAAGTGCCGAAGTTAGACAAGATTGTCATCAACATGGGCGTCGGCGAAGCAAAAGAAAATGCCAAGGTTTTGGACTCTGCTGTAAGAGATCTGGAGATCATCTCCGGTCAGAAGGCTGTTACCACCAAGGCAAAGAAGTCCGTTGCAAACTTCAAGATTCGTGAAGGCATGGCTATCGGATGCAAGGTTACCCTGCGCGGCGAGAGAATGTATGAGTTCGCAGACCGTTTAATTAACCTGGCTCTTCCACGTGTACGTGACTTCCGCGGCGTTAACCCTAACGCATTTGACGGCAGAGGTAACTACGCATTAGGTATTAAAGAGCAGTTAATCTTCCCTGAGATTGAATACGATAAGGTTGACAAGGTAAGAGGTATGGACATCATCTTCGTAACCACCGCTAAGACTGACGAAGAAGCTCGTGAACTGTTGACATTATTCAATATGCCATTTGCAAAATAATCAGGAGGAATAACCATGGCAAAGACTTCTATGAAGATTAAGCAGCAGCGTCCTGCAAAATTCTCCACCAGAGAATACAACCGTTGCAGAATTTGCGGCCGTCCGCATGCTTATTTAAGAAAATATGGTATCTGCAGAATTTGCTTCCGTGAATTAGCATACAAGGGCGAGATTCCGGGCGTAAAGAAAGCTAGCTGGTAAGAAAAGGAGGCAAACCAAATGACTATGAGTGATCCGATTGCAGATATGCTTACAAGAATCCGTAACGCTAACACTGCAAAGCATGATACAGTAGACGTACCTTCTTCCAAGATGAAGCTGGCGATTGCTGATATTCTGGTAAGAGAAGGTTACATCAAGAAATATGATTTAATTGAGGACGGCGGTTTTACCACCATCCGCATTACCTTAAAGTACGGTAAAGACAAAAATGAAAAAATCATTACCGGCTTAAAGAAAATCTCCAAGCCAGGCTTACGTGTATACGCTGGCGCAGAGAATATGCCTAAGGTATTAGGTGGTTTAGGTATCGCTATCGTTTCCACCAACCAGGGCGTTATGACCGACAAGGAAGCTAGAAAAGCAAATGTCGGCGGCGAAGTATTAGCATTTATTTGGTAATAAACAGCAACTGAAAACAGAGAAGCCGCTTCAGGCTTCTCCGAAAATCTAAGTAGGAGGAATTAGGCATGTCACGTATAGGAAAAATGCCAGTTGCAATCCCAGCAGGCGTAACTGTAACGATTGCAGAGAACAATGAAGTGACTGTAAAAGGTCCAAAGGGCACACTGAGCAGAGTGCTGCCAGCTGAGATGTCCATCAAGGAAGAAGATGGCCACATCGTAGTTACCAGACCGAACGATTTAAAGCAGATGAAATCTTTACACGGTCTGACCAGAACCCTGATCAACAACATGGTTCACGGTGTAACAGAAGGTTATGAGAAAGTTCTGGAAATCAACGGCGTTGGTTACAGAGCTTCTAAGCAGGGCAAGAAGTTAGTCCTGAACTTAGGTTACTCCCATCCAGTAGAGATGGAAGACCCAGAAGGCATCGAGACTGTGCTGGAAGGTCAGAACAAGATTACTGTAAAAGGTATCAGCAAAGAAAAAGTTGGCCAATATGCAGCTGAAATCAGAGATAAGAGAAGACCTGAGCCATACAAGGGCAAGGGAATCAAGTATGCTGATGAAGTAATCAGACGTAAAGTTGGTAAGACTGGTAAGAAATAAGTAAGGAGAGTGTAAAGATGGTTAGCAAACAGTCAAGAACCGCAGTTCGCGAAAAAAAGCACGCTAGATTACGCAATCGTTTTTCTGGTACAACCGAAAGACCTCGTTTAGCAGTGTTCAGAAGTAATAATCATATGTATGCTCAAATTATTGACGATACAGTAGGCAACACTTTAGTTGCTGCTTCTACAGTAGAGAAGGCCGTAAAAGCTGAGCTGGAGAAGACCGACGACGTAAATGCTGCAGCATATGTAGGTACTGTAATTGCCAAGAGAGCATTAGAAAAAGGAATCACCGAAGTTGTATTTGACAGAGGCGGTTTCATTTATCAGGGTAAGGTTCAGGCATTAGCAGACGCAGCTCGTGAAGCTGGCCTGAAATTCTAATAGAGAGGAGAACGAACATGAAGCGTACAATCATTGATGCCAGTCAGTTAGAGTTAAATGACAAAGTAGTGGCAATCAAACGTGTATCCAAGACCGTTAAAGGTGGACGTACCATGAGATTTTCCGCTCTGGTAGTAGTAGGAGATGGCAAGGGACACGTTGGCGCAGGCTTAGGCAAGGCCGGCGAAGTTCCAGAAGCAATCCGTAAAGGAAAAGAGGCAGCAGTTAAGAACCTGGTAGAGATCCCGATTGATGAGAATAACAGTATTCCTCATGACTTCCTGGGCAAATTTGGCAGTGCATCTGTTCTGATGAAGAGAGCACCTGAAGGTACTGGAGTTATTGCCGGCGGTCCAGCACGTAACGTTCTGGAGTTAGCAGGAATTAAAAATATCCGTACCAAGTCCTTAGGCTCCAACAATAAGACCAATGTTGTTCTGGCAACCATCCAGGGCTTAACCAGCTTAAAGACCCCTGAAGAAGTTGCAAGACTGCGCGGCAAATCTGTGGAAGAAATTACTGAATAAGGAGGATATTGAACATGGCAGAGAAGTTAAAAATCACATTAGTAAAATCCCCAATCGGTGCTGTTCCGAAGCAGAGAGCAACTGTTGAAGCTCTTGGTTTAAAGAAGCTTTATAAGACAGTTGAAATGCCGGACAATGGCGCTGTTAGAGGTATGATTCAGACTGTACGCCACTTAGTGAAAGTGGAAGAGATCTAATAATAATAATTAAGCAAGGAGGTGCAAGTCATGGAGTTATCTAATTTAAGACCTGCTGAAGGCTCTAAGCACAGCGATAATTTCAGAAGAGGACGCGGACATGGTTCAGGCAACGGCAAGACCGCTGGTAAGGGCCATAAGGGACAGAAAGCACGTTCCGGCGCTCCAAGAATCGGTTTTGAAGGCGGCCAGATGCCGTTATACAGAAGATTACCGAAGAGAGGTTTCACCAACATTAATTCCAAGAATATCGTAGGTATTAACGTTAGCGCATTAGAGAGATTTGACAACGACGCAGTAGTTACCGTTGAGGAATTACTGGCTGCTGGTGTTATCAAAAATCCTCAGGATGGTGTTAAGATCCTTGGAAATGGAGAATTAACCAAAAAGCTGAACGTAAAGGCAAACGCTTTCTCTGAAGGCGCTAAGGCTAAAATTGAAGCTTTAGGTGGAACCTGCGAGGTGATCTAATCTATGTTTCAGACACTGAAAAACGCATTCAAGGTCAAAGAGATACGGAACCGGCTTCTGTATACCTTTGGAATGCTGATAGTGATTCGGTTCGGTTCACAGCTCCCAGTTCCTGGGGTGAACCCAACCTATCTGAAAGATTTCTTCCAGAACACTATTGGGCAGAACCTGGGCTTTTTCAATGCGATGACGGGTAACTCATTTGACAACCTGTCAGTATTTGCATTGAGCATTACTCCTTATATTACGTCATCCATCATTATGCAGCTTTTAACCATTGCAATTCCGAAATTAGAGGAAATGCAGCGGGACGGCGAAGATGGAAGACGGAAAATTATGGAGTATACCCGTTATGTAACCGTTGGTCTGGCTCTGATTGAGTCCATTGCCATGGCAGTTGGATTTGGCGGAAAAGGCCTGCTGATCGAATACAATGTATGGAGTGTGATTGTAGCAGTTGTTACCATGACCACAGGCAGTGCATTGTTGATGTGGATTGGCGAGCGGATTACAGAGAACGGCGTGGGCAATGGTATTTCCATCGTCCTGCTGTTCAACATTATCTCCAGTGTACCGAATGATGCGAGAACTCTTTTTACCCGCTTTATGCAGGGAAAGAGCGTAGCAGTTGCAGTTGTAATCGGATTACTGATCCTTGCTGTACTGACTGCTATGGTAGTATTCGTTGTTGTATTAAACAGCGGTGAACGAAGGATTCCGGTTCAGTATTCAAAGAAGATGCAGGGCCGACGGATGATTGGGGGACAGTCTTCCTACATTCCGTTAAAGGTAAACACTGCAAGTGTTATTCCGGTTATTTTTGCTTCTTCTTTAATGTCCATGCCGGTTGTAATTGCATCCTTCTTCCCAGTTGATTACAATACTATCGGCGGAAAGATTTTGCTGGTGTTAAGCTCATCTTCCTGGTTCCGCCCAGAGATGCCAGTTTACTCCATTGGTCTGGTGCTGTATATTGCGTTAATCATTGTATTTGCGTATTTCTACACATCCATTACCTTCAATCCGTTAGAGGTTGCCAACAATATGAAGAAGGCCGGCGGCTTTATCCCAGGTATTCGTCCTGGCAAGCCAACGTCTGATTATCTGAATAAGATCCTGAACTATATTGTATTTATCGGCGCGTGCGGGCTGATCATTATTGCCCTGATTCCAATCATGGTATCTGGTCTGTTCTCCGTTGGAAACATTGCGTTTGCAGGAACTTCTTTAATCATCATCGTAGGTGTTGTATTAGAGACCTTTAAGGCAATTGAGTCCAAAATGCTGGTACGTAATTACAAAGGATTTTTGAACGATTAAATTACGGAAGAAGCACCCTGCAATGGGTGTTTCTTCTGGTATTACGAAGTAAAAAGGGGGACTGCAATATGAAGCTTATCATGTTAGGCGCTCCTGGTGCGGGAAAAGGCACACAGGCAAAGAAAATCTCCGCAAAGTACGGGATTCCGCATATTTCTACCGGCGACATTTTCAGGGCAAATATTAAAGGCGGAACAGAACTGGGCATGAAGGCTAAGGCATTTATGGATCAGGGACAGCTGGTTCCGGATGAGATTACCATCGGAATGCTGTTAGACAGAATCAAAGAAGACGACTGCCAGAAGGGATATGTATTGGATGGTTTCCCAAGAACTATTCCCCAGGCAGAAAGTCTGACAAAGGCGCTGACAGAACTGGGAGACAAAATTGACTGGGCTGTCAATGTAGATGTGCCGGATGAGAATATCATCAGCCGTATGTCCGGAAGAAGGGCCTGCTTAGGCTGCGGCCAGACCTATCATATCGTATACAATGCCCCAAGTCAGGAAGGTATCTGCGATGTTTGCGGCCAGGAGCTGGTATTAAGAGATGACGATAAACCTGAAACAGTTCAGAAACGTCTGGAAGTGTACCATAAACAGACACAGCCATTAATCGACTACTATAGAGGAGCCGGAGTATTGGCTGAAGTAGACGGTACAAAAGATTTAGAAGAAGTATTTCAGGACATTGTTAAGATTTTAGGAGCATAACACTATGGTATCCATTAAATCTGAAAGAGAAATTAAATTGATGAGGGAAGCTGGCAAAATCCTTGCCCAGGTTCATGAAGAACTGGGCAAGGCCATTGAGCCTGGTATGAGCACACTGGATATTGACAGGCTGGGAGAACGTCTGATCCGAAGCTTTGGATGTATTCCATCGTTCAAAGACTACAACGGCTATCCGGCTTCTATCTGTGTATCGGTAAATGATGAAGTGGTTCACGGGATTCCTAATAAGCACCATATTCTCAGGGAAGGCGATATTGTCAGCCTGGATGCAGGCGTTATCTGGAATGGTTATCATTCTGATGCCGCCCGTACTTACGGGGTTGGCGAGATCAGCCCTGAAGCTGCCAAGCTGATTGAAGTGACCAGGCAGAGCTTTTTTGAGGGAATTAAATTTGCAAAAGCTGGAAACCATCTCAATGATATTTCAGCAGCTGTTCAGAAATACGCAGAGAGTTTTGGCTACGGCGTTGTCAGGGATCTGGTTGGTCATGGGATCGGCACACATCTGCATGAAGATCCGGAAGTCCCCAACTTCGCGCAGAAGAGAAAAGGCATCCGTCTGGAGGCAGGAATGACTCTGGCGGTAGAACCCATGATAACAGCCGGAAGATACGATGTGGTATGGATGGATGATGACTGGACTGTGGTAACCGACGACGGCTCCCTGGCAGCTCATTACGAAAATACCATTCTGATTACCGATGGAGAACCAGAGATCCTGTCTCTGTTATAAAATGAAGAATTTCTTCTGCCGGTCAGAGTATTTCTGCCGGCAGGCAGAGATTCATATAGTTAGATAGAATATAAGGAGGAAGCGTGGAATGTCCAAAGCTGACGTAATTGAAATCGAAGGAACCGTAGTAGAAAAATTACCAAACGCCATGTTCCAGGTAGAGCTGGAAAACGGCCACAAGGTACTTGCTACTATCAGCGGAAAGCTGAGAATGAACTACATCCGGATTCTCCCAGGCGACAAAGTAACCCTGGAAATGTCTCCATACGACTTATCCAAGGGCCGCATCATCTGGCGAGACAAATAAAGGCCAACGAAGTTGGCCGCTACCCAAACGCAGCGAAGCGGAGTTCGGGTTTCCCGAACCGGCGGAGCCGTCCGATACCCAAACGAAGTTGGCCGCTACCCAAACGCAGCGTATTAAAAATATTCAAGATTAGCAGGAAAAACGCTTGCATTATATAGAAATAGATGGTATAATGCTTTAGCAACTCTGTTGGTCTATAGAAAGCTATAGAAAGGAGAATTACTGTGAAGGTTAGAAGTTCTGTAAAACCGATTTGCGAAAAGTGCAAAGTCATTAAGAGAAAAGGCAGTATCAGAGTAATTTGTGAAAATCCGAAGCATAAGCAGAGACAAGGTTAATTATTAATTTAGGAGGTGTAATACACACATGGCTCGTATTTCAGGTGTTGACTTACCAAGAGAAAAACGTGTTGAAATCGGTCTGACTTACATTTACGGCATTGGCCGCGCAAGCTCCAACCGCATCCTTGCAGAAGCAGGCGTGAATCCAGATACCCGTGTAAAAGATCTGACTGACGACGAAGTAAAGAAACTGGCAGCAGTTATCGCTGAGACCCAGACTGTTGAAGGTGATTTACGTAGAGAAATCGCTATGAACATCAAGAGACTTCAGGAGATTGGCTGCTATCGTGGTATCCGCCACAGAAAGAGTCTTCCGGTACGCGGACAGAAGACAAAGACCAACGCAAGAACCCGCAAAGGTCCGAGAAAGACTGTAGCAAACAAGAAAAAATAAAGCACTTAGTGAGGTTTCTCACGGATTTAGTGCAAACTGTGTTCTTTGAGCTGAACGAGGTGTTTCACGAGTTTAGAAAAAAGAACTACATTATGAAAACTGGTAACAGGAATCGGGTTATATGTTTTAAAAACAGGAATAACGGATTCTAGGAAGATGCAAAGAAAGTAGGTTAGTTTAAAATGGCTAAAAAAGTGTCCACTGCAAAGAAAGTGACAAAAAAGCGTGTAAAGAAAAACGTTGAACGCGGACAAGCACACATCCAGTCATCTTTTAACAACACGATCGTGACTTTAACGGATGCACAGGGAAATGCCTTATCATGGGCAAGTGCTGGTGGTCTGGGATTTAGAGGTTCAAGGAAATCTACTCCATATGCGGCTCAGATGGCAGCAGAAACTGCAACAAAGGCAGCTCTTGTACACGGCTTAAAATCAGTAGATGTTATGGTAAAGGGTCCTGGTTCAGGACGTGAAGCAGCAATTCGTGCCCTTCAGGCATGCGGATTGGAAGTAACCAGCATTAAGGACGTAACTCCGGTACCGCACAACGGATGCCGTCCGCCGAAGCGTAGAAGAGTCTAATCTTAGGAGGTAAAAAAAGTGGCAGTTGATAGAGTTCCTGTTCTTAAAAGATGTAGATCCCTTGGCCTGGATCCAATCTATTTAGGAATTGATAAGAAATCCAATAGAGAGTCTAAAAGAGCAAACAAGAAGATGAGCGAGTATGGTCTTCAGTTAAGAGAGAAGCAGAAAGCAAAATTCATCTACGGCGTATTAGAGAAGCCTTTCCGTAACTACTACGAGAAAGCAGCACGTATGAAAGGTCAGACTGGTGAAAACCTGATGATTATTCTGGAAACCAGACTGGACAACGTTCTGTTCCGTATGGGATTCGGAAGAACCAGAAAAGAAACCAGACAGATTGTCGATCACAAGCACGTTTTAGTAAACGGCAAGTGTGTAAACATCCCTTCTTACTTAGTAAAAGCTGGCGATGTAATTGAAATCAAAGAGAAATACAAATCTGCACAGAGATACAAAGACATCTTAGAAGTAACCGGCGGCCGTATGGTTCCAGCTTGGCTTGAAGTTGAGCAGGAAGCATTAAAGGGCGTTGTAAAAGAGCTTCCTACCAGAGATGAGATTGATGTTCCTGTAGACGAAGTGCTTATCGTCGAGTTGTACTCCAAATAAAAAATCCATCATTGCTTTGGTCTGTCATTGGTACAGGCCAGAGCATGGTCTTTATTCTGAGTATGTACCCTCGATTATATGACCCAGAAGGAGGGGCTGTTAGTGTTCGATTTCGAGAAACCAAACATTGAAATTGCAGAGATTTCAGAAGATAAGAAATACGGAAAATTTGTAGTAGAACCACTTGAGAGAGGCTACGGCACTACATTAGGAAATTCTCTGAGAAGAATTATGCTTTCTTCTCTTCCAGGTGCGGCAGTCAGTCAGGTGAAAATCGATGGTGTCTTGCATGAGTTCAGTTCTATTCCTGGAGTAAAGGAAGACGTAACGGAAATCATTATGAATATCAAGAGCCTGGCAATCCGGAATACCAGCGATACCAACGAGCCTAAGATTGCTTACATTGAGTACGAGGGCGAGGGCGTGATTACTGGTGCAGACATCCAGGCAGATGCTGATATTGAGATCATGAACCCCGAACAGGTAATTGCTACCTTAAGCGGCGGCGCAGACAGCAAGTTCTATATGGAACTTACCATCACAAAGGGCCGTGGCTATGTCAGCGCAGACAAAAACAAGACCGAGGATATGCCGATTGGCGTAATTGCCATCGACTCTATCTATACTCCGGTTGAGCGTGTCAATCTGGCAGTAGAAAATACCCGTGTAGGTCAGATTACAGATTATGATAAGCTGACTTTAGATGTATACACCAATGGTACCTTAGCTCCAGACGAGGCAGTCAGCCTTGCAGCAAAGGTATTAAGCGAGCATCTGAACCTGTTCATTGACCTTTCTGAAAATGCCAAGACTGCAGAAGTTATGGTAGAGAAGGAAGACAATGAAAAGGAAAAAGTTTTAGAGATGAATATTGACGAACTGGAACTTTCCGTTCGTTCTTATAACTGTCTGAAACGTGCCGGAATCAATACCGTAGAAGAACTGTGCAACCGCACTTCTGAGGATATGATGAAGGTTCGTAACCTTGGCCGTAAGTCCTTAGAGGAAGTATTGGCTAAGTTAAAAGAGCTGGGACTTCAGCTCAATCCAAGCGACGAATAATAAACAAAACCGTTTATAGTTTGTTCGTCTGGACAGAACTAATTTATGGATCAAAAGCACACTGTCAGTAAGACCGAAGAAGCATGGCAGCGTGTTCCACAAATGGAGGAAAAATTATTATGGCAAAGTATAGAAAGTTAGGCAGAACTTCTGACCAGAGAAAGGCCCTGATCCGCAATCAGGTTACCGCTCTTATCTACAATGGCAAAATCAGAACCACCGAGGCTAGAGCTAAGGAAATCCGCAAGGTTGCAGAAGGTCTGATTGCTATGGCTGTTAGAGAAAAAGACAACTTTGAGACCGTTAAGGTTACCGCTAAGGTTGCCCGCAAGGACAAAGACGGCAAGAGAGTAAAAGAAGTAGTAGACGGCAAGAAAGTTACCGTATACGATGAAATCGAGAAGGAAATCAAGAAAGATATGCCTTCCAGATTACATGCTAGAAGACAGATGTTAAAGGTTCTGTATGGAGTAACTGAGGTTCCAACCCAGGCTGCAGGCAGAAAGAAAAACACCAAGTCTATCGACTTAACTGCAAAGTTATTCGATGAGATCGCTCCAAAGTACACCTCCCGTAACGGTGGTTACACCAGAATCGTTAAGATTGGCCAGCGTAAGGGCGATGCAGCTATGGAAGTTCTTCTTGAGTTAGTATAATTCCATACGACATATGACAGGTCACCGCGTTTGCGGTGGCCTGTTTTGTGATAAATGGGTTTGTATGACATTACCAAAAATTTCCGCACATAAAACAGGGTGGACAGAAAAATGTCAGAATATTGTAAGTTGACGATCCAATAGCCTGAGACGTATAATAAAAGCAGATAAAGGAGGCGGGGATATGAGCAAATTACGAAAAGTTATCCAAACAATGGTGCTGGTATCGCTATTTTCAGCAGTGCTGGCTCCTGCAGTATGGGCCAGGACCGTTATAAGCAGTTTTGGAGTACACGTTAAGACTAACCTGGAGGCAGGCAGTACGCTGCCGGAGATGAGCGTGGGCAACAACGGAGACACCAACTACGTATATACGAGTTCATCCAAGTATGACGTAGTGGATGTGCAGTGGTCTACTTCCACAGATAAAACCTTAAAGATTGGGGAAACGCCAAAGCTGAAGATTTATCTGGAAGCCGTTGACGACTATTACTTCCGCAGCAGTTATAGCTCTAATAATGTATCGGTAAGTGGAGCAGACTTTGTAAGCGCCAAGACCAACGGCGGTCATATGGTGGTAACAGTAAACGCAAGACCGGTTAAGGGAGAATTCGATCCTCCGGCAGACGCCTACTGGGACGGTTCCAGAGGCCAGGCCAGATGGGAAGCGCCGGAAGAGCGGTATGCATCCTCCGGAGCATATGACGTTTACTTATATCGGGGCGGCAGTCTGGTTAAGAAATTAGAAAACTACAAGAGAACCTCTGCAAATTTATACCCATATATGACAAAGAGGGGAACTTATACGTTTAAAGTACGCACTGTTCCGTCTACCAGCAGAGAAGAAGATTATGGCAAGAAGAGCGGATGGACGACATCAGATGAACTGTATTTAGATTCTGATGAAGTATCGGACGGCAGCGGACAGAATTTAGAAGACGGAATGACCAACTCCGGCGGCATTACCAATGTAGGCTGGCAGGTCAACAATGGTTATTGGACCTTCCGTTATCCGGACGGCTCTTACCATAGAAATGGCTGGCTCAATGTAGACGGTCACTGGTATTTGTTTAACTCGGATGGAATTATGCTGACAGGCTGGCAGAAAGTCAATAACATCTGGTACTATTTAAGCCCCAATGAAGGCGGACCTTACGGTGCAATGCAGGTGGGCTGGCTTCGGGAAGGCAATGCCTGGTATTACTTAAATCCAAATCAGGGCGGACCGGAAGGCGCGATGTGTACCAACGCCTGGATTCAGGTAAATGGAAAGACCTACTATGTAAATGCCAACGGCGTTATGGCAGAAGGCTGGAACCAGGTAGGCGGCCAGTGGTATTACTTCTACCCAGGCAGCGGTGAAAAAGCCGTTAATACCGTTATTGACGGATTTCCGGTTGATGCGCAGGGTATCTGGCACAGAGAAAGCATGACGCGGTAAAATTGAATGAATAAACCTCTGATCGCAAGAGGACTGCCTTTACTGGCAGTCCTTTTTTGGAATAATCTGGGAAACTTCATAAAAAAAACATATTCTTATTGTAAAATGAAGTGTCTGTGAAATTTTTGAAAAGAGGAGAGGCAGGAGAATGAAAAAATTTAAAAAGATGACAACAGTATTATTAGGAATGATGGCGGCAGCAGCATTATCAATCCCCGCATATGCCAGCGTATCCCAGATTTCGATTGAAGTAGAAGACGTAATCAACATAGGGGAAGACCTGCAGGAGCCGGAAATAACGATAAACAGCGGCGACTGTGAAATTGTGGATATTCAGTGGTCAAAAGACACAAAACGGTGGAAAGCCGGTTCCAAAGTAACGGCGACTTTGACTTTAGAAACAGAAGACAGCTTTAAAAGCTCCTATAATGCAGGAACCTGCAGAGTATCCGGAGCCAATTATTCCAGTTCATCCAGGACAGATGAACATACGCTGAAAGTCCGTCTGACCTACATTCCAAGAGCACAGCTGGGAGAAACGGAACAGGCAGGCTGGAGCAGCAGTAAGAAACATACGGCGGTATGGAAAAAAGTACCGTTTGCAACTGCCTACCAGCTTCAGCTTTTCCGGAACGGAGACATTGTGAAAACCTTGACGGTAACGTCCAACTCAGCAGACCTGTCTGAATACATGACCGAGGAAGCAAGTTATTCGTACCGCGTCAGAGCCATTGGGGAAACAGATGCTGACCGGTATTATCTGCTAAGCGGGGAATACGTAGAGTCAGAAGATATTGTCCTGGAAGATTTGGGACAGACAGACGGAGAATGGAAATCTTATCCGGACGGCGAAATTTATTTGCGAACAGACGGGACCTCTCCATCTGCACAGTGGGAAAAGATAGGCGGAGACTGGTATTATTTTGATTCCAATGGTTATAAAACAACGGGCTGGCAGAAGGTTGAAAATGCGTGGTATTATCTGGGACAGGATGGCAGGATGAAGACGGGCTGGCAGGAGACAGACGGAAAATGGTATTTCCTTGGAGAAGACGGCAGAATGCAGACAGGCTGGATTCAGGGGACTCCTGGAATCTGGTACTATCTGTATGAGGATGGAAGCATGGCGGTAAATACGGTAATTGACGGCAGGTATCCGGTGGATCAGAACGGACAGTGGAAATAAAAAAGGATCGTACTTGACTACTGTAGGAATATCTAATAAAATGAAACAATGTAACAAGAGGGAAACGGTTGCTGTACGGGAAAGGACAGATATGGGAATTATCAAGGCGGCGCACGTCTTTTTTGATTATATAAAACGAGATGAAGAAGAAAACGAAGAAGAAGTTAACCGAGCGATTGACGATTTAAGTCTGGACATTGAAAAAGGGGATTTTGTAGCGATTCTGGGCCACAATGGTTCTGGAAAATCCACGTTTGCAAAACAGGTAAACGCCCTGCTGATGCCGACAGACGGCACTCTCTGGATTTCCGATATGAATACCCAGGATGAGGACAAAATATGGGAGATCCGCAAAAAAACAGGAATGGTTTTCCAGAATCCGGATAACCAGATTATTGGAAATATTGTAGAAGAAGACGTAGGATTCGGGCCGGAAAACATCGGTGTGCCTACGGACGAAATCTGGAAACGGGTAGACGATAGTCTGGAAGCAGTCGGTATGACGGCCTACCGGAAGCAGTCCCCCAACAAGCTGTCCGGCGGCCAGAAGCAGAGAGTTGCTATTGCGGGGGTAATGGCCATGCGTCCTCAGTGTATTGTATTAGACGAGCCGACAGCCATGTTAGACCCGAATGGACGCAGTGAAGTTATCCGCACAGTAAGAGATTTAAATCAAAAAGAAGGAGTAACCGTCCTTCTGATTACCCACTATATGGAAGAAGTCATTCACGCAGACAGGGTAATCGTCATGGATGACGGAAGAATTGTCATGGATGGAACTCCCAGAGAGATTTTCTCCAGAGTAGAAGAGCTGAAACGTTACCGTCTGGATGTGCCTCAGGTTACGGAACTGGCTTACGAGCTGAAAAAGGCGGGTCTTCCAGTTCCGGATGGAATCTTAACCCGCGAAGAGTTAATGGACGTTCTTCTTCCGCTGTTTGCAGAGAAATATCCGGATACGGTAACTTTATAGACAGGATTTTACACATAGGATGTTATAGGTGACTACAGCATGGGAATCAAAGCAGTAAATTTGAATTATATTTACGGCCAGGGAACTGCATTTGAGCAGTATGCTTTAAAAAACGTAAATTTTGAAATACCGGACGGCCAGTTTATTGGTCTGATTGGTCATACCGGATCTGGAAAATCCACTCTGATCCAGCATTTGAACGGACTTTTAAAAGCAACCAGCGGCGAATTGTACTACAATGGGGAAAATATTTACGCACCAGGATACAATATGCGGGAACTTCGCAGCAAAGTAGGCCTGGTATTCCAATATCCGGAACACCAGCTATTTGAAGTGGACGTATTTTCTGATGTGTGTTTCGGGCCTAAGAATCAGGGCCTGACAAAAGAAGAAATCGAAGACAGGGCAAAAAAGGCATTGGAGGCAGTCGGCTTAGATGAGAGTTTCTATACCCAGTCTCCTTTCGAGCTGTCCGGCGGCCAGAAGCGTCGGGTTGCCATTGCAGGCGTACTCGCTATGGAGCCGGAAGTCCTGATATTGGACGAACCGACAGCCGGTCTTGACCCCAAGGGCAGAGACGAGATTTTAGACCAGATTGCCAGTCTCCATAAAGAAAAGGGAATGACCATTATTCTGGTTTCCCACAGCATGGAAGACATTGCCAGATATGCAGACCGCCTGATAGTAATGAACCATGGAGAAAAAGTGTTTGACGGCACTCCCAAGGAAGTATTTAAGCATTACAAAGAATTGGAGTCCATGGGACTTGCAGCTCCTCAGATTACGTATCTTGTGCAGGATTTGAGAAAACATGGCGTGGAAATTGACGATGAAATCACGACCGTAGAGGAAGCGCGCCAGGCAATTTTGGCCCTTTTGAAATAGGGCTGTATTAGGAGACAACATGATTAGAGATATTACAATCGGACAATATTACCCAACAGATTCCATTGTCCACCGCCTCGATCCCAGAACCAAACTGGTAGGGACAATGGTCTTTATTATTACTTTGTTCCTGTCAGACAGCATTTGGGGTTATCTGCTGGCTACGGCTGCGCTGGCTGCAGTTATCCGGCTGACAAAGGTGCCGTTTCGTTTCATTGTCCGCGGATTAAAAGCAATTGTTGTGCTGCTGCTTATCAGCGTCAGCTTTAACCTGTTTCTGACAGACGGAGAAGTATTGATAAAACTGGGATTTTTAAAAATTACCAGAGAAGGTGTGGAAACAGCGGCATTTATGGCAGTCCGGCTGATATACCTGGTAATTGGTTCTTCTTTGATGACGCTGACAACTACGCCAAATGAACTGACAGATGGAATGGAAAAAGGCTTGGGATTTTTGAAACGGTTCCATATGCCGGTTCATGAAGTGTCCATGATGATGTCCATAGCCCTCCGCTTTATTCCGATTTTAGTGGAGGAGACGGACAAAATTATGAAAGCACAGATGGCAAGAGGCGCTGATTTTGAAAGCGGAAATCTGATTCAGAAGGCAAAAGCAATGGTACCGCTTCTGGTACCGCTGTTTATTTCGGCATTCCGCAGGGCAACGGATCTGGCTATGGCCATGGAAGCCCGCTGTTATCGGGGCGGAGAAGGCCGAACCAAGATGAAACCATTAAAGTATGCCAGCAGGGATAAAATTGCATATGCAGTATTTGCAGTTTATGCGGCGCTGGTATTCATATTGAGGGTGGCAGTATGAAACGTGTAAAATTAGTGGTGGCCTACGATGGCACCAACTACTGCGGCTGGCAGCTCCAGCCCAATGGAATTACAATAGAAGAAGTATTAAACAAGGCTCTGTCAGATTTGCTGAGAGAGCCCATTGCTGTTATAGGGGCAAGCCGGACTGATTCCGGCGTACACGCAAAAGGAAATGTAGCCGTATTTGATACGGAAAGCCGGATACCGGCAGAAAAGATATGCTTTGCCTTAAATCAGCGGCTTCCGGAAGACATACGGGTTCAGTCTTCAAAAGAAGTGCCCCTGGACTGGCATCCCCGTAAGCAGAACTGCGTGAAAACCTATGAATACAAGATTTTAAACCAGAAAATCGATATGCCCATTGGACGCCTGTATGCTCATTTTTGTTATTTTTCATTAGATTTGGAAAAGATGCGGCAGGCAGCGTCGTATTTAGTAGGAGAACATGATTTTAAAAGCTTCTGTACGGTGCGGACGCAGGCAGAGGAAACGGTCCGGACGATTTACAGCCTGACTTTGGAAAAGAATGAAGAAGGGCTGATTACCATGCGGATCAGCGGCAGCGGATTTCTCTATAATATGGTCCGGATTATTGCGGGAACCCTTTTAAAAGTAGGAATGGGGATGTATCCGCCGGAACACGTAGAAGAAATTCTGGACGCCAGGGATCGCCAGGCGGCAGGGGGAACAGCTCCGGCTAAGGGTCTTACATTAGTAAGCCTGGAATACGAAAACTCTCTGTGTCCGGAAATCTCCATCGAAAATAAAGACTGGAAGTACCGTATGATCCAGCGGGAGATACCGGAAAAGAAAAAAGGGTACGTGATCATTGACCGGTGCAGGGAACAGGATTTTGACCGGACAATAACCCGTCTGGTTCATCAGTGCTACCGGAATGGCGCCAGGGAAATTTTCGTGGCAGACAGGGAAACGGGGAAAAATCGCCTGAAGCCAGGACAGAAATACGGCTACTATTGTCTGGAAGAAGGCTATCGTCTCCTTCAGATGGAAAAGGAGTTGGTTTTAGAAACAGATAATGGAAAAATATCAGAATTGTCAAAACTCTCAGAGCTGCAGCTGGTTTCTTTGGATCAGCCGGACTGGTTCCAGTGGATTTTTATGTATCAGAGCTGCTTTTTTGATCTTTCCGGTTCTGCAACTTATGATGAGGCAGACATTAAAAACGAACAGGCAGAGGGAAGCCGGTTTTTCTGGCTGGTAAAAGACGGCGAACGGGTCGGTTTTTCCGTCCTGATAGAAAAGAAAGAGGGATTGTTCATTGATATGCTGGGAATTGAAAAATCCCGTCAGGGACAGGGATTGGGACGTCAGGCCATACGCGCCATAGAAGAAATGGCGGAATCTTCCCATTTTTCCCATCTGGAACTGGTGGTGGCAAGCGATAACCATCCAGCTATCTCCTTGTATCAGGCCTGCGGTTTTCAGAGATCGGGAGAGGGAATTCCTTTTTTCAGAGCCAGAGATTCCTGGCAGAAGGAAGAAGGAGAATAAGAAATTTTATGAAAAATCCCAAAAGCCTCGAAAATCCCTTGAAATAAAAGGATTTTTCCGGAAAAATGGGTTGACAGGCTAGATGGAGTATTATATAATGTATAACTGTGACGTTGCGAGAAAATGCTTGACCAAAGCCCCGGAACAGGCATTTTGCGATAAATGTTTCAGATATTTTGAGCGAATTTAACAGGAGGTCAACCAATGAAAAGTTTTATGGCTAGTCCAGCAACAATTGAAAGAAAATGGTACGTAGTTGACGCTACCGGATATACATTAGGCCGCTTAGCTTCTGAAGTAGCTAAGGTTTTAAGAGGCAAGAATAAGCCGATCTTTACTCCTCATATGGATTGCGGCGATTATGTAATCGTTGTAAATGCAGAGAAGATTAAAGTAACTGGCAAGAAGTTAGATCAGAAGATTTACTACAACCACTCCGATTACGTAGGCGGTATGAAAGAGACCACTCTGCGTGAGATGATGGCTAAGAAGCCAGAGAAGGTAGTAGAGTTAGCAGTTAAGGGTATGCTTCCAAAGGGACCTCTGGGAAGAAGTATGTTAGACAAGCTTCATGTATACGCAGGCCCGAACCACGAGCAGGCAGCACAGAAACCAGAAGTTTTAACATTCTAATTTTAGAAGATTTGGAAGGAGGAAATTGTAATGGCTAACGCAAAATTTTACGGAACTGGCAGAAGAAAAAAATCTATCGCTAGAGTATACTTAGTACCAGGTACTGGTAAGATCACTATCAATAAGAGAGACATCGATGAGTATTTAGGTCTGGAGACCTTAAAGGTTATCGTTCGTCAGCCACTGGTTGCAACCGAGACCACTGATAAGTTCGACGTATTAGTAAACGTACACGGCGGCGGCTTCTCTGGACAGGCAGGCGCAATCCGTCACGGTATTTCCAGAGCACTGCTTCACGCAGACGCTGATTACAGACCTGTATTAAAGAAAGCTGGTTTCTTAACCAGAGACCCAAGAATGAAAGAAAGAAAGAAGTACGGCTTAAAGGCAGCTCGTCGTGCTCCACAGTTCAGCAAGAGATAATTTCTCTGTTGCAGAACAGACAATTTCAGACAGTATTTGCAACCCTCTCAGGACTTCGGTCTTGGGAGGGTTTTTTAGGCTCTTTGTCAAAAGTTGGGGTAAATGTATTTTTTATTACTTCCAAAAATCAATAAGAACCGTAGGCGGTTATATCAAATTTCTCAGATACGGTTACCCCAACGCTGGGTATGACCCAGAAGAATCAACCCAAAATCAAATATACGCTGGACTTCGATGTGACACCCCATCAGCTACGGCACACTTACATCACCAATCTTCTCTATGCGGGCGTTGATCCAAAGACAGTACAATACCTTGCCGGACATGAAAACAGCAAAACAACTATGGACATCTACGCAAAGGTAAAGTACAATAAACCTGAAGAACTTTTTGATGTAGTGAATCAGGCGTTTATACAGGATAAATAATATATTTGAAATGCCAGTTTGGCATATCAAGTTTTAAATAGGAATTGCCGCACACAGTATTCTGGTACGGATATGAGGGATGGATATGGATAAATTAGTAGAAGTGGATGCTCAATATAGAGAGTGGATTTCCGAAGTGAGTAAACGCTTTTATCAAAGCCAGATTAAGGCTGCGGTGAAAGTGAATGATGAGATGCTTCGATTTTACTGGCAGTTAGGAAAAGAACTTCATGATAGAAAAGATAAGTTCTCTTATGGACAGAGCTTTTACAAAACAATCAGTCGTGATCTGCGTAGAGAACTGCCGGATGTAAAGTCATTTTCGGAGACAAACTTACGATATATGCAGAAATTTGCAGAACTATATAGCGAAGTTTCAAATCTTCCCCAAGTTGGGGAAGATTTCAGAAGTGAAGAAATTGAGCCGCTTTTTGCAATTCCGTGGGGACATCATAAGATTATTATTGATAAGTGCAATGGAAATCCGAAAAAAGCATTGTTCTTTGTAAATCAAGTGATTCAAAATAATTGGTCGCGCGCAGTTTTGCTGAATTTTTTAGATACCGATCTTTATGAGCGGCAGGGAAAGGCAATCACAAATTTTAATCTGACACTTCCGGCCATGCAGAGTGATTTGGCACAGGAGATCACAAAAGATCCATATAAGTTTGATTTCATTACCTTGACCCAAAGCTATAACGAAAAGGAACTGAAGGATGCACTGATGGATAATATTCAGAAGTTTCTTTTGGAACTGGGTAATGGCTTTGCTTTTGTGGGACGGGAATATCGAATTGAAATTGGCTCAACAGAGAACTTCATTGATATGTTGTTTTACCATATTCGCCTACATTGCTATGTAGTAGTTGAGGTAAAGGTCACAGAATTTGAATCATCCTATGCTGGCCAGCTAGGAACCTATGTAGTGGCAGTTAATCATCAGCTAAAAACAGAGAAAGATGAACCGACGCTTGGCTTGTTAGTGTGTAAATCCAAGGATGATATAAAAGCACAGTACGCATTGGAAGCAAGCAGTCAGCCTCTGGGCGTGTCAGCATATGAATTGTCAAAACTGATACCGGAGAATTTTAAAGGTTCGTTGCCTTCGATTGATGAGATTGAAAGTGAACTGCGGAAAGATACGGAAGGCTGACAATAAAGGTGTCTAGCTATTCATAAAGAATCGGGACAATTTTTGTGGTCCGCACACCGGATAACTGAGAGGCAGAAAGCCGGAAAAGCCCAGAATATCAAGGGAAAACAGCTCAAAAACTCGCGCAATACGGCTTAAAGGCAGCTCGTCGCGCGCCTCAGTTCAGCAAGAGATAATTTCTCTGTTGCAGAACAGACAATTTCAGACAGTATATGCTCCATTACGAGAATAGAGACAAGAGATATCGTTTCCATTTTTTGCACAAATCAGTTCTCCGTCAGGATAGGAAGACAGGCGGCGTTTCATGTCCTGGATGGTTCTTGACAAATCGTCCTTGTGTTTTAGTAATTGATGATATAACAATAGAAGCCCTCCTTGAGATGGGCAGCAAAATTTGAATATTCCATATATGTATATGGAGAAGAAAGTCAGAAAATAATTGAATATGCAAACAGCCAATGTTCCAAAACAAAAGAAGATTTGGAAATGGAAAAAATCATTGTAGACGCCGAGACTCCCGAAGAGTTATTAAAACTGATGCGTAAAGGGTTATCAGGAGCAAATAGAAGTGCATTACGAAAAAAATAGTGGAGCATGAACAAGAACTCATGCAGATGGTAAAAGAAAAATGCATACGCAATAAACAGGATATTTTTATTGAGAATGCAGTGCATTTCTTTATGAAGAGTCAATGCAATTGCTGTGATTGGATTACAGAATCATATTCCCTGTTTCACAGTGAATATTTGAAATTGCTGTTTTGTCTGATACTGGGATTTCGCGGCGAGAAAAGCCTGATTCCATTTTTAATGGAGGAAGCCAAGCGGATGGAAAGAGAATATCCGGATGAAACATACGACCAGGGACCGGTACTGGCAGTTCAGGAATTAGCAGAAAGAGATAACTAAACTCCCCCTCTTTTTGCATCTTTTTAAAAAATAGAGAGACATTCCGCCGTTTTTACGATATAATGAAAAGTAAACATAAAAGAAAGGGGAGGAAAAAGCTATTATGGATAGCGAAAAGAAACAAAAGATAGGAAAAAGCGAGCGGGCAAGCTTTTCAGGAAGATTAGGCTATGTGCTGGCTGTGGCAGGTTCGGCAGTCGGTTTAGGCAATATATGGAGGTTTCCTTATTTAGCAGCCAAGTTCGGCGGCGGAATGTTTTTGCTGGTATACCTGGTTCTCATGCTGACCTTCGGATATACGCTGATTGTTACGGAAACAGCGCTGGGCCGTATGACCAAGAAAAGTCCGGTAGGTGCATTCGCGCACTTTGGAAAGGGAAAGGCCTTTAAAATAGGAGGCTGGCTGAACGCAGTTATTCCGATGCTGATTGTGCCTTATTACAGTGCAATCGGCGGCTGGGTTTTAAAATACCTGTTTGAGTATTTGAGAGGAAATGTACAGGTTCTGGCTCAGGATCAGTATTTTACCAACTTTACCCAGAATGGAGCCAGCATGGAGATTTGGTTCCTTCTGTTTGCAGTCTGCGTAATTGTCGTAATTATGGCAGGCGTAGAGCATGGAGTCGAAAAGGGCTCAAAAATTATGATGCCGATTCTGGTTATTCTGGCAATTTTTGTGGCAATTTATTCGGTTACCCGTCCAGGAGCAATGGAGGGCGTTAAATATTTCCTGCTTCCGGATTTTAAAAACTTCTCCTGGATGACCGTTGTAGCGGCAATGGGGCAGATGTTCTACTCTCTTTCCATTGCAATGGGTATTCTGTATACATACGGTTCCTACATTGGAAAAGATGTGGACATCGAGCAGTCTACCAGACAGGTAGAAGTCTTTGATACGGGAATTGCAATGCTGGCAGGCCTGATGATCATTCCGGCAGTATTCGCATTCTCCGGCGGCGCTCCTGAAACTCTGCAGGCAGGGCCGTCCCTGATGTTCATTACCATACCAAAGGTATTTGCAAGTATGGGAATGGGAACGGTCGCAGGCGTGATGTTCTTCCTGATGGTATTTTTTGCAGCGCTGACCAGTGCGATTTCTCTGATGGAAACCAGCGTGTCTACCATTACCGATCAGTTTGGAATCAATCGTAAGGCAAGCATTCTGCTGATGGGAGTTGTTCTGATTGTACTAGGATCTGGATCAGCGCTGGGCTTCAATGTATTAGACTTTATCAAGCCGTTTGGAATGTCGATTTTGGACTTCTTTGACTTTTTGACCAACTCAGTGATGATGCCGCTTGCGGCTCTTGCGACCTGTATTCTGGTTCTTAGAGTTGTAGGAGTAAAGAAAATCGCAGAAGAAGTGGAGATATCCTCTTCATTTAAGAGAAAAAAGATGTACAATTTCTTCTTAAAATATCTGGCTCCGGTATTCCTGGTAATCATCCTGTTAAGTTCGATTGCAAATGTAATGGGATGGATTAGTCTATAATTATAAGATAAAATGAATAATTTATCAAAAAAACATACGCCTGGCCGTTAATCGGTCAGGCGTATGCTGCCATAAGGGAATGAACAGATAGCTCCAGTTCGGGTGCGGCAGGTAAGACTGCCGTCATCTTCAATAGACAGGGGCGTGACAGCCTGGGAAATTCCGTCAGGGCCGGTTATGATGGCGGATCGTCCAAGAATCATACTGCGGCTTCGGTAGACTTCTGGGACAGACGGCGAATCGGCCAGCTGCAGAAATGCGGTGCAGATAGCGGCAGCCAGGCGGTTCCGGTTAATGGGAAAGCCGTCAGGGGTACAGCCGTCTGTGGTAATTGCGCCAATATCGGAACCGGAAGAAGGCGGAAAGCCGCCGTCCGGCTCGGATAAATTGAGTCCGATTCCGGTAATAATGCAGTCAAGTTCTCCAGTTTCAAAGCTGGAGGAACCTTCCGTCAGGATGCCGCATACCTTTTTTCCTTGAAAATACAGGTCGTTAACCCACTTGATATCCAGATCATATCCACACACAGAATGGACGGCCTCCCAGACGGCTGCGGCTGCTGCGGCCGTAACCAGCCGGCTCTGGGCAAACAGGGCCTTAGGGTGATATAAAATGCTCAGATACAGACCGGATTTTTCCGGAGAAAAGAACCCCCGCCCTAAGTGTCCGCGTCCGGCGCTCTGACTTTCAGCCAGAACCATGGATCCATCTGGAAGAGAAGGGACGGATTCCAACGCTTTCCGGCGCAGAAGCAGATTGGTGGAAGACACTTCTTTATAGACCATTACTGGAATATCGGGAGAACTTAAGTAAGAAGAAATCACTTCAGCAGACAGCAGTCCGCTGTCTTTTTCCAGCAAATACCCTTTGTTAGTAACCGCTTTGATGGCATACCCTTCCTGCCGCAGAGACTGGATGGCTTTCCAGACTGCGGTGCGGGAACAAGACAAACGGGCAGCCAGCTCTTCGCCGGAAACGTAGCTGCTTTTCTGGGACTCCAGATAAGCTAATACGGATGATTTTACAGACATTTCCAAATCTCCTTCTCAATGAGGACAAGCCTCAGTACATTCTTTCTTCATCCTACACAAAAAACAGAAGAATTGTCAAGAGATAGGCCAAATATAAAGACAGCTTTACTTGACTTTTAGAGTAATAATAGGTAAAATGAAACTTAATTATGCGCAGTGAGTAATTATACACATTCCACCGCGGAGAAGAAAGGGAGGAATGACAATGGTCAAATACATCTTTAAGAGAATCGGAGCAGGAATTGTATCCCTGTTTGTACTGATAACAATTACCTTCTTTTTATTGCACATCATTCCAGGCGGCCCGTTCAGCCCAGCTGAAAACCGGAACGTTCCGCCGCAGATTCTGGAAAAGATTACCGAACAGTATGGACTGAATGATCCGATTCCGGAGCAGTATGTCCGCTATCTGAAAAATCTGGCTCAGGGAAACCTGGGGACTTCTTTCAAGAAACAGGACACGACAGTAAATGAGCTAATTGCCCAGGGCTTTCCGGTATCTGCAAAAGTAGGATTCTGGGGCGTTCTGATTTCCCTGGCAATCGGAGTTCCACTGGGAGTGGTGGCTGCGGTTAAGCGGGGCAAATGGCCGGACGGAGCGGCCATGGTATTTGCCACCATAGGCGTGTCGGTTCCCTCTTTCGTTATCTGCGTTCTGATGATGTATTTCTTCTGTGAAAAGTGGAAGATTTTCCCGTCTTATGGATTGACTTCCTGGAAACATTATATCTTACCGGTATTCTGTATGGCATTTTCCCAGATTGCTTACATTACGAGACTGATGCGTTCTTCCATGCTGGAAACCATGCGTCAGGACTATATCCGGACGGAGCGGGCAAAAGGCGTGCCGGAATTTACAGTAATCGGCAAGTATGCCATGAAAAATTCCCTGCTGCCCATTATTACCTATGTAGGTCCTATGGTAGCGGCCCTTTTAACCGGTACGTTTATTATTGAAAAGATGTTTTCCGTACCTGGCCTGGGAAGATATTTCGTAACGGCCATCAGCGACAGAGATTATTCGGTAACCCTGGGTCTGACCTTGTTTGTAGGAGCGTTGATTATCGTTGTCAACATCATTGTAGACATTATGTATGCCCTTATTGACCCAAGAGTAAAGATTGATAAATAGGAGTGTTTAACATGAAGAAAAAAGGTATGGCCCAGGTTCAGGAGACAGCGGGAACCGCATATTCCATGACAGATGAGATTCCAAAAGATTTGCTGGCAGACCTGACAGATTCAGACAGAGAGGCCGAAAGCATTGAAAGGGAAAGCATTTCCTATTTGCAGATGTGCTGGAGACGGTTGAAAAAAGATAAGCTGGCAATGTTTGGCATTGTGGTTATTGCAATTATGACCCTGTTTGCCATCTTCGGCCCAATCTTTTCCCCTTATACATATGATCAGACGGATTTTGCCCATATCTTAGAGTGGCCCAGCAAAGCCCACTGGTTTGGAACCGATAAGCTGGGCAGAGATATTTTTGTCAGAACCATGTACGGCGCGAGAATCTCCCTTACCATTGGATTTACCGCTGCATTCATCAACATGATCATCGGCGTGCTGTACGGCGGAATTGCCGGATACCTTGGCGGAAAAATCGATATGATCATGATGCGTATTGTGGATGTGCTCTGCGGCATTCCCAGTCTGATTTACCTGATTCTGATTATGATGTTCCTTGGAAATACGGTAAAGAGCATTTTAATCGCCATGTGTCTGACCTACTGGATTACTACTGCAAGAATGGTAAGAGGACAGATTTTAACGTTAAGAGAACAGGATTTTGCACTTGCAGGAAAGGTCTGCGGACTGAGCAAATGGCAGATTCTGATTCACCATCTGATTCCAAACAGCATTGGAACCATTATTGTAACGGTAACTTTTTTAATTCCATCTGCGATTTTCCAGGAAGCGTTCCTTAGTTTCCTTGGAATCGGCATCCAGGTGCCAAAAGCAAGCTGGGGAACCCTGGCAAACGACGCCATTGAATATCTGTTTTCCTATCCTTACCAGATGTTCTTCCCTGCAGTTGCAATCAGCATTACGATTTTTGCATTAAACTTTATTGGCGACGGCCTTCGGGATGCATTGGACCCCAGACTGAAAAAATAAGTTGGAATCAGGAGAACCTAAGATGAACAATACGGAAAATAAGGTACTGCTGGATGTGAAAAATCTTCACACCAGTTTTGCTACAGACGACGGAGAGGTAAAGGCAGTCAGAGGTGTTTCCATCCATGTGGATAAGGGGGAAAGCCTTGGAATCGTAGGAGAATCCGGCTGCGGAAAATCCGTAAGTATGCTGTCTATCATGCACCTTTTAGCAGAAAATGCAGATTTGAAGGCAGATTCCATTACCTTTGACGGAGAAGATTTGCTCCATAAAGAGATAAAAGAAATGCGCAAATACCAGGGGAATCAGATTTCCATGATTTTCCAGGATCCCATGACCAGCTTAAATCCATTGTTTACCATCGAAGAACAGGTATGCAATCCGCTGATCCGGCATAAAAAATTAAGTAAAAAAGAAGCAAGAAAACGTGCAGTGGAAGTTCTTAACCAGGTAGGGATTCCGGATCCGGAAAAACGGTTAAAGCAGTATCCACACGAACTTTCCGGCGGTATGCGCCAGAGAGTGATGATTGCCATTGCCATTAGCTGCGCGCCAAAGCTTCTGATTGCAGATGAGCCGACAACGGCGCTGGACGTTACCATTCAGGCCCAGATTCTGGAATTAATGCAGAAGATGAAGGAAGAGTACCATATGTCCTTAATTCTCATTACCCATGATTTAGGCGTGATTGCCAGTATGTGTACCAGAGTTGTGGTCATGTACGGCGGACTGATTATGGAAGAGGGTTCTGTACGGGATATTTTCTACCGGACCGGACATCCATACACGTTAGGACTGATGGAATCCATTCCCAAACACGACAAACAGCGGCTGGTGCCGATTTACGGAACTCCGCCGGATCTGCTTGCTCCGCCGAAGGGATGTCCATTTGCAGCCCGCTGCAAATACGCGATGAAATTGTGCAAAGAACATTTGCCAGAACTGACAGAAATCGGAGAAGGCCACAGAAGTGCCTGCTGGCTTCACAATCCTTCTGTAAAAGCAAAGAAAGGGGAGGTGAAGCTGTATGAGCATCAGCAGTAACCGGAAAAACTGCCTGGAAGTCCAGAATTTAAAAAAGTATTTTGAACTGAAAGCAGGACTTTTTAAAAAGCCCAATATTTTAAAAGCAGTAGATGACGTAAGCTTTTCCATTGCAAAAGGCGAGACCATGGGTCTGGTAGGAGAATCCGGCTGCGGAAAAACGACCATAGGACGTACCGTATTAAAGCTTTATGAGCCTACAGCCGGAAAGATTTTGTATGACGGAGAGGACATTACAGGACTTGATGACGGCCAGATGCTTCCTTACCGGAAGAAAATCCAGATGATTTTCCAGGATCCATACACATCCCTGGATCCGAGAATGGACGTCGCCCACATTATTGCAGAGCCTATCCGCTTTATGAATTTAATGCATGGAAAGGACGTAATGGATCGGGTGCGTCAGCTGGTTGAGCTGGTTGGCTTAAAGCCAGATCATTTAAACCGTTATCCCCATGAGTTTTCCGGCGGTCAGAGACAGCGTATCGGCATTGCAAGAGCATTAGCCGCAGAACCGGAGTTTATTGTCTGCGACGAGCCCATTTCCGCCCTGGATGTGTCCATTCAGGCACAGGTTATCAATATTCTGGAAGACCTGCAGGATAAATTTAATTTTACCTACCTGTTTATTTCCCATGACCTTGCCATGGTACGCCATATTTCCGATCAGGTCGGCGTCATGTACCTGGGAAATCTGGTGGAATATGCAGAAGTGAATGAATTATATGACAATATGATGCATCCGTATACCAAAGCATTGATTTCCGCAGAACCAGTGGCAGATCCGGACAAGGCAGAGGCCAGCCAGAGAATTGTTCTTCAAGGCGATGTGCCGTCTCCTATTAATCCGGGACCAGGCTGTCCGTTCCGTTCCAGATGCCAGTACGCAAAAGAAGTCTGCGCCTGTGAAAAACCGGAATTAAAGAAGATAAATGAGAAGCACTTTGTTGCCTGTCATTTGTTTGAATAAAGGGGAAATCCCCAAATGTTTTAATGCAAAGAAGGAGGAAAGATTATGAAAAAAAGATTGGTAAGTGCAATCCTTGCATCCGTAATGGCAATGTCCCTGCTTACAGGATGCGGCGGTGGACAGGATGCGGCAGGAGATACCACTGCTGCTGCAAATGGCGCTCAGCCGGCAGGAGATGCTGCCAAACCAGAAGGAAACGTACTTCGCTATGTTATGAGCGGGGAACCGGAGACCTTAGACCCAAATATGAACAACTATGCATCTTCTTCTAATGTGCTGTTAAATCTGTTTACCGGACTGTACCAGTATTCTGCTGACGGTTCTGGAGTAGAACCGGCCTGTGCAGAAAGCTATACGGTTTCTGATGACGGTCTGACCTATACATTTAAGTTAAAAGAAGGCTTAAAATGGTCCGATGGTTCTCCTTTAACAGCAGCAGATTTTGAATATTCCTGGAAGAGAGAGTTAAAACAGGAGACTGCATCTACAGCAGCATGGCAGTTATACTACATTAAGAATGGCGAAGCTTACAACAACGGCCAGTGCGAGGCAGATGAGGTAGGTGTAAAGGCCATTGACGATACCACGCTGGAGGTAGTCTTAAATAATCCAACTCCTTACTTTGTAAACTTAACTGCAGCCAACAACTTTGCTCCGGTTAAGAAGGAAGCGGTAGAAGGCGCTGAAGTCTGGACCAAGTCTGCAGAGACTTACGTGTGCAACGGCCCGTTTATGATGGGAGAGATTAAGCCTCAGGAAGGATATACCCTGGTAAAAAATCCAAACTACGTGTTTGCAGATACCGTAGCATTAGACGGCGTTGAGATGATTTTTATTGAACAGGCAGAAGCAGCTCTGTCTGCATACAATGCCGGCGACGTAGACGCTATGAGCGGCGGTTCCATTGAAACCCAGGCCATGACCCAGTATGACGGCAGTGAAGAACTGCACAGCTACGACCTGATTGGTACTTCTTACTATGACTTCAACTGTGAGAAAGAGTATATGACCAAAGAAGTCAGAAAAGCGCTGTCTATGGCCATTACCCGTGACACCATCAACCAGGTAGCAGTTCCTTCCAAACCAAAGTCTGCATATGCATTTGTTCCTTACGGAATTCCTTATGCAGATGAGACTGATGATTTCCGTACCAAAGTTGGAAACAATCTGGTTACCGAAGACGTCGAAGCAGCAAAACAGCTTTTGGCAGATGCAGGTTATCCAAACGGCGAGGGACTTCCAACCCTGCAGTTAATTATTACCAATACCAAGGAAAACAAAGATAAGGCTCAGATCCTTCAGGCTCTGTGGAAGGAAAATCTGGGAGTGAATGTAGAGATTGTGACATTTGAGTCCAAGGTTTACTGGGATGAGCACGCAGCAGGCAATTTTGACATTGCATTTGACGGCTGGACAGGAGATTATCCGGATCCAAACACTAACCTGAGTATCTTTAACAAGAGCCGTATGGAAAAAGAGTGCCGCTGGAGAAGCGAGGAAGCGCTCCGCTACAACGATTTATTAGAAGAAGCAGCCACTTTAGCAGACAACAATAAGCGTATGGAATTGTTTGTGGAAATGGAGCAGATTCTGATGGACGAAATGCCGGTAATGCCGATTTATTTCCGCAATACTATGGCATTAGTAAAACCATATGTAAAGGGATTCACGTGTGACAACTCCGGACATCCGCTGTTCAGAGCTGTATCAATGGAGTAAATAGAAGATGAACTATCCAAGGACATTACACGCCGGCGGCTGCATAGGGATTGCAGCGCCGGCATTCCCTATGGGGGAAGAACGATTAAACCAGTGCGTAAAACGTCTGGAAGATCTGGGATACCAGGTAAAAGTAGGAAAGAACCTGGCCGCAGGCAGTAATTTCCATGGTTATCTGTGCGGCAGCGGAAAAGACAGGGCAGAAGAACTGAACGATTTGTTTGCAGACGAGGAAGTAGACGCCATTATCTGCATCCGCGGCGGATACGGAAGCGCCCAGGTAATGAAATATCTGGATTATGAATTGATCCGGAATCATCCAAAGGTATTTGTGGGGTATTCAGACATAACCAATCTGCTCAACGCCTTTTCTGAGAAATGCGGTTTTGTTACCTACCATGGCCCGATGGTCAGCTCCAATATTCTGGAACATTATGACGACTATACCAGGGAAAGCTTTTTAAAGACCATCGGGGACTGGGAAGAGCTGGAGTTTGCAAATGATACAAGGCTCCTTCATACCATAACCGGAGGAAGGGCAGAGGGACGTCTCATTGGCGGAAATGTAACCGTTGTGGGCCGCATGATGGGTACGTTTTATGAGCCGGATTCCAATGGAGCCATTATTTTCCTGGAAGATGTGGACGAGCACATTGCTTCCCTGGATATGTACATTACCCAGATGGAAAATGCAGGCTTTTTTGACCATGCGGCGGGAATTCTGTTAGGCGATTACAGCGGCTGCATCAACAAATACGGGGAAGATTACCTTATTGATGAATTCTTAAAAGACCGGTTTGGCCAGATGAAAATCCCAGTGCTGTCCGGACTTCAGGTGGGACACGATACGCCGACCGGAAGCCTTCCAATCGGCGCCTGGTGCCGGATGGACGCAGACAATCAGACCATTCAATTTGTGAAAAAATAGAGCAGCGCAGGCTGCTCTTTTTTTGAGGATCTGGTATACTGGTAATAGAAGTTTAAGTGTTGGAAGCATGGAAAAGGCAAAGAAAGGAATAAAGATGACAGAGGAAGGAATTAAAAATAGCAGAGAATTGGAATTTGCTGTATTTTGTATCGAAAGTGTTGCGGCAAAGCTTGATGTGGGCGCGGAATTGATATATAAGGCATTTACAGAGAAAAGTGATATTTTAAATGGTTATATTGTGCCGGAATATGAAGTTTTGCATACTCAGAGCAGGGAGTACATTGTGAGTGAGCTTTTGGATGTGATGAAAGAAAGAGGGGTAACGATATGATTCTGTATCATGGATCTTATCTGGAAATTGCGGTACCGGACTTAGTACATTCCCGTGCTAATGTGGATTTTGGGCGGGGGTTTTATGTTACCCCCTTGTATGAACAGGCAGTAAAATGGTGCGGTAAATTTAAACGCAGAGGAAAAGAGGGGGTAGTATCGTACTATTCCTTTAACGAAAATCAGAACTCTTTTCTGAAAACATTGAAATTTGACTCTTATACAGAAGACTGGCTGGATTTTATATTAAACTGCCGCAGAGGAGAAGATACTACGGATTACGATCTTGTGATTGGAGGCGTTGCCAATGATAAAGTGTTTAATACAGTGGAACTGTTTTTTGATGGTTTGATTGATAAGAATGAGGCGATTAACCGTCTTCGCTATGAAAAACCAAATCTGCAAATCTGTTTCCGGACAGAAAAGGCACTGAAAATGCTGCATTTCGAAAGGAGCGAGAGCGTATGAAAGCAAATCCCATTTTACTTCAAAAGAAATACAGCCGTATTATTGAACTCTTTGCAAAGCAACAGGACATTTCATTGGATGCTGCTCTGAAATTTTTTTATCATTCCCAGGTCTATCAATTAGTCAGGGATGGAGTCTCTGATATGCACTGCATGAGCGATGAATATCTTGCGAAAGAATTAGAGATGGAATATAGAGAAAAGTAAAAAAATGAAAAAGATAAAAGCATGGTAGGAAGCTTTGCGATTCCGTCCATGCTTTTATGCGTATCGACAATTTCGTAAATGTTTGCTGCGTTACAGATTCAGAGTCTCTTTCACTTCACCTTTTTCTACCACCAGAGCGGCAGCTGGAGTTTCCTGGCTCAGCTCGATGTGATAACGGTCAGCCCAGGCTTTCTTCCTGGTTACATCAATTTCCATAACCGGATATGGGGAAGAAATCGCTCCAATTGCATCGATACTTCCGGCGTATTCCGGACTCCAGAAGCCTAAAACAACAGGAGTTTCGCTTTCGATGACCTTTTCGCGGAAATAATCCATATCCTCAATATAACGTTCTGCGGCAGTAGCGGCAATAGCACCGTCAGCAATGGCAGTAGATACCTGGCGCAGGTATTTGTCCCGTACGTCGCCGACTGCGTAAACGCCGGAAATATTGGTTTCCATCTGTTCATTTACATGAAGCCAGCCGCGGCCGTCTTTATACAATTCTTCCGGCAGCCATTTTGTTTCGGGAATCATTCCTACAAAGAAAAATACGCCGTCACAGGGGAAGTCTGTGATTTCGTCAGTCTTCATGTTTTTGATTTTAACGCCGGTTACCTGTTCTTCGCCGCATACCTCGGTAAGAACGCTGTTCCAGATAAAGTCCATCTTGGGATGGGACAGCGCTTTTTCTGCTGCCTGTTTGTTGCAGTCTAAAATGCCTTCATCGTGAAGTACAATAACCGTTACCCGATTGGCAAATTTGGTAATAAACATACCTTCTTCAATGGCCTGATCGCCGCTTCCTACCACTACCACGTGCTGATCCTGGAAAAATTCTGCATCACAGGTAGCGCAGTAAGCCACACCCTGTCCGGTCAGTTCCCGTTCTCCAGGAATGCCTAAAATTCTGGCAGAAGTACCAGTGGCAATGATAACTGCCTTTGCGCCGTATTCGTGACGTCTGGTTTTTACTAATTTTACATCGCCGGTAACATCCATCGACTTAACTGGTTCTCGTTTGATTTCCACGCCAAAACTTTTGGCGTGCTCTGCCATTTTTTCCGTCAAATCAGGACCGGAAGTAGAGGGAATGCCTGGGTAATTGACAATCTCCCTGGTGGTATAGGCCCGTCCGCCTACTGTGCTTTTTTCAAGAATCAGGGTATTTAAATGTGCCCGTCCGCCGTAGATTCCGGCTGCCAGTCCGGCAGGGCCTGCTCCTATAATGATTAAATCATACATTGCGTCCATATTGGTTTCCTCCGTTTAAACTCTGAAGAATGAAATACAATAAACTTACAGTTAAATCTATTTTAACACATTTTTCAGAAATTGCTATAACATAGATTATTGTCTTGCGGAAGATAACGTGGTATACTTGCACTAGAGTTTGAAAATACGAAAAAGGAGACGGAATTTTTATGAAAAAGTTAAATTCACGTGCATTTGAAGAGTATATTGAAAATGATGGCGAGACTTGTCTGGTTATTTTCTCCAGAAAATCCTGCCATGTATGTCAGGGAGTTCATGCAGTGCTGGAAGATTTAGAAGGCGATTACAAGGGCAAGATGCCATTTTATGAAGTAGATGTAGAAGAAGAGGCTGCTTTATTTGAAAAAATGATGATGAAGGGCGTTCCGCAGGTTATTATTTTCGACAATGGCGATCCAGTAGAAAAACTGGCTGGCAACCATGAAGAAGATGACTACATCGATGCAATTGAAAAATATATTTAAAAGTTTCCCGGCAGCAGCCGGTTAAAAAAAGGAGGTTTTTACATATGGGACTTTATAACGTATATCCAACAGGTACCACAATCTACGATCCAGAGAAAGCATGGAACGGCTACACTCTGATGCAGTGTCAGGGAATTGGCGCTGTTCTGGTAGATATGAATGGTAATGTAGTAAAAGTTTGGAAGGATGTTCAGGGCTTCCCGAACAAGCTGCTTCCAGGCGGTTACGTAATGGGCAGCTTAGGACTTCGTGATCCAAAATACGGCTATCAGGATCAGACGGATGTGGTTCAGGTAGACTGGGACGGCAAAGTCGTTTGGAAGTTCGACCACAAAGAGTTAGTAGACGATGACGGAGATAAGAGATGGCTTGCCCGTCAGCACCATGATTATCAGAGAGAGGGAAATCCGGTTGGTTACTATGTACCAGGTATGGAGTGCAAGACTGACAGCGGAAATACCCTGATTCTGTGCCATGAGGACATTTATAATAAGAAGATTACCGAGCATCGCCTGTTAGATGACGTATTTATCGAAGTTGACTGGGAAGGCAATATTGTATGGGAGTGGCACGCAAATAAGCACTTCGCAGAACTGGGATTTGATGAGATCCAGAAAAACGTATTAGCACGTAACCCAAATAACCACGAGAATGGCGGCGGACAGGGCGACTGGCTGCACATCAACTCCATGAGTTTATTAGGTCCGAACAAATGGTATGATGCTGGTGATGAAAGATTCAATCCTGAGAACATTATCTGGGATGCCCGTGAGGCAAACATCTTAGCAATTATCAGCAAGAAGACTGGAAAGATTGTATGGCAGATTGGTCCTGACTTTACTAAGACAAAAGAGCTTCGTATTATGGGTCAGATCATTGGACAGCATCACTGCCATATGATTCCAAAAGGACTGCCAGGCGAAGGCAATATCCTTGTATTTGACAACGGCGGCTGGGCTGGCTATGGTATGCCAAGCAGAGTCAGCAAAGACGGTACCAAGGCAGATCTCCGCGATCATTCCCGTATCCTGGAGTTCGATCCGGTTACCTTAGAGGTAGTTTGGGAGTTCAAGGGACTGACCTTTGGCGGTATGTTAGGTCTGGTTGCAAACTCCAAGTTCTACAGCCCGCTGATCAGCTCTGCGCAGAGACTGCCAAACGGCAACACCCTGATTACCGAGGGCTGCTATATGCGTATGTTCGAGGTTACTCCAGAGAAGGAAGTTGTCTGGGAGTACATTGCTCCATTCAAGGGCATGAGAGAACTGGTATACAGAGCATACCGTTATCCATACGATTATGTTCCGCAGCTTGAGAAGCCAGTTGAGACTCCGGTAAAGAGACTGGACTGCCATGATTTCCGTGTACCTGGAGCAGCAGAAGGTACCATTAAAGAAGTAACTCCTGTAGAAGGTACATTAGGTTACACCGCTAAGATTGATGCCTGCGTAACAGACGGACAGGTATAATCCTGAGGGAGTGGACAAGATAAATTTAATAGGGATTATTGATTTAAGGAAGAGAGACGCAAAATTTTGCGTCTCTTTTTGTGATGTAAAAATGACGTATGGATGTGAAAAAACAATACATTGATTGTACATTATATATATTGTAAATGATATAAAATGATAGCTTTGTAGAAAAAATAAATAAAATAATGAGATACATACTTGATTAATTAGTACAAATATGATATAACAAAATAGAACAAATAAATACAAAGAAAAAGGGGTGAGTGATATTAAAGTATTAGGAATAGGAGACAATGTATGTGACAAATATCTTCATGAAAAAAAGATCTATCCAGGGGGGAACGCGTTAAATATTGCGGTATTCGCAAAATTGTTTGGAACAGAAGCGGCTTATCTGGGGACTTTTGGAGATGATGAAGTAGGGCAGCACGTGTATTCAGTAACAAAAGAACTTGGGTTAGATCTTTCGCATTGCCGCATGGAACACGGAGAAAATGGATGTGCCAGAGTTTTGCTGATAGATGGAGACAGAGTGTTTCTGGAAGGAAATACTGGTGGAATATCCAGAACAAAACCTCCAGTATTAACGAAGATTGATGAACAGTATATTGGAGAATACGATTTGATTCATACAAGTATTCATAGCTTTATGGAGAAAGAACTCCCAGCGATAAGAAGAGCAGGGAAATTTGTTTCTATGGATTTTTCAAATCGTTATACAGATGAGTATTTGAAACAGTGCTGCCCATACATTGATTGCGCTGAAATTTCATGCGGAGATATGGCGGAAGACGACATTCGCAAAGTGATGAAACAAATTAAAGAATATGGATGCAGACAGATTGTAATAGCTACCAGAGGATCCAAAGGTTCATTTGTGATGGTAGGAGACAAATTTTATGAGCAGTCCCCATGTTTGGTAAAAGCAAAAGATACAATGGGAGCGGGAGATTCTTTTATTACTTGCTTTCTGATAAATTATCTGGATGGATTGGACATGGCAGCAGATTTTGACGAGGCATCTGGACATCGGGGAATTGTCACATCAGAAGAGTATTTGGATATGCTGGTAAAAATTAGTCTTTATCGTGCGGCAGTCTTTTCTGCAAAACAATGTCAGCGGGAAGGTTCATTTGGTTTTGGAAAAGAAATTGAACTGACAGAGAAGGATTTAGAAGTAATGAATCGGAAATAAAAAGAAAACGGAAAAATGAAACCTGTGTAGGGCAGGGGAAGAGGAAAGGAGTATTGTATGAAAAAGAACATTTGGAAGAAAACATTGAGTTTGGCGATGGCTGGAATCACAGCGCTTTCTTTGACTGCGTGCGGAGGCGGAAATTCGGAAACAGCAGCACCAGCAGGCCAAGGAGATAGTAAGCAGACAACAGCAGAGTCTGCGCAGGCAGAGGGAGAACAAAAGGTAATTACATTTATGCATCGTTTCCCAGACGAACCGTACAATACCTTTATCAATACGAAGCTGGCTGAATATGAGCAGATGCATCCAGATATTAAGTTTAATATTATCAGTGCTCAGAACCAGGAATATAAAGAGAAGATAAAGATCGTGGTTGGCAGCGAAGATACTCCGGACATTTTTTTTAGCTGGGTAGGCGATTTCACGGAACGTTTTATCAGAGAAGATTTGATTTTAGATTTAACTCCATATTTAGAGGCAGATCCAGAGTGGAAAGATTCCTTTATTGAGTCTCAGTTGGAACAGTATGTGAATGCCGATGGAATGCAGTATGGAATTCCGTTCCGTCTGGACTGCAAGCTGTTCTTCTATAATAAAGCAATCTTTGATGAACATAATCTGACAGTTCCAACAACCTGGGATGAATTCATCAATGTCTGCGAAACTTTAAAGGCAGCTGGTATTACTCCAATCAGCTTTGGCAATCAGGAACCTTGGTCTGCATCACATTACATTGGAACGCTGAATCAGATTTGCGTTCCGGATGAAGTCAGAGAAAAAGACTACAATCCTAAGACTGGTGAATTTACTGATCCAGGATATGTAGAAGCGCTTCAGTATTACCAGCAGATTCTTCAGTATACCAATGATAATCCCAATGGTGTAAAACCGGATATGGGAAGAACAAATTTTATTATGGAACAATCTGCAATGTACTATGCAGAGTTAATTGAAATTCCTTATATTAAGGCAGACAATGCAGAAATGGAATTTGGTATGTTTAACTTCCCTAAGATTGAGGGAGCGAAAGGTAATCAGGATATTTTAACAGGTGTTCCGGAAGGCTTTGTAGTTTCGTCCAAGACAAAATACCCAGATGAATGCGTAGAATTTTTGAAATGGTTCCTGGGAAAAGAGGTTGGTACCCAAATGTGTCAGGAAATCGGTTGGTTTAATGCAGCAAAGGGTACAACAGAAGGGCTGACAGATCAGGCATTATTAGATGGATATAATGCAGTTATGGAAGCAAAAGCAATGAGTGCATGGCTGGATAATGCATTATATTCCACAGTATGTGATGAGTATCTGACCAGCGTATCTGCTTTAACTGGTGGAGACATTACGCCAGAGCAGGCAATGGAAAATATTCAGGCAAAAGCAAAAGAAGCACAAACGTTAGTTCAATAAGGGCAGTTGCGCATTGGAACGATGTTTAACAGGGGATGCCAAAAGGACAGTACAGCATCCCCTGTACTGAAAAAGGACGGTGACAGAATGAAAACTAAAAAAAGTATCCCATATCTGTATATGCTGCCGGGAGTTTTTATGGTTCTGTTTTTTGTCTATATACCGGTCATAATGAATATTGGTTACAGCTTTTTCAGATTGTCATCCTATTCAGCAGGCCAGACATTTGTAGGACTTGATAACTATCGCAGATTTTTTACTGACAGTACTTTGCCAATCATGCTGAAAAACAATATTGCATATTGTGTGATTTCTTTAATTGTCCAGGTTGGATTTGGTACGGTCATAGCTTTGATTCTGGAAAGTGATGCTATTAGCTACAAGTTAAAACCAATATTTAGAAATATTTATTATATTCCAGCATTGATCTCACTGACTGCAGTAGGTCTTATGTTTACCTTTATTTATGAGCCAAATGTTGGACTTTTAAATAACATATTAAAGGCGCTGGGAAAGGGACCTTTAGGCTTTCTCGGAGACTCTAAAATGGCAATTTACTGTATTATTGCTATGAGTCAATGGCAATTTACCGGTTATATCACTCTGCTGATGGTGGTTGCATTCCAGAATGTTCCAAGAGAGTATCTGGAGGCAGCTTCCATTGATGGAGCGGGGCCGGTTAAGAGGGCGCTGCTTATTATGCTTCCACAGGCAAAAGAACAGCTTCTGGTGTGTTCCATTATTACCATTATCGGAGCATTCAAACTTTATACAGAAGTCTATGCAACTACAAGCGGAGGACCTGGAAATAGTTCTCAGGTTTTGGGGTTATTCCTATATCAGCAGGCGTTTTTACATGATGATTTAGGTATGGCTGCCGTAACAGGAGTATTTATTTTCGTTATTACTGTAACTCTTTCCATTATTCAAATTAGGATGACCAATTCTGGCAAAGAATAGAAAGGAGCATACCATGAAAAAAGTTAGCAAAGTTTTACTAAATCTGGTTTGTATCCTGCTTGCGGCCATTATTCTGGCGCCTTTGGCATGGATCATTCTTAATTCGTTTAAAACTAATAAAGAGATGTTTAAAGATTCCCTTGCGCTGCCAGGAGTATGGCAGTTCGGAAATTATGTGAAAGCCTGGAATATGGGCCTGTACAAATATCTTGGGAACTCTGTGCTGGTCAGCAGTATCTCTTTGATTGGCATTTTAGTTATATCGTCATTTTTAGCATATGGCTTGACACGTTTTAATGCCAGAGGAAGCAATGTGATTTTTATTATTGTACTTGGAGGTATGGCATTATCAGAGCAAATTGCTCTGGTTCCGCTCTTTAAAATATTGAAAGCGCTGAATATATACGATACATATTTGGCAGTTATTTTGCCATACATTGCGTTCCGTATTCCGTTTACAGTGTTTTTAATGCGGGCGTATTTCATCTCTATCCCGCGTGAGCTGGAAGAAGCTGCTATCATGGATGGATACAGCAGTTTTCAGATTTTTAGAAAGATAATTATTCCAATTAGCAAACCGATTTTTGCTTCCTGCGCAATTGTAAATTTAAACTTTGTATGGAATGAATTTCTGTTTGCAAATGTATTCTTAAATAATAAGGCAATTCAGACAATTCCAATTGGATTAATGACATTTAAGGGCGACTTACGTGTAGATTATACATCTACCCTGGCGGGACTTGTTATTGCGTCGTTACCATTGATTATTTTATTCCTTTGCGCGTCCAGACAATTTGTGCGTGGTTTAACAAGCGGAGCAGTAAAGGGATGATGGTGGAGAATATAGCTTATGAAAGCAGTAATTTTTGATATGGATGGGGTAATTGTAGATACAGAACCTTATAATATGAGACGGGTGTATGAGTATGTCCATTCTCTGCGTCCAGAAGCCAAAATAGAGGATATGTATCAAAATGCTGGTCGGGTAAAAGAGGATGTATGGACCAGGATTGCTTCCATAATTGGAAATGGTAAGGGATGGGAAGAAACCAGAGAAGATTATGAGAGAAACTGGAAGCCCAGTCATTCATTTGTCATTCCATATAAAGAAATTTTTCGAAAAGATACGCTTACAATTCTTAAATGGGCAAGAGAATGCGGGATGAATACTGCGGTTGCATCTTCGACAGCTTATGAAAAAGTAAAAGAAATCCTGACAGAAGTAGAGGTTACTCCGTATCTCGATCTGATTATTAGCGGGGAGTTTTTTGAGAAAAGCAAACCAGATCCGGCGATCTACTTGAAAACAGCAGAACTGCTGGGGGTAAAACCAGAAGAGTGTATTGCGATTGAGGATTCGACGGCGGGGATTACGGCAGCAAAATGTGCAGGAATGACGGTTATTGCGTTAAAAGATGAACGCTTTGGTTTTGATCGCAGTCTGGCGGATGATGTAATTGAAACTTTGGGGGATTTTATTCAGCATATTCAAATTTTTATTAACAAATGAGGAGGTATGAAACGTGAAAAAAGCAAGAGAAATTGTTAACAGTATTTTAAAAGAACGTACAGTTGAGAATATTTATTTTGTTGGCTGTGGCGGTTCCCTGGTGGGATTTTATCCGGCAAAATATTTTTTGTCATGTGAGGCAAAAAAGTTAAAAGTAGGTTACTGCAATTCCAATGAGTTTGTATATGCGACTCCAAGAGAAATTGGAAAAAATTCAGTTGTAATTCTGGCGTCCCAGCGCGGCGATACCGCAGAGACAGTAGAAGCCTGCAAAGTGGCGAATGAGAAAGGTGCGGTTACCATTGGGCTGACTTTTAAAGTTCCGTCTCCACTTTCAGAAAATGCACAGTATGTCATTCTTTATGAGTTTGGAGAAGAATCTATCGTAGGAAATCAGAAGTCTTCCTATGCATTGAAATTGGCAGCAGAATTTCTGAATCAGACAGAGGGGTATGCAGACTATGAGAAATTAGTTGATGGACTTGATAAGCTGCATGGGATTGTGGCGAAGGCAAAGGAAGAAATTGTTCCATATGCAATTAAGTATGCATGGGAATTTAAAGACGATTCTGTAATTTATACAATGGGAAGCGGTGCTTCCTGGGGCAGTGCGCATCAAGAATCTATCTGTATTTTTATGGAAATGCAGTGGATTAATTCGAGTGCAATTCATAGTGGAGATTTTTTCCACGGACCATTTGAAATTACAGAAAAAGATACAGCATTTGTACTGATGAAATCGACGGGAAGAACCCGTTATCTGGATGACAGAGCGATTGCTTTTTTGGAGAAATTTAATGAGCGGTGCATGATTATAGATCCAAAAGATTATGGTATGGATGAAGTTGGAAATGTAAGTGAATACTTGGATCCGTTATTCCATACAAATGTTATTCGGGTATACAATGACCTTCTTGCAGATGCAAGAAATCACCCGCTAAGTGTAAGAAGGTATATGTGGAAGTTTAAATATTAATAATAAAACAAGTCTTTGGACTAATGCAGAAGCTAGGCGGCAGTTCAAAGGCTTGTTTTGCTTTGGTATAGTATAAATAATACAAAATAAGAATATATTGTAATATTATTATTGACAAAAAATACATATTGTTATATATTTGTATTATACAAAAGGAGGGCGAACACTATGACACCTAAACAAATTATTGAATCTATTAAAACAGAAATGCCAGCTGTCAAGTCGGTATACTTTGTAGGATGCGGTGCTTCTAAAGCAGAGCTCTATCCAGGAAAATATTTTTTAGAAGAAAATTCTAAAAATATCCGAGTAGGCCACTATACCGCAAATGAGTTTTTATATGCAACGCCAGTAGCTGTTGATGAAACTGCGATCGTGATTACTTGTTCTTTAGGCGGGACTACCCCAGAAACAGTAGCAGCATCAAAAAAAGCAATGGAGTTAGGAGCAAAAGTAATTGCAGTAACACACGTTGAAAATTCTCCATTAGCAAAAAATGCACACTATGTAATTGTTCATGGATTTGAAAAAAACTATGCGGCAAAGCTGGAGAAGATGACAAATGTATTGAATTTGTCTGTTGAAATCTTGAATCAGTATGAGGGATATGAACATTACAGCGAAATGCAGGATGCATTTGCTAAGATTTATGACTTAATCGAGAAGGCAGTATCCTTCGTAGTTCCATCAGCCAGAAACTTTGCAGAAGAATACAAAGATGCCCCAGTGATTTACGTAATGAGTTCTGGAGCTACCCAGGAAGTTGCATATGCATTTTCTATTTGCTTATTAATGGAAATGCAGTGGGTAAATTCAGGTTCCTTCCATGATGGAGAGTTTTTCCATGGACCATTTGAAATTGTTGATAAGGATGTTCCGTTTATTTTATTAATGAATGAAGGAAGAACTAGAACGTTGGACAGCAGAGCGCTGGACTTCCTGAATCGTTTCCAGGCTAAGACAACGGTTCTGGATGGAAAAGACTTTGGATTAGGTTCCGAACTTTCTTCTTCTGTTGTAGAATACTTTAACCCGATGGTACTTACTGCGGTTTTACGTGTATATGCAGAACAGCTTGCAATTGTTCGATGCCATCCGTTAACCCAGAGAAGATATATGTGGAAATTAGAGTATTAAAAGGATGAAAACACAGATTCAGAAAGAAACAGCCAATTTGTTTTGGACGATCTTTGGCGTAATATGTTTTGCGTTAGCTTATCGCTGGTTTTTGATACCAATAGGACTTTATAGCGGCGGATTTACAGGAATTGCGCAGCTGATTAAATTGTTTCTGACTGAAATAGCCGGATGGAAGGTATCAGAGCGGGTAGATCTGACAGGAATTATTTTTTGGTGTATTAACATACCGTTATTTGGTCTGGGGTACAAGAGTATTGGAAAGAAGTTTTTGTACAGAACATTAATTGCAGTAAGCATCCAGTCAATTTTACTTGCAATGATACCTGCACCGGCAAGTCCGTTAGTAGATGATATACTTCTTAACTGCATAATTGGCGGTGCGCTTTCCGGATTTGGAGTTGGAGTTACATTAAGAGCCGGTGGTTCGGGAGGCGGACTGGATATTGTAGGAATGTACTGTACAAAGAACTATCCGGATTTCAGTGTTGGAAAACTGAGCATCCTGATTAATCTTTTGATTTATGGAATCGCTGCATATTGTTATGATCTATCTGTAGCAGCATATTCAATGGTATTTTGCATTGTATCAGGAATTGTAGTAGATCGGGTACATTATCAAAATATTAAAGTATCTGCATTTATTGTAACAAATGATCAAAAACTTGGAGAAAAAATCAATCAGGAAATTGGACGTGGCGTTACGAGTTGGAGCGGCTGGGGAGAATACAGCCATAAGGGTGAAGTGATTCATATGGTTGTAATCAATAAATTTGAGCTGCAGACCTTAAAAAAATTAGTTTACAAGGAGGATCCAAATGCATTTATACAAATTATCTCTCCAGATATAGTGTTTGGTAATTTTGAAAAGCGTTTGGAGGTTATGTAGGCAGAGGAAAATAAGGAGAAGAGATATGTATAATTTTGATGAAAATAAAGTGAGACAGGAACATCAGAATGGAGTAGATATTATTCCGAAAGTTGAAAGTATTGTAGATCAGGTGTGTAAAGAAGGATATTCTAATATTTTTTATATTGGTATTGGAGGAACGGTACTTTATGCAAACCAAATGATGCATATTTCCAAGCAATTAGGTTCTACTCTTCCATTGTATATTGAAAATGCTGCGGACTTTAACCTGGTAGGAAATCCATTTTTTAATGAAAAATCTGTTGTTGTAATAGAATCTATTTCTGGGGATACCAAAGAGGTAGTAGAAGCGGTTGATAAGGCACATAAGGTGGGAGCAAAAGTAATCGGATATGTTGAAAAAGAGGGAACTCCTTTATATGAAAAAAGTGATTATCTGGTAAGCACGGTTGGAGGCGGATATTATTTTTGGTATACAGTAACGCTGCGTTTTATGAAGAATGCCGGACTGTTTGAAAAGTATGATCAATTTATGAAAGACATTGTTCATATGCCAGATGCGGTAGTAGAGATTTATAAAGAAGTGGATGAGGATGCAAAAGCTTATGCAGAAAAATACTGTGATGAACCAATTACATACTTGATTGGTTCGGGAAATCTTGAAGATTGGGCGACTTGTTATGGTATGTGTATTATGGAAGAAATGCAGTGGATGCGTACAAGACCAATTTCTGCTGCAAACTTTTTCCATGGAACATTAGAGGTAATTGAGCGTGATATTCCGGTTATTTTAATCAAAGGCGAGGATATTACCAGACCAGAAATGGAACGGGTAGAAAAATTTGTTAATACTATTAGCGCAAAGGTTAGTGTATTTGATACAAAGAAGTTCAAAATGGAAGGTATTCGCCAGGAATTTAGAGGTATGTTAGCGCCAATTGCAATGCGTTCCGCTTTCCAGAGAGTGAATGTACATTTAGAATATTTTAGAAGACATCCTCTTGCAATTAGAAGGTATTACAGAAGGTTAGATTATTAAACTTTATAAACAAAAATATAACAAAATCTGCAAATATATGATATTATACATAATAGAAGTATATAATAATAGCTAGTTGAGAATGCATTTGACATAAAGATAAGTAAAATATGAATTAAGGGGAAATATATATGGCAAATGTTGAACGCAATACAGCAATTCCATTATATTTGCAGATTGCAGAAGATATTAAATCGAAAATTAAAAAAGAGGAATTAAAGGCGAATTCAAGAATTCCTACAGAATTGGAATTGAGTGATTTTTATCAAGTGAGCCGCATTACAATTCGAAAAGCATTGGAACTTTTGGTAGATGAAGAAATCTTGATTCGGAAACAAAAAATAGGAACATTTGTATCAAATAAAAAAATATCCAGAACAGTAAACAGCTTTATGGGATTTACAAAAAGCTGTGAGGTAAATGGAGACAAAGCCAGCAGTGAGTTTCTTTCTGCCGAATTAGTAAAAGCACTGCCGTCGGATGTTAAAAATTTGAACTTGAATGAGGATGATAAGATTATACGAATTCGCAGAGTTCGGTTTTGTAATGATGTTCCAGTAATTTTGGAAGAAGCCCATTATCCAAGGTCATATGCATACCTTTTGGCAGAAGATCTGAGCGGCTCTTTACATGAGATATTGACAGCTCATGGAGTTGTACTTCATCATGGGCAAAAGACGATTGGTGTGTGCTATGCTACGCAGGAAGAAGCTAAGCACTTAGATGTAAAAGAAAATGAGGCAATGATTCTTTCAAAGGATATTACTTATGATATTAATGGTGTTCCGGTATATTACAGCAAAGAAGTGATTAATGCAGAACGTTACGAATTTAAGGTAATGACTTCAGTAGGGGAAGGGTAATGAAACATATAAAAAAGAACCAGATTGCTGTTATGAATATCCAGTATAAATATTTTCCCTTGACGGCATTTCTTGATGATGCTGTGAAAAACAATGTGGATAATATTGAACTGTGGGGAGCAGCACCGCATTTTTATCTGGATGACATGACTTATCGGGAAGTAACTGCAGTCCGTAGAGAAATTGAAAAAAGAAAGTTGAAGCTGGTATGTTACACACCGGAACAATGTGTGTATCCAATCAATATCGCGTCTTCTTGCAAAGAGATGCGACGCAGAAGCGTAAAGTTTTTCGAAGATAGTATTCGGGCTGCAGGAGAGCTTGGCTGTGATAAAGTATTAGTAACATCAGGAACAGGATACTTTGATGGAAGTGATAGGCAGGATGCCTGGAAGTGGTCAAGAGAGAATTTGTACGGTCTCGGAGAATTGGCAGAGCACTATGGCGTAACGTTGGCATTAGAGGTATTACGCTATGATGAAAGTAATTTGGTACATAATTTGCCGACTTTACAGAAGATGTTAAATGAATTAGATCATAGGGCAATTGGAGGAATGATTGATACAATTCCAATGGCTCTGGCAGAAGAACATCCATCCCAGTATTTAAAAGCGCTTGGACGTAAACTGGTACATATACATTTTATCGATGGGGCGCCCAGAGGACATTTGGCTTGGGGGGATGGAATCCTGGATATGAATGGTTATTTGGCAGAACTTGATGAATATGCATATTCGGGATACCTGTCCTTGGAAATTACAGATGGTCGATATTTTATGAATCCTTCTGCATCTGTAGAGCAAAGTGTGAATCAGCTATTTGAAGCGCTAGAACGCTGAAGAATGTTGAAGTATAAAATAAGGATCTTCTATGGAAATCCATACATTTCGTAATGGTTATTCGTGGGGAGATTCTTATTTTGTTATTTCCGTAAAAATTGTATATCATAATCCGAAAATGTGCATTTCCTTTTGCAGCATTCGTGTGTATACTGGTAGTAGGCTTGAAAAGCAGAATTTTATTACAAAGGGAGGAGTATTATGCATCAATTATACTTCAGTAATCCAAATAATTTTATTACGCCGGAGCAAATGGCATGGTGCGCGGACTACTGCAAAAAATTCTGGCCGGAGGAATGTGCACACATTCTTCGGATTGCAGAAGATGCCAAAAATCATACATTTTTATTTGATTTAAGATGGGATATGGAGAGAACCTACGAACCGGTTCACTTTGATGGGGAAATCCAATGGGATTTCATGCCGAAAGACGATCCGGAGTTCATTTACCAGTTTAACCGCTGCCAATATTTTATTTGTCTGGGACAAGCTTATGCGCTGACAGGAGATTCCTCCTATGCCAAAGCATTTGCAGAACAGCTTTTGGCATGGATTCAGGCAAATCCTTTCAATGAGAATACCAGACAGACTGTATGGAGAAGCATTGAGGCCGGAATCCGTGGAGAAACGTGGGTAAAGGCGATGTCTTACTTTAAAGACAGCCCTTATATTACAGATGAACTGATGGAACAATTCTGTGAATGTCTGAAAACCCATGCCCGCTATCTGATGGACTCCTATCAGATCTTCCAGGTAAAAAGCAACTGGGGCGTGATTGAGAGCCGCGGTCTTCTGGAAATCGCGCTGGCATTAAAGGATGAGAAAGAGGCCGAAAAGTGGAAAAAAACGGCGGTTTCCCGTCTGGAAGAAGGAATTCGGGTTCAGATTTTAGACGACGGAGTTCAGTGGGAACAGTCTCCAATGTATCATAATGAGGTATTCCATTGTGCGCTGGAAGCAATCCGTCTTTCCAGACGTTATGGCTATTGTATGTCAGATGAATTTCTTGCAAAAATCCATAAGATGGCATACGCAAACTTACTCTGGAAAAAGCCGAACCATTGTCAGATTGCCCAGGGAGACAGCGATGAAACCGATCTGCGGGATCTTTTGTCCCAGAGCGCGTATTTATTCCAGGATCCAGAGCTGAAATATGGCGGATATGATCGGCTGGATTTTGACGGAGCATGGGATTACCTGCAGGAAGGAGCAGAATCCTATGAGAAGATTGTGGCGCAGAAACCAGAGAAACTGTTTTATAAATTAGAGAACAGCGGAAATGTTTATATCCGTTCCGGATGGGGAGAAAACGACGATTTCTTCCATTTCCGCTGCGGCAGTTTAGGCGGAGGGCATGGCCATTCTGACAAACTGCACATCGATCTGGCAATAAACGGGGAAGATATCCTGATTGATCCAGGCCGCTATCATTATGTGGACGGGGAAATCCGTCATGAACTGAAAAATTCCTGCAGTCATAATACGCCGTCAGTCGATGGCAAAGATTATCTGGTCTGCCTGGATTCCTGGGGGATTTCTGGAATGACGCCGGCCTACCAGATGCCTGTCTGCGAGAAAAACGGATTCCGTCTGGTTCAGGGAGGACATGGCGGCTACCTTCACAATGGAAAAGGCAACGTTTACATTCAGAGAAAAGTTCTGGCTCTGGGAACGGATCTGTATGTTGTTGCGGATGAATTTTTTGCAGGAGAAGAACATACCTTCCAGCAGAATTATCATTTCCACCCAGATGGAATCCTTACTGCCTGCGAAGGAGAAAACAGGGTTCATTACACAGGCAGAAATGTAGAATCGGATTTTTTGTTTTTTGGAGATAGCAGGGAAGAAACAAACGTTTACCATTCCAGAATGTCCAGAAATTATAACCAGATGGAAGAGAATATGTCAATTCAGGCATCCTGCAGAAAAGACGGCTTTGGCTGCCTTCTGACTGTTATTGCGGGAGGGAAAAAGGGAGAATATAAGACTCCAAAGGCAGAACTTGCAGAAGTATCTTCTCCTGCCAGGGGAAGAATCCTGACAGAAGAAGAGGCTCATGGACTCCGGATTACATGGAAAGGAAAAACCTATCTGGTACTGATGGGCCATAAGGACATCGGAGGCGCAAATGAAATGCTTGGCTCCGACGGCTATATGGGCCTGGGAAGTGTAATCGTATTTGAGGAGGGCCAGGAAAAAACAGGAGGAACGGTACTTTATTGGTAAGAATGACTGGAAAGTGATTTTCTGTAATCTCCAGGCGTCATTCCTTGTATTTGCTTGAAACGACGTATAAAACTGGATACATTGTAATAACCTACCTGCTGGCTAATGTCTTTAAGTGGAAGCTTAGGATTAGCCAGCAGGTCTTTTGCTTTTTGCATCCTAAATTCAGTGCTGTAATCTAAAATATTTCGTCCGGTTTTTTCTTTGAAAAACTGGCTTAAATTAGGCAGAAGCATATGAAAATGTTCGGCCGTTTCTTGAATTGAAAATTCACACCGTAAACAATTGTCAGCAATATAACTTTTCATTTCGTCTAACAAAAAATCAGAATTTTGTTTCTGATGATTTTCGGAATCTTCATCTATTTGTTCTTCCATTTTTTGTATTAAAGAAATAACGTCATCTACCGTTTCCATGTGAGTCAGGCTTGACATATCGACAGTGTCTGGCAATCGATAATTGATAGATGATGTTTTTTCAATAAATGAACTTAAAATATCAAAGCAGATACCTTTGGCAGCAAATAGAGGTAGTCTTTTTTTCTGTATATATTCAATGAGAACATGAACCCATTCGTGTATTTTATCATGATCAGAAAGTGCAACTGCTTCTCTGAGCTGCTCCAAAGGATATTTTGGATATGGGATTGTTTCGTTATCCTGGGCCAAAAGATTTTGAAATAGAATAACTGTGCCATTCCCTTTTACAAAACGATAATCAAGAGCGCTACGAGCTTCCAGATAAGATCGGGGGATAGAACGGGTTCCAGAATAAACTTTTCCGACACCGATGGTAATGTCTAGAGGATAGCTGTTTTTTACACATAATATAAGTTGCTTTAAAATAGCTTCAATTTCTTTTTGCCGTTCTTTTGCAATACCATGAATGAAAATAATTTTATCTGGTTCTGGCGTAAAGGTATAAAAACATTCCATTGAAGTAGAAAGAAATTTTTGTATAAAAAGGGCAAGGTTATCGTAATTATCTATGTTGCCATGAATGAGAAGAACGGTTACAAAAAACCAATTGTTCTGATATCCCATATTCAGATCTTCTGTATCCATGTTGAAGTCTTCCCTACTCATGTAATGGCCGGTTAATAAGCGATGTATGCGGTTGCTTTTGATTGCGGCAGTACTGCTTTCTAATTTGTCGGCAAGATAACGATTCTGGTCAGATAAAAAGTCAAGTGTATTGGAGATGGCTTCTAACCCATTTTGATGAGAAGATTTGTCAAGCAGGAGAGAGGAAGCTTTTTCCTTTAATTGATGGATAGGAGAGTAATTTAAACGCATTAAAATAGAAATAACAATTCCAGATGCGAGAATGGCCAGCAAAGTGGTTATTAATAACTCCTGATTCAAAGCATTGATTTTTTCTACAAATTTTTGGCTTTCTGGAGCACAGGCAGTGTAAATCCATCCAGTCTGTTTAGAATGATATTCTGATTCAAAAAAAGGCTGTTCGGATAAAGGAGTTGTAGAAAAAATGATATTTCCATTCATATCTGTGATAGAAAAATAAGCATCGTATTTTCCTAATTGACTTTGAACTAGATGTTCCAAATCAGAGGAACGAATAAAAAAAATACAGATTCCACGAACGATCTGATAATCCGTATATAAGGGCTCTAAAATTGTCAGAAAAGAATCTGTTTTTCCAGGAACAGAGATTTGCTGTTGGGGAAGAACTATGCGGTGATCCCCGTAGAGCAGTAATTCTCTCATTTCTTGAGGCGAAAACTTTTCAAAATGATACATATTATCAAGGAATAAATCAACCTGACAAGTAGACTGATTCAGAAACATATAGTCTTCTCCTCTTAGATAAATTCCCATTTCGCTAATTAAAGGGTTAGTAATACTGTATACAGCCATATGATTTAGATACGAGCGGCTTTCCAAAGGATCGTCGATAAAGTGAAAATTATCAAAATCCATAGAGATATGCATCTGATCTACGATTGTAGAAATGTTTTGCAGTTCAGTATCAATTAACTGTCCGAGATAATTTAAATCAGTGGCAACCTGAGTATGTATTTCCTTTTTGTATGCTTTGATAAAGCGATGTCCAAAGAGAATATTGATAAATAAAATTGGAATTAGAAGAATCAATAGATATGAAATTAAATATTTGAAAAATAGCCGATCAAAAGTTTTGTGTTTCATTATATACTCCTAAGAATAAAAAATATTATTATCATTGTAACAACCTTTTGCGAAATTTGCAACTTTCAAAAAGTGTGGATTATATAAAAAGTGTATATTAATAAAATGGAAAAACCTAATAAATTAGACTATTTCGCCTATTTTTCTTGAATTGTGAAATGATATTTCATATAAAATATGAGATTTTTTAAAATATTGAACATTGATTTTGTGCAAAAATTCTTGCTATAGTAACCTCATAGGAGGTGCAATAGAAGTGAATGAAAAAGCAAAACAACCAATGAGAATCCGAATGCGGAAAGCATTTAGGAAAGACTGGCAGCTCTATTTAATGTGTCTTTTGCCAGCGATTTATTTTATTGTATTTCATTATTTACCTATGTATGGAGTACAAATTGCCTTTAAAGATTTCCAGGCAAGCAAGGGAATCTGGGGGAGCGAATGGGTAGGATTGAAATACTTTAAACGTTTTTTTGAATCGTATCAGTTCTGGCCTTTGATAAAAAATACTTTAGCACTTAGCTTTTTGCAAATTTTGATAGGATTTCCAATTCCAATTTTGCTGGCAATTTTGCTGAATCAAATGAAAAACCATAGATTCCGTCAATTTGTACAGACTGTAACCTATTGTCCGCATTTTATATCAATAGTCGTTTTGACTGGTATGCTGTATATTTTTCTTTCTCCTCGTACAGGATTGATAAATAATCTGATTACCCTTTTTGGAGGAGAATCACAGTTCTTTCTAGGACAGCCAGAATGGTTTCGACCAATATTTGTGCTTTCGGGAGTTTGGCAGAACGCCGGATGGAGCGCAATTATTTACATAGCAGCGCTTGCAGGTATTAGTCCTGATTTGTATGAAGCAGCTAGAATGGATGGGGCAAATAAATGGCAGATTATCCGCCACATCGATCTTCCTGGAATTATGCCGACGGTTACAATGATGCTGATTATGGAAATGGGTAAAGTAATGAATATTGGATTCCAGAAAGCATACTTAATGCAAAATGGCTTAAACATTGCTGCTAGCGAGATTATTCCTACATATATTTATAAGATTGGCTTGATTGATGCGCAATACAGCTATTCTGCTGCCATTAGCTTGTTTAATAACATTATTAATATTATCTTGCTGGTTACTGTAAACAAAATTGCGCAGAAGACCAGTGAAAACAGTTTGTGGTAGGAGGAAACGTAATGAAAAGAAAAAAAGAAACGCGTTTGTTTAAACGAAACAGAGGGGATCTTCTGTTTGACGTGTTTAATTATACACTTCTAGGTATCATTACAGTACTAGTTCTTTATCCGCTATATTTTATTGTCATTGCATCTTTTTCGGATCCGGATGCAATTAATACTGGTCAAGTAGTTCTGTGGCCAAAAGGATTTAATACGTTGGGGTATCAGAAAATTTTTGAAAATGAAAAAATCTGGAGAGCTTATGGGAATACTATTTTTTACACCATAGTTGGCACAACGATTAATATTGTTTTGACGATGCTGTTTGCTTATCCCTTATCTAGAAAAGATTTTTCCGGACGAAAATTTATGACCTTTTTTATGATGTTTACCATGTACTTTCAAGGAGGCCTGATGCCGACATATTTGTTAATGCAGGATATTGGTTTATATGATACTCCCTGGGTAATGGTACTTCTTCCAGCATTAAATGTATTTAATGTTATTATTGCCAGAACGAACATTCAGAATAATATTCCAGATGAATTATATGAGGCAGCAGCGATAGATGGATGCAGTCATTTTAAATTTTTCTGGCAAATCGTAATGCCGTTGTCAAAATCAATTGTGGCAGTTCTGGTCCTTTACTATGGAGTTGCACATTGGAATGAGTTCATGAATGGGCTGGTATATTTGCGCGATGAAGGCCTTTATCCTTTACAGCTGGTGTTGCGGGGAATACTGGTTCAAAATCAGGCATCTGCAGATATGATGGTTGATATTGAGAGTATGCTGGAACAACAAAAAGCAGCAGAACTAATTAAATATGGACTGATTATTGTATCGGCGCTTCCTGTTCTTGTAATTTATCCATTCCTGCAGAAATATTTTGCAAAAGGAGTTATGGTAGGTGCAGTTAAGGGTTAAGAAACCTAAATTTATAATAAAACTATTAGGAGGAGAAAAATGAAACACAAAAAAAGACAAATTTTAAGTGCAGTATTGGCAGCAACTATGACATTAGGCTGTATAACGGCTTGTGTCCCACAAAAAACATCAAATTCAACTCCAGAGACACAGACATCATCGTCAGAAAGTAAGAGCGATAAGGATACGACATTGATGAATTCTAGTGGAATGCCAATTGTAAACGAGACAGTAACCTATGAAATGGCAGCAAAATCACGCCATAATAAAAACTTTGCGGAATTAGAATTTTTTCAAAGGCTAGAAGAGGCAACAGGTGTACATATTGAATGGAATATGAGTTCTGAAGATGGATGGAAAGAAAAGAAGGGGCTTTTGTTTGCCGGAGAATTACCAGATGCCTTTTATGGACAGGGAATTTTAAGCGATGTAGATGTCATTAAATATGGCTCACAGGGAATGTTGATTCCGCTAAATGATCTGATTGAAGAGTATGCTCCTAATGTAAAGAAACTTTTGGACGAAAATCCGGAATATAAAAAGCAATTAACAGCCCCAGATGGCAATATTTATAGTCTCCCATCTCTGACAGAGTTATCACCAGTAACGCATGATAAACTATTTATTAATAAAACATGGCTAGATAAATTGGGAATGGATGTTCCGGAAACATTAGATGAGTTTAAAGAAACTTTAGCAGCATTTCGGGATAATGACTTAAATGGAGATGGACGTACAGAAGATCAAATTCCATTTACATTCCTTTATAATAGAAAAGAAAACGGATTATATTCTTTATTTGGAAGTTTTGGTCAACTTGATCGCGGAGCTCAGGTAGATAAAAATGATCATTTTATTGTAAAAGATGGAAACGTTTTGTATACACCTTTAACAGAACCATATAAAGAAGCTATTCAGTATTTCCATGAGTTATATCAAGAGCAGCTAATTGATAAAGAAGGCTTTACACACGATTTTAATGTATATACCGCTAAAATTAAAGCTCCTGAAAAGAATGTTGGTGCGTTTTTAGGCTGGAGTCTTACGTCTACAGCTGGTCCTAATAAAGATGATTTTGTACCAATGGCTCCATTAAAAGGACCAGACGGAAAACAGATCTGGAATACATATACCTCAGCAATTAACTCAAAGGGTTCATTTGCAATTACGAAAGAAGCAGAGCATCCAGAGATTCTTATGCGATGGATAGATACCCACTTTGATCCGGAAACATCTCTTCAGATTGATCAGGGACTTTTAGGCCGTACGCTAGAAAAGGCAGAAGATGGCACTTATCACTATCTTCCAGTACCAGATGGGAAGTCATTTACAGAGATGATACATGATTACTCTCCAGGCGTTAATAGTTTAGGTGCAGTAACAATGGAGATTGCATCTAAATTAGAATTAAACGCTAATCTGCAGGAAAGAAAAGAATTAGACGAATTCTATAAACCTTATAATGTTCCGGCAGAAGAAGTATTCCCGAGCGTATATTTTTCTATGGATGAAGTACAGCAGATTTCGGCATTAGAAACAGATATTAAAGCATATGTTGATCAATGTTATGCAAATTGGATTGTAAATGGCGGTATTGAGACAGAATGGGAAGATTATTTAAAGAAACTGGAACAGATGCATGTTCAGGATTACATTTCTATTTATCAGACCGCTTATGAACGGTATCAGACAATGGAATAAAAGCGAGGTTAATTATGAAGCAGAATCTGGTATTTATTATGACAGATCAGCAGAGAGCGGATACTATTGGAATGCGGGTAGGAACGGAAGAGGTAACTCCTGAACTAAATAATCTCGCAGAGGAAAGCACAGTATTTGAGCAGGCATATAATGCCTGCCCTCTGTGTGTTCCTGCCAGAACGGCATTGGCAACTGGTATGAATCCAATAAAGAATGGTATGATGCTGAATGATCTGCCAGGAAAATATGCGGAAAATAATGAAACGATTCATCAAATGTTTTATAAAGCCGGATATGAAGTGGCTCATATTGGAGTCAACCATATTAGTGTAAGGCCAGGTTTAAAAGACTCAATATCCTTTGCAGCTTGGGAAGATGACGACTCTTATGCAGAATATGCGGCTCAAAGGGGACTAGAGATTAAAAGAAAAGAAGAAGACTCGGTAGTGATTGATGAATTATCAGAAGGAACTTATGAGAAACATCGGTATTCAAATGCCAGAACGTCTATCTGGCCATATGAACTATCTGATTTTAAAGATGTTTGGTTTGCATCTAAAGCTGAAGAGTATATCAGACAAAAACATGAAAAGCCGTTCGCATTGTTTGTGTATCTTTGGGCACCTCATCCTCCGCTAATTGTACCGAAAGAGTATTGGGAACTTTTTCAAGAAGATATGATTCAATTACCGCCAGGAACTGGAAGTCCTGCAGAAGGAGAACCTATAGAACGAAGAAAAGGGGCAGCGGCACAATTGGGAGATTATCCGCCGCAAAATGGATGGAAACAGGGATGGCATGCACATCTATCTTTGACGCGCCTTTGTGATGAACAGATTGGAAAAATTCGCAGAGCACTAAAGGAAACTGGATTGGATCAGAATACCATGTTGGTTTTTACAACGGATCATGGCGAACATATGGGACAGCATTCCATGTATCAGAAGATGGAAATGTATGAAGCGGCGGTACGAGTGCCTGCAATTTTTCATTTGGCAGGACAGACAGAGGAACAGGGGAAACGTTTGCATAACAGGATTTCGCATCTTGATTTTGTTCCTACATTGATGGAGTTTTTTGGACTCTCTACCAATAATGATTTGGATGGAATATCGTTAAAGGAAAATATTGAAAAGGGAATAGAACCAATAGAAAGGGATGTATTTGGTGTATATTGTGGAAATCATCAGTTTGGCGATATGCGTCGAATGATTGTCAAGGGACGGTATAAATACATTTATGATAACCATTCAGAAGAACTATATGACCTTTTAGAAGATCCGAATGAGAGAATAAATTTGTGTTTGCAGCCAGAGTATGCTTTGAAAACAGAGGAGATGTATCAATGTCTGGAAAAGTGGGCAATTCGTCAGAAAGATCCATTTTTTAAGATAAAACAAAAGAAAAAAAATTTATTGTTTATTTTTGCGGATCAATGGCGTCGGGATGCAATGGGATTTGCTAAAAAGGATCCGGTAAAGACTCCAAATATGGATAAATTTGCAGAGGAATCTGTATTTTGTACGGATGCTGTGAGCGTTTTTCCGCTGTGTTCTCCTCATCGAGCAAGCTTGCTGACTGGAAAAAATCCTTTGAAGACAGGTGTATTTACAAATTGCAAGACGGGTTTAAATATGGGATTGAAGACAGAAGAGGTATGTATTGGAGATGTATTGAAATCTTATGGATATCAGACCGGTTATATTGGAAAATGGCATTTAGATGAGCCGGAACAAAATTACTCTTCGAATCCAGAGTCAGGGGCCCAAAATTGGGATGCGTATACACCTCCTGGTCCAAAACGCCATGGATTTGATTTCTGGTATTCTTATGGCGCCTGTGATCATCATCTGCATCCACATTATTGGATGGATAGTCCAAAACAAATCCAGATCAATGAATGGTCACCGAAACACGAGACAGACATCGCTCTTGAATACATGGAAAAACATTCTGGAGAAGAGCCATTTGCATTGTTTGTTTCCTGGAATCCTCCTCATAGCCCATATGATCAAGTTCCGCAGAAGTATTTGGATCTATATAATGAAGAACTGTCATTGAAAGAAAATGTGGATTTGACCAATATTCATCATCATACTTACGAACCGGTGGGATATAGTGAAGAAGAATTAATACAAGTCACAAAAGAATACTATGCAGCAGTTTCAGGATTAGATGATCAGTTTGGCCGTCTGATTAAAAAGCTAAAAGAAATGAAAATTTATGATGATACTGTAATCATCCTTTCTGCAGATCATGGAGACATGATGGGTTCTCATGGATTGATGGCAAAGCATGTCTGGTATGAAGAGTCTATAGGTATTCCTTTAGTTGTGGGGGGAGGTGGATTAAAAAAAGGTACTTGCCGTACATTAATAGGCAGTCCTGATTTTATGCCTACGATTTTAGGACTTTTGGAACTTCCGATTCCGTCTACAGTAGAAGGGATAGATTGCTCACAGGATATTAAGGGAAACCCAGAACATAAAGACCATATTTGTTTTTTAGCAGCATGTCCTGGAAGGGATGTATTCCTTAAAAACTTTGAAGAAGCTGGAAAAAATCCTATGGATTTTGGCTGGCGCGGAGTTCGAACCAGCGAATATGTATATATTATAGACGTGGGATATCAGACAACACCGAAATTTATTCGTTACCTTTATAATTTAGAAAAAGATCCGCTGCAAATGACCCCAGAGATTATTCAGAATCCAACAGAACATCCGGTGGCCTGTGACTTGGAAAATCGTCTGATAGAGTGGATGACAGAACAAAAAGATGGATTCCTTATACATATGACAGATAAAGGGGAAAAGTAACGAGGAGCATAACTATGAAATCATATAGTGAAGTGAACGAAAAGATAACAGATATAACTTTATATTTATACCAAATAAAGGCTACTAGAAAATTTAGCTTTGGAACATGGACCAGCAGGCAGCATGTATTTGTGTCGATAAAGGCTGGCGGAAAAAATGGTTATGGAGAAAATATCATTTCTGTAAATAAGCCAGATATTTCATTGGATGAATGGAAAAAATGGCTGAATGAATTGGTTGGTATGGAAGTTGGAGAAGCTATAAAGTATCTTCGAAACCATCTGGATGTTTGGCAGGATCGAATGACTGAGATGACGGAAATGGCTTTGATAGACTTGTGGGGAAAACTGGTACAAAAAAGCGCATTGGAACTTTTGGAGCTTCGGGGAAGAAAAAAGGTGTGCGGAGTATATGTGATCCTTAGTGATGACCTTAGAGTAGTGGAAGAAAAGGTAAAATATGCTATTTCTTGTGGAAAAACACAGTTTATTAAGGTAAAATTGTTTGGAAATGAAGAACTTGATTGTCAGGTTATCGAAATGGTAAGAAAGTATCTTCCGAGAAAGGAAACTTATTTAATTGGTGATGTAAACTGTGGATATCGGCCGAAGGGGGCACAGAAAGAGCTAAATTTGATAGCAAAAAACATGGAAAAATTGTACCAGTCAGGACTGGATGCGTGTGAAGATCCGGCTGATTTGGAAATTGAAGAGTGGAAAAAACTTCAGTCACAAGTGCATCCGCTGTCACTTATTCCCGACTATCCTATGCGTCCTTCCAGAGTTGCCTGCGAAACGATAGTAGAGGGAATGGGAGACTGTTATAACATTCACCCAGGATCTGCGGCGTCTATAATTGATGCGATTTCCCTAGCTGAGAAAATTAAGACACTGGGAGCGGATTTGATGATTGGAGATGATAGTTTGGTAGGGCCTGGATGTACCATTTGGCAGCAAATGGCAATAGGTCTTTCAGCCAGATGGGTAGAGGCAACGGAGAAAGAAGAGGATTCAGTTTTTTATTATAAATGCGTAGAGCAGATTCCGACTGACAGCCACACAAATCCAATCGAATTCCAAATGGATTGTTATGGATTTGGAATTCAATTGGATGAAAAGAAACTGGCATTAGCAGCAGATAGGATAGAATATATTAGATAGACTATTTGGTATAGGTATTTACAGCACAAACCGTCCTTCCAGCGCCAGAAACTGGTCTAACATCATCCTGCTGACCTTTGCCCCAAAGCGGGTGGCAGGATGATTGGCGTAATACATAGGATCGCTGAAATTTTTATGCATCATAACGATGACATAGGGGCCGTAAGGGGTATAGACGATGCCGCCGTCGTTGCGGCAGGCGTCCATACTGCCGCTTTTGGAAGCGACCTGAATGGAAGTTTCTTCGCCGTTGTCTTCGCCATCCATATAGTAAACTGGAAAATCACGGACAATCATGGAGTTGTAGTGCTGCTGTTTAAAGATTTCAATCATAGCGGCATCTTCCTCTGGTCCGATAAGCTGGTGCTTTGCCAGGCGGACAAAGATGCTGGCATAATCTCTTGGGGTGGACGTGCCGAGCCGCCCCATATTTTCTCCGTCGAAATGGAGATACCGGTGAAGCTTAGTGGATGTACATCCAAGTTTCTGGATGCAGGCGTTAATGGTATCGATTCCCAGATATTCAATTATCATGTTGGTAGCGGCGTTGTCGCTGACAATGATCATCAAAGTAGCGGCGTCTTTTACCCGCAGTGAGGCTCCGAAATCCAGGGAATGAACCAGGCCGCTTCCGGATACGCAGTGATTTTCTTTGTAGATCAGAGTATCGTTCAGATCGGCTTTGCCTTGTTTGATTTGGTCAAATAAGCAGGCCAGGATATAGGTTTTGATGGTGCTGGCAGTTTCAAAATCTTCGTCTGGGCCGATTGCTACAACGTTTCCCTTTAAATCGTCCGCATAAAAGCACATATGGCCGTCATAGCTTTTTAATTCCGCAGCAATTCTTTTTTCTAACGTAAATCTTGGATCCATGATGCATCTCCTTTTCTTTTGCAGTGATTTATAATTGAGGAAGCTGGTCCATCAGGTAAACCAGTTCATCGCACATATGATTGAGCTGATCCGTTCCTGGAATTTCAATCCCATGTATGAGATAGTTCCGGATTCCCAGAAGTCTGGAAAAAATCTCCAGATCTTCACTGGAAAATACTTTGATCCGTTTGACACAGGCGGCCTGCATGGCATTTCCCCTGGATTTGGGAGAACGGCGGCGAATCAGACGGTTTAAGGAGGATTCTAAAGCAATCCATAAATCAATAAAATGTTCTAACGCCTGTTTCCGCTCCTCCGGCATATTTTCACTAAGAGGATGCAGTTCCAGATACAGGGCGTAACGTCTGCTGTTTCCGGAAAGAATCCGGTCTGTAAGCTGTTGGCATACGGTTCTCCGGTCATTCTGGAGACGAAGGGATTTTAAAATCTGCCCCAATTCCTGGACGCTGTCCAGCTTCAGACGGTTTAAAAGACGGAACAGCAGTTCTACATTTCCCATGCGTACTTTAATATCAGACGATGGCGGAGAGCTATTTAAGTAATTATAAAGGTAAGAGGCCAGGTCGTACTGATTGCTGAACGCAGCGGTCGTACTCTGGATTCGTTTATCGCCTGCGGCCTGGAGGCGTTCTAAGGCAATTTCTCCGCTTAGTACAAGGCCGTTTAATTCGTCTAAGATGGAAAGCTCTTCTTCGGAAAGAGCGCCTTTTAACGGCTTGTAGATGAGGTCATGCTCTACTTCCGACCAGGCGTGCATTAAGACCGACGCCACCTGGATTTCCAGGCGTACCTGGGCGTATTTTTTCTGTCTGGCGTCTAACTGCTCTTCCCGCATCTGGACACGGTAGTGATTGGCCCAGTAGCCGGAAAAACGCTTGTTGTATGTAGGCGGTTTGGACTCGTTGGGAAAACTGCGGATTTCCCGTACGGCAAATAAGGTATTGATGACTTTGTCGGCTTTCTCCCTGTCGCCTGGGAAGTAAAGGGAGACGCGGACGCCGGATAAGTCGGCGATGTCTTCATAGATTTCTGCTAAGGTCTGGTAGAAAACCCCGCGTTTCCGGCTGCGCTGTTCCACCTTGACTTTTAAACGGGAAGGATTTTTTGCCCTGGAAGTGACCATGGCGCGGATACCAGAAGAGCGCAGAGCTTCTTCTAATAGTTTTGCTCCCAGCCGCGCAGCCATATCATAGTAATTGAATTTGCTTTTATAATCTTCTATAAATTGATTGATTAACTCCATATAAGGACTCCTTTCACCCGAAAACAGGCAAAGATGAACCTACAAGTTCCGGTAATAGAAGAAAAAGCCCCACAATCTTACGATTGTGAGGCTTTTATTCAGCGCGCCAGAGAAGATTCGAACTCCCGACACTACGGTCCGTAGCCGTATGCTCTATCCAGCTGAGCTACTGACGCACACTACTGTTTCCCAGCCAAAAGGCTTTCTCAACAGCGCAAAAACAATTATATACGAGAGGATCAAAATTGTCAATAGTTTTTTGAAAAAAATAAAAAAATTGCAATTTACAGAGAGAGTGCATATAATGGGATCCATGAACACATTACCAATTTACAGGGAAACAGTAATTGAAGTAAACTTAGACAGAATTGCAGAAAATGTAAAGCAGATTCGCGCCATGGTCGGAAAGGACGTAAAAATTGCGGCGGTTGTAAAAGCCAACGGCTATGGGCATGGGGCGGTAGGAATTGCTCCGGCAATTATGGACAATGGCGGCGATTTACTTTGCGTAGCAGCTTTGTTAGAAGCGATGGAATTAAAAGAGGCGTATCCGGAGTATCCGGTACTGATTATGGGACTGACAGCAGAGGAATATTTCCCCTATGTTCTGGATTATGGCATTCTTCAGACAATCGACACGTTAGAGCAGGCGAAAGCTTTATCAGAACTGGCAAAAAAGCAGGGAAAGACTGCAGGAGTACATATTAAATATGACACAGGCTTTCACCGTCTGGGATTTCCAGATACGGAGGAGAGCCTGGATGCAATTGAAGAAATCAGTCATATGGAAGGAATCCGGATTGAGGGGATGTTTTCCCACCTGGTGCTCTTAGATGATGCGTCCAATAAAAAGCAGTATGAAGACTTTTGCCGCGCCATCCAGGCGCTGAAGGACAGAGGGGTGGAAATCCCATGCTGCCATCTGGCGGACTCTATTGCATCGGTGGACTATCCGGAGTACCGGATGGATATGATCCGCGCTGGCGCGATTATCTATGGATTAAAGGGATTCCATAAAGGGCGCCTGGATATTAAGCAGGCGCTGACCTTTAAGACCAGGATTAATCATATTACAGAGGTAAAGGCAGGAGAAGGGGTAAGCTATGATTTTATGTGGCGGGCAGAACGGGATACCCGTATCGGAACTCTGCCGTTTGGCTATGCAGACGGTTATCCCAGGAATTTAAGAGGAAAAGGGATGGTAACGATCCATGGAAAGCAGGTTCCGGTGGTAGGAGTGCTCTGTATGGATCAGTGCATGGTGGATTTAGGAGACGTACCGGAAGCAGCAGTAGGAGATGAAGTGATCATTTACGGAGACGGAACCGGCAATACCCTGGATATTCAGGCGGTCAGCGTCCTGGCAGAGACTAATAAAAACGATATCGTGTCCCGATTAACCCAGAGACCAGCCAGAATCTACAAAAAAGACGGAAATATCACAGAGATTAAAACCATGATGGGGAGGAAACAATATGAGCCTGACAGAACCTGAAATCTGGTCAGACGCCTGGGCGGCTGACCAGACAGAAAAAATGCTTCCGATGCTGACCCAGATCCGCAGACGGCTTCACCAGCATCCGGAACTGGGAACTATGGAATACGAAACGGGAGCCATCATACGGGAATATCTGGATGAATGGGGGATTCCTTACCAGTACCCTTGCGCAGATACGGGCATTGTTGCGCTGGTAGAAGGAAAAGGAACGGAAACGGCAGAAAAAAGCAATCAGGGAAAGACCATAGGCATACGGGCAGATATTGACGCCCTTCCTATGACAGAAGACGACTCCCGCCCTTACTGCTCGAAACATCCAGGAGTCATGCACGCCTGCGGCCATGACGCCCATACGACGATTGCCCTGGGAGTGGCCTGGCTGCTAAAAAAGTATGAAAAACAATGGAGCGGGAATTTAAAATTGTTTTTCCAGCCGGCAGAGGAGACCTGCGGAGGCGCGGAACGGATGGTAGAAGAAGGATGTATGGAAAATCCCCACGTAGACTATGTCCTGGGTCTTCATATGATGCCGACCTATGAGTACGGGGAAGTTGAAGTCAAATACGACGACTTAAATGCTTCTTCCGATGAAGTAAATCTGATTATCAAAGGAAAAAGCTGTCACGGCGCTTATCCGGACGGCGGAATTGACGCCATTACCGAAGCCGCTGCGGTCATCCAGAGCCTTCAGACCCTGGTAAGCCGGAGAATTTCACCATTCAAAAACGCAGTGTTTTCCTTAGGTACCATTAAAGGCGGCACGGCGGCTAACGTAATGGCAGACCGTGTGGAACTGGAAGGCACGTTAAGAACCACGGATCCGGAGACCAGACAGATGGCAAAAGCGTATATCAGGCAGGTGACAGAAGACATCTGCAGGGCCTACGGCGGACAGGGAGAAGCGATCTTTACCCCTGGCTATGATGCGCTGATTAATACCAACGAGATTGTTGACATTGCCATTGAGACGATTTCAGAAAGTCTGGGGAAAGAACACATTCATTTCAAACAGTTCCCAAGCCTGGGAGTAGAAGATTTTTCATTCTTTTTAAACAAAGCGCCTGGCGTTTTTTATCATTTAGGCTGCGCCAACAAAGAAAAGGGAATCGATGCGCCTCTTCACAACAACCAGTTTGACATTGATGAAAGAGTATTATCCCTGGGAGTCCGGCTTCAGACGCGGTTAGTCCGGAAACTTTTAACGGCTTGTATTCGAAAATGAAATCCGCTATAATAGGGAAAACAGTGGAAAGTCGGGGGATAGGAGGCTATGAAAGAACGATTGAAAGATAAAATGAGCATCAAAAAACGTCTGATTACCATAGAACTGATTAGCATTCTGGGGATGATTGCCATAGGACTGGTGGCCATTGTGACCAGCGGTTCGATTAATCAGGCCAGTACGGATATTGCGAAATACTGGGCTCCTGCGGTAATTGCTGCAGAAGAACTGAACACCCATACGTCCGATTACCGGATTGCCGAGCACAACCATGCATTGTCGGAACAGAAGGACGACATGAAAGCCATGGAAGAAGAAATTTTAAAAGAGCGGCAGCTCATTGACCAGGCCTTTGAAAATTATATGAACCATTATGCAAGAGGCGGCGAAGCAGACCTGATTTACCAGGCCAGAAAGGCGTGGGACCAGTATCTGGTGTGCAGCGATGAAATTCTGGAAATCAGCCGGAAAAATCAGCCGGAAGAGGCATTAAAGCTGCTTCAGGGAGAGTCCAAGGAGCTGTTTGACGAGGCAAGCCTGATTCTGAAAGAATTGGCAGAAAACAATCAGGCAGGGGTAGAGGCGTCCAGCGAATACGGAAACTATCTGTACAGGCGTCTGATTGGATGGAAAATTGTGATGATCCTGTTTTTAGGAGCCGCGTTGTCTGTATTTGTTATCTCGCTGATTCGGGGAATCGCAGTGCCAATCGGCAATATTGTAGACGGCGTTACCCGTCTGGCGGCAGGAAATCTGGATGTGCATCTGGAACTTTCCGGAGATAAGGAAATGCAGGAGGTGGAAAAGGCGGTAAATCTGCTTTCCGACAATTTAAAGACAATGACGACTGATCAGAAAAAGCTGTTAAACGAGATTGGAAGAGGAAACTTAACGGTATCTTCAAAGAGAGAGAACGCCTACCATGGAGACTTCGCCTCTATTTTATATGAGATGAAGGGACTGGAGACCAGACTGCAGGAAAGAGAATCACAATCCCATGCAAAGGAGACAGACAACTAGATGGCAGACAGACAAACCGCTGCGCCAAGCCAGTGGATGATGCAGACGAAGCGGGCAGATTTTACTGCGATTGCTGAAAACTATCACATTAGTCCGGTAACCGCCCGCATTATCCGCAACAGGGACGTTGTGGAAACAGAAGAGATAGAACGGTATCTATATGGAACCATTTCGGATCTTTACAGTCCGGATCTCCTTCCGGATATGGAAAAAGCGGTAAAAATTCTGAAAGAAAAGACAGAGTCCGGCAAACGGATTCGGGTAGTAGGAGATTACGATATTGACGGAGTGTGTTCCACGTATATTCTGCTCACGGCCTTAAAGGAAACCGGCGCTTTTGGAGATTACCGGATACCGGACCGGATTAAGGATGGGTATGGAATCAATGAAGCCATTATCCAGCAGGCCTTTGAAGACGGAGTGGATACCATTCTGACCTGCGACAATGGAATTGCCGCTGTGGAACAGATCCGTATGGCAAAAGAACTGGGAATGACGGTTATTATTACGGATCACCATGATATCCAGAAAGACGGGATGGGAAACGATATTCTGCCGGCAGCAGATGCTGTGGTAAACCCGAAGCGGAGTGACAGCAGGTATCCATATCCGGAAATCTGCGGGGGAATGGTGGCTTATAAGCTGATGCGGGCGCTATATGAAGCGTTTGGAATTCCTCTTAAAAAGTGGGAAGAAATGCTGGAATTTGCCGCAATCGCCACAGTGGGAGACGTAATGAAACTTCAGGATGAAAACCGGATTGTGGTAAAAGAAGGCTTAAAACGCATTGGACAGACCAGAAACCTGGGGCTTTTGAGCCTGATTGAGAAAAATAACTTAAATCCGGAAACGCTGACCGCTTATCATATCGGATTTGTAATCGGCCCCTGTTTAAACGCAGGCGGCCGTCTGCAGACTGCAAAGACAGCGCTGAAGCTTCTGATGGCAGAGGATCCAGTAACGGCAGACCATCTGGCAGGAGAACTGAAAGACTTAAACGAGCAGCGGAAGGACATGACCTTAAAGGGAACGGAAGAAGCCATTGCCCAGGTGGAAGAATGCTTTCAGGATGACCGCGTTCTGGTAGTATTTCTTCCGGACTGCCACGAATCCCTGGCTGGAATCGTGGCTGGCAGGCTCAGGGAAAAGTTCCAGAAGCCGTCTTTCGTACTGACCCGTTCCGAAGAAGGGGTAAAGGGATCTGGACGTTCCATAGAGGCCTACCATATGTTTGAGGGGCTGGTGGAGGTAAAAGACCTGCTGACAAAGTTTGGCGGACATCCCATGGCGGCCGGATTGTCCCTTCCGGAAGAACACGTGGAAGAATTCCGGCGCCGTCTGAATGAAAACGCCCGTCTGACCGAGGAAGATTTTATCCGGAAAGTCTGGATAGACGTTCCCATGCCGTTAGAATACATAAACGAATCTCTGATTCAGGAATTAGAACGGTTAGAACCGTTTGGAAACGGCAACGAAAAGCCCCAGTTTGCCCAGAAAGACTTGTCTGTCCGGAATGTGCGGGTATTGGGAAAGAACCGCAACGCAGTAAGGCTTTCCCTGGTAACTCCTGGCGGATTTGCCATGGATGGAATGTTTTTTGGAGAGGGGGCCCGTTTTGCAGAAGAACTTGCCGGAAAGCATTCCATAGATATCGTGTATTATCCTACAGTGAATGAATATAACGGAAACCGGACCCTTCAGGCAATTATTAAGGAATACCGGTTTCCTGAAACATAAAGTCCAAAATAAAATTCAAAAATGAAAGCTGAAAGGGAGGAAATACGTATGGTAAATGAAGTGATGAAGTTTCTTACAGAGCAGGATCCGGAGATCGGAAAAGCAGTAGAGAAAGAATGCGCCAGACAGAGACGCAACCTGGAACTGATTGCATCTGAAAACATTGTCTCTGAAGCCGTTATGATGGCAATGGGTACTGTTCTTACCAACAAATATGCAGAAGGTTATCCTGGAAAGCGGTATTATGGCGGCTGTGAAGTTGTGGATGAAGTGGAAACCATTGCTATTGAGCGTGCGAAAAAGCTGTTTGGCTGCGATTATGCCAATGTGCAGCCACATTCCGGAGCGCAGGCGAATATGGCAGTATTTGTGGCAATGTTAAAGCCTGGAGATACGGTAATGGGAATGAATTTAAATCATGGCGGCCACCTGACCCATGGAAGCCCAGTGAATTTTTCCGGACTTTATTTTAACATTGTGCCTTACGGCGTAAACGATGAAGGATTCCTTGATTATGATGAGATGGAGCGCCTGGCAGTCGAACACAAGCCTAAATTAATTGTAGCCGGAGCCAGCGCATACGGACGCATCATTGACTTTAAACGGTTCCGCCAGGTGGCAGATAAAGTAGGCGCATATCTGATGGTTGATATGGCGCACATTGCAGGACTGGTAGCGGCAGGCCTTCATCCAAGCCCCATTCCCTATGCAGATGTGGTTACGACAACAACGCACAAAACGTTGAGAGGGCCGAGAGGCGGTATGATTTTAGCCAACAAAGAGGCGGCAGAAACGTTTAATTTTAACAAAGCTATTTTCCCAGGGACCCAGGGCGGACCTTTAGAGCACGTAATCGCAGGAAAGGCAGTCTGCTTTGGAGAAGCTTTAAAGCCGGAATTTAAAGCTTATCAGGAACAGGTAGTAAAGAACGCCAAGGCCTTGGCGGCGGCCTTAGAAAAGCAGGGATTTAAGGTTCTGACCGGAGGTACGGACAACCACCTGATGCTGATCGACCTGCGGGGAATGGAAGTAACTGGAAAAGAACTGCAGAACCGCTGTGACGAAGTATATATTACTCTGAATAAAAATTCTGTACCAAACGATCCAAGAAGCCCGTTTGTGACATCCGGCGTCCGGATTGGCACTCCGGCGATTACGTCCAGAGGTCTGGTAGAAGCAGATATGGACAAGATTGCAGAGTGCATCTGGCTGGCAGCCACAGATTTTGAAGCAAAGGCAGATTACATTCGGGCAGAAGTTACCAGAATTTGCGAGAAATATCCGATTTACCAGTAAGAATTTATGGGGGAATACAATGGGATGGAAGGATCAGTGCGTTGCTGCGCTGGATGAAGAAAAGTTATTTGAGAATTCAGAACATCGGACCAGATTTCTGGAACTGATGGACTGCTATGGCGGTTATCCGTTTTTTACAAAAGGTCTTTGCAAATGTATGTATCTTTCGGCCTGGGATGAAGAACATTTTGCCATTCTTTTGGAAACATTGATGAGGATGTCTCTGGGCAGAGAGCAGAATACCGAAGATATGGAAGCAAATGGAGAAGCGTTGGCAAGAGAGGAAGACGGAGATGAGCAGAAAATGTATCTCCTATCCTGCGAATTTCTGGAAGGAAAGCCGTGTAGCATTGATTTGGACACCGTATCTGCCAATACTGCATATGTGATGAAACAGGCGCTGAAAGCAGCGGAAATCATTGAGAAGCTGTAAAGGATGAGATGGATGGTCTTGCCATCCATCTCATTCAGATAATATGATAACGAATTGAAGATTCCGAAGAAGGACAGATGGTTATAGCCTGTCCATTCTTCGGAATCGTTTTTTATACTTTTACCATCCTATATCCTACTCCGATATGCGTCTGGATATACTGGGGAGAGTCTGGCGTTTTTTCAATTTTTTTGCGGAGAGTCGCCATAAAAACACGGAGTGAAGCAATATCATTATCCCAACTGCTGCCCCATATATGCTGCGTTAAAAAAGTATGCGTCAGAACTTTTCCTACGTTTTTAGAAAGTAGGCACAGCAGCTTATATTCGATAGGAGTTAAGTGGAGTTCTTCCCCATCCAGATAAGCGCAGCCGGCAGCATAGTCTACCCTGAGCTGCCCATTGGTAAAAACAGAAGACTCGATGGGCGATTCTTTCTGCATCATTGCAAGCCTTCTTTGCGTAACGCGTAATCTGGCAAGCAGTTCCTCTACGGAAAATGGTTTTGTAAGGTAATCGTCCGCTCCGGCATCAAGAGCATCGATTTTATCTGTATCTTCGCTTCGGGCGCTGATGACAATAATGGGCGTGTTTGTCCAGGAACGGATTTTTTCAATCACTGCGACGCCATCCATATCAGGCAGTCCTAAATCCAGCAGAACAATATCCGGATTATGGGATGACGCTTCTAAAATAGCGGATTGACCGTTTGGCGCGGTAAGATACCGATAGTCGTGCGCTTTTAAAGTAGTTGCGATTAAATTTCTGACGGATGTATCGTCTTCTACAACTAATATAAGTAACTTATTCATAAATTTTGACCTCCCCAACAGGCAGTGTAAATGTAAATATGGTACCATGCGGCAGATTATCAGAAACTTTGATTTCGCCGCCGTGAGCATGAATAATAGACTTACAGAGTGACAACCCCAGTCCCAGACTGCGGCGGCTGTCTGCAATCTGGTTTGCGCCGCTGTAAAACATATCAAATATTCTCGGCTTTAATTCATCAGGGATTCCGGCGCCGTCATCGGAAATGGAAATAACGGCTTTATTCCCCTGTTTCTCTGTTTTTATAACAATGTGGGAGTTTTCCGGCGTATATTTAATGGCATTGTCCACGATATTGATAATGACCTGTACAATCAGCCTTGCGTCCATTTTGGCAAGCAGGAATTCCTCTTTACTTTCAACAGAAATAGAATGTTCGATACTTTTCCGGTTGATATGGTGCAATGCTTCTGTGATTACATCGTCTACCAGTTCTTCTGACATCCGCAGATTTAACCGGCCTTCTTCAATTTTTGTAACGGCCAGCAGATTTTCTACAAGGTTAATCAGCCACATGGAATCGTCGTAAATATCCATGTAAAGCTGCTTCTTTGTGTCACGGTCAAAGGAATCGCCATTAGACAGCAGGTTGCTGGCATTGCCGGAAATAGACGTTAAAGGTGTCCTTAAATCGTGGGAAATGGCTCGCAGCAGGTTTGCCCGAAGCTGTTCATTTTTTGCTAGAATAGCCGCTTCCTGTTTTTCACGGGCATTTTTTTCATTCTCTAAGGCAAGCGCACATTCGCCTAAAATAGACAATAAAATGCTGTTTTCAAACGGATCAAGCGGAGACTCATCCATGACAATCCCAACAACGCCATATACCATATTCGTGCTGCGGACAGCAAGATATAAGCATTTTGCATTGGAAAGGGTGCCTGTTGTTGCGCCGGCGTGTTTGTTATTTTTCAATACCCATGCGGCAACTGCTTTTTCATTATCTGAAGTGCACTCGCTTAAATCCGCTTCGGCTGCAGAAAAAATTTGCGGTTCTTCCAGTTTTTCATCTTTGGATAAATAGAAAACAACATTTTTTCCCAACAGCTTGATGAGCTGGTTTGATGTTAAAGAGACGATTTCATGTTTGTCTTTTGCCTGCTGCAATAGCTGGTTAGTATCAAACAGAATTTTGGTACGGTAGGCAGACTTTGCCGCCTGCTTTGCCTGGTTCTTAATCCTTACCGCAAGAGAGCCTGTAAGGAGCGCTGCCAGAAACATAATAACAAAGGTAACGGGATAGCCTTGATCATATGCCTGCAGGGAAAATACCGGCTCTGTAAACAGAAAATTAAAAACCAGGACGCTTACAATCGAGGAAACCAGGCTATATACCTGATGCTTTGTGGTAACTGCGGTAATAAGCACTCCAAGGACAAACACGGTAATGATGTTCGCTTCGTTAAATCCCAGTTTTTGAAAAATCATTCCAATCAGACTGGAAGCAATCAGAATCCCGATGCATTTCAATATATCAGTAGCAGAAAAAACAATAAAGTTCTTTTTCTTTGCCTTTTTTTGGTGGTAGATGGCTGTATTCGAAATGGTATCAGGAATAATATGTACATCTACATCAGGTGCATGGGCAATCAGCTTTTCGGTCAGGGTCGGTTTGCTGAACAGATGGTGTCTGGCGGCAGAACTGCGTCCGATCACAATTTTTGATACGCCGGACAGTCTGGCAAATTCAGCAATCTGAAAGGGAACGTCTTCTCCATATACGGTTTCAATTTTTGCGCCAAGCTGTTCGGCAAGGTGCATATTAGAACGCAGACGTTTTAAATCTTCTTCCCCCATTACTGAAAAATCAGGAGTTTCTACAAATAATGCCGTGAGAGTTCCCTTGAAAGCAAAGGCCATTCTTGCGGCGGTGCGGATGATTTTTGCATTAGAAGGGGAGGAAGAAAGACATACGAGAATATGCTCGTCCGTATGATAATAGCCATTTTTTTTAATACGGGCATTTTCTGTAAGAATATTTACCCGATCGGCACAACGGCGCAGTGCAATCTCCCTGAGAGCTGTCAGATTCTCTATCGTAAAAAAGTTTTCCATGGCCTGTCTTGCCTGATTTTCCTGATAGACATTCCCTGCGCCAAGGCGTTCAATTAAATCCTGAGGTTCAATATCTACCAGTTCTACCTGATCGGCCTGATCAAATACGGAATCTGGAATGCGCTCCCGTACCACCACTTCTGTAATAGAGGCGACCATATCGCAGAGACTTTCTATATGCTGTACGTTGACCGTTGTGTACACGTCAATCCCTGCCCGCAATAATTCTTTGATATCCTGATAACGCTTTGCATGACGGCATCCTGCCGCGTTTGTGTGGGCAAGTTCATCTACAAGAATCAATTTAGGATTTCTTTTCAGCGCGGCGTCGACGTCAAATTCATGTAACCGGATACCATTATAGGATATTTCTTTTGCAGGGAGAACTTCCAGGCCATTCAGAAGTGCGGCTGTTTTTGGTCGTTCATGGGGTTCTATGTAACCAGCTACGACATCAATGCCTTCCTGCTTTGCTATATGAGCTGCCTCTAACATCGCGTAGGTTTTCCCTACGCCTGCCGCATATCCAAAAAATATTTTCAAATGTCCTTTATTCTGATTTTCTTCTTCATCCTGGATTGCCTTTAATAACTGATCTGGATTTTGCCTTCCGCTCATAGTATTCCCCTCTTTCGATTTAGTTATTAAGATTATAGCACGTTTTCTTTCTTTAAATATGAAAACATTTTTGTATATACTTAATTTCTCCCAGAACAAGCATAGAACTATCAGACGGCAGATACGTATCTGAATTGATTCTTAAATCCAGAATTCCGTTTGTTTTGATTGCCATAATATTGATATTATATTTTTTTCGTATATCTAACTGTCCGACTGTTTTTCCAATCCAGTCATGCGGTACAGACAGTTCAAAAATGGCGTGCTCCTCATCTAATTCTATGTAATCCAGGATATGATCGGCGCTGTACCGGATTGCAGTCCAATTGGCAAGCTGTTTTTCCGGATAAACAATCTCGTCTGCTCCATTGCGCAAAAGGAATTTTGCGTGGACATCCCTGGCCGCACGGGACACGACCAGTTTTGCACCCAGCTCTTTTAAAAGAGCTGTTGTTTCGAGCGAGTTTTGAAAATTATCTCCAATTGCTACGATACAAACATCAAAATTCCGGACGCCGAGAGAACTTAAAAAATCTTCATTTGTCGCATCGCCTATCTGCGCATTCGTCACATAGGGAAGAATTGCTTCTACGCGGCTGTCTTCTTTATCTATCGCCATTACCTGATGATGGAGTTCATCCAATTTCATTGCAATATGCCTTCCAAATCTTCCAAGACCAATTAGTAAAATAGATTTCATCGTTTGTCTCCTTTAACCTACTGTTATTTTTTCCTGAGGGTACTTTGAACTGCTGGGCTTTCTTTCTGAAAGTGCGGCAAAAACCAATGTCAATCCGCCGACTCTGCCGAGGAACATCAGGCAAATCAAAATGAAATGGGAAAGGGCTCCCAGTTCAGGAGTGATTCCTAAAGACAGCCCTACAGTACCAATTGCGGACGCAGTTTCAAACAACGCCGCAATTAGGGGGATACGTTCAACGCTGCTGATGATCATACCTCCTGCGAGGAACAACGTAATATACATGGAAAAAATAGTAGATGCATTTTTAATCGTATCATCAGGAATTCTTCTGCCAAAAAAATGGGTGTGCTCTTTTTTCTGGAACACTGACAGAGCAGACGAAACAAGAACCGCAAGGGTCGTTGTTTTCATACCTCCAGCCGTAGAACCAGGAGAGCCGCCTATTATCATCAATATAATAATCAGCATTTGTCCGACTTCGCTTATCGATGTCAAATCTGCCGAATTAAACCCAGCTGTTCTCGGCGTGACAGATTGAAACAGAGAAACCCAGATTCTCTTAATAAATGGTAAATCAGAAAATTCAAAAAAGAAAAAATAAAGTGCAGGAAACACGATTAAAAGTGCCGTTACTGTAAGAATCACTTTACTTTGCATCCGGTATTTTTTGAAATTCCATTTATTATTCTTGATATCTTCCCATGTGAGGAATCCAATACCGCCGACAATGATCAGAAGCATAATCGTTATATTGATAATCGGCTGTGCAGAATAAGAGGTAATAGAAGAAAAGGGTTCTTTTACTCCCATCAGATCAAAGCCTGCATTGCAAAAAGCGGAAACCGAGTGGAACAGAGAATACCAGATGCCCTTAAAAAAGCCGAACTCTCTGCAGAAAACAGGAGCTAAAAAAGCCGCTCCGATTAATTCAATTAAAACAACGGTTTTAATTATAAATTCTGTTCTTCGCACAATCCCGCCTACCGTCGGAGCGGCAATCGCTTCCTGCATGGTGCTTCTCTGCATTAATCCAATTTTACGGCCGGACACCATTGCCACTGCGACAAAAATCGTAACAATTCCCATTCCTCCGATTTGAATCAGCAGTAAAATAACCCCTTGCCCGAAGGCAGACCAGTACGTCGCCGTGTCGTAAATAACCAGACCGGTTACACAAACTGCAGAGGTGGCGGTAAACAAAGCGTCCCGAAAGGGGGTAACCTGACCGCTCTGCGCAGAAACCGGCAGCATTAAAAACAGGCTGCCAAAAAGAATTACAGATAAAAAGCCTAAAATAATGATCTGAAACGATGTGATATGACGATGTCCTGATTTTTTTGTTTTCTGCATAAAAATACCCTCATCATTTTAATTTCATATTTATATCGGCTTTATTTTATCTTTATTTGTATTAAATGGGTATAAGCAAGCCTGCTTTGAAATTAAGATTACGTAAAGATGGACAGAAGCTTTTTGACGTCTGCCCATCTTAGAGGACATTACAGAATGCCATCCAACATTAAATTAACTTTCAGGACATTTACAGTTTCTTCGCCAAAAACGCCTAAAAACCGGCCGTCCGTACATTCCTTTATGATGCTTCTGACTTCCTCTTGTGTCATACCGTTTGCCTGTGCAATCCTTGGCACCTGGTATTCTGCTGCAGCAGGGGAGATATGCGGATCCAGTCCGCTGCCTGAGCAGGTTACAAGGTCAACAGGAATTGCAGTTTTATCCATATCAGGATTTGCTTCGCGAATCATTTCCACCCGTTGTGCAACTAAAGATTCAAATTCTTCACTGGCAGGGGAAAGGTTGGACGGAGCCGCATACATCAGCATTTTACCAGTTTCATCTTTATAAGTGGATATGTCAACATTCATAATACGTCCCCACATATGTTCTGCATCCGTATATTGCTGCCCTAAAAGTTCGCATCCGTATTTCTTTCCGTCCACCTCGATGAGACTGCCATTTGCTTTATCTGGGAAGATAAGCTGTGCCGCGATTGTTACAACACCCGTATAAGCAACGCCGCATAGCAGGGTAAAGAAAAGAAAGATAAGCAACGCCCTGGGGATGAGTTCTTTTATTCGTTCCATATGTTAAGCCTCCTTTTTATCAGACCAGACCGGTCATAACCAGCAGAATATCAATCAGTTTTACGAAAATAAACGGAGCAATTAATCCACCTAAACCATAAATCAGCAGATTTCGCGACAATAACTTTCCCGCCGGAACTTCACGGTATTTAACGCCTTTTAATGCCAATGGAATCAGGGCGATGATAATCAGCGCATTGTAAATAATGGCAGATAGCACAGCGCTCTGCGGAGAATGCAGTCCCATAATATTGAGAGCGGACAGTCCAGGATAAAGTCCCATAAACAAAGCCGGAATGATTGCAAAATACTTTGCCACATCGTTTGCGATGGAAAAAGTAGTCAGACTTCCCCGTGTCATTAGAAGCTGTTTTCCAATCCGTACAATATCGATCAGTTTCGTAGGCGAAGAATCTAAATCCACCATATTGCCAGCTTCCTTTGCTGCCTGTGTTCCTGTATTCATGGCAACTGCCACATCCGCCTGCGCAAGGGCGGGAGCGTCGTTGGTTCCGTCGCCTGTCATGGCAACTAGATGCCCCTTTGCCTGAAACTCACGAATCATAGCTAATTTCCCTTCAGGAGTTGCCTGGGCAAGAAAGTCGTCTACGCCTGCTTCGGCTGCAATCGCAGCGGCAGTCATCGGATTGTCGCCTGTGATCATGATGGTTTTGATTCCCATTTTCCGGAGATCCGCAAATTTTTCCTGAACGCCCTGTTTGATAATATCTTTTAGATGAATGACTCCGAGGATTCTATGATTTTTCGCAACAACCAGGGGAGTTCCGCCTTGTTTTGCAATATCCTGTACAATGCGGTCGCATTCCTCTGAGTATAGGCCTCCTGCATGGGTCACATAAAGCTGCATAGACTCTGCCGCGCCCTTCCGAATCTCATTTCCGTCAAAATCCACGCCGCTCATTCGGGTTTTTGCCGTGAATGGAACAAAGTTTATATGTTTATCGGATAATTCCCTGCCCCTGATTCCATATTTTTCTTTTGCAAGAATTACCACGCTTCTTCCTTCCGGAGTTTCATCGGCAAGAGATGACAACTGCGCTGCATCGGCAAGCTCTTCCTCGCTTGTACCGTCTACCGGAATAAATGCGTGTGCCTGGCGGTTACCGAGAGTGATGGTACCTGTTTTATCAAGCATCAGGACATCCACATCGCCGGCAGCTTCAATCGCTCTGCCGCTCATGGCAAGCACATTTGCCTGATTGAGCCGGCTCATACCGGCAATACCGATGGCAGAGAGCAGTGCGCCGATGGTAGTAGGAGCAAGACACACCAACAAAGCAACCAGGGTCGTAATAGAAGTCGGATTGTCAATTCCCGCCTGTTTTGCCGAAAAGGCAGAATAGGTATAAAGGGACATGGTAACAAGGATGAAAATAATGGAGAGCGCTACAAGAAAAATCTGCAAAGCGATTTCATTAGGAGTCTTTTTTCTTGCAGCTCCTTCTACCATGGCAATCATTTTATCCAGGAAGCTCGATCCGGCTTCGCTTGTAATCTGGATGACAATCCAGTCGGACAGTACGGTTGTGCCGCCAGTAACGGCGCTTCTGTCGCCGCCAGCTTCACGGATAACTGGCGCAGATTCGCCGGTAATGGCGCTTTCATCTACAGAAGCAGCGCCTTCTATTACCTCGCCGTCGCCAGGAATCTGTTCACCTGCTTTTACAATTACGATGTCTCCTTTTTTCAAAGAGGAAGAAGATATGTTTGTAATCAGCTCTTTACTGTCAGCAGATGGGATTTTATGCGCTTCCACGTCTTTTTTAGAGGCTCTTAACGCGTCAGCCTGGGCTTTTCCTCTGCCCTCGGCAATCGCTTCTGCAAAATTTGCAAAGACACAGGTAAACCATAAAATAACTGCAATGGAAAACGTATATCCGCTGGATGCGTCTTTTAATCCAAACAATGAAACTATCCATAATCCGGTTGTCAGAATTGCAGATAGATATACCAGCAGCATGACAGGATTTTGCAGCTGCGTTTTCGGATTTAATTTTAGAAACGATTCTTTTATTGCTCTGCCGAGCATTTTTTTATCGGCAAAAGCGCTATTCGTTTTTGATGTCATAATAGTCCCTCCTTAAACGATACTCTGGAAAAATTCTGCAATTGGGCCTAATGCCAATGCTGGGAAGAAACTCAATGCTCCCACAAGAAGAACAATAAAAATCAGCAGAAATACAAACATTGCATTCGTTGTAGAGAGAGTACCGGCAGTTGCCGCAATTTTCTTTTTTTCTGAGAGGCTTCCAGCAATTGCCAGAGTTCCGATAATTGGCAGGAATCTTGCAAACAGCATCACAAGTCCTAATGACAGATTTAGGAACACCGTATTTCCATTAAAGCCGGCAAAGGCAGAACCATTGTTTCCGCCGCAGGAGGAAAAGGTATAGAGAAGTTCTGAAAATCCGTGTGCGCCTGTATTATTCAGACTGTTTTCAATACCTGGCCATACTGCGGCAATACCGCTTCCCACAAGAATGGCTATCGGCGTTGCAAGGCATACCAGGACAGACCATTTCATTTCATACGGCTCTATTTTCTTACCTAAAAATTCTGGCGTTCTTCCTACCATTAGTCCTGCAATAAACACGGTCAGAATTGCAAATGCAAGCATTCCATATAAGCCGCATCCCACGCCGCCGAAAATAACCTCGCCAAGCTGCATTAAAAGCATAGTTATCATGCCGCCTAGCGGCGTATAGCTGTCATGCATAGAATTTACAGATCCATTGGAGGCGGCTGTAGTAAATGTGGCCCAGGTAGCAGATGAAGCAATACCGAAGCGGGTTTCTTTTCCTTCCATATTTCCACCTGCCTGGCCTGCCATAGAAATATCTACAGTTCCGTTTTGAGCAAGTTGTGGCGTAGCGCATTGCTCATTGACAGCAATCACGCTCAGTGCAAATACTAGGCAAAGAAACATTGCCATAAAGATGGCAATTCCCTGTTTTTTATTGTTTACCGCCTGGCCAAAGGTAAAGCATAGCGCCGCAGGAATTAAAAGCAGTGAAATCATCTCTATCAGATTGGTAAACGCATTTGGATTTTCAAGGGGATGAGTTGAATTTACTCCCATAAATCCGCCGCCGTTTGTACCTGTCTGTTTAATGGCAACCTGACTTGCAGCCGGACCCATTGGAACAAACTGTTCTGTCACAATTTCTGCATCCTCTATGATCTGACCGTCAACGGTAACGGTTCCTGCTTCCAGATCAATTTTTGCATTTTCTAATAGTTCGCCTTCAGCGCTTACCGCGATTGGTTCTACAAGAGATACGGTTTCCTGGCCTTTCAGATTCTGAATTACGCCGCCGCCTACTAACATCAGGGAAATTACCAGGTTAAGCGGAATTAAGATGTAAATGACGATTCTTGTCATATCAACCCAGAAACTGCCTAGCCCATCCGTTTTTACCTGTATAAATCCTCGAATCAAAGCAAACAGGACAGCAATGCCTGTTGCCGCAGACACGAAGTTCTGAACGGTCAGACCGAGGGCCTGTGTGAGATAGCTAAGAGTGGACTCTCCGCTGTACGCCTGCCAGTTTGTATTTGTAATAAAACTGGCGGCTGTATTAAAAGATAAATCCCATTTTACTCCTGGCAGCCCCTGCGGATTTCCTGGCAAAACTCCCTGCAAAAGCTGAAGCAGAAATAAAAACACCAGTCCGATACCAGAAAAGATGAGAACCGAAGTGGCGTATTGTTTCCAGTTCATCTGCTCATCCTTCGTTATCCGCAGCACCTTATATACTGCGCTTTCACAGGGGGTAAGAAGCCTGGATAAAAAAGTTTTTTCTCCGTCCATTACCTTTTTGATGTATGTTCCAAGCGGAACTGCAAGGATTATCAGAACTGCAAGATACAGAATGTATTGTATGACGGTATTCATGATTGTTCATCTCCCTTCATAAGAACATAGACATAGTAGACTAGCAGCGCCACAGCGCATAGACCAATGATGCCAACTACAAGACTCATAATCGTTTCCTCCTTTACTTGCTGCATTTTACTACCGATTGTATTAAAATGGGATTAGCAGCGCAGATATAAAATTAAGACTATCTAAAGGCGGCTACAGCCATCCAAATATCCATGTCATAGGTAATGCAAGTACCGTTGTTGAAGCAGCAACCGTCATTAAGATAACAAGAGGCATTCCAATAAACATCATTGCAAATGCAATATATGGGTGACGGAAAGCAAACCGTTCTGCTTTTCTATCAAAGTCGTGTTCAAATTTATGAATTGATTTTACTATCGCTGTCATAAGTCATTCCTCCTTACGCTTATACGATAGCATAGGAAAAATTAAAATAGGAAAAGGATGAGAGGGGATGAAATTAAAAGAAAATAAAAGATATGGAAGAAAAAGGCGGTATAGCCCTTGAAAGGGGCTATACCGCCTGATTAGAAAATAGTTTCCTACGAAGACAAACTGGCTGCCGCGACATTGGCGGAAGCGTTCGTGTCCAATTTATTTTGGCTGCTCCGGTTGGAGTTTGGATAGGTTGGCGTATGGCTATTGCCGCTTCCGGAATAGGAAGGAGTTTTACGCAGATTTTTCTGGGCAGTGGAAAGCATCAGCTTGATACGGTTCAGCTGGTTGACTTCGCTGGCGCCAGGATCATAGTCTACGGCAATAATATTGGACTGAGGATAACTGCGGCGCAGCTCCTTGATAACGCCTTTTCCGACAACGTGGTTGGGCAGACAGCCAAATGGCTGGGCGCAGACAATGTTTTCCACTCCGTTGTGGATTAATTCCAGCATTTCTCCTGTCAGAAACCACCCTTCGCCGGTCTGATTGCCAAGAGAAACAAAATCTTTTGCCATATCTGCCAGGTTATGGATATTGGCAGGCGGATCAAAATGACGGCTCTGCTCCAGTTCTTTCCTTGCAGTCTTGCGGAAGTATTCCAATAAAGCGATTCCCATGTTGCACAGACGGGCATTGGAACGTTTGCCGCCTAAATGGTCAGCCTTAAAGTTGCTGTTGTAGAACGCGTATAGGAGGAAGTCCATCAAATCCGGCATAACGGCTTCGGCGCCCTCGGCCTCCAGCAGATCGACAATGTGGTTGTTGGCAAGAGGAGAGAATTTAACTAAAATTTCTCCTACGATTCCAACTCTGGGCTTTTTTACAGCCAGACGGGGCAGATTGTCAAAATCCTGGATAATGCCTCTTACATTCCGGCCAAATTCCATCATGGACGGATTCTTTTTCGAGAGGGAAGCACAACATATGGCTTTCCACTTTTCGTGGAGTTTGTTGGCGCTGCCTGGGACAGCCTCATAAGGTCTGGTGGCATAGAGAACTCTCATAAATACGTCTCCGTATATGATCGCCTGCATGGCCTTGGTAAGGAGCGGCAGGGTAATGGTAAATCCAGGATTGGTCTCCATGCCGTTGGCATTGACGGAAATAACCGGAATCTGCCCCATACCGGCCTTTTCCAGGGCGCGGCGGATAAATCCGATATAATTGGAAGCGCGGCAGCCGCCTCCGGTCTGGGTCATAAAAATGGCTGTGTGATCCAGGTCGTATTTTCCAGACAGGAGGGCGTCCATAATCTGGCCGATGACAATTAAGGACGGATAGCAGGCGTCATTGTTGACATACTGAAGTCCGACGTCCACGGCCCGTTTGTCGTGGTTTTGCAGAACTTCCACCCGATAGCCGAAGGAACGGATGGCGGTCTCCAGCAAATCAAAGTGGATAGGAGACATCTGAGGGCAGAGGATGGTGTAGTCCTTTTTCATGTCTTTTGTAAAGACTCTGCGGTTATAGGCGCTGGAAACAATTTTTCTCTGGTAGTGTTTCTGCTCCCGAACTCTTAATGCGGCAATCAGAGAGCGGATACGGATTCTGGCAGCACCTAAGTTGTTGACTTCATCGATCTTTAATACGGTATAAATCTTACCGGATTTGGTAAGAATATCATTTACCTGGTCAGTGGTTACAGCATCCAGGCCGCAGCCGAAGGAATTTAACTGGATTAAATCCAGGAAATCACAGGTCTTTACATAGCTTGCAGCTTCGTAGAGACGGGAGTGATACATCCATTGATCGGTAACAACCAGAGGACGATCTACCTTGGCCAGATGAGAAACTGAATCTTCTGTCAGGACGGCAAATCCGTAAGAAGCGATTAAGTCCGGAATACCGTGGTGGATTTCCGGATCCACATGGTAAGGACGTCCGGCCAGGACGATGCCCCGACGATTGTGCTCTTTTAACCAGGCAATGGTTTCTTCGCCTTTTTTTTCAATGTCCAGATGGCAGGCAGAAAGCTCTTGCCAGGCCAGGTGAGCGGCATTTTTAATTTCCGTTTCTGTTACCGGAACGGCAAATCCGGAGTCAGGTCCCAGTTCCTGGATAAATTCCTGAACCAGGGCTTTGGTCAGAATTTCCTCATTGGTAAACGCCATAAATGGATTAAAGAACCGGACGCTGTGTTCCTCCAGCTCTTCCATGTTGTTTTTAATATTTTCTGCATAGGAAGTTACCATCGGACAGTTGTAATGGTTGCCTGCCTCCGGAGTCTCATTGCGCTCATAAGGAATGCAGGGATAGAAGATAAATTTAATTCCCTGCTTAATTAGCCAGTTGACATGGCCATGAGCCAGTTTTGCCGGATAACATTCCGATTCGCTGGGAATAGATTCAATGCCCAGCTCGTAAAGCTGTTTGGAAGACTGGGCAGACAAAACAGTCCGGAATCCCAGTTCTTTAAAGAAGACAGCCCAGAATGGATAATTTTCGTACATATTTAAAACTCTGGGGATGCCTACCGTGCCGCGGATTGCCTGATCTGCGCTTAACGGCTCATAATCAAAGATCCGGTGGTACTTATAATCAAACAGATTGGGAACTTCTTTTTTCTTTTTCTCTTTACCAAGGCCTCTTTCGCATCGGTTGCCAGATACGAAATGGCGCCCGCCTCCAAACTGGTTGACGGTCAGGACGCAGTTGTTGGTGCATCCCTTGCAGCGGGTCATGGAGGTGGTGTATTTTAAATCAATGATTTTATCCAGGGGAAGCATGGAAGTTTCTTTGGAAGCGTCGAACCGTTCCCTGGCAATTAAAGCAGCGCCGAAAGCGCCCATGATTCCGGCAATATCCGGCCGGATGGCCTCGCAGCCGGCAATTTTTTCAAAACTTCTTAATACGGCGTCATTGTAAAAGGTTCCGCCCTGTACGACGATATGCTTTCCTAAATCAGAAGCAGAGGTAATCTTAATGACTTTAAACAGCGCGTTTTTAATAACCGAGTAAGCCAGACCAGCGGAAATATCGGAGACGCTGGCGCCTTCCTTCTGGGCCTGCTTTACGTTGGAGTTCATAAACACGGTACAGCGGGTTCCAAGATCCGTAGGATTTTTTGCAAATAAAGCTTCTTGTGCAAAATCCTGTACGCTGTAGTTTAAAGACTTTGCAAAGGTCTCAATAAAAGAACCGCAGCCGGAAGAGCAGGCCTCATTCAGCTGAACGCTGTCTACGGTGCCGTCTTTGATGCGGATGCATTTCATATCCTGGCCGCCAATGTCCAAGATACAGTCTACATCTGGCTCAAAAAATGCGGCGGCATAGTAATGGGAAATGGTTTCTACTTCTCCTTCATCCAGCATCAGCGCGGCCTTTAAAAGAGCTTCGCCGTAGCCGGTAGAGCAGGACCAGGCGATTTTGGCTGTATCCGGAAGCAGTTTTTTTATTTCACGGACTGCTTCAATGGCTGTCTTTAACGGGCTGCCGTTGTTGTTGCTGTAAAAACGGTATAAAAGACTTCCGTCTTCTCCGACCAGGGCAACTTTGGTGGTAGTAGAACCGGCGTCGATTCCTAAAAAGCAGTTGCCTTTATAGGTGGATAAATCGCCAGTCCGGACACAATGGCCCTGATGGCGTTTCTGGAAAGCCTGATAATCTTCCGGACTTTCAAACAGCGGCTCCATCCGTTTTACTTCAAAGTCCATTTTGATACCGGAAGAAAGCAGTTCAATCAGGGAGTCCAGACTGACGGGAGCGGCAGTTTCTTCTGCGTTCATAGCAGCGCCTACGGCGGCAAACAAATGAGAGTGCTCCGGTGCGATAATCTGTTCAGGGCTTAAATGAAGAGTGCGGACAAAGGCATTGCGAAGCTCTGGAAGAAAATGAAGAGGGCCGCCTAAAAATGCGACGTTGCCGCGGATAGGTTTTCCACAGGCCAGGCCGCTGATGGTCTGATTGACAACTGCCTGAAAAATAGAAGCGGCCAAGTCCTCTCTGGTAGCGCCTTCGTTGATTAAAGGCTGGATGTCCGATTTGGCGAAAACGCCGCAGCGGGCTGCGATAGGGTAAATGGCCTGGTAGTTTTTTGCATATTCATTTAATCCGGAAGCATCTGTCTGAAGAAGGGAAGCCATCTGGTCGATAAAAGAACCAGTACCGCCAGCGCAGATTCCGTTCATCCTCTGGTCGATTCCGCCTGTGAAATAAATGATTTTGGCATCTTCGCCGCCTAACTCGATGGCAACGTCTGTCTGGGGCGCATAGTCCTGCAAAGAAGTGGCAACCGCTACGACTTCCTGGACAAAAGGAATTTCCATGTGCTGGGAAAGGGTTAATCCGCCGGAACCGGTAATGACCGGACGTACCTCTGTGGGGCCCAGGGCATCTTTTGCCTTTTCAAGCAGATGGGCCAGCGTTTCCTGGATATTAGCAAAATGCCGTTCATAATCGGCAAAACGTATATGGGAATCTTCATCTAAAATTGCAATCTTTACAGTTGTGGAACCAATGTCGATTCCGAGGGTGTTGAATACATTCATACTTGTGGGGAAATCCCCCGCCTCCTTTGTAAAGCCATTAGGCAATATTCGGCTTTAGTTTAACATAAAATAGGTAAGAATACAATTGGTAGCATCTGTTAAAAAAGTGTAAAGAAAGCGTAAATATTTTTGGAGACTATGTAAAATCGGGCAATTTGTTTGACAAACAACATGGCGGTTAGTATAATGGTAAAAGCGTTAGAATGGGTAAAATAGGCAGGAAAAGGAGGAGAAGGGCATGATTCAGATTTTCAAGACAGAAGATGGCGCAGTTCATCAGATTGATGAAATAGAGCCAAATTCCTGGATTGCGCTGACCGATCCTACAGCAGCGGAGATTCTGGAGATCGCGGATGCATTTCAGATTGATCCGGATCCGTTAAGGGCGCCTTTGGATGAAGAAGAGAGATCCCGTCTGGAAATTGAGGATAATTATTCACTGGTGTTGGTGGATATTCCGTCTATTGAGGAACGAAACGGTAAGGACTGGTATGTGACAATCCCAATTGGAATCGTGATGACTGCTGCCAATATTATTACAGTCTGTCTGGAAGAAACGCCAGTACTGAACGCATTTATGGATGGACGTGTGAGGGATTTCCATACCTACATGAAGACACGCTTTATTCTGCAGGTCCTTTATAAAAATGCATCTTTGTACCTTCAGTATCTGAGAGTGATTGAAAAGAAAAGTGAAGTAATCGAAAAACAGCTTCACAAATCTCAGAAAAACCAGGAACTTATCGAGCTTCTGGAGCTGGAGAAATCTCTTTTGTATTTTACCACGTCCCTCAGATCAAACGAAGTGGTTCTGGAGAAGCTGATGCGCAGCGAAAGGATCAAAAAATATCCGGAAGATACGGATCTTCTGGAAGATGTTATTATTGAAAATAAACAGGCAATCGAGATGGCAAATATCTACAGCGGTATTCTGGGAGGAACCATGGATACGTTTGCGTCGGTTATTTCTAACAATCAGAACCTGGTTATGAAATTTCTGACAACGGTTACGATCGTAATGTCTGTGCCGACCATGATTTCCAGCTTTTATGGCATGAACGTCAATGTAGCAGGAATGCCGTTTGCCAGAAGTCCATATGGATTTCCGATTATTATCGGATGTTCGGTCATAGTCTGTCTGATCATCGCCTGGATTTTTTCAAAACGAGATTTGTTCTGATTTGAATGAATTGGATAGGAGAATTCGATGAAATTTTTTTACAAACTGGAACGCAAATACGGAAAATACGCCATTCCCAATTTAATGCAGTACGTTGTGATTATGTATGGAATCGGGCTGGCAATTTCTTTGTGGAATCCGATGATTTATTACCGCTATTTAAGCCTGGATGGCTGGGCAATCCTTCATGGACAGATTTGGAGAATTGTCACATTTTTGTGCTACCCGCCGGCGCCTGGGATTTTCTTTGGAATCCTGGCTCTCTATCTCTATTATTCTATGGGGCAGACTCTGGAGCGGGTCTGGGGAGCATTCCGGTTTAACGTGTATTTCCTGTTAGGAATTGTCGGACACGTGCTGGCAGAAATTATTCTTACTTTGATTTTCGGACAAAGCCCCAGACTGCTTCCGGTGGCTTTGGATTTTTCTTTGTTTTTTGCATTTGCCCTGACCTTCCCAGATGTGGAATTTTTATTAATGTATATCATCCCTGTTAAGGCTAAGTGGCTGGCCGTGGCAGAGGGAGCAATTTATCTCTATTATCTGATTACCGGAGACTTGCTGACTCGGATCGAAATTGGCCTGACGATGGCTAATGTGATTCTGTTCTTCTTATTAACCCGCAATTACAGCAGGATTAATCCAAAAGAAGTAAAAAGAAAGCATGATTTTAAAACTCAGGTTCAGATGAAGCCGCAGGGAAGAACCCGCCATAAATGCGCGGTTTGTGGAAGGACAGAATTAGATGGACCTGGAATGGAATTCCGCTACTGTTCAAAATGCGAAGGGAATTATGAGTACTGTCAGGATCACTTATATACCCACCAGCACGTGACCAAAAGCAGTACCCAGGAAAAACAGTAGGTACCAAGTAGACACCCACTAAAATTTGGAGGAAAAAGAAAGTGAAAAAAACAAAAATCATTTGTACGATGGGGCCGAATACAGATAATTATGAGATTATGAAAGGCCTGGCGCTGAACAACATGGATGTAGCCCGTTTCAATTTTTCCCACGGAAGCTACGCAGAGCATAAGGGACGTCTGGAGCTGCTGAAAAAGGTCCGCAAAGAAGTAGGGCGTCCAATCGCAGCCCTTCTGGACACCAAAGGACCGGAGATTCGTACCGGATTATTAAAAGAACATCAGAAAGTAATGCTGGAAGCAGGACAGACCTATACGCTTACAACCCGTGAAGTAGAAGGAGATTGTGAGATTGCCCATATTAATTACAATGGACTGAATGAAGACGTTTCTGCAGGAAACAAGATTCTGATTGATGACGGCTTAATTGAGCTGGAAGTAAAGGAAGTAAACGGGGAGGACATTGTCTGCACCGTTATCAATGGCGGCGAGCTGGGAGAGAGAAAGGGCGTCAACGTACCAAACGTAAAGATTAAGCTTCCTGCATTAACAGATAAGGATAAAGAGGACATCCGCTTTGCTATCAAAGAAGGATTTGACTTTATTGCGGCTTCTTTCGTACGGACAGCAGATGCAATCCGCGAGATCCGCCAGATGTTAGACGATGCCGGATCCAGCATCCAGATTATTTCTAAGATTGAAAATGCAGAAGGCCTTCAGAACTTAGATGAGATTATTGAGGTCAGCGACGGAATTATGGTTGCGCGAGGCGACTTAGGAGTGGAGATTCCGGCCCAGAAGCTGCCGTATATCCAGAAGCAGATTATCCACAAGTGCAACGAAGCAGGAAAGGTCGTTATTACCGCTACCCAGATGCTGGATTCTATGATCCGCAATCCAAGACCTACACGTGCAGAGGTAACGGACGTTGCAAATGCAGTTTATGACGGCACAGATGTTGTAATGCTGTCCGGAGAGACTGCAATGGGCAAGTATCCAATTGAGGCGTTGAAGATGATGGTACAGATTATTGAAGATACCGAGTCTCACCTGGATTATTCCGATTACCGGAGAAGAAAAGTCTGCGCAAGCAAAAACCAGAACGTATCCGGAGCAGTTTGTTATGCGTCTGTTTCCACAGCGCATGAGCTGGGAGCTTCCGCTATCGTAACTCCTACCATTACCGGATTTACTGCAAGAATGCTGTCTAAGTGGCGTCCGGCTGCTCACATTATGGGAATGTCCCCAAGTATGTCTGTTGTTCGTCAGATGATGATTTACTGGGGTGTAAAGCCAATCTGGTCCCGTCGTGCAGATTCTACGGATGAGCTGATTGAGTCTTCCATCGACGAGTTAAAAGCAATGGAATTAGTAAAAGAAGGCGATCTGGCGGTTGTGACTGCCGGAGTGGTAAACTTTGCAAGCCGTCATGAGCCGGCAGCGCAGACCAATATCATGAGGGTTGTGTCTATCTAAATCCGTTGTCCGGAATCACGATATTTTTACAAAAGGCCATTGCATCACGCTTGGAGGTACAGATTCAATTATGGAAAAAAGACCATTTGTAAGTTTAAAGCAGGCAGAAGGCATTGCCCAGGCATATCCGACTCCTTTCCATCTCTATGATGAAAAGGGGATTCGGGAAAATGCAAAACGGCTGAAGGAAGCGTTCTCCTGGAATAAAGGTTATCGGGAATATTTTGCAGTAAAAGCAACTCCCAATCCATTCCTTTTAAATATTTTAAAAGAATATGGCTGCGGCACAGACTGTTCTTCTATGACAGAGCTGATGATGTCAGACGCCTGTGGATTTTCTGGCCATGACATTATGTTTTCTTCCAATGACACTCCGCCGGAAGAGTTTGCATTTGCAGAAAAACTGGGGGCCATTATCAACTTGGACGATATTACCCATATTTCCTGTCTGGAAGAAACGTTGGGATATATTCCGGAAACCATTAGCTGCCGGTATAACCCAGGCGGGCTGTTTAAAATCAGCAATGACATTATGGATAACCCAGGCGATGCCAAATATGGTATGACGACGGATCAGATTTTTGAAGCATTCCGAATTCTGAAAGAAAAGGGTGCGAAGAATTTTGGAATCCATGCATTCCTGGCCAGCAATACGGTAACTAACGATTATTATCCAATGCTTGCCAAGGTGCTTTTTGAACTGGCAGTTGAGCTTCAGAAAAAGACCGGAGCCCATATTAAATTTATTAATCTGTCCGGCGGAATTGGAATCCCTTACCGTCCGGATCAGGAGCCAAATGATATTTATGCAATCGGCGAAGGCGTCCGCAAAGTCTATGAGGAAGTGCTGACGCCGGCTGGCATGGGCGATGTGGAGATTTATACCGAACTGGGCCGGTTTATGATGGGACCTTACGGCTGCCTGGTAACAAAGGCGATCCACGAAAAGCATACCCACAAAGAATACATCGGAGTAGATGCCTGCGCAGTAAACCTGATGCGGCCTGCGATGTATGGCGCTTACCATCATATTACGGTACTGGGCAAAGAGGATGCAGTCTGCGATCATAAATATGATATTACCGGCTCTTTGTGTGAAAACAATGACAAATTTGCTATCGACCGGATGCTTCCGGAGATTGAAATGGGAGACTATCTGGTTATTCACGATACGGGAGCCCATGGTTTTTCAATGGGATACAATTATAACGGAAAATTGAAATCAGCAGAATTGCTTTTGAAAGAAGACGGTACGGTTCAGATGATCCGACGCGCCGAAACGCCAAAGGATTATTTTGCTACCTTTGATTTCTGCGATATTATGAAAAAGTACGGAAAATAACATCCGGCAATAAGAAGAAGCGGCATTTACAGAATGTATTTGCCGCTTCTTTTTTCTGTCGCGTTCTTAAAAATGGGCGGAAAAAAAGCCTCGTATGTGATGGGTACGAGACTTTGCTTTTTTTCCGAATTTCGATTTCAAAAGGATTCAGGATTAACTGCATTTCTTATGGTGTTAGTATAGCACAGGCTGGAAAATAATGTTTGAATGTTCTCGAAAAAGATTATTAAGAAATTCTTAAGGTTGCGATAGGATACGATACCATTATTGCAGCAGCCGTTCTATATCTAAAAGCCCCCATCCCTGCTGATTGGGAGGAAGCCCCAAATCTTTGCAGGATTCCCTCAGCTTTAGCTTTACTTCTTTATTAGATAGATTAGGATATTTTTCCAGAAAAAGTGCAACCGCTCCGGAAACAATAGGGGTAGACATGGAAGTGCCGCTTTTAATCTGGTAGAGGCCAGAGGCGTTTTTGCAGCTTACAATGCGGGAGCCTGGGGCCACAACATCCGGTTTGCGGATGCAGGCGTAAGTGGGGCCGCGTCCGGAATAATCTACCATCCGGTTTCCGGAAACCAGAACCTCATGATAGTCGTCAGAACAGCCTACTGTGATTACCTTCCGGCTGATTCCAGGGGTCGTGATCGTCATGCGCGCGGGACCATTATTTCCAGCTGCGACTACAACGACCAGGCCGTCATCCCATGCGGCATTGACGCCTCTGACCAGCGCGGAATTTTCGGTCATTCCTTTCCTTGTAAAAGAACCGACGGAGATATTGATAATACGGATGCCGTACTTGTCCTTATGGCTGCGGATCCAGGAAAGTCCGGACAACACATCGGAGGCAAAGCCATTTCCCTGCTGATCCAAGACCTTCACACTGATTAAATTGCATTTTGGGGCAATGCCGGCATACCGTCCTTCAGAAGCGGCTCCGCTGCCCCCGATAATGGCAGAGATGTGAGTTCCGTGTCCATTGTTGTCATAGGGATTGCGTTTATGGTTTAAAAAATCCTGAAATGCAAGAATCCGATTATCAAAATCCTGATGGGGAAAAATACCGGTGTCCAATATGGCAACGCCAATTCCCTTGCCGGTAAGCCCCTGTCTGTAAGCTTCCTGCCAGCGAATTTCAGATTTTACCTGATCCACATAAAAATACCATCCTTTTTTTATTAAGATATGTAATAAGACAAAGGAAGGGGATTAGAATCTTTGATTTTCCAAAAAAGAGTCTTGAATCCAGTTCCTGAATACGATATAATTTCTATGTTCGGCAGAGTTTCTTTCTGCCCGATTGCTTAACCGGTATTCTCCGGAAATTTCCTGTATGACAAATGAGTGTGGACGAAGAAGGGCGGTGATAGTTGACGGTGGGAATCAAAATTACCAGTTGACATTTCAATAAGGATATATTATAGTTATAGGTACAGATAGAACATTTGTTCGCATTGGAGGACGATATGAATAAAGACGATAAATTAAAAGCATTGGATGCCGCTTTAACCCAGATTGAAAAAGCTTATGGCAAGGGTTCCGTGATGAAACTTGGAGAATCCGGAGTAAACATGAATATCGAGACGATTCCGACTGGTTCTTTAAGTCTGGATATTGCATTAGGACTAGGCGGGGTTCCGAGAGGACGTATTGTGGAGATTTACGGTCCAGAGTCCAGTGGTAAGACAACCGTTGCTCTTCATATGGTAGCAGAAGTCCAGAAAAGAGGCGGGATTGCCGGATTCATCGACGCAGAACACGCACTGGATCCAGTTTATGCAAAGGCCATAGGGGTAGATATTGATAACCTTTACATTTCCCAGCCGGATAATGGAGAGCAGGCGCTGGAGATTACAGAGACGATGGTGCGTTCCGGAGCGGTAGATATTGTAATTGTGGACTCTGTTGCAGCTCTGGTTCCAAAGGCAGAGATTGACGGTGAGATGGGAGATTCCCATGTAGGCCTTCAGGCCCGTCTGATGTCCCAGGCTTTGAGAAAATTGACTGCAGTGATCAGCAAGTCCAATTGTATTGTCATTTTCATTAATCAGCTTCGTGAAAAAGTTGGCGTAATGTTTGGAAATCCAGAGACAACGACAGGCGGCCGCGCGCTGAAGTTCTACTCTTCCGTCCGTCTGGATGTACGCCGCACTGAGACCTTAAAACAGGGCGGAGAGGCCATTGGAAGCCGTGTAAGGGTAAAGGTTGTAAAAAATAAGATTGCGCCTCCATTTAAAGAGGCTGAGTTTGACATTATGTTCGGTAAGGGGATTTCCAAGGTTGGGGACATTTTAGATCTGGCGGCTAAGGAAAACATCGTAGAAAAGAGCGGAGCCTGGTATGCTTACAATGGAGCCAAGATTGGACAGGGCCGCGAGAATGCCAAAATTTATCTGCAGAATAACCAGGAAATCTGTCAGGAGATTGAACAGCAGGTAAGAGATAAATACAATCTTCAGGGAGGTTCTGGAAAAGGACAGGTTCAGGAACAGGAAGCCAGAGAAACTGCGGCAGAAACGAAGAGTGAAAAAGAATGAGCAGACTTCGGGTACTGAGTATTGCGGAGTTTGATAAGAAAAGACGCAAGATCCTTTTAGAAGGGGATCTTGCGCTTGTCTTATATCCCAGTGACATCCGCAAATTCCGAATGGAAGAAGGAATGCTTCTTGAAGAAAAAGTATTGTCAGAAATAATGGAGACTTTATGTGCAAGGGCGAGGGAGCGGGCGCTTCATCTCCTTGAATTTTCAGATAAGACGGAATCAGCCCTGCGGGCACGTTTAGCCAGAGAGGGTTATCCGGAACAGGCGGTGGAGTCAGCTGTTTCCATGACTCTGCGATTTCATTATGTAGATGACGAAGCATATGGAACCAGGTATGTGCAGTCACACAGCCGGAGCAAGAGCCGGCGCCAGATGATGAACAGCCTTTTGCAGAAGGGAGTCAGCAGGGAACTGGCAGAACAGATTTTAGAGGAACAGAATATTGATGAAAAGGCCCAGGTTCAGGCGCTTTTAGAGAAAAAAGGGTTTTGGGGAAGGGCATTAGAACGGAAAGAATATGAGAGAGCGGTTGGAATGCTGGCTCGAAAGGGATACTCCTTTGAAGTGATTCATAGTGTTATGACAAAAATGCAGGAGGATATTTGGGCAGATTGACTGTAATTTCCCAAACACTTTGTATTAGACTTGACACATTACCGAAAAACGTATAAAATTATACTGTTGTAGTTCGTACAATGAAAACTAAATAAGGAGGTGCTCCTGTGTCACCAGTAATAGCTGCATGTATAACAGGCGTAGTAGTAGCTGTTATTACCTGGGTTGCGGCGACCCAATACCGGATTAAAAGTTATGAGAGTAAGATTGGTTCAGCCGAGGAAAAGTCCAGGGAGATAATAGATGAAGCGTTAAAGGTAGCAGAAACCAAGAAGCGGGAAGCTCTTCTGGAAGCAAAGGAAGAGTCGTTAAAGACTAAGAATGAGCTGGACAAAGAAACAAAAGAAAGAAGAGCAGAACTTCAGCGTTATGAACGGCGAGTATTAAGCAAAGAAGAAAACGTAGAAAAGAAAGCAGATGCCCTTGAAAAAAGGGAAGCAGGATTACTTTCCAGAGAGGAATCTTTAGGCAAGCGTTCTGCAGAAGTGGATTTACTTTACGAGAAAGGGATACAGGAACTGGAAAAAATTTCAGGTCTAACCTCCGAACAGGCAAAGGAATATCTTTTAAAATCTGTTGAAGAAGACGTAAAGCATGATACTGCAAAAATGATTAAGGAACTGGAAAACAAAGCAAAAGAAGAAGCCGATAAAAAGGCAAAGGATTACATTGTGACAGCCATCCAGAGATGTGCTGCCGATCATGTTGCAGAGACAACAGTTTCTGTCGTACAGCTTCCTAACGATGAGATGAAAGGCCGTATTATTGGACGAGAAGGCCGCAATATCCGTACTTTAGAGACCTTGACCGGCGTAGAACTGATTATTGACGATACTCCGGAAGCAGTCGTACTATCAGGGTTTGATCCGATTCGACGGGAAGTTGCTCGGATTGCCTTAGAGCGTCTGATTGTGGACGGACGGATTCATCCGGCCAGAATCGAAGAGATGGTTGAAAAGGCACAAAAAGAAGTAGAAACAATGATGCGGGAAGAAGGCGAAGCCGCAACCCTTGAGGTTGGCATTCACGGTATTCATCCCGAATTAGTAAGACTTCTGGGTAAGATGAAATTCAGAACCAGCTATGGACAGAATGCATTAAAGCACTCAATTGAAGTAGCTCATCTTGCCGGATTACTGGCAGCAGAGATGGGCTTAGATGTCCGTCTGGCCAAACGCGCCGGATTATTACATGACATTGGCAAGTCCGTTGACCATGAGATGGAAGGTTCTCATATTCAGTTAGGCGTTGATCTGTGCCGCAAGTACAAAGAGTCAGCGACCGTAATTAACGCAGTGGAATCTCACCATGGCGATGTTGAACCACAGAGCTTGATTGCCTGCATTGTTCAGGCTGCAGATACCATTTCTGCTGCAAGACCAGGTGCAAGGCGAGAGACTCTGGAGACATATACCAACAGATTAAAACAGTTAGAAGATATTACCAATTCCTTTAAAGGAGTGGACAAGTCCTTTGCGATTCAAGCAGGAAGAGAAGTCCGGATTATGGTTGTTCCGGAGCAGATTAACGATGACGGCATGGTATTGCTGGCTCGTGACATTTCAAAGAGAATCGAGGACGAACTGGAATATCCAGGTCAGATTAAGGTAAACGTTATCCGAGAATCACGGGTGATCGATTACGCAAAATAGGCTTTAAAATCCTAGAAAAAGGCAAAGGCGTTTGGATGCCCATGTATGTGGTGTGTCCAGATGCCTTTTTCATTTTTACAGGAAGAAAAATAGCCTGCAAATAAAAAGTCAAGGCTAAGTTAAAAGAACATTGAAAATTT